>ODAI014594584.1_pt1 | contig 79234 bp, 81 predicted proteins | sample 1539321 | NCBI WGS metagenome assembly ODAI01 (sample SAMN02144231, study PRJEB22623) | gut metagenome | biome: sheep rumen | host: Ovis aries | place: New Zealand | reverse complement strand
GTGGGAAAGACAGCGCACACGGATAAAAGTTACCCTGGGGATAACAGGCTGATCGCGTCCAATAGTTCACATAGACGACGCGGTTTGGCACCTCGATGTCGGCTCATCACATCCTGGAGGGGGAGCACCTTCCAAGGGTCCGGCTGTTCGCCGGTTAAAGTGGTACGCGAGCTGGGTTCAGAACGTCGTGAGACAGTTCGGTTTATATCCGGCATGATCGTTAGGAATTTTGAGGAGATTTGTCTCTAGTACGAGAGGACCGAGATGAACGAATCTCTAGTGTACGGGTTGTGGTCACCTACTGCATCGCCCGGTAGCTATGTTCGGAAGAGATAAGCGCTGAAAGCATATTAAGCGCGAAGCCCACTCCAAGATAAGAATTCCCTAGGAGACTCCAGAGAGAAGATCTGGTTGATAGGCTTTAAGTGGAAGTATGGCAACATATGGAGCTGAGAAGTACTAATAGGTCCATCGCCTTTTTATGTTCTATGTTTTCGGTAAGACTTAGGTCGCGGCGAGAACATAGAAGACTTAACCGACAATCGGTGTTTGAACACCGTAGACGTCATTAAAATCTTTGGAAACCTTATGGACATCAATAGTAATAATACATGACGTGTTGTTACGATTTGGTGCCCATAGCGCTGGGGTAATACCTGTTCTCATTCCGAACACAGAAGTCAAGCCCAGTAGCGCCGATTATACTGCTTTGCGGGAAACTAGGAAGGTGCCAAATTGTGAAAAATCCACCCGAAAGGGTGGATTTTTTGTGCGTGTGTGGGCTTATTTTGAGTTATGGTGTTGACAGGATGCTTATGTTTAATTATAATATTTAGTATCAAAGGTCACACACAAAAACACAGAAAGGTTAATTATTAATATGAACGAAGCGACGACAACAGTCAAGCTGCTGCTGGAATCGGTAGCTCCGGAAGAGCCAACTCCAGAAGAACCAGTAGAACCAACTCCGGAAGAGCCAACTCCGGAAGAACCAACTCCAGAGGAGCCGGCCGCTAAAGACGAAACCACTATTTTGGTTCCGGACACAGGCGAATTTAGCAAAGTTAAGAGTGATTTTGTGCCAGGCTTTGGGATTAACCTGTTTTTGTTTGTGATTTGCGCAATTATGATAGTTGGCCAAATTGCGCGTCTTATTTATAGAAAAAAGAACAAAGCTTTTTCAATTAGCGACGATAAAGCAATAAAAAAGACTGCAATATCTTGTTCTGTGATTATAGTATGTTGTGCGCTCTGTGGCCTTTCCGCGAGAAACTTCAATGAGTTGGCCAATGCAGCTAATGGTGAACAAGCCATCGCATTGACGTCTAGTGGCAGTGTGAATATTAATGCTAAGGCTGGTGATTTTGCCTACGCTTGCGATGCGCTAAATATTGCCGCGAAGACTCCGGCTGGATATAAAGTTTATGCGCGTGTGCTATCGAATGACTCGCCTAACTTTTTCGATGGCCAAGGTGGCGTATTTTCGTGGACGAGTAACGGCAAATTGGCAGAAAATAATGTAGGCTATGTCTTGAAGAATAATAACATATCTGCTGATGCCGATGATTGGGGGAGTTTATCTGGGACTTGGAAAGTAGTAAAAGAATATACTGGCGCGACTGATACGAACGATTTCAAGACGGAAATTTGCTATGGCGTTAACTCAGATGAGGATAATGACGCTGGTGAATATTCAATGAAGGTGCATTATTATGCGGCTGCGAAAAACGTAGACTATGTGCTAGAGTACGACGCGAACGGCGGTTCATCGGCTCCGTCTCAGCAGAAATACGAGAATACCATCGCGCTTAACCATACGTTTACTGTCACCAGTGATGTCCCAGTGAGAGACGATTATATTTTCTTGGGCTGGTCCACTACGCCAAACGGGGATGTGCAGTATAAAGGAGGAGACAGTTTAAATACAGACAAGCTTCTGAATAAATTGTATGCCGTTTGGACTGAGGATTCGCCAGTCATTGAATATTCATTCCCGAATGACGGTAGATATATATTTGTAAATAACAATGAATCGCTGGAAGATTATATGTATTTTGCCGATAGCGATAAGGGTAATAGTTTGCTTTATGCATCCGTAAAAGTCAAAGACGAAAATATGAACATCGGGAACGAGGATGAAAGGCGGGCGGATGCTTACTCCGGAGCTATCGAGGCGGGTGTCCCGACTGAAATTTATTGGGATCATGTTATGTCGTTAGCAGTAAGGACATCCAGTTACGATCATGAAGAGAAAAGGTACACAAATGACGACGACAACAAACTGCATTACGCAATTAGGCTATACAATCCTTCTGATAGTGAAGCAATAGTCACGTTCGGTAATTGTGGGAGTACGGTCTTGCATTATGATGAACCGACTGATCCGAAGCGAACCTTTGAGCAATATTATACTAGCGGATGTAAATTGAAAGGTACGGAAGTTAGGATTGGGCCAAGGCAGAGCGGGATCATTAAGCCGACATGGAACGATGATAATGAGGCGGATAGTATGGGAAGAAAGTGGGATCTAGAGTTCTTCTTGGAGCCTGATGCGGCAACTATCACTGCGCAGACGTCAATGGATGACCATTTTGATGGCATAGTGAGTCTAGAGTCTAACAAGTTCCTGTTTGTATCGGCACTTGCTTTTACCGATTACAGCAAAACGCTTGATGCTACTTATGGGGGGAACTTCACCAACGGTCATAAACAGTATTCTGGGTATTTCGATAAGGCCCCAGTGACCAAGCAAAGTGCCACGTATTATATTACTGATGATACGCCAAGTGGAGCGCTAAAGACGAGATACCTCGGAGTGGATGGGGAAATCCACTCTAATGACGATGAAGCTTGGTACACCAATAATAAATTGCCGAAAGAAGGAGATCTTCTAGGTAGTGACTATGCTGCATTGAAAGTCCCGGTAGACTTAGGCGATGAGCGTGGAATGTTTTACATGACCATGGGGGCGTATTACAACGGGTTTGTGGACGAACGTTATCCGGGCACGGCGTTTAACTGGGGGAACTGGGGGGTGCATTATGAAGACGAGATTACAATTAAGAACCTTTCTTCTGAGAATAAGACTGTGGCGTTTGTCATATCTGCCGCTAAAGACACTAAGATGGTGACCTATTTTGACGGCAATACCCGCTCGCTTGAATATGGCGAAGGCTGGAGCGATTATGTAGATAATGAAGTATGGGAAGTTGAGGTTCCGGCTGGGGAGGAACGTACTGTGACGGCAGGCTCTACGTTGTGCGGAATGAGCAACTCGCTCGTTAAGAGGAAGGTTGTATTAAAATAGTTATATCTGTTTTCGTTTCGGATATCTGTGTATAAAAAAGAAACCTCTGGGTGGGGTTTCTTTTTTGTATGATTTACTCTTCAGAGCTTGCTTCGTCCGACTCCTCCGATGACTCTTCGAGTGCCGAGAGCAATGAGTCTTCGACGTTTTTCTTCTTTTTCTTGGCAGCGGCTTTGACGAGCTCGATGTCGATATCGTAGCCGGTGAGCTTAGAGGCGAGGCGAACGTTTTGACCTTGTTTGCCGATAGCAATAGATTGCTGGTCTTCCGAGACCAACACCTTGGCCTTCTTACCATCGATCTCAACTTTGTTGATTTCGGCTGGGGAAAGCGCTTCGCGGATGTATTCGGACGGATTGTCGCTCCAGGTGACAATGTCGATCTTTTCTTTCTCACCGATTTCATTCATCACGGCTTGGACGCGAACACCACGGCCACCAACAAAGGTGCCCACTGGATCAACGCCAGGTACAGAAGAGACGACGGCAATCTTGGTGCGGCGTCCGGCTTCACGAGCGATGCCTTTGATTTCGACGGTGCCGTTTTCAATCTCTGGGACTTCCTGACGGAAGAGGCACTCGACGAATTCTGGGCAACCGCGCGACAAAATGAGCTGTGCTCCGCGCTCACCGCGTTCGATTTTCTTGATATAAACCTTAATACGTGAGCCGACGGTGTAAAATTCGCCGTCGATTTGCTCGGAACGTGGCATGATGCCGTTGGTGCGGCCAAGATCGATACGAACAAGTCGTGGTTCAACTCTAGAGACTGTGCCGGTCACGATGCTGCTGAGCTTGTCTTCGTATTCGTTAAGCACGGCCTCGCTTTCGGCCTCGCGGAGACGCTGGATGACTACTTGCTTAGCGGTTTGAGCGGCGACGCGGCCAAAGCTGACAACTTGATGTGATTCTTCAATAATGTCGCCGAGCTTGGCCTTTTTGTTGGTTTTGGTAGCTTCCGACAAAGGGATCTCGACCGATGGATTGTAGGCCAAGCCGTCTTCGACGACTTCGCGGGCAATATAAACATCGGCAGCCCCGGTGTTGGTATTAAGGGTGGCGCGAACGTTCATGTCGCGATCACCGTTATCCTTGCGCCAAGCGGCAGCGATAGCTTGCTCAACTACGCCAAGTACAGTTTCTTTCGGTAAACCTTTTTCTTCGGCAATAATGTCAATCATTGCGGACATTTGTTTGAGGTCTAGATTTTCCATTTAATCCTTTCTATTAAAATAACCGTCTCTTTTTAGGAGCCGGTCAATTAAGTATATCTTAATTATAGCAAACGTCTTGCAAAAAAGCAAGAAGCTTGGTATAATAAAGGTACTGTATATACTTGTAATAAAAAGGAATTTATGAACATAAAAGAGGAAGAGCGTCGTGCCCGGCTCTTAAAATCGCGGGCCGAAAGATTGCCTGATATTAAGAAACAGTTTGAAGCAGCTCAGAAACGGAACTTTAATTCAAACTTCGCGCCCGGCGGTAAAGATGCTAATCTAGTGGGTGCTAAAAGTGAAGCCAAAAGCGCTCCGAAGAAGGCAACAGCTAAAGCTGGCAAGGCAGTAAAAGCCACGAAGGCAACAAAAGCCAAAAGTGCTCCCAAAACTGAAGCCGAGAAACGGAAGGTTACGCTGTCAGTCTCTACGCGTAAAGGTGATATGGTGCACCATCAGAGGATGCTGTCGCAAGACGTGAATGCGCAAGCTACGCAGCATATTATTGGTGTGCCGGTAAATAAATCCAGCTATAACGGTTATGGTGGCGAGCAGATTACCAGCGCTAAACTGAAAAGTATGCGCCCGGATGCTGATGCGGTGAAAATTATTCCGATTGGCGGCGCGGGTGAGTTTGGGATTGGTAAGAACATGACCATCGTGGAATACAAAGGCGAGATGATAGTGATCGATATGGGCGTGCTGTTCGCTGGAGATGATTATCCGGGGGTAAACTACCTAATTCCGGATATCAAATACCTCGAGGATAATCGCGACAAAGTGAAGGCGATTTGTTTTACGCATGCGCACCTTGATCATATTGGTGCGTGCCGACATCTTTTGCCGAAGTTTTCGAATTTGACGCCAATTTATGCGACGGATTTTACGATTGGGATGATTAAAAAACAGCTTTCTGAACTCGATACGCCACCGGAGATGAATTATATCTCAGTGGATCCGTTCAAGCACGAACAGATCAAAGTGGGGCAATATATGACGGTGGAGTTTATCCACACGTTGCACTCAATTCCGGGTAATACGGCAATCGTGGTGCGGACGCCAAACGGCTTGATTTATTTCTCGGGCGACTGGCGCTATGAGGCGCACCCAATGGGGACGCAGACTGACTTCGAGCGAATCGATGAGATTGTGGCGAAGGAAGGCGTGGATTTCTTAATTAACGAATCGACCAACATTGATTCTCCGGGCAAACATCCGCATTCGGAATATGACGTGGGCGAAAACTTGGGTAAGGTAATGGATCATTACGCAAACGGACGAGTGATTATCTCATGTTTCTCGTCGCAGATTATGAGAATCGAGTTGATTTTGAAAGAAGCGGCAGCGCGTGGTCGGAAAGTGGCGTTTTCGGGCTTTTCGATGATTAACAACGTCGAAGTGGCGCTCAGGGCGAAGTCAATTAAGGTGCCGAAAGATACCATCATGAAGATGGAGGACATCATTAAGTTGCCGGACGAGAAAATTTGTATTGTCTGTACTGGTTCGCAAGGTGAGTTGAACGCGGTGCTTAACCGCATGGTGACTGGCGCGCACAAATACATCAAGATTAAGCCGACAGACACGATTGTGTTTAGCTCGAACCCGATTCCGGGCAATGAGCCGCATGTGGTTTCGACGGTGGATGGGTTGCTACGTGAGGGTGCACAAGTGATTCAGAATGGGAAAACGCACCTGACCAATATTGGGCCGTTGCATTTGTCCGGTCACGCGTATTATGAAGACCATGTTGAGTTCGTGACGCGGCTTCAGCCGAAGAACTATATGCCGTATCATGGTGAGTTCTATATGTTGGAGCACAGCGCGGAGATGGCTGAGAACGTGATTGGCTTGGCGCACGACCGGATTTTGATTGCGGATGACGGCGACATTGTGGAGTTGATGCCGGATAAGACGATCAGGAAGTGTGGGCGGATTCATGTGGGGAACAAACTCTATGATGATGCCGACCAGCTGGTGCACGAAGCCGTGGTGAAGGATCGAATCCATATTTCGCGCGAAGGAATTTTCATCGTGGTACTGACTTTGAACAAGAAAACTGGCCATTTGATGAAAACGCCAGACATTGTGTCGCGAGCTTTCGTGTATTTGGACAATTCGGAAGAGCTGATTGGTAAAATTCGACATTATCTCAGGATTAAGACTGACAAGTCTGTTTCGACGGACCCCGAGATGAAGGTTTTGAAAGAAGAAATCAAAGAAGACATTACGCATCTTTTGTTTGACGCGACGGGGCACACGCCAATTGTGATTCCGGTGATTAATAAAGTGTAAAATAGTTTGAAGATATTTTTAGGTTGCATGGTATAATTTAATTATGTTTGACATAATTATTATCGGGGCGGGGATCGCTGGGATGACGGCGGGGATTTATGTGGCGAGAGCCGGAAAAACGGTGTTGATTTTGGAGTCAAAAACGCACGGTGGGCAAATCGTGAATACACTTGGAATTCAGAATTGGCCGGGCGAAACGGAAATTTCCGGAGTAGATTTGGCTCAGAAGATATATCGTCAGGCAAATAATTTAGGTGCGAAGATTTTGTACGAAGAAGTGATGAGCGTAGACGTGCGGGGCGATGGCGGGTTTTTGGTGAAGACGGACGAAAATGAATATTCGTGCCGTGCGATGATCATTGCGACCGGGACGGTGCCGAGAAAACTCAGCGAGAAACAAGCAGCCGACGCTGGTGAACGGCCGATTTCATATTGCGCGACTTGTGACGGCGCGCTTTATCGTGGCAAGACAGTGGTAGTAGTGGGAAGTGGCAATACGGCGAAACATGAAACTAAGTATCTCGAAAATATCGCGTCGAAAGTTTATCACATTCATCATGACGATCCAATCCCGGCGGATGCTGAAGCGATATTTGTGGCGATTGGACGAGTACCGAACACGACAGTGTTTGATGGACTGGTGGAACTTGATGCGGACGGATATGTGGTGGCCGGTGAGGATTGCAAAACTTCACATCCTGGCGTGTTTGTGGCGGGTGATTGCCGGACTAAGCAAGTACGACAGCTGGTAACGGCGGCGGGGGATGCCGCGGCGGCCGCGGCGGCAGCTTTGGCGTTTTTGAGAGAGGGTTAAATGGTAGACAAAGAGACTGAAGCTGAGTGGGCGCGAATGCGACAGGTTGAAGCGGAGCGACAGAAAGCCGCAAAGGCAGTACGGGAAGAAGATGCGAAGCAGGGAAAAGTGAATCTGGCTTTTCTTGCGCCGACTGGCACAAAAACTAAGGGCTGGTCTAGCAATCCGGACGTGGTGTTAGCTGATGCGGAAAAGATGGCGAACCGAAGTTTGATATTGGCGCTTTGCGGGATTTTGTTAATCGTAATTGGCGACATGGGCAACATGGTGTCTCAGGCGTTTGAGCTTGGTCTCGCGGGGTTAGTTCTGGCGATTCCGGGAACAGTAGGAGCGTTATGCGCCGGGGCGGCTACGTTGATAGCCGTTATAGTGATGGGTTATGAACTTTACGCGAAGCTTAAACGCGGGCGGTCGATCGACCACGCGTTTTTCACGGCGTTAGGCGCGGTCCTTGCGCTCGTCATCTATATTTGTCTGAAAAAGATGATATTATGATATAATTAAGCTGCGCCCAGATGGCGGAATTGGTATACGCGTTCGACTTAAAATCGAATGGAGAAATCCGTGCGGGTTCGATTCCCGCTCTGGGCACCAAAAAGGTGCAAAACGAACTATGAAGAAGAATTTGACAAAAATTGTGGTGGTATTCATGGCTCTAATTTGCTCCTTTGTCTTATCGGCTTCGGTTTTTGCTTCGACGCAAGATTTTTATATTGAGGATTTTACGGCAGATTATTATCTGACAACGACAGAAGATGGGACATCTAAGCTCCACGTTAAGGAGGTGATTACGGCAGTTTTTCCGGAAACGGATCAGAACCATGGTATCACGAGGACGATACCGTTTTTGAATCAAGCTGGCAAAAACCGGACGGTAAAGGGCCGCGCGGCGCTTGGCTTCTCGGCGCTTCGCAATGGCGAAGTGGAGAACGTGGCCAAAATATCGGAAGATGATTCGGTATTTACGATTTATCTTGGTAAATCTAGTGAATACGTGCATGGCAGGCAAGTTTATACTTTAGAATACGACTTTACGAACGTGATTGTGGATTTTGATGCGGAAGGGAACAACGTAAGCGGTAAGTCTGGCGTGGCACAAGCGTTCCAGGAACTATATTGGGATACGAATGGCACCGGCTGGAGCCAGAAGTTTGGTAAGGTAACGGCTAGTTTGCACATTGACGCAGCAATTATGCCAAAGTTAAAACCAGAAACTTGGTGTTATGTCGGAAAATATGGCGAGAAGGGAGAAGGACGTTGTGCGACTTTGAAAAACGAGGATGGTTTTACTTTCTCGACTGAAAGTCTTTCGGCCGGCGAGAACCTCACCTTCGTAGTGCAGTTTGATCCGGAAACGTTCGTGGTGCCGGTGGAGCGAACTTATATTTTGGTGTGGGCAGTGGCGATTGAAGCGGTGATCGCGGCGATTATTCTAATTCGCAAGTTTTTGCGGTGGCGAAAAACGGCGAAGCCGGCGCACGATACCTACAAAGAAACGTTCGTGGTGCCGCAGTATTTGCCGCCGGAGGACCAGCGGATTCACGTGGCGGAGGCGGAGCAACTTTACTTGAAGGGGACGAAGAAATCTTACGTGGCGACTTTGCTGGAGCTTGCAGTGGCTAAGAAAGTGACGATTTTTAGAACGGCTAAAGAAAACCGTCCGAAGAAAAAGATTTGGGTGGTGAAGTTAAATGTTAGTGCGACCGAGCTAAGTTATCCGCAGCGCAGGATGCTGGAGATTTTGAATGGTGGAGTAACGCCGGCAGAAGGCGAAGAGGTGACAATTAAAAAGCGGAACGCTTCGCAGCGATCGGCGGATTGTGTGAGGCGGTATAGCTCGGATGCGAAGTCAACTTTGCGGCAGCACGGGTATATTAATGATGATCGCTTGACTCGCAAATCTTCGTCGGCCGTTAAGTTGGTTTTGATCATGCTCGTGGTGCCGCTAATGACCTATGGTCTTGCCTTTGGTTCTAGGATCATAGCAAACATAGTTGATCGTTGGGACAGTATAGATGTGGTGGGTAGAGATTTTCTCCCGCTTACAATGGGCGTGATCTTTGTTGTGACGCTGATGGCGGTAGTTATCCTAAGTGCCAGGACGGAAAAGTATGCCATGTATACGGATCGAGGGGTAGAAATGGTACGGTACCTTGAAGGCCTGGAACTGTACATTAAAATGGCCGAGCAGGAACGCTTGAGATTCTTGCAGTCGGTGGAAGGCGCCGACACTACGAAAGAAGGCATCGTGAAATTATATGAAACTTTATTGCCATGGGCGAGTCTCTTTGGTGCCGAAGAAAGCTGGCTGAAAGAGCTGGGTAGATATTATCAAGTCGAAGAGGTGGCGCCGAGCTTCGGTACGGACTTTATGGACGGCTTTACGTCGGGAGCGATTGCGAGTGGTGTAATGCGCAGCGTTTACTCGTCGTCCAGTTATCATGCGCCTTCATCGGGCGGTTTTAGCAGAGGCGGCTGGAGTAGTAGTGACTCTGGCGGTAGTGGCAGCAGCTCGTCTTCTGGTGGCGGCAGTAGCGGTGGTTCCGGCGGCGGCGGGGGCGGCGGCGGCGGGGGCGGTTGGTAATGAATATTTTGTATTGCGGCGATAAGGGCATTCAGAATGGAGTGCTAGTATCGATTTTGTCACTGGCGATGAACGGCGAAAAACATAGTCCGGAATCGAAAAATCATAGAGTGGCGAACAACAGAGAAGAAAAAAATCATAGCTCTACGATTCCAATTTATAGTATTTACATTGCGACGATACACTACGAAGGCGTGACGCCGTTTACAGAAAAGGCGGCGAAGTTTCTGGATTCGTTAGTGAAGAAATACAACCCGAAAAGTTTTGTGAAGTTGATTGATGCGACGGAAGTGTTTGTGCAGAATTTGCCGAAGAAGAACATGGGGTCGTATTTTACGCCTTGCTCGATGCTGAGGCTTTACGCGGACAAAATGCCGGAGCTGGCCCATTGTGACCGGATTTTGTACCTCGATTATGACGTGGTGTGCCGGGGCGATATCTCGGAATTTTACAACACGGACCTCACCGGAATTGAGGCGGCTGGAGTGTTGGATATTTACGGGAAGAATTTTTATCATTATCACGGGCTGTTTAAATTTGATTATATGAATTCTGGCGTGATGTTATTTAATATGGAAGAATGTTGCAAAAACAAAGTGCTGGAGCGGGCGGCGGCGAAATGTGCGGAGCGGTGGATGATGCTGGCGGATCAGGCGGCATTAAATAAGGTGATTCAGAAACGCAAACTGATGCCGCGAAAATACAATGAGCAAGGCGAGCGGCCACGTAAGGATACGGTATTGCATCATTTTAGTAATAATTTTAAGTTTTGGCCGTATTTTAGGGTGCAAAAGGTCAAGCCGTTTGAGGTGGAGAAGATTCACGAAGTGCTAGGGATTACTGAGTACGACGATGTTTTGGGTGAATACCTTAAGCTTAAAGCAAATTTGTGATATACTGGTATAAAGAGGAGCTATTAAATGGCAAAGGCAGAGTTATTTCAAAAAGACATTCCGAAAGCTGAGCGGGTTTTTTATTATGAGTCCGAGGAAGACGATCCGATCAAGACGGATGAGCAGGAAAAGAAGGTCGAAGTGGGGTTGCCGGAAGGGTACGAATTCATTCCGCGTAATCCACTGACGAAGCTGTATTCGGCGGGGCTGTTCCGGGTATTTAAGCTGTTCGGGCAGTATTACGAGCGAGGCTATTGGCAGGCGAAGTTCTACGGGCGGGAAAAGTTGAAAAAAGCACGCGGCAAGGGTTATGTGATTTACGCGAACCACACCAACCCGTTTCATGATGTGTTCGGCCCGGCAATTGCGGCGGACCGGCGGATTTTCACGATTATCAGCCCGGTGAACTTAAAGGTGCCGGGGATAGGAAAGTTGTTGCCGTATCTTGGCGGATTGCCGCTGGGGAAGACTTTGGACGAAAAGATCGCATTTAATGAAGCGGTGGACAAAAGGCTTCAGCAGAAGAAATGCCTGGTGGTGTATCCGGAGGCCCACGTGTGGCCGTATCACACGGGCGTGAGGAAGTTCCCGGCGGGCGACAAGTCGTTCAAATATGCAGTGCGGAATGGTTTGCCGGTTTATACGATGACGACGACCTATCATCGACGCAAGGACAACAAGCGGGGGGAGCTGCCACGGATGGATATTTATATTGACGGGCCGTTTTGGCCGGATGCGAAGTTGTCTGATGATGAAAATCGGGCAAAGTTGGCGAAAGAAGCGTATAACTCGATGAAAAAAAATGCCAAGAAGAGCACTTACGCGTACTTTGAATATAAGAAAAAGGAGAAAAAGAAGTGAGTATTTTTGCGACCGGAAAACCGCTAAATCCGTTGACGAAAGTAGTGCCGGTGTTTTTGACGATTAACAATTCCTATGCACCATACGCAGCGGCGGCGATTCATTCTTTGGAGCAACACTCGAATAAGGAGCGGTATTACCGAGTGATTATTTTGCACGATGGTTTGAGCTGGCCTAACCGGGTGCGGCTGAGGAGCCTAGTGACAAAAAACATGGCGATCCAGTTTCGAAAGATCACGCACAGTTTGTATCTAAGGGCGATCGTGGGGTATTGTACGCGACGGCAGAAAGGCGCGGGCGATTTCTTTTCGAGTGCGGTGTATTATTATCGGTTTTTCATTCCGCGGCTTTTTCCGATGTATGAGAAAGCGGTGTACATCGATAGCGATACGATTTTGCGGGGAGATATTGGTGGGTTGTTCGACATCGAGCTTAGCGATGACGAAGTAATTGCGGCGATGGTCGATCCAAAAGTGACGGCGATACCGGAGTTTCGAGACTACGTGGATAAGGCCTTGGGCGTGCCACACGATGAGTATGTGAACGATGGTGTGATGTTGATGGATCTGAAGAAAATGCGCAAAATGAAGTATCTTTCGACGATGATTAGCTTGATCCAAGAATACGATGCCGATCTCGTGGCGCCGGATCAGGATTACGTGAATGTGATACTAAGAAACAAGATACATTATATCGGTAAGGAATGGAATGCGGAGCCGGCAAAGGATTTGCCAAAAGAGACGAAATTGGTGCATTTTAATTTGTTTAACAAGCCATGGCATTATAAGGGCGTGCCGTGCGAGAATTTGTTCTGGAATGCGGCGCGAGGAACGGGATTCTATGGTGATTTAAAACGGCAGCAGGCGGCGTTTGATGCGGCTAAGCAAAAAGAAGAGCACGAGAAGGTGGCGGCGTTGATCGAAAAGGGGGCGAGACTGGCTAAGACGAAGAAGCCATTAATCAAATTGTAGTCCATAAAAAATGGAGGTGCCTACCGGAATTGAACCGGTGTACGCGGTTTTGCAGACCGCTGCGTAACCACTCCGCCAAAGCACCATCTATGGGATATTGTACCATAGAAATTTTTATTGTGGAAGAGTAGAAAGTGTTGCGAAAATGATGTAGCCGTAGTAGAGGGCAAAGGTGGTAAGCATAAGCAAACCTTCGCTGCGCGTGATCTTGCGGCCGCTGCGGGCCACTAGGAGCAGAATAGCTGCGGAGCCGACTAGCATGGCGATATCAAGGGCCTCAAAGCTCTCTGGTGTGACAGTGCCAAAAAGCGCTACTGGAAGACCGAGTACGATGCAAATATTAAAGATGTTACTGCCGATGATGTTGCCAACCAGAAGCTCAGTTTCGCCTTTCTTGGCGGCCTTGATAGTGGTGATGAGTTCCGGTAGAGAGGTACCAAAGGCGATGATGGTAAGGGCGATGATGCGGTCTGAGACGCCAATGGCTGAGGCGATGGATGAAGCGGAGCTAACCACGAGCTCTGAGCCACCAACTACGCCGATAAGACCGATAAGAATAAGAAGCGCTGAGGTTTTGAGTTTGAACTTGGGCTTCTCGACTTCCTTTTTGGCGCTGCGATTCTTGCGGGCCATGGTGATGATGTAGAAAAGGAAGATGGTAAAGCAAAGCAGGCAGATAATGCCGTCGGCGCGAGAGATGGTGTTGACATCAGCGTCCATGAGAAAAACGTCGAGGAAGAGGACGATGAGGATGGTTGAGATGAGAAGCAGAAGCGGGAGTTCTTTGGAGACAGTGTCTTTTTTGACGCGGATGGGGCGAATGAGTGCAGCGATACCGATGAGAAGAAGAATGTTTAGAATATTGCTGCCGATGACATTGCCGAGTAGCATGTCGGTGGTGCCGTTCAAAAGTGAAGAGATTGAAACTGCAAGCTCTGGTGCGCCGGTGCCGAAAGCGACAATGGTGAGGCCGATGAGCATTTTACTGACTTTAAAATGTGAGGCCGTTGAAACGGCGCCATCAATTAACCAATCGGCGCCTTTGATGAGAACTACAAAGCCGACGATCAACAATACTACTTGCAATGCAATTTCCATGATTTATATTATAGCATAAGCGGAATGTAAATGCGAGAATCGTCATGAAAAAAACATAGTGCTAAGTTTTTGAAACTTAGAACTATGTTTTTAAAACATGGAGCTTAGTTTTAAAACTTACTAATTTGCGTCCATGACTTCTTGGATTTTGAGGGCGACGGCGGCGACTGACTCTTCGCGTGGGACAAAGACGTAAAGGAGCTGGTTGCCGAAGGTGTAGGTGGGGGCATCGATGTGGTCGCCTTCGGCCGCGATGCGTTCGATGTGCCAGGACGGCATTGAATCGAGCTGCTCGTTGACAAGTTTGTAGATTTGGCTGGGCGGGAGGTTGGTCTCGAGGGTGCCGCTCATGGACGAGAGGATGTCGGTGTATTTGGCGAGGAGAACTTTGGAGCCGGTGAGTTTATTGATGACGGCCATGATGACTTCTTGCTGGTTTTGGATGCGATGGAGATCGCCGGTGCCGTAGACTTTGCGTTCGCGAGCGTAGGCGAGGGCGCAGCGACCGTAGTAATGTTTAGTGACGCCGTCTTCAAAGTAGCAGGCGTTGTCGACCTTTGAATAAAAAGTGGCGTCTGGAGTAATGTCGATGCCTTCGATGGCGTCGATGAGCTGAATGGTGGAATCAAAATTCACACGGACGTAATAGTCGATTTTGACGCCGAATAAATCTTGCAGAGTATTGATGGACATGTCGATACCGTAAAGACCGGCGTGAGTGAGTTTGTCTTTCAGGCCAGTGGTGCCGTGAAGCTGGACGTAATAGTCGCGCGGGATGCTGGTCAAAAGAATGGTGTGCGTGCGGGGGTTGACGGTGACGAACATGTTGACGTCGCTTCTTGCGACGGTGGAGATGTCGCCGCGGGTGTCAATGCCGCTGATGAAGATGTTGAAGGAATCTTTGGCGACGTTGATGTCGCTGGCGACGGTGTCGATTTCGGTGCGGATTTCGATGGTGTCGAGCACGCGGAGATCGTCTAGTTTGAAATTGGACATGACGTCGGAAAGGGCGGTGGCGAGGGAACTTTTGATGAAGAGGGCGTCGGCGGCGCCGTTAAGTAGGGCAGTGGCGGCGTTGGTGGAGCTACCGTAATCGACTGGCTCGATAGTGATTTTAGCGCGGAGCTCTTCGAGTGCGGTTTGGTAGTTTTCTTCGCCGGCATCGTAGATGGCGATGGCGTGGCCGTCTAGGTCGGCCAGATCTGCGAAGGCGGAGTCGTTTTTAACTAGAACTTGGTATTCGTCGATTTGGTATTCGGCAGGGCGGAGATCATTCATGAAACCGATGGTGTGCTCGAGGTAGAAGAAGGCAACGCAGAAAAGCCCGGTGAGGATGAAGGAAACGATGGCGCAAATGATGCGAGCAAGGTGGGTGGACCTTGGCTTGGCGAACTTTTTGAAAGTGAAAAAGCCGAGGACTATGGCGATGATGGCGGTGGCGGCTACTAGGGCGAGGAGATATTTTAGTGGTAGGACGGAGAGCCAGACGATGATGCCGCAAACAGTGGCGGCAGAGAGAACGAAGGTTGAGAAAAAAACGATGGCTAAGATGCCTAGAAATTTATCGAGTTTCTGAGGCTTGGTGGAATTGGAGGGTTTAATGTGTTTTGATGAGGTCTTCATTATGTCTATTATATTATAATATTGATGGATTTCAAAGTGGCTGTTATGTTCTAGGAGACTTTTTGCGGAATACGATACTGTGGATGACTTTAATAAAACTTGCAAGAGCGTTTTTATTTATTACTAGTATGGAAATAATTTCGATTGCCTGGCAAGGAATTGCGACGTGTGTTGGCATAATGGTCGTCAGGCACGAAAGGAGTAAGACGATCAAGGATAGTAAATGTTTTGATCCTAGGTGTATTTTGACGTATTTTTTGGTATCGAAGTAACGATAGACGAAAACAGAAACATAGCTAATGGCCGTAGCTGTGGCGGCACCAAAAATTCCCATGAATGGTATAAGAATGCCATTTAGTATGATATTGACTACAGCGCCAGCTAGTCCAGAAAAGAGCATACCCTTACTGTCTTTATGGGCGTTATATGATGATGATATAAAGGTCGACATAGTCATAAATATGAAGCCAAAAATAAGGAATGGAATGTATTGCCAAGCTTCGTGATATTCAGGGGCTACCGCGATGCTCATGATTGGTTTAATGAAGGCTAGTAGGATGGTCGCTGTTACAAAAATGATGCTCGATAGCGTATTGAACACTGTGTTGGTGTAACTTTCGTTATCTTCTGAATCTTTTTGTTTGACCGCAGAAAAGACCCAGGCTTGGTTAAAGATCGAAGCTATGACGGTTAGTAGCGAGGGTATTTTATATGAAATAGCGTAAATGCCATTGGCTGATGCTGAAATAAAGTTTGTAATCATAACTTTGTCTGATGAGTTGATGATCCACCACATAAAAGTGGTAGGAATCAGGACGGAAGAGTATTTTGCCATTTTGAAGAAGAGTTTTTCGTCGAACTCAGTTTTCCTTTCGGAGAGTAGGTTGCCCCTAAGTAGAACATAGATAATCGTGATGGCATTGGATAGGATGTACGACAGGAAATAGCCGTCGAGTTTCAGGTTGAAGTTTACGAGAAGAAGTATGGCGAACGAGGCCGTGAGGAATGTATTGATGATGTTGCCGGCTGTAAAGATTTTGAGCCTTTCCCGGCCTTTCATAGAAGCTAGCAGTATGTGGCTAGCTGAGGTTGAGATTAGATAAAAGTAGAATAGCACCGACAGCGATTCGGTGTCTGGACTTAATTTGAGGAACAGTGCGGCTGGGATTCCTAGGATCATCGATCCAAAGAAACAAACGAAACCGATTTTTGTTATCTTGCCGTTGCTGGCGCCTCTATCCATGGAAAACCTGAAAATTGCTTCAGCGATGTTCAGAGTGAATAGTGGGTACAAGAATGAGCAAATTGCAAAAAGAAGATCGGCGGTACCGTATTCCGCAGTGGTTAATTCGTGAGTGTATAGTGGAATTAAGAGAAAGGTTACAAGTTTTGTCGCTGCGTTGCCGATGGCGAAGATAGCAGTATTTTTTAATAAATACTTATTTTTGTCTTTATTGTCCATGGTTACTCCTCACGACCTTTCTGCACAGTTTTGGCGATAAGAAGGCTAGCAGCAGTTTGATTTTTACCTTTGGCCCGCCGTTATTTGTTAGAGCGGGAATGATGTATTTGCGCATTTTTTTGTGCCATTTTTTGTAGTCGGCGAAGTTGTTATTTAATAATCCGATCATGGCATTGATGCAGAAAAGACAGTAGTGCTGTGCCCAGACCGCGTTTACTTTTGCCCCGTCATTCTTGATGATATTTTCTTTGATGTCGAGAAGGGATTTTTCGCCGTTGATCATTTTCTTGATGTTGAATTTGGTAGTCGCGGATTCCGGGTTTACTTTTCGGTAGTGGTAGAGACCGTCTTCGCAGACTGTAATATTCTTGGCTTGATGCGCCACTTGATTTATAAAATACAGTCCTTCGCCATAAAATAGGTCTTTGCGAAAACGGATGTTTGCGATGGCTGCTTTTTTGTACATTTTATTCCAGCAGCCGACTTTGACTCGCTGACTAAGTAGTAGAGATTCAGCTTCGGCTGCTGAAATGACTCTGACATTGTTAGCTGGCCGTTTCAGTTTGCCCCAGGTGTTGATGGAAAAGCAGAAATCGGAATTCTTTTCCTGCATATGCTTGAGGAAAGTGGAAACGAAGGTGTCTTCCAAAGAATCGTCGGCATCTATAAAGCAAACGTACTCCCCGCTGGCGTTATCCAGGCCAGTGTTTCTTGCTGAGCTAACGCCGTGGTTGTCTGTATGAATTATTTTGATGTTTTTGATGCCTTTGGCTATTTTTTTGACGATGCGCAAGCCGTTATCAGTGGAGCCGTCGTCGACAACGATGATCTCGACGTCTTTGTGTGTTTGCGACAGGCACGATGAAACGCATTCCGAGATGTAGGCCCCTGAATTATATAGCGGGATAATAATGGAGACTAAATTTTTGTTCATTTTTGCCTCACATTGAAGGCCTTAGCGAGGTATGCCTTGGATTTGCGCTGCTCTTCCTTGAACACGTCGCCACTGTGGCTAAAATCAATATTGAAGATGTCTTTATTGGCAAGTTCATCTTTGGTGGAGATGGACCGGTCGGATAGCTTGGCGAGTTTTAGAATATTATTTATACGAAGATCCTTGTTGCCGTCAACGGCGAGGAATGGCTTGTTGAATATAATTGAAAAGACATTGCCGTGGAATGATGTGGAAACAACGATTTTTGCGTATTTTATGTAGTTCAAGAACTCGATCGGGCCGGCATCATACCTTTTTTTAATGTTTGGGTGAGGCATAATTAGTCTGGCCTTTTCTCTGACGACGATTATTGGCAGATGATATTTTTTTGATAGTTCCTTGGCAATTTTGTAAGCTTCTTTTTTGTTTTTTAAGTCGTACAGAAAAATATAGTCACCTTTTTCGATTGGGGATCCGGTTAAACTGTCCCAACTGGATTTACCCAGTAGCAGAGTCGGGTCGGCGTTGATTGAGACTTTGCTGTCGTCTATATCGATGACTTTTTTTAAATTATCTAAACTGCCTTGTTCTCTAACTGAGATGTTTGAATATTGTCTGAGGTCTTTTTGTAGGCGGGATTTCGTTTCTTGGTTGCAGCTTAGGGTTTTGGGCCCGAAGCTGGCCGCATAGGATAGACGCTTGGCTTTGTCGCCCCCAAATTCTAGGAAGAAGGCCCAATCGAAGTCTAGGATGGTATAGTTCCAAATTTGGTCGCTGCCGCTGATTAGAAAATCAAAATCAAGGTTAGCCTTTTTTAGCTCGTCGAGGTTTTCGTATTCGGCAGTGAGGCGTAAATTGTTTTTCAAGAAATTTTCATAGCGCTCTTTTCTTTTTAAGAACATTTTTTTGTATTTAAAATAAACAATTTTTTTAATCATGCTTTTAGCGTCGTAAAATCCGAACGGTTTATTGTACAAGTCTTTTTGCCGTTTGGTTCGTAAGTTGACGATTTGATAGTCGTATTGTTGGCCAAACTGGCCTAGAATGTATTCCTGCAATGCGTAAGCCTGCAAGGCGGAACCATGATTATATGACGAGTGGAATGTAATTGTGCCGATCTTCTTTTTCTTCATACTCTTTTAGTATTGTATCATATTTTGCGATTGATGTATCTGGGCTGGGCTATTTGCCGGATGTCTTTTTCGATATTTTGTAAAGGGAAGAATAAAACGGTCTGCTTGCGGAGAGAATCATAATTAGTGTATAAATGACTTTCGTTTTGGTTGATGGGAACGTCGTTTTGCGATACACGGAAATGAGCTTTTTACGGATCTCTCGCCAGTATTTTTTGGTGTCAGGGGTTTTCTTTTCTCGAGCTAAATAATTCAGCAACGTTACCATGGAGTAAAATTCGAAGTAGTTTAGATATATGAACTTGGCCTGGTCGGTTGACTTTTCGAGGAATTCTCTGACATCTCGCAGGGCGTCTGTGAAATCGCGATAGCGCGACGCGGAGAATTTTTTGCCGGTGATGCTGTCTTTCCTGATTCGGTACATGTATAGCTTTTGGTTAGTGAAGGCTACTTTTTTGGCGTAGTAGAGAAGTTTGATTTTGGCAGCTATATCTTCGTATTCCTGGCCAACTGGGAAGCTGATGCTTCCGTTACGGAATAATGACGCTCGGAATAAGTTCAATGGTAAGTAGGCTGGACGTTTGTGCTTCATTGATTCATTGATCGCGTTGTGGCCCGAGAGCGGTTTTGCGGGCCAGATGGGCGGGTTCTTCAGGATGCTTTTTTCTTCTGAAAATGATGTAAAGCTGCAGGTTGAGATGTCGGCCTTGTTCTTGATGGCTATTTCGTAAAGTGTTTCAACAAAGTTGTTCTTTGCATAGTCATCCGGATCTACGAATGATATCCATTCTCCAGAAGCATGTTTTATGCCGGTGTTACGTGCACTTGATACGCCGCCATGCTTTTGATGAATAGCCTTGATATTTTTAAAGCGTTTAGCATAGTCATTTAGGATATTCTCTGATTGATCAGTGGACCCATCGTTTATTAAAATAATTTCTAAGTTTTGATAGGTTTGCGCGAGTATCGATTCGATGCATTCCCTCAGATATGCTTCTACGTTATAGACAGGGACGATTATTGATATTAATGGTTTAGCTGCCATTACTTTAGATCCTTTATGGCGTTAAAGTTGCGTTCGCAGTTGCGGTGATCTCGAAACTTGAAGAACTTTTTAGCTTCTTTTTCGTAGCTATTTTTAAGCTTACAGCCGCGCTTAATGGTCTTTGCTAATTCGTCCATGAGTGATTGTTCGTTTGTAAAAGTATCGCCGAATGGATATGCTTTGCCGGCGCTAGGGTAGTGTTTACTGAAAAATTCTTGTTGGTCGAATTGATAAAATAGGACCGGCTTATTCATGTAGATGAAGTCAAAGAGAACGCTTGAGTAATCTGTAATTAGGATGCTGGATCTCCTGAGTAAAGTCTGGATGTCGTAATCTCCGGGTTTGCCGATGGTGATGTTTTTGCTTTTGGTAGAAAAGTTGTGGGCTAGTGCCTGCATCTCCTTGTGGGGGAAGAAAATCAACCGCATATTGTTTTTTCCCAAGTCCTCTTCTAGCTTTGGGTTATTGAGAAAAGAGTTCCAGGCCTTAAAGTAGGCCGTTTGCCGGAAGGCATTATCGGCGTCTTGGAGCCGGCCGATATCACGGAGCCATTTTCTAAAAGTCGGCATGACGAGGATTATTTTTTGTTTTTTATTGCCGGATAGGTCAGACAGGCTATCATAGCGGCAGAATCCAATCGTGCGTACTTTGCCTTTGTAGTTCGGATTTGAACTTTCGATTAGTTTCTTTTCTTGGTCCGAACAGGCTATGATGGTATCCATGCCACCGCGGAACTTTATTGCATCCTTGGTGATTCCATGCTGTAAAAAGATGGTCTTTTTTCTTCGCATGAACGGCAGAAATGGTATGCAAAACGATTTGCCGGGGCAGGCGCCATGCATATGGGTAGAGATGGAATATGACGACAATATATAATATATATAATGTCTTGCGGAGTTAGGTTCGATGAGGAGGTTTTTACGCGGCATTTTTTGATAGTCGGCGCTGTTGCGACTTAGTATGTAGCGCAGATTGACTTCCGGATGGTTTTCTAGAATCCATTTATAGAGCCAATAACCATTATCGCGAGCCTCGTCAGGGCGTTCAGCAATGATCCAAAGATTTTTATATTTTTTATTGAATCTGAGCGGGAGCGAAATGATTAAATAGAGCGTCGTGAAAAGTGAGAATTTCATGAGCCAGGCGCCGTAGAAGTAAACTTTCTTAATTTTTTGGCGCATATGATACCTCCGTATAGAAAATTGTTTGATATGGCAGAGCCTTTGACCAGTTGAGGTTGCGTATAAACATTAGGCCTACCACCAGCGACACGCAAATTACGGCAGATATGCGCCAGGCCTTAGCCGTCTTGGCTGGTAAGGTAGCTAAGTGCGCCATTAGCATGATGATGAGCGGTTCGAGTAGGAAAGATAGCCTAGAAATGCCGCTGGTGTAGGTTAGCCAGCCAACTAAAATTGATAGTGGGATATAAAATGTAGCACAGTATAGAAGCTCGCTGATTGTTTGATCCTTCTTGGTCGACCTGTTTTTGTATAGGTAGGCTCCGGCGTAAAATATTGGGATAGACATAGCGATATTGGCCAGAGGTACGGAAAATTCGCCGCTAAATTTGGCTAAGTACCTAGCGTAGTCGCCGAGCGGCAAGATGTCTTGAGCGACGAAGTAAATAAGAGGGAACAGAGTTGCGGCAAGGAAGTATGCAGCCCAGAGGATCATTTTTCGTTTATTGTTTTTGCTCTTGTCGAATTTAGCGAGCCAAAAGATTGGGATAAAAACAATGGCGAGTAATGCTATTTTGTGAAATAGTGCGCCGGCGATGATAAGAATGACGCCTTTGATGATAGATGTTTTCGACCAATCCCGTAATAGATAGGCAAAAACCAAAGCAACCATTGAAGTTGCCACGCCGCTACGAACGGCGTTTAGAGTGGTGGGGAATAAAATGCATAGATAGAAGAGGAATGCTAGCGCGACTCGCTTCTTGTCTTTTTTAAAGAAACGCCAGAAGGCCAAGAAGAAGCACAGGTTTGTGATGAGGCTAAAGCTAAAGAACATTAAAAAGCTATTGTGAAGATAGGCTGAAATGATGATGATGAGAGTGCTTAGTGGCTCGATGGCGCGGAAATACATTGGGCGACCGGCCTTGACGTTGTTAAACATTTCCATATACGCGGAAAAATCGACTCCGACTTTATAGCGAATGCCAGCCATGATAGACGGAGCTAAAATGCCCAGTGTAATGAGTAAAATGCCGAGCTTCTTTTTCTTGGGAAAAGCGCTTGCGCCCTGGTAGATGAGCGCTGTTGAGGTGGCAAATATCAAAAGGTATAATAAAATACTTACAATACGTTCCATCATAACTCCTCTTTATTATAAAGACTTTTATGGTTTACGTCAAGCTTGGCGATATTGCCACTAACAAAAAATAGTGGGTAGCCGTGGGCCTCGGTGGGGCTTTCCGGTTTTGATTATACGGCGAAATGTGGGTTTATACTTGACTTTTTAGCGTAAGTGTGTTATAATGGGGGTATGAATGCTATTTTGGGAATAGTCTTATTCGCCGTGGGCGCACTAGGTGCGTTTATTGCGGCAACGGCTACCATGGCCTACTTTCGGGCATTGGATTTTTATGCTGGCCTGAAAAAGGTCTGGCGAGTGGCTCTTGACGCTGGAATGATTTTGATTGCGATCTTGACCTCAGTGCTGATCGCTCAGATGTTGATACCGGACGATGATACGCCGACAATGGAGAGTGCGGCGGCATCGGCGGTTGAGGAATCAGGCGCCGAGGCCGAAGATTCGGAGGCTAATGGGATTAAGGCGCCAAAATGGCGCGAATGGAAGAGCTTAATCAAGGGGGCGAAAACCAATGAAACCGAGAAGTCTGATGAGGCCGGAAAATCTGGTGATGCTAAGGCGGAGCAAAGTAGCGCTGCCGACGTAAAGGCGGAAACTTTTAGCACAAACGTCGAAGAAACTACCGCGGAAGCGGCGCAAAACACGGAAGCGGCTGCGGAAGCTGAAAAGACGCCGGAGCCCGAACAGACTGTGGCCGTGGAGCCGCAGACGAAGGCTGTGCCATTGCCGAACACGGCGCTCGAGAATCCTTTGGCGATTGGCGTTCGAGCGTGGACTAACACCTACAAGGGCAATGAATATGCCTATGTTGAGGTGGAAAATGGTACGCCGTATGTTTACGCGCCGAATGCGCGAGGAACTTTTTGGTATGATCTTAACAATATTACTTCTGGGCGGGAGAGCGGTAATATTGTGGTGATGGCTAATGCGGGCGTGTTTAATGATAATTCAAGTCCGCGTGGCGCGTTGGTGCAGAATGGCACTACGATACTAACTGGCCAAGATTCTAAGCTTGAGAGCACGCTAGTGATTGATGAAGACGGAAATGTGGGCTATACCAACAAGGCGATTATAAACGGCACAGTGGAATATACTGATGTTTTGACGAATAAAAAAGTTTCTGGGAAAAAGATCGTGTCGGCGGTGACGGCGTTTTCGCCGATCGTGATAAATGGTAAAGCGGCAACGGCGTATAAAAATCGAGTGGCTAATTATGCGGCTTATCGCCCGCGTTCGATTTTCTGCGTGCGCGCGAAAGGCTCGTATACTTTGATTGCGAATAAGGGTGAAGGCGAGGCCGGTGGCGGTTGGAACTTTGATGATATGACGACGGTGGCTTTGCGTCGCGGTTGCCAGTTTGCTTTTAATATGGATGGTGGTGGCTCGACGGCGTTGGCTTGGCGAAAATCATTGTCTGCTGGTTTTTCGACCTACGTAGTGACCGAGCGTTATGACCCGACATTTATTGTGTTTACGGCCGATAATCTTGCGCCGAGCGGGAAATAGTTCAAGCTAGACTTTTCGCACGCGGATGGTGTCGGTGCCGAATTTATTTTTGTCACCAGAGACGATGACGGCAAGGAGATCCTTGGCGCCATCTTTGCATTTGAGGTAGCCGGAGGCCTTGAGCTCTTTAGCAAGGTCTAACCCGAATTCATCAGAATAAGGTCGCACGAAAGCGGAATTAGCGTAAATGAGGGCGAGTTGGTTGGCTACACGGGGGTTTGAGGTCACTGAAACGATGGGGAGATTAGGGCGTTCAGCGGCCGTGGCGAAGGCGGTGGAGCCAGTGGCGGTTTGGCAGATGATGACGTCGGCACTAATTTCTTCGGCTAGCTTAGATGCGGTAGCCGAGATAGCTCCGTAAATGCTGTCGTTATTATCGCGTTTGATTGGCGCTACTTTGGAGTGATTCTGCGTGTAGAGAATGACTTTTTTCATTTCGCGGACGGTTTCAACTGGGTATGAGCCGTTTGCGGTTTCATCTGATAACATGACTACGTCTGCGCCTTGGATGACGGCTGTTGCTACATCTGAGACTTCTGCGCGAGTTGGTTCTGGATTGTCCACCATTGATGACATCATTTGGGTAGCGACGATACAGAGTTTACCGTGTTTGCGACAGAGAGCAATGAGGCGACGCTGCATGGTGGGGACCACTTCGGCGCCGGCCTCTACGGCCATGTCGCCACGTGCAACCATGATGCCGTCGGAGGCCATGACGATTGCTTCGAGATTCTCGTCCGAGGCGATAGCTTTCTTGGTCTCAATCTTCGCGATGACTTTGGCTGTGGAGCCGTGGGCAAGCAGGAGTTGGCGGAGCTGTTCAATGTCGGAAGCGGTTTGCACGAATGACAGGGCCACGTAGTCGATATCGGCTTTGGCGCCCCATTCGATTTCGGCGAGGTCTTTTTTGGTCAGAATGTCGCCGCCGAAGTCGGTTTCGGGCAAGTTAAGGCCTTTTTTGGACATAAGGAAACTATCGTTTAGAATTTCGACGCGGATGGCAGTTTTAGATACGATCTCGCGAATGGTGGCTTTGACTTTACCGTCGAACATTGACAAAGGCTCATTTACTTTGCATTTTTCTGCTAAATTATATTGTACTGGTACGGTGAAGCTGCCGTCATGTTCGTAGGCAGGATCAGCTTCGAGTATCAACATGTCGCCCTTATGAACGTCGAGACGGTTGTCTTTCAGCATACCGAGTCGGATTTTGGGGCCCTGGAGATCTTGCAAAATCGCTACGCTGCGGCCTTTTTTCTCGGCGGCAGCACGGATCCAGCCGATTTGCATTTCGCGCTCTTCGTCTGAGCCGTGAGAGCAGTTAAGCCGGCAGCCGTTCACTCCGGACATAATCATTTCTTCGATAATTTCTGGTGAATTTGTTGCTGGCCCCACCGTGGCCAAAATTTTCGTGCGTTTGAAAAGTTTGCTCATAAGATTATATTATCATGTTTTTGAGAAATATGATATAATAATCTTATGGTTACCGCCAAAAACAAAAAAACCAACGCGCGGAGCGGGTCGTCTGCGTCCAACAGGTCGCGCAAACCAAAAAAACGAGCTGAGACTTCTAGCAAGAAGGTTCATGTTGCGCGGGCGAAGTTTTTTCGTCGGTCGCATCTTTCGGAGCGCGATCGTCGGATCTTTTTGATTAGTCGGCGGGTGGTTTTTGGGATTGTTGTGGTTGCGATGCTAGCAGTGATTTTGGCGGTGCTGGCGGCGATTTTTAATAATCCAGAGGCGCTAGTAACCGGCAAGATTGAGAAAATTACAGCTGACTATTATGAAAATTATTTTTATACTCGGATTGAAGATTATGGTACTACCGATAAGTCGCTTGCGGAGATTATGGAGCGTTATGTTGAAGCTGGATTTTCGAGAATTACCTTGCGGCAGCTATTGCTTTTTGATAGTGAGCGCTATGCGTCCTCGGCGGCTTACATTACGGAATATTGTGATCCGGAGACTACATACGTCAAGATTTATCCCGAGGCGCCGTTTACAAAATCTGATTATCGTGTAGAATATCACTACGCTTGCACTTTCTAAGGCTTTTTGGTATAATATGCATACGTGGTCGCGTCGTCTAGAGGCCTAGGACACATGGTTTTCATCCATGCAATCGCGGGTTCGAATCCCGCCGCGACTACCAAAGACGAAAACAGCCATTCATGGTTTGTTTTTTGTTTTGGGGTTTTATTGTTCTATGGCGGCAAGACCCGGTAAATCTTTGCCGAGGAGGAACTCCAGGGCGGCGCCACCGCCAGTAGAGACGAGGTTGTAGTGAAGATTCGGATGATCCGTGGCGAGGTTTTCGACAAACCCGGCGGTGTCTCCACCGCAAATAATCGTAGTAGCGTTTGTTTTTTCGCCCATGAGTTCGGCTGTAATGGTAGATGCGGTAGCATAAGCTGGATCTTCGGCTTTGCCAAGTAAACCATTCCAGACGATGGTGCTGGCATCAGTGATGAGGTTGGCGAGATGGCCGGTAGCGACGGGACCAATATCGAGCTTATCGCCGGCTGCGTTTTCGTCGAAATCTTCAGCGACGTAAATTTTATCACTGGTGGCCTGGTAACCATCGGCGGCAATTTTACCGCCAATCACGATATTGTCGGCGATGTTTGCGAATTTGTTGATAAGTGGTTGCTTGTCGGAAACTTTGGCGCCGCCGAGGATGAGCAAGAAAGGACGGGCCGGGTCTTGTAGGGTTTTAGCGAGATTATTGACTTCTTTTTCGACGAGTAATCCAGCATAGACTGGCAGGAAGTTCTTAACTGCATCGGTGGAAGCGTGCGCGCGGTGTACTACCGCAAAGCCGTCTTGGACGTAGACGTTGGCGTGTACTGCATCGATAATGTTCTTGATGAAGTCGGCAGAATTGGCTTCCTCGCCTGGGTCGGTGCGGAGGTTTTCTAGGACAGCGATTTTGATATTGTCTGGGATTGGGATTTCTTTACCCGTGGAGGGAAGAGGGTAAAAATCGATGGCTTGTTCTGGTAAAAGTTTTTTGAGCGCGTCAACGGTGGGACGCAAGGTGGTATCTGGTGTAAGTTTGCCTTCTGGACGACCGAGATGGGAAATGAGGACGATTCTTTTTGCGCCATTTTCGAGTAGGTGATGGATGGTCGGCAAACTAGCGCGGATTCGGAGATCGCTTGCTACCTGGCCGTCTTTTAATGGTACGTTGTAATCCGTGCGAACGAGGACGATTTTATTTTTGACATCAATATCTCGAATAGTTTTCATATATTATATTATAGCATAGTTTGGACTTTACAATTATTCGTCGAGTGATATAATTTGAATATGGAAAAAGTAAAAGCTTATAATGAATTAGTTGGGGAAACAGTCGAAGGTTTACGAGTAGAGCGTGGTTGGACGCAAGGGGAGCTAGCCAAGAGGGTTGGCACGAGCCAGTCGGCGATTCATCGGATTGAGAAAGGCGGGCAGAATATCACGCTTGAGATGGTACGAAAGTTGTCGGAGGCTTTTGGGACGCAGATCTTATCTGTTAGTGGCGCGTCTTCGCAGAATTATTGTATCCATGGCGGGAGAGAATTGCACGGTGAGATTACGATTAATACATCGAAAAATGCCGCCGTTGGCTTGCTTTGTGCGTCGTTATTGAACTCTGGTAGAACGGTGCTGCGTGGTATGGCAAGGATTGAAGAAGTCTTCCGAATCATTGAAGTTTTGGAGTCGATTGGCGTGAAGTGTCGCTGGCAGAATCAGCAGAGTGATCTAGAGATTATATCACCGCGAGAATTGAAGCTTGACGAGATGAATATTGAGGCGGCTCGCAAGACACGGTCGATCATCATGTTCTTAGGCCCGCTTTTGCACCGTTATCCAAAGTTCAGGTTACCGTATGCCGGTGGCTGCTCGCTGGGCACGCGGACGGTGGAGCCGCATATTCAAGCGCTGAAATCGTTTGGCTTAACTGTAGATGCGGCATGCAACAGTGGGTTTTATGAAGTTAGCGTGCGACAAGAAACTTTGAATAAATACACGGATCGTTACATTGTGTTGACTGAACGTGGCGATACGGTAACGGAAAATGTTTTGATGGCGGCGGCGTTGTCTGCGGGGCGCACTACGATTGTTGGGGCTTCGCCAAACTATATGGTGCAGGATGTTTGTTTCTTCCTCGAAAAACTTGGAGTGAAGATTTCCGGGATTGGTACGACGACATTGGTGGTGCAGGGCAAGAAACAAATTGACCAGGATGTTGAATACTGCGTATCGGAAGATCCGATTGAGGCGATGAGTTTTATGGCGGTGGGGCTGGCGACGAAGTCTGAGATCACGATCCGGCGGGCGCCGATTGAGTTTTTGGAAATCGGGTTAGAAGTTTTCAAAAGTATGAATGCGAAGATCGACAAGTCGGAGGAGTATTTGTCGACGAATGGGCGGACGAGATTAGTTGATCTTGTGGTCCATAAGTCTGAGCTGGTAGCGCCGGTTGACAAGATCCACCCGATGCCGTTTCCGGGGCTTAATATTGACAACTTGCCATTCTTTTCGGTAATTGCGGCAACTGCTAAAGGGCGGACTTTGATTCATGACTGGGTATTTGAAAACCGGGCGATTTACATTACGGAGCTAGCTAATTTGAATGCCAAAGTAGAACTTCTTGACGCACATCGAGTGTATATAGAAGGGCCAACTAATTGGCGATCGGCCGAAATGGTGGCGCCGCAAGCGTTGCGTCCAGCAGTAGTGGTGTTGATTGCGATGCTAGCTGCGCCAGGTACTTCGATTTTGCGGAATGTTTATCCGATCAAGCGGGGATACCAAGATTTTATGGCTAGACTGCAACATCTTGGTGCGGATATTGCGCCGCTTAATAGTATTTAATGGTATAATGGCGGGATGAATGAGATTCTGGAGGGATTAAATGAGGCGCAGCGTGAGGCAGCTGAATGTCTTAGCGGGCCGATATTGATACTTGCGGGGGCCGGGTCTGGAAAAACAAAAACTCTGACGCATAGAATCGCAAACTTGATTGTTCACGGCGTAGAACCTTCACGCATTTTGGCCGTGACGTTTACCAATAAGGCGGCGAACGAGATGCGGAGTAGGCTTTGGACGCTCACGTCCAAACTCGGGGCATTCCGGAGCGCGGCAGCGCGAGGATTAGCATCGGCTGCCCATGGCGATGGGGCAACCGGACGCGGCCCCGAGTTGGATGTGAGCGTCCAAGTCCCGCCACGGTCGTTTATGCCATATATGGGAACGTTTCACGGAATTTGCGTGAAGATTTTGCGGCAAGAAGCTGATGCAGCGGGGCTGAGTCGAGATTTTGTGATTTATGATACAGATGATCAAGTGGCGCTAATAAAGCGTATCATGAAAGATTTAAAGCTTAGTGACAATAAATCTTTGAAACCGAAATCAATACAAGGTATTATTTCGGGCGAGAAGAATCACGGCAACGGCCCGGACGAATACGCAGCCAAGGCGATTTATCCGAATCAGCAGACGATTTTGAAAGTTTTTCGAAAATATGAAGAAGAGAAGAAAAAGGCTGGGGCCTTGGACTTTGACGATTTATTAATTAAGACTTTGGAAATGTTCGGACGAAATGCGGAGGTGTGTCGGAAGTGGCAAAATCGGTTCCAACACATTTTGATTGACGAGTATCAGGATACAAACATGGTGCAGTACCATTTAGTGAAATTGTTGGTGGGTCCGGAGCGAAATATTTGCGTAGTGGGGGACGATTGGCAATCGATTTACTCGTGGCGTGGCGCGGATTTTACGAATATTTTGAATTTTGAAAAAGATTTTCCGGGAGCCAAGGTGGTAAAGCTGGAGCGAAATTATCGTTCGACGGGCAATATTCTAGCGGCGGCGCAGAAAATTATCCGGGAGAATAAAACGCGGACCGACAAGGAGCTTTATACGGAGGCAGGCAAAGGTGCACCAATTGAGATTGAGAACTTGAGAGACGAGACGGCGGAGGCGGAATACGTGGCTCGAAAGATTGTGATGCTTTCATGTGAGTTTCCGGATTTTGGCGATTTTGCGGTGCTATACCGCACAAATGCGCAGTCGTACGCTTTTGAAAAAGCGATGATTGCGCGGCAGATTCCATACAAAATTGTAGGTGGTGTGAGATTTTATGACCGTAAAGAAGTGAAAGATGTACTGGCAATTTTGAAACTTGCAGTGAGCGGGCGGGATAAAGTGAGTTTTGAGAGGGTAGCTAAAAATGTGTTGTCCGGGATTGGCGAGGTGTCGCTTCGCAAGGTGCTTGACGCGATGGACTTAATGGAGGGTGCCTCCCCGCTGCTCAATCCGGATATTGCCGAGGTGCTAAATGCGGCAAAAGCGCGGAGCGGTTTGTTGAAATTAATAAATTTCTTGAAAAAAGTTGACGTGGGGGCCGGTCCGGGAGAAATGGTAAAACTAGCGGTGGAATATTTTGATTTTCGGACGTTGACCGATGATGGTACGCCGAGTAGCGAGGAACGGATGCAAAACTTGGAAGTGCTGGCTGGGATTGCGGCAGAACATGCGACGTTGGAAGATTTCATTGTGGACGCGGCATTGATGTCGTCGGCGGATGAGGCGACTTCGCGAAACTCAGTGACATTAATGACACTTCACGCGGCAAAGGGATTGGAATTTCCGGTGGTGTTCATAGTGGGATTGGAAGAGGGGCTATTCCCGGGCTCGCGAGCTTACGATGACGAAAGCGAGTTAGAAGAAGAGCGAAGGCTAATGTATGTTGGGATGACGCGGGCAATGAAGCGGCTGTTTTTGACGTATGCGTCGTCTAGATATTCGTTTGGAAGTCGGAATTATAATATGCCGTCGCGATTTCTCACGGAACTTGGCTACAATCAATATGGTTCATCTGAATATCATGATGAGGATGCGGATGGTTTTAACGATCTTGAAACTGGGATTAGGGGTGGATATGGTGCGAGAAAGACAGCATTTGATGATGATGGGTTCTCGGATGAGGACTTTGATCCGTTTCCGGAAGATTTGCCAGTTTGGGAATAATCTGGTGTGGCGAAGCTACAGAAGATGTGATATATTATATATATGAAGTTATCGGAAGAATTATTATATCGTGGCTTTAAGGCCGAGACCACTATTGAAAATCCAGCAGATTTGGATACGAGAGAATCGAAGAAATTTTATTGGGGAGCGGACCCGTCGGCAGATTCTCTGACGATTGGAAATTTGGCAGCTCTGATGATGTGTGCGTGTTTTGTGCGACACGGATATGAACCGGTGCTTTTGGTTGGTGGTGCGACGGGGCAGATTGGTGATCCGAAAGAAAATGGCGAGCGTGATTTGAAGTCGCTTGAGGAAGTTGAACACAATAAGCAATGTATTAAGCAGCAAATTGAACGAGTAATTTACGGGGCGGGTCCTGCCGTTGCTTTTTCCCAATCTTCGCAAGGCTCGGTGGGGGCCCCCCAAGCGACGTCACCAGCCCCGTCTATTATTACAGTTGACAATTATGACTGGTTTAAGGATATGAATTACTTGAAGTTTCTGCGGGAGGTCGGGAAGGTGTTTTCGATGACGCAGCTACTTGATCGGCAGTTTGTGCAGAATAGAATTGGTGAGGGCGGATCGGGAATTTCTTACGCGGAGTTTTCGTATACTTTGATTCAGGGCTATGACTTTTTGCATCTTTATCGTGAATACGGTGTATCTTTGCAGCTTTGTGGGGCAGATCAGTATGGCAACTGTACGTCGGGAATACATTTGATTCGGCGACTTTGCGACGCGGAGGCCGATGTGTGGTCTACGCCGCTTGTGATTGATCCAGTGACGGGACGAAAGTTCGGTAAGTCTGAGGGGAATGCCGTTTGGCTAGCTAGTTCCGACAATGGAGGCGGGAATTACACTTCGATATTCGATTTTTATCAATTCTGGATGAACCAGCCGGATACTAGCGTAGAATATTTGCTGAAAATTTATACTTTATTAATGCCGGAGGAAATTGAAGATATATTGAAGCGCCATGCGGAGGCGCCAGAAAAAAGGTTAGCGCAGAAGGTTTTGGCACGTGAAGTGACGTCGGTGGTGCATGGTCGTGATGCGGCGCAGGCGGTAGAAAATCTAACTTCGGTGTTGTTCTCACGCGAGACGGATTTTACAGATTTTTCGGAAGATGAATTGACGGAATTTGCGGCGTATTTGCCGGTAGCTTCGCGGGGAACTTTGTTGGTGGATTTGCTGACGTCAACCGGCTTGGCCGAATCGAAGAGGCAGGCGAGAGAATTTGTGGCGGGCGGCGCAATTAGTGTGAATGGCATCAAGGTGACTTCTGACGTAGCAGTGGAGCAAACTGCAATTGTGAAAAAAGGTAAAAATAAGTTTGTAATTGTAAAGTAGCGGGCGTATGTATTTAGCGGTTCTGGGTAGGCAAAAAGAAATATCGATTGCGGAACTTGAGGCGCTATACGGTAAGGTGCGAAAATTAGGTGCTGAGTTGGCAAGTTTTGAGTGCAGTGGCCAACCGGATATTGCGAGGCTGGGTGGTAGCTTGAAGCTGGCCGTGAAGTTGGATGAGAATCCGCTTGATTTCTTGCGAGGGTTGCCAGACGGTAAGATTACGTTTGGCGTTTCGGACTATTCTGCGCGGGCCTCTAAGAGGACTGCTGCGCTTGAAGCGTTGAAGTTAAAAAAGATTTTGGTACGGCACGGACGTAGCGTGCGCGTGGTGGAAAACAAGGAGGCGGCTTTATCCACGGCAACATCGTTGCACAACGGGCTTTCTGGTAGGAAAGAGCGAAAGGCGGAATTAATTAAGGTTGATGAAACTTGGTATCGAGTGATTGGCGTGCAGGATATTGAGGCATATGCCAAGCGAGATCAGATGCGTCCGGCGCGAGATGCTAAGGTTGGAATGTTGCCGCCGAAGTTGGCGCAGATTTTGATAAATCTCTGCGGGCCGCTTTCAAAGAACGCGACGATACTGGATCCGTTTTGCGGAACTGGAGTGGTTTTGCAAGAGGCCCTGCTGATGGGCTACCAGGCATATGGTACGGACATAGACGAGAGAATGGTGGAATACAGTAAAAGAAATTTGGAGTGGCTCACTGAACCCGAGAATGAATATTTTCGGGTTCAGCAAGGCGATGCCACGTCTTTTACGTGGCAACAACCGATTGATGCGGTGGCGTGTGAAGGATATCTTGGTAGGCCGATGTCTCAGGCTCCGTTGGAGATGAAACTGAAGACGGAGAAGCAGGAGTGTGGAGCGATTATTCTGGGTTTTTTGAAGAATTTAGCGGCTCAGATAAAAGCTGGCACGCCGGTGGTGGTGGCGGCGCCGGCTTGGCTGCGAGAAGACGGTACGTATTCGCGCCTTGAAATCATTGACAATATTAGGGAGTTGGGGTATAATGTTAATAATAAATCGCGCGAGGGGTTACTTTACGCACGCGTAGGTCAAATCGTAGCGAGAGATATAATAATATTAAGGAAGAAATAAATGTCACACGTAAAAGCTGGCGGTACCGCCAAAAACGTCCATAACAATGCTGGCCAGCGCCTCGGCGTTAAGCGCTTTGGTGGCCAGAAAGTAAAGAACGGTGAAGTTCTCGTCCGCCAGACTGGCGCGACTAAACTTGCTGGTCCTGGCACTTACATGTCTCGCAATTTCACGATTCATGCGGCCAAGGATGGTGTAGTTACTTTTGTGAAGACTAAGAAAACTCACTTCTCTGGTAAAAGTTTGCCACGCGTTCGCGTAGAAGTTCGCTAAAGCTTTATCAAAATAGCCCTGTCTGGTAGGGGCTATTTTTGTTTGAGATGGTTATGTTATAATATGATATATGGATAATAAGGAATTTGCAAATCAACAACAAGATAAAATAGAAAAATATGTGGAAAAAACTACACAGAGCGCCTTGAGCATGGGATTTCTTTGTGCATTAGCTTCTGTGGGTTTGATAGCGTTTGAGCTTTTTTGTGAAACTGGTTATGGTGGTGGTGATGTTGTCCTTGTTTTTCTTTTCCCATTTTTGATAATTGCTCCAGTGGCAGTTATTATGTGTGTGAAATCTCTAAAAAAAGCAGAGATGGTTCGTCAACGCGCTAAATATGAAAAGTTATTTAATATGGCTGTAGTTGGGTTGTTATGCGCGCTATCGTTTCCTATTACGATTGTGGTCAGTTTTTTAATTAGTGCTATGCATAGTGGCTCATAGTTCAATGACCCAATACCATTTTGTGCTATAATTGGCGTATGCGCAAGAAAAAACGTTTTAATTTTCCGTGGCGGACGATAATTTCGCTCGCGACTGTAATATTGGTTGGGTACGTAGTGTATCAGAACTGGGACGGATTTGTTGAAACGTTTAACAATCTTAAAGATGCGAACCTTTTTGTGATTGTGCTGCTGCTTCCGGAGCAGATTTTTATGTATTATGCGTGCGGGCAGATTTTCTTTTCGTATCTCGAAAAAAAGTTTAACAAGAATTTCAAATGGAAAGAAAAATTGACGATTTCAACGGAGCTCAATTTTGTGAACCGGGCAGTGCCGGCGGGTGGAATTGGCGGGCTGGCTTATCTTACTTATCGGCTGCGTCAATTTGATATCACGGCGGGGCAGGCAAGTTTCTTATACATTTTTCGGTATGCCATTACGACGGTGGTGAACTATCTACAGGCGCTAGTGGCGATCTTAATTTTGTTTGCACTTGGTAGCATTCCGTCTGGGGCGGAATGGATCATCTGGGTGTCGCTTTTGATGAATGCCGGTGTGTTTGTCGGGCTAGGTTTAATAGTCTACGTTGCGAGTAGTAAAAAACGAATTGACTTTTTCGGTAGAGTGGTCATGAAGTTGACCGATTTAGTAGCGAAAGCGGTGACTCTTGGTCGGCAGCGGCATTTATTAGAACGCGATAAGGTTCAGCAATATTTTCTGAGCATCCATGATTGCGTGACAGTTGTGAAAAAAGACAAGAAGTCGTTGATAAGTCCGGCGGTCTGGGGCGTGGTTTATAGTTTGTGCGAGGTGGGAGCGTATTGGATCGTGGCGGCGGCGCTGGGTCGGCCGGATATTTTCCCGATGATATTGGTGGGCGAGGCGATTGGGTCGGTGTTTGACGGAATTGTGCCATATGGGCCGTATGAACTTGGCATGGCTGGTGTGATGGGGATTTTGCTTGGCGGAACCGAAACTGCGATGGCAACGGCGTTGATTGTGACTGTGATGACGCGGGCGCTGTCACTAATGCTCACGATTGCGACTGGGTATTATCCGTATCAGAAAGCGATTCGGAGCAAAGATGAGTAGTGCAGGGTCAATTCAGATGACCCCAACTGAACTCGTATTAGCAGTGAATCAGACGCTTGAATATGCGTACTCGTCGGTGACGGTGGTAGGGGAAATGGCAAGTTTTAAGGTAAACCAGGGGAAGTGGGTGTTTTTTGACCTGAAGGATGAGGAGTCGAGCGTGCCGTGCTTTATGACGTTGTGGTCTCTAAGACAGCCGCTTGAGGACGGGATGAAAGTGATGGTGCGGGGGACGCCGAAGCTGACAAAATGGGGAAAGTTTTCGCTGACGGTGGATACGGTGCAGCCGGTGGGTGAGGGGTCCTTGAGGAAAGCTTTCGAGATGCTAAAAAAGAAGCTGGAAAAGGAAGGGCTGTTCGATCCCGCGAAAAAACGCAAGATTCCGGAGGATTTGACGCGGCTCGGTGTGATTTCGTCGGTGCAGGCGGCGGGGTATGCAGATTTTATTAAGATTATTAACGCGCGTTGGGGCGGGATGAAGGTGCAGGTGGCGCATACGCAGGTGCAGGGGATGGATGCGCCGGATCAAATTATGCGGGCGCTTAAGTATTTTAATGAGCGAGGCGAGGTGCAGATGATTGCGATTTTGCGCGGTGGTGGATCGGCGGATGATCTCGCGTGCTTTAACGATGAGCAGTTGGTGCGAGCGGTGGCGGCGTCGAAAATTCCGGTGATTTGTGGCATTGGACATGAGGTCGATGAGTCGCTCTCAGACTTGGCATGTGATGTGAGAGCCTCAACGCCGTCGAATGCAGCAGAAATGTTGACGCGTGATCGTGCGGAAGAGTTGACGAAAGTGCGGCGGGCAATGATGAAGACCAGTCAGGTGGTTGTGAACGGAGCGGAAACAGCGCGCGAGGCAAACCGTGACAAAGTGAAAAAAATTTCACACGGGATTTTGATAAAATATATCGAGCCAGAACTTAGTAAAATACGAGAAAACATGGTCGGGGTTTTGAAAAACATAGAACGAGTTTTGTCGGAGCGTGAGAATTATGTTAAACAAAAAATTGTGATGCTTGGAGCGTTAAATCCAGAGGTAGTTTTGAGGCAAGGCTATGCGATACTTTCCGGTAAGATTTCGCCGGGAAATGATGTAAAAATTACAACCTACGATGCAGAAATCATAGCGTCGGTTAAGAAAATCTTAGAAAGGAAAAAATATGAGTAAAGCGGAAAAAAGTTTAAACGAAAAAATTGCTGAATTAGATAAAAAAGTTGAGTGGTTTTACTCGGATGACTTCAAATTGGAGGATGCCGTGGAAAATTACAAAAATGCTGCCGAGTTAGCCAAAGAGATCGAAGGCGACTTGACGAAGTTGAAGAATGAAATTGAAGTTTTGGCGGAAGATTTTACAAAATAGTGATATAATAGGGTTATGGATAATTCTCAAATGCCACCAGTGCAACCGATGACTGTGGGACAGCCAGTCGTAGTGCCACAACCAAATGCGCGAGCCGCGGCGGTGATTCAGCCTAAGAAAGCCCCAGTGACGGCGATCGTGAGCGCGATAGCGGCGTTGTTTGCGATATTGGCGATAGTTTTTATTTGCTTGTTTGTGCTGAAGAGTTCGGACTATGATGAGCTGAGCGAAAACGTGGATTTGAAAATTGCGGAGGCCGTGAGCGAAGCGAAGGCTGAGCAGGCTTTGGCGGATGCCGAGGAAGCCAAGAAGGACACCAGACAATTTACGGGTCCGACTGATTATGGACAGTTGTCGTTTGACTTTCCGAAGCTGTGGAGCGTATACGTGGCGTCTGATGCGTCAAAAGGCGGAGATTATACGGCATATCTAAATCCGCTGGAGATTGAGCCAGTATCCGAATCGACGGTGTACGCATTAAGGGTGACGATTCGCGACAAGGATTTTGAAAGCGTAGCGGCAGAGTATCAGCGATATTTGGACAAGGGGGATCTTAGTATGACTACTGAGACGGTTGGTGGTACGACGGCGAACCGGTACACTGGTAAGATTCCGGGGACGGACCTGAACGGGATTATTGTGATTTTTAAGATTCGAGATAAGACCGCAGTGTTGAGAACTGATTCGGTGGGGTACGAGAAAGATTTTCAGACGATTTTGAATTCGGTGAAGTTTAACGCGTAAATGTGATAAAATGGGGGTATGGATGTGGAGGTCGATGGAATTTTGGTGGCGGCGCACGAGCTGAAGGAGCCGTTTGCGACCCTGCGGCAGTTGGCGTTGTCTTTTGATGAGATGAATGCTTCGAATGAGGCGATTCGAGAAAAAATGGTGAGCGTGTCTGACCGAGCGATTCGGCAGGTGAATGATTTGTTGAGGTTGAGACGACTGGAAGAGGGCGGCCTAGAAATGGAGCCGGTGGCCGTGCGGCCAGTGTGCGATGAAGTGATGCGGGAGCTGGAGTATTTGTTCCGCTACAATCAGCGGGAGTTGTTTGTCAAATATGTAGGCAAAGAGCGCTTGGTGAGCGCCAATCGGGAACTTTTGCGGAGCGTGGTGTATAACTTTTTGCTAAACGCGGTGCATTATACCGGAAATGAAATGCGGGCAGAACTGGTGGTGAGCCCGGTGCGGGATCGGGTGAGGATTGCAGTGAGGGATTATGGGCCGGCATTGCCGATGGATGTGTGGCGGGAGTTAAAACGGGGTTGGGTAGAAAAACCGACCTCGATTGCGATGCGGCCGGGCTCGAGCGGACTGGGGCTTTTTATTGCGTCAAGATTTTCGCAGTACATGAATGCAAATGTGGGGGCGGTACGGCACCGAGACGGCACGAGTTTTTATGTTGACTTGATGAAATCGCAACAGGCGAGGTTATTTTAGCGCTATGATTTTTGTGGTTGATGACGACAGGATGATGGCGGAGTGCGTGGCGAAGGCTTGCGGAGAGAAAGAGGTGCGGATTTTTGGGGATGCATTGGCGGCGGTGGCGGCGCTAGCGGATGGACTGCCAGAAATGATTTTTATGGATGTAATGTTGACCGGGCCGGATGGGTTTACAATGTTGAACGAGTTAGCGTCATATTCTGATACGATGCGGATTCCGGTGGTGCTAGTGACATCGGTGGAGATTGGCGGGTTGAATCTTGCAGAATATGGTGTGGTGGGAGTGCTTAGTAAGGACACGATGAAGCCGGCGGAAGTGAGGAAATATGTCAAAAAGTACTGCTGACACGCGGACGCTGGCGATCGTACTGAGGCGGACGAATTATGGCGAGGCGGATAGGATTCTGAATTTGATCACGCCGGAGGGAAAAGTGTCGGCGTTGGCGCGGGGAGTGCGGCGAGCCAAATCTAAACTTGCTGGCGGGATAGAAATGTTTTCGCTGGTGGAGGTAAATTTGCACTTTGGACGGGGCGAAATGGCGACGGTGACTGGGGCGAGGATGGTAAAGTTTTTTGGGGCTTTGTTGGCCGATTATGGCCGGATGGAGTTGGCATCGTTAATACTTAAAAAAATTAGTTTAGCGGCGGAAGGGACCGATTCGGCGGAGTACTTTGATTTGACGCGAGAGGCTCTGGAGGGACTCGAGGCTGGAGTTAGCTGCGCTGTGGTAGAGAGCTGGTTTTTGTTGAACTTTTTACGAGTGACGGGGGAGGAAGTGAACCTGTATCGTGATGTTCGTGGTGAGAAGCTACGGCCGGATGTGCGGTATGATTACGATGTAAACGAGATGGCGTTTTTCGAGAGGCTGGAAGGGGAGTTTGGGGCGGATGAGATAAAGTTGATGCGGCTCCTAGCGACGGCCAAATTGGCGGTGGCGGCAAAGGTGAAACAGGCGGAGGAAATGGCGCCGGGGATTTTGCGACTTGCCAGAGTGGTGAACAAAATGGTATAATTGAAGGTAGAAAAGGAGATTATTTATGGCAGACTTTAACAAAGTTTTGACCCCGGGGGATTATGAAAACGGCGAATTGAACGTGGTGATCGAGATCCCAACTGGCTCGAACCACAAGATTGAATGGGATCGCAAGCACGCGTGCTTCATGCTAGATCGCGTGGAGCCGATAGCGTTCGCTAAGCCATGCAACTACGGCTTTATCCCGCAGACTCTAGATGAAGATGGAGACGAGCTCGACGTATTGATGATTACGGACCAGCCGCTGACGACTGGAATTTGGATGAAGGCGAAGATTCTCGGCGTAATGAGGTTCGTGGATGGCGGTGAAGTTGATGATAAGGTAATTTGTGTGCCGGCCGACGATCGCAACAACGGTGACCTTTATAACTCTTTGGCGGATTTGCCGAAGCAGACTTTGGAGCAGATCAAGTTCCACTTTAACCACTACAAAGACTTGAAGAAGCCAGGTTCGACTGAGGTGAAAGCTTTTGAAGATATTGAGTCGGCAAAGAAGATCATCGCAGATTCGATTGAACGATATCGCGCGACTTATAAATAGCCTGAAGATGGTACAAATAAAATATTGCCTAGCTCACTAGGCAATATTTTGTGAGGGCGGCTATTCGTTTTCGGGCGCGCTTTCTTTTCCGGCGGAGCGCTCTAGGGCTTCGTAGAGTTCGATTTGGGTTTTGATGTCTTCGAGGTTGATTTTTTTGACGGTGTCTTCACCGGCGGTGATGACGACATATTTGCCATTTAAGCTGTAGGTATTGGTGTCACCTTCTTTTGGGGAGATTTTTTCGTAGGTGGTCTTGGCGGTTTCTTCGTCTTCAAATTCGTAGAAGGATTTGGCGCCGGTGACGGTGTCGCCACTATAATAGTAAACGGCGTGAATGGCGATGACGTCGTGGTTGTCTGCCTCGTCGTTTTTCATATTGAGGACGTATTTAGAATCATCGCTTACGAAGTAGGCGTCGTTGATTGGTTGATTGAGGTTGATGGCGATACAGACGCCAATAACGACGGCGATGACGGCAGCGATAATAATTCCGAAGAAGATGAGTTTGTTAGGGTTGATTCTTGGCGCAGTCCTTGAGGCGTTGACTTCGGTCTTAGTAGTTACTGACTTAGCCGTAGCTTTTCTGGTGACGCTTGATTTCTTTGTTTTTTCAACCATAATAACTCCTTTATGGAGCAAGTATAACATACTTGTGCTAAAATCACTAGAGTTCGGAAATCTTGGTGCGGATTTGAGCAGCCGTATCACGGTCGCGGATGGTGACGGTGTCGTCTTCGAGCGTGTCAAAGTCTATGACGATACATTTTGGTGTGCCGATTTCGTCTTGCTTGCGGTAGCGCTTGCCGATGTTGCCGGAATCGTCCCAAGTGACGAATGTATATTTGTCGCGTAGCAAATCATAAACTTCGCGAGCCTTTGCGACGAGTTCGGGCTTGTTTTTGAGGAGTGGCGAAACGCAGAACTTGTACGGAGCGAGATGATAAGGAAGTTTTAGGACGGTGCGTTTTTCGCCGCCGACTTCGTCTTCGGCGTAGGCTGTAGATAGCACGGCGAGGAAGAGGCGTTCAACGCCAATGGACGGCTCGATAACGTGTGGGACGAAAACTTCGTTCGTTCTCTTGTCGCGATATTCCATGGATTTGCCGGATTCGCGCGCGATGTTTTGCAGGTCGAAATCGGTGCGGTAGGCGAGGCCCATGAGCTCCTCTTCACCGTTTGGATAGTCGAACATGAAGTCGACGGTGCGCTTGGAGTAGTGGGCACGGTCTTTTTCAGGAACTTCGTATTCGTGAAGGTTTTCGGGTTTGAGGCCGGCGATATTAGTCAGAAAATCGTGCTGAAGGGCGCGGAGTTTTTCGAAGTTTTCTTCCCAGGCGTCCGGCTTAACAAAATATTCGATTTCCATTTGAGAACATTCGCGGTCGCGAAGAATGAAGTCGCGAGGGCTAATTTCGTTGCGGAAGGCTTTGCCTTGTTGGGCGATGCCAAATGGAAGATCAGGGTAGATAGTGTCGACGATGTTCTTGTAATTCGTGAAGATACCCTGAGCGGTTTCTGGGCGGAGATAAGCGACATTTTTGCTGGTCGTCTCGGCGTCGTCGTCTGGTAGTACGGCCCCAACGTGAGTCATGAACATCATGTTAAACTTGCGAATTGGCCCCCAATTTTCTTTGCCGCAGGTTGGACATTTGGTGTGTGTAGTAAGGAACTCCTCGGTTGTAACGGACTCGCTGATGTTATCGGTAATTTTGTCGGCGCGGAAACGAGACTTGCATTCCTTGCACTCAACAAGTGGGTCGGCAAAAGTAGCTGTGTGGCCAGAGGCCTCCCAAGTGCGCGGATTCATAATAATAGCGGCGTCAACGCCATATATATTGTCGCGTTTTTCAACGAAGAAATGCCACCAAGAGTCCATGAGATTCTTCTTTAACATAACACCGAGTGGGCCGAAGTCCCAAGTGCCGGCCATGCCGCCGTAAATATCGCTGCCGGGGAAGATGAACCCGCGGCGTTTACATAAGCTTACGATGTCTTCTAACTTACTCATGATATAATTATAACATGAAACAGAAAAAGTCCGGTAATATAAAGAGGACGTTGCATTATTTTTGGCAGGCGTTGATGCAATATAAGATGCGTACGATTTTGCTGCTTATTTCTGTGCCGCTTTGGGTTTTGACGACAAAAATAATAGTACCGCTTGGTGTTTCTGAAGTTGTCGGTAAATTGTCGGATGGCGATTTTGAAATAGCAAACTATACTGGGGCGCTACTGTTAACAATTGTGCCAGCCGCAGTCGGCAATTTGGGCATCGTTAGAATAATTGACTGGCTTGATTGGTCGCTTGATGCAAAGGCGGGGGAATATTTGTCGCAATTAGCATTTAATGCTGTGATAAGACAGTCGATGACGTTTCATGCAAATCGCTTTTCTGGATCTTTGACTAGTGCGGCAAGCAAACTGCCGAGCGCATTTATTAGGTTGAAGTCTAACTTCGTGTGGGAGTTTTATCCTTTGATTTTGATGGCGATTTACTCGATTGGTGCAGCTGCCATAGTTTGTGCACCGTTTGGCATTATTTTGGCAACATATGTAATTGTTTATGCGGTGGTGGCGATTGTGACCTACTTCAAAACTAGGCATGTTGATGAAGAGCTGGCAAGCATGGAAAATAAACAAACCGGTCAGCTGGCAGATTCGATAACGAATGAACTATCCGTTAAGTCTTATGCGCGGGAGGATCTTGAGCGGGCGAGATTTAGTCGTGCGACGAAACGAACGCGAGAGGCAACTTTTGCCGTGGCGAAAGTGTCGTTCTGGAGACACTTGTTTATGAATGCTATAAATACCGCTACGTTCGTGTTGCTATTAGTGCTGATAATAATGAGTCATAAGATATTTGGCCTTAATATCGCCAGTATGGTGTTCTTGTATTCAATATCGAATTCTTTGATATCTAATATCTGGAATATAAATAATATTTTGCGCAATATCAATCGCTCATTTGGTGATGCTAAGGAAATGGTGGAGGTATTGGATTTGCCGTATATTGTTGATGATAAGACGGATAGGCCGCTAGTTGTTGGCGAGGCGAAAATTAATTTCGATCATGTAACATTTAGTCACGAGAAGCAGAAAGATAGATTGTTCGAAGATTTCAACTTAGAGATTTCTCCCGGCGAGAGTGTGGGTTTGGTCGGTGTGTCTGGTTCTGGTAAGTCGACCTTGACGAAATTATTGCTTAGATTTGACGACGTAAAGTCTGGAGCGATTTATATTGACGGACAGGACATCCGTGATGTGACACAGAAAACGCTGCGTGAGGCGATTGCTTATGTACCGCAGGAATCGTCATTGTTTCACCGAAGCATATTTGAGAATATTGCCTATGGTAAGCCTGGGGCAACGGACGAGGAAGTCTTTGAGGCGGCGAGACTGGCATATGCGGACGAGTTTATCGCAGACTTGCCGGATGGGTATGACACGATGGTGGGTGAACGAGGCGTGAAGCTGTCTGGCGGGCAGCGGCAGAGAATTGCGATTGCACGAGCGATTTTGAAGGATGCACCGATTCTGGTGCTCGATGAGGCGACTTCGGCGCTTGATTCGGAGTCTGAAGCGGCGATACAAGCGGCGCTGGCCAACTTGATGGAGGGCAAAACTTCGATTGTAGTGGCGCACCGATTATCTACCGTTGCTTGGCTTGATAGAATTGTAGTGCTAAGGGATGGGAAAATTGTGGAACAGGGTTCACACCAGGAGCTACTTAAAAAGGGTGGAGAGTACGCGAAGCTTTGGTCACGCCAAAGTGGAGCATTTTTGGGGTAGTTTTCTGTTTTTTAAGATGTGCATGACGTTTAGCTGGTGAGGCTAGAGAAGCGTATAGTTTTTAGAGGGTAGTTTATGTTATAATAAACTTATGAGTAAAAACAAAAAGAGCACAACCGGTAAGACTTTATATTATTTTTGGTTGGCGACGAAACGATATAAGGGTTTGGCGTTAGGGGCGCTTATATTGACACCAATTGTTATTACGATTAGAAGCGCGTTGATCCCGTTGGTGATGTCTGACATGATTGGTGTAGTTTCTGAAGGACTACCGCAAGATGAGTTAGTGGCGAAAATATTGCCTATGGCCGGAAAATTGATGTTGCTATATGTAGTCAGCAGTTTTGTGTTTGAGAAATTAAGAACTTTCTTTGCTTGGCGGCTAGAGCTTCGGGCGATGTATGATTTGTCGAGCCAAGTGTTTGATGTGGTTTCGGCGCAGTCTATGCAGTTTCATTCGGATAGATTTTCTGGGTCTTTGGTCTCACAGACAAATCGCTTTGTGGGTGCGTATGAGCGACTGCTAGACGAGATTGTTTGGAATATTTTGCCATGGGTGACGGCGATTGTGTCATATATAGTAATTCTGTTTCCAAGAGCTCCGATATTTACGGCCATAATGATAGGATTGATTTTTGTTTATGCGTTGATTTCGGGTTTGATGTCTAAGCCGATTGCGAGAATAAATAGAGAAGAGGCTGAGGCGAGCAATAAGGTGACGGGGCAACTTGCGGACTCCATTTCAAATATTTTGGCCGTAAAGTCATATGCAAGGGAAAAACACGAACAGAAGCGTTATGCGAGTTTTAATCGCAAGTGGTTCAATGTGGCGAATCATAATATGCGAGCGCACATTGTGCGAGAAATTTTCTTTAGTTTTGTAAATGTGGGGCTGGTTGGAGCTACGGTTTACTTGATGGTGACTGGCACGACGGTGTTCGGGCTTTCGGTGGCGACGCTGGTGTTGATTATTACTTATTCACAGCAGGTACTGGGTAGCCTGTGGGATCTTAATAGTATATTTAGAACTTTTACGCGGGTGTTTGGCGATGCGCACGAAATGACTGAGATTTTGAGTATGAAAGATGATGTTGTTGACCGGGCGGGAGCCAAGGCCCTAGCCGTAGGGCCAGCAGAGATTGATTTTTCAGGGATTTCATTTAAGCACAAGGATGCGAAGAAAGCGATTTTCGAAGATTTCACGTTGAAGATTTCTCCTGGTCAGAGCGTGGGACTAGTGGGGGTGAGTGGGTCTGGTAAGACGACGCTCACTAAGCTACTACTAAGATTTGCGGATGTGAGTGGTGGTGGGATTTATATTGACGGACAGGACATTCGCGACGTAACGCAGAAAACGTTGCGCGAGGCGATTGCCTATGTGCCACAGGAGTCAGTCTTGTTTCATCGGTCAATTTTTGAAAACATAGAATATGGTCGGCCGGGGGCGAGCGACGAAGAAGTGTTTGAGGCGGCGAGACTGGCACACGCGGACGAGTTTATTGCGGAACTCCCAAATGGTTATGACACGATGGGGGGTGAGCGTGGCGTGAAACTGTCTGGCGGGCAGCGGCAGAGAATTGCGATTGCGCGGGCGATTTTGAAGGATGCGCCGATCCTGGTGCTTGACGAAGCGACTTCAGCGCTTGATTCGGAGTCTGAAGCGGCAATTCAGAAGGCGCTAGCAAACTTAATGGAAGGGCGAACTTCGATTGTGGTGGCGCATCGATTGTCAACAATCGCGGGACTTAACGAAATTGTGGTGCTCCATGATGGTAAAATTGTGGAAAAGGGAACGCATAAAGAGTTGCTGGCCAGAGATGGTGAATATGCGAAGCTTTGGTCACGGCAAAGCGGAGCATTCCTTGAAGAAGCATAAAAGAAATTCTTAGCGCTTCGCTTCGCGCTGGGAAAGTTTTACGGTTTTTTCCAGATTTGTGTGTCTTTAATAGAATCTGGGAGGTAGGATTTGTCGAGATGGAAGCCGGCTTCCCACTTTTGGCCTTCGCCGAAGCCAAGGTCTTTCATGAGCTTAGTTGGCGCATTACGGAGCCAGGTTGGCACCGGCTCGTTCATGGTTTTTCGTGCCAAATCGATGGCGGTGAACCAAGCGTCGGTAGTAGCGCGGGATTTTTTGGAGAGGGCGAGAGCGACTGTGATATGGGCGAGGATAAGGCCAGATTCTGGCATACCAACACGCTCGACGGCTTGGAAACAGGCGGTAGCGAGGCTAAGGGCGCCGTTTCCGGCCAGGCCGATGTCTTCGGATGCAAAAATGACCATACGGCGAGCAATAAATTTAGGATCTTCGCCAGAATTCACCATGCGGGCGAGATAGTAGAGGGCGGCATCGACGTCGGAACCGCGGAGAGATTTGATGAAGGCGGAGATGGTGTCGTAATGGCGGTCGCCTTTTTTGTCGTAACCGGGTAACTTCTTGCCAGCGGCTTCGATGACGACGTCTTTGGTGACTTTGTTAGATAAGGATGCGGCTAGTTCCAGGTCTCCAAGCGCGCTTCTGGCGTCTCCGCCGGAGAGTTCGGCTAAGTAATCTAGGGCAGTATCGTCAATTTTGATTTTTTCGGACTTGCAGGTTTTTTCTAGGATTTTGAGAATGGCTGGCTTGCTGAGGGGGCTTACCACGACGACGCGAGAGCGAGAGAGGAGGGGGGAGATGACTTCAAAGGATGGGTTTTCGGTGGTAGCGCCAATTAAAGTGATGAGGCCAGATTCGACGTGGGGTAAGAAAGCGTCCTGCTGGGCTTTATTGAAGCGATGGATTTCATCGACAAAAAGGATGGTACGGGTTTTTAAATTCCAGTTGAGTTTAGCGCGCTTCACGACGTCCTCAATGTCTTTTTTGCCGGCGGTGACGGCGGAAATTTCGATAAAGTCGGCGTTAAATTCGCGAGCAAGGATGCGGGCGAGGGTGGTTTTGCCAGTGCCGGGAGGTCCCCAAAAAATTAAGTTGACCGGCTCTTTTTTCTTAACAATTTCGGTTAGGATTTTGCCGTCGCCAATAATGTCGTCTTGCCCAAGGACGTCTTCCAGCTTAGTAGGGCGCATACGCTCCGCAAGAGGCACTCTATTCATATATATTATTATATTATAATTAATATCTGCGGGCAACAGATTCAAAAGGGTCTTTACAAATCGAAATTATTTATGGTATGATCAAGTTAATAATAAATAAAGGAGTTATACAAATGGAGAGCTTACTGTCATCACTAACAACGGTTGTTTCTGGCCCGAGCGGTTGGGAATATGCTAGCGTGATTCTTGGTGCGCTTGGTGCGATTGGGCTATGGATTGTCTTTACCTTCGTGGTGAAAGGCAATGAGAAGCGCAATCCGGGTGAGGACGCAAAGAAGTTTTTCTTGTTCCAGGGCAATTTCGCGCTTGATTTAGCGATGATTATTTACTGGTATATGACGATTAGGACTTTGATTTCGTCGTTTGAGCTATTGTCTGCTCCGTATGGCTTCTGGGAGTTCCTCAAGGTCGCAGTTGGCCAACTCATTTGGTACCGCTTTGTGTATGAAGTTGTCAAGGCTGTCATCAAGAAAAGCAACAACAACCAGTAGTTGCAATCCTAAATCCCCCGGTTCGTCGGGGGATTTTTGGTATAATGTAGATATGAGAGTTGAAGTTAAGGTTAAACCAGGATCGTCTAAGGGTCCGTTGGTTGAGAATACTGGTGCTGGGCTGGTGGTCTATCTAAGGGAAAAGCCGCACGACGGTGAAGCTAATGATGGGCTCATTAAGTTGCTAGCGAAGTACTATGGCGTAGCGAAAAGTTGTATTACGATTGCGAGAGGACAAAAAAGCCACCATAAGGTGGTGGAGATTACTAAATAGTGGTGGACGCTAGAGGAGTCGAACCTCTGACCTTGTCTACGTCAAAGACACGCTCTAGCCAACTGAGCTAAGCGTCCTGGCATGAATGGTGAGGACGAATTTCGCTTCGCGAAATTCTAATTCACCTGCGCTCACTCGAAAAGCAAAACTTCGTTTTGCTTTTGCTTGTTCGCTTGGTGAGTCGGGAGGGGCTCGAACCCTCGACACCGGGCTTAAAAGGCCCGTGCTCTAACCAGCTGAGCTACCGACCCAGTGGATATATTATATCACAATTTTTCGTAAAATCATAAAAATTGTTGTATTATTATTTTGAAAGGATAATTATGAAAGAGGACGATTACTCTGGCAATTTAAATAGTGTAGTTGATTTTTTGGGCAATACTTGGAGTTTTGAATGCATGGGATGCGCGATTGCGGCTAAGGGCCTCGAAGTTCCGGGCGGGATCTTATATGAAGGAAAACATGTGGTACTAGTAACTGATTGTATAATTCCAATCCCAGGGTTTTTGATAGTGCAGGCGAAACGTCATGTTCATTCTTTTGCAGAGCTTAGCGACGAAGAGCGAAAAGAGCTTGGCGATGTCATGGCGTGCACCGAGAGAGCATTAAAAGAGCTTGGTATCACGAAGCAGGTTACATTGGTGCAAGAAGAGCGGTCTAAACATTTTCATGTTTGGGTTTTTCCGGCACTTGAGTGGATGGAGCAGAAGTTCGGTTCTGGAGTTAAATATTTGGACGATATTATAACTTACGCGAAAAACAACGTGACTGAAAACGACAGAAAAGAAATTGTGGTAGTTGCTGGTAAGGTGAAAGAATACTTTAAGAACAATTTTCTAGCAAGTTGAAGAGCTCGGTCCCGGGGTTGAAATCGGCAACTACGTTGTAATCTACGACGCCAAGTTCTTGGAGCTGTTTGTGGATAGCAGTGTTGTGGATGGTGGCGTATTCGTCGGAGTTGTCTGGTTGATGTACGAAAATGGCGGTGCCGCCATGCTCGTGGATGTACTTCATGGATTCAGCGTCGCTGCAGCCGTCGCCAATGTAAGAAACATTCCTGCAATCATCGGCGGCGCGGTGATTTTTTATGAGGATGTCTTTGATGGCGTCGATTTTTTTGGCGTCGGTCATGATATCGTCGATGCCGACGAGGTTGTCGGAATTATCTTTCGTGACGGAAGTGCCATAGATGCCTTTGAAATAGCGTGCGACTCGGAGACGGTTCAAAAATTCGACTAGGCCGCCGGAAACGATATAGTTTTGCGCGGTGGCGTTTTGCAGGTATGTTTCGAGGCCGGGATTATATATTATATATTTCTCGCCTTCCATAAGTTCGCCTGGCGTGACGACGGAATGGTTTTCTTTCAGTAGGCTGCCGAAAAAGGCGAAGAAGGTTTCGAGGTTGTCGCCGTCGTGATGGGCGCGATATTTGGCGAGCGCGGATTCGAGTTCATTGTTTCTGCGTGTACCGTCAAGGCCGAATTTCTTAATCCAGACCCAGAACTTTGGCCAAGTGTCGGTGGACAAGGTGCCGTCGAAATCGAAAATGTTGATTTTGCCAGTTGGTGTCATTGATCAAATCCTTTCTGATAAGTTTGTTCTATAATGTTCTTGATACTGTCAGGGCCGGTGAAAAGCTCGGCTTTGATGCCTAAGTTTCGCGCCGCGATGACGTTGCGCTCCTTGTCGTCGAAAAATGCGGTTTCTTCGGGCTTTAGATTGTAGCGGTTAAGTAGGATTCGGAAAAACTCTGGGCTGGGCTTTTTAAGGTGCTCTTTGAAAGAGTAAACTCCGCCGTCGAAGTCGTCGAGAATGTGCTTTAAATAGTTATAGCTGGCTTCAGTGATATCGGAAAGGAAATAGATTGAGTAATGGGGCTTGAGGCTGTATAAAATATCTATCATTTCTGGTTTGGTTGGGAGGGTGGCGGTTTGGCTGCTTGGGCTTAACAGGAACTCGATCTCCTTGGCTTTATCCGGATGCTGTTTGACTAGTTGGTTTTTGTGTTCGTCTATAGTCTGGTGGCCGAGAAGAACTTCTATGAAACTAGGGTTTTTATAGTACACCAACTTAGCGAACTCCTCCTGTTGCTCCGGGCTTAATTTAGCTAAGGCGCGCGCGTTAACTTCCTCCACTATCACGTTGCCGATATCGAAGACAAGGTTTTTGATCATATATTAATTATACCATAGGCTGGCCATGGTCGCTTGGCCAGAGAATTTAGCTTGCGTATATTGTGGAAATGTATTATAATTACAGGGAAAGGAGGTGGAACATTATGCGCATAAGAATTCTCGCACTGCTCCTCAGGTTTATTTTGAGAAGAAGACCGTTCTTCGACAAATGGTCGTGGGATGTTGATAATCATAAATGGTTGACTGATAGCGGTGATGACGACGTCAGGTGCTGGAACTATCGATATTCAGACGAGAATAAGTCTATTGTGTTGGTGTCAATCAGAAGGGGTAAGCACCATGGTGTCACCACGGCCGGAAGCAATTATCGGTATCTCATCCTGTCTGGATCTTGTGAATTTCTGATTGGTGAGAAAAAAATCAATAAAACAGCTGGCGGATATTTTCCAGTTGATTCAGGCACCGAGTACGATTATGTGGCTGGTAAGCGCGGACTAATTGCCGTATTGTTTATGGACCACGAGTGGAAGGAAGAGGAATAAGTGCGACCGGGGCGGACCAAGTGTCCGCCCCAGAGTTTTATGTTTGATAACAGGCATGCTATAATTGTGATATGGAAAAGACGATTGATTTTTTAAAAAACCGAACTGAGAATTACTTTTTAGCAACTATCAATGGTGACGCGCCGAGCCTCAGACCGTTTTGCGAGCCGATTTTATTTGATGGTCGGCTTTATGCCATGACGCACGCCAGGAAAAGTGTCGCGAAACAAATAGCCGCAAATAATAAAGTTTGCATTGTGGCTTACGATGGCGAAAATTGGATTCGGATTAACTGTCAAATGATCGACGAGAGCGGCAACATCGAAGCGAAGAAAGCAGCGATCGCCGAGTTTGATTGGGCGGAAGAAGCTGGTTATACCCTGGAAGCTCCGGATTTTGTGCTTTATCGAATAGCCAACGCGGTGGCCACTATTTATGACGAAGATGGGAATGTGGTGGCACGGGAAGAGTTCTAGGGCCGTTTTTCGGGCTTTCACCGATATTACCGGCGTGTTATAATGTAGATGTAAAAGGCATAGAATTTAAAAAGGAGTTTTTACATGCCAAGTGATGAAAAAAATGCTACTTCTGGTCAGAGCGGTGCCGCGGAGACGGCGACGAGCCAGGCGCAGCCGGAATTAAAAATGAAGACTTTCACGGCGGCGCAGCCGGCGACGGCGGGCGCTTCTAGCGTGGCGGATGGGAAAGGCAAGCCGAAGGAAAACGTGCTGCTCGGTACCGTTGGCGCAGTGCTCGGCTCGCTGGTCGGCGTAGCAGCGATAATTTTGTTGGATCGTTTGGGCTTCGTGGCGGCGATTTCGGGCGTCGTAATGGCGGCGGGGACGATACTGCTTTATGAAAAGTTCGCTAAGGGACTAAGCGGCAAAGGCATAGCGATTTGTATCGTGGTGATGATTTTGATGACTTTACTGGCGGAAAATATAGCGGTTTCCATCTCTGTCGTGCAAGAGGCAGCAGAAGATTATGGCGTTACGCTGACTTTTGGCGAGGTCTTTGGCAATTTGTATGAATTGATTGCCGAGGATGTGATCGACGGCGGCGTTTATGCTGGAAGCTTGGCGCTAGTGTATCTGTTTAATGCGTTGGGGGCGTTTGGTATTATAAAATCTTCATTTGATAAGAGAAAAAAATAAGGAAGGAGCCATATGGATTTCAAGACTAGTGAAGGGGCGACGGAGATTTTTCGTAGCCTAGGATGTATTGGGAACGAGAACTGTTTCTTTGTAACGCTGAAGAATTATAACGAAAATACTTCGCCGGCGGCTTTTCTTGGTGGCGCAGTGGGGGTCTTTATCGATTCGGCGATGAAGTCGGCGCAGGCTGAGCAGCAGAATGATTTGTCTCGTTACGAAGGACTGTTGATCAACCAGACCGAGCGAGGGTTCGGTGTAATTCCGCTTACTAGCAAGCACGGCATGCAGTGGACGGCGAATGCGGCTAAGTTAACGCCGCAGCTGGATAAGGCGGGATTCATTCCGAATGAAAATATCGAGTCGATTGAGGTTAAAAAGGCGGCGCCGCTGAACAAGAAACTCCAGAAAGTCAATATCAAGTTAACCGGTGGCTTACCATCGATTCGCCAGCTAGCTAGAGTAAAAGAGAAAGAAATCCCATACCAAGAGGCGAATTTCGCCGTGTTTATGGGGAAATACAAGAAGGGAAAGTAGATCTTGACGGACTTTCCTGCGACGACGGAAAATGCCCCCGTGCTCTTCAGGCACGGGGGCTGGTGCTTTTGCGGCGGAGAAGGAGCAGCCGCAGCCACTCCTTCGTTACCCAAAAACGCGGAGCCGGGTGCTTATACCAGGTGTCCGCGCCGAATTTTTCGTCTTCGACGGCCAACCAGCTTACCGCCACATTTGGGTGGCCTTTTTTGATCAGAGCGTTCGATAATAGAAGCATACTGCGTTGTATATGGAACGCGTGTGTGACTACTATGAGATTCGTCCCTGCTGAGAGGAAGTGTCGTTCAGCGAGGATATCAAGACTATTACGAACATTCTCTGCCGTGTTCGTCGACTTGTTCTCAACAATGATCTTGTCTTCTGGCACTTTGTTTTTGATCAAAAACTCGCGTGCCCGATCGGCTTCCGTGGCTCCTTCACTGTTGCCAATGCAGCCAAAACCGCCAGTGACAACGATGTAGGCCACCTTGTTATCGTTGTATAAGTGCAGTGCTTTTGCCTCTCGGGTGTTGCCTTGGCCACCGCCCAGCACAATAGCGATGGTTTGGCTTCCCTTCGGCAATTGCGGTGCTTGGCATCTCGGAAAAACTGTTTTTCCGATTTGGCGCAAGAACCGCCGTGGGATAACCCTGAGAAGTCGCCCAAGCCTTTCATCAATATCCGTAAGAATTCCCCCTTTCATTTTCTCGGAATGACGAGTGGCTTTATTATTTATATCATATTTTACTTAGTTTGTATAGAAGGTTAGCTTAACTGAAAGCCTTGGCTAAATTTTGCGGTGGATATAAACTATATGCCTAAATGAGGCTCTTGTTATTGTAAAAGCAAGAGATCATTTGTTTGCGGTGTTGCTCGTATCGGTTTTAAACTTCTTTTGTTCATATTGGTAGAGAGATCGTCGAGAAACTTTTGTAGCTTTGCTTTCGTTACGTGCTGCATTACAACGATGTGCGAAAGTTTGCCGCCGAGCCTTTCGTCGTAATCGGGTGCGAGCACGTATTTTTTGGCATAGTGTGCCATGTCGGTATGCTTGACTCCATTTTTATTAACTCAACCGTATTGAATTGGGGACATTTTTACATCGATTTTTTATGAAGTTCATATTTATATTTTAATACATGGACCGAATTGTTTAGGTTATTAACAGCCGATTTTATAGAGGCAAAACGGCAGTTTTTGCTCCATTTTTTATGCAAAATCAGCGCAAAATTGCACACTAAAACTAGCTAAGTACTTAACAGAAATTTACTACTAAAAAATCGGCCATAATGCCGAGTTACATAAAATCTGGTGGGGGTGAATTGAGCAGGCGCTAACATCTTGCGAAACTATAATCCAAATTCCATTTGGTTCGCCCAACAAAATAAGCCAGCGTTGTAACATATGCCACTTTTATATTTGACACCTTTAATATGTATATAATCTAGACTATTTGAAAAACTTGCGTTATTGGAATTATTGTAAGCTTTAAAGGACTTATTGAAATCAGTGTTTTGCATTAATTCGGAAAAGAACGATTCCATTTTTTCCTGATCATTGATTTTGAAAACATTTTCTGCATTGTCAACAATTAAGATGTTTTGATATTTAGCCAATAATTCTTGGATGTAGGTGTGATTTTTTCGGAAAATGTATTCACCTATACTGTGACTACCGTCTGGAAACCTGTAATCACAAAATGGTCCATAGCCGATATTTATACTAGATGGGTGGACTTCGCAAGTATAATCAAAAGTGACATCATCATCTAACCGAATCGTCATTATTCCATTTAGGGGGTCGTTTTTTATTATTGTTGCACGGTATGGACTATTATTTAGTGCTGTTACTACTTGAGAAAATGTTTCTGAGATAGCAAAATACTTAGGCAGAAAGTAATTACCAATAGACAAAACTACAATAATAGTAAGCAGGGAAAACAATATAATAAGCTTCTTTTTGAGGTTTTTCGTTTGTTTTATTTGTCGTTTAGGGCTAGATATTTTACTATTATACATAGTACTAGCGGAAAGATAATCTTGTACTTTATTCACATTATTCTTATCGGCAACCTTTATGATCAATATAGTAATTACCTCAATAACGATAGAAATAACGAAAAGCGGCACTAAAATAATCGCAGCAAAAACACTTAAAATAAACATCCCGCGGTTCATTATTGCATCATGGATAACAAAGACTAGCAATATGATAGCTAGTATAATTTGAAAACAAGTGAACCCGCTGATAATTTTTTCGAATCGATTGTCATTTTCTTTTCTGCCTTCTCGTTGCAACGGATTGTCCATAGCAACAAATTCTACATTATCCATAATTATTATTATACCATAAAACGAATATCTAATTGTTTGGGGTATTAACAGACGATTTTATAGAGGTAAAAATATACTTTTGGTACACTTCTTTTGCAAAATCAGCACAAAAATAGCACCCTAGAGCTTGTAAGGTACTTAACAGACATTTACTACTAAAAAATCGGCCATAATGCCGAGTTACATAAAATCTGGTGGTTCCGGCTGGACTTGAACCAGCGACACAAGGCTCTTCAGGCCTCTGCTCTACCAACTGAGCTACAGAACCATACTGCGATTATAGCACACTTGTGATATAATTGGAAGCATGAAAAGAGTGAACACGAGCCCGATTTCTGGTATGCAAGAATTATTGCCAGAGCAGCAGGCCACATTTAATCAATTGCGGGAAAACATAGCGGACGTTTATCGGCAACATGGATTCCTGAATATTGAGACGCCGATAATTGATCGATGTGAGATTTTGCTTGCAAAGGCGGGTGGCGATACGGAGAAACAGATTTATAAAGTTGTTAAAACGGCAGAGGCGAATGAGGGGGCCGATCAAGCGCTGCGTTTTGACCACACGGTGCCGCTAGCACGCTATGTGGTGGAGCATGAAAGCGATTTGAAGTTTCCTTTTAAAGTGTCGCAGATAGGGCGTAATTTCCGCGGAGAGCGAGCACAAAAGGGTAGATTCCGGGAGTTTTACCAATGCGATGTAGATGTGATTGGACGTGGGAGTTTACCACTTTATTACGATGTCGATGTATTGATGACGGCGCTTGATGCTCTGAAAAAAATGGATCTAGAAACGCCAGTGGTAGCGCGGATCAGCAACCGCAAAATCGTGACTGGCGCGATTGAAGCTCTGAATTTGCAAGACCTGGCGGCGGAGATTTATAACATCATTGACCATTCGGAAAAGGTGCCGGCGGAAGCGACGGTGGCGGCGCTTGATGAGATCGGACTGAGCAAGGAAAATCGTAATAAGATTTTAGCATTAATGCAGCTTAGCGGCGGGGTTGATGAGGTGGTGAATGGCCTTAAGGCTCTGGGCGTTGTGGGGGAGACGTTCGATTCTGGCGTGGAGGAGCTAGCGTATGTGGTGAGCATGCTCGAAAAGGGTGGCTTTGCCGAGATGGCACGGGCCGACCTACGGATTGTGCGAGGCTTGGATTATTACACTGGCACAGTGTTTGAATTTTGTTTGCCGGAACACATGGAAGTTGGCTCGATCGGTGGTGGCGGGCGATACGAAAACCTGGCTGAATATTTTACTGACTTGAGGCTCCCTGGCGTAGGAGCGTCGATTGGACTTAGTAGGCTATTTTATGTCCTAACTGAAAATAATCTGATAAAAAGTCAAGTAGAGAAAGCGGTAGATGTGGCGGTGGTGCCAATTACGGAGGCAGAGTTGCCATATGCGATGGAAGTGGCCGCAAAGATGCGTGGGGAGGGTAAAATCACGACCGTAATAGCTTCTGATAAGAAGTTGGGCGACAAACTGAAGTATGCAGCTGCGATGGCAAAACATGGTGTGGTGCTCGGCGAGACGGAAGTCACGAGCGGCAAATACGAAGTTCGCGATTTTTCGTAAGCTGAAATTAAGTTGGTGTAAAAGTGAGTGTGGAGGTAGTGTGGGCAAGAAGTTCAGGTTTAATTGGCGTAAGTGGCTAGATGGATTTGCGTTAGCTGGCAAAGGAATCCTGTTAGCGACTAGAGAGCGGAGGTTTTGGATTGGGTTCGGAGTGGCGTTTTTGTTTTTTGGCACGCTAATGAATCTGCTAGCTGGCGGGCTATCGAAGTTCCAGCTGATGGGAGCGGTGGGATTTGGCGGCACAATGAAGATCATAGGAGACGCACTTATTGGGGTGTTTGGGGTGAATATGATTTTCCTGGATTGGTTGCCAGTGTTTTTGATTGCGGTGTTGCAGGGGACGCTGATTGGGCTGATCGTGCTGCTTTGGGACAAGAAAAAAGAGCAGAACTCGGCCAACGTGGAAAAAGCGGGGATTATTACCGGGTTGATTGCGCTGGGGGCGGGTTGCCCGACTTGTGGCACTACTTTACTTACGCCGCTCGTGGGTGCGATTTTCTCGACTGGCGGATTGGCGGCTGCAGGGGTGATTTCTGGTATCGTGACGGCGGCGGCGATCGTGATTGCCGTGTTGTCACTAAAACGAATCGGTGAGGAAGCCTATGTTATAATAATAAATGAAAAGTTTATGCGGCGAAAAGCCGAAAAGGAGAGAGTGTGAAGGTAGGGAAAATTGCTAGAATTATCGGGATTGCTGGGGTGGCGATGGCAATTCTGGCGGCGATTATAGTAAGTATGAGCCAAGAGCCGTCGAATGCGGAAATGGTGTGGGATCCGGCGATGACGGTAGGCAACATGGAAGCGAAGAATTACTTTATCATTTATTCCGACGTGGCGTGCCCGTATTGTGTGGCGTTTGAGAACGCGATTGTTGAGCATGAAGCTGAGTTCAAGGAATATCTTGAGCAAAATGATGTGTTGCTAGAGGTGCGGGTGTCTGATTTTCTTTATGAATACGGCCAGGTGAAGTCGGTTGAATCACGATACGGGGCGGAGGCGATTTATTGCGCTAGAAACGAAGGAAAATTCTGGGAATATTATAACCTTGCGATAACGAGAGTGTGGAGTGAGTACTACGAGAAAATGGGGAAGGCGGCGTTTGGGGATTTCAACAAGTTGGGGAAGGATTATTGGATTAAGATGGGCGAAGAAATCGGACTTGGGGAGAGTTTTGCGAGCTGCGTGGAAAATGACGAGATGGTCGAGGAGATTGAAAAAAATGCCGCGAAAAGCGCGAAATTAGTAGACGGAATGCCATATTTTAAGTTTAATAGCACAGTGCAATCGGGGTTTGATTTGTCGTGGGGATGGGAATACGTATTGATGTATTTCGATTCAGGAATAAAATCTTAACCTTAAGAATACCTGCTGCGCAATGATATTTGTGTGGTGTCAAGTATAATTATATCACAAAAGTCGCAAAAAATCAATATTGACACTAAAAAAGGCTATGCTAAAATAAAGTTAGGTTCGGGCCAATCACACGTTGAGAGGGGCCGGAGCCAGGGGAAGGGTGGAGAGTGTAATTGTTTTGGCTGAGATTTTTGGCTAAACCACCTAGAAATGAGAATTGTAAAACTCCTACCTCGTGGGGGAGTTTTATTTTTTGGCATAAGTGTGGTATAATATTAGATATGAGACTTTCTCGCAAAGTTAATAGGATTTTGCTTGTGGCTGGCGTTTTTGCAGTGATTTTTGGGGTGGTGATGGCGCTTGGTTTAAAGAGCGATACTTTTGCTAAAAATGACGGCGAGGTGACGTCGGAAGAGCATTTTGTGACGATTGAGGATGGTGATGATGTTGTGACGGTCAAGACGAGCGCTCGGACGGTAGGTGAGCTGCTTCAGAGAGCCGACGTAGTGGTGACGGAGGCGGATATCGTGAATCCGGGCCTCGAGACGGAGATTGATGATGACGGGCTGACGGTAAGCGTGTGGCGGGCGCGGCCGGTGTTGATTAGCGATGGAGTAAGGAAGCAATATTTGATGACGACGGAAACGGACGGGCGGGAAATTGTGGTCAAGTATGGCAAGGAGATTTTTGAGGAGGACGAAGTGACTGAGGTGGCGGAATATGACTTTTTAATGACGGGGCCAGCGTATGTGTATGCGGTGACGCGTAATCACGTGGAGCCGGAGCCAGAGCCGGAACCGGTGGTAGATTTGTCGAGTAAGCTTGATGTGGCGCCGCTGACGGCGAGACGGGGCGTGAACCAGTATTACGTGACGGTAAATGGCCAGACGATTTACCGGAAGGAGACTTATTATGACTTGCCAATGGGTGGCGTGATGGCAATTGCAGCGAGAGAGTGTGGGGTGCCAGCATATTACGAGGTGCGTGAGGACGGCGTGAAAGTGGACGCAGAAGGTTATGTTTTAGTGGCGGCCGATCTTGGCCGTTATCCGCGGTGCACGGTAGTGGAAACTTCGCTTGGGCTAGGCCGGGTGTACGATACTGGGTCGTTTGCGCTTTCGAACCCGGAGCAGTTTGACCTTGCAACAGATTGGACTAATCGAAATGGCAGATAGAGGAGCTTGCAATCCCTCCTTTTCGGACACACTCAAGGCCGTTCGGCCAAGCCTATGGTCCTCAAAGGAGGTATTGTGAGTTCCAAAAATAACATTTCGCTTGGTCAGCATTGGCTCTATAATCGCGCGATATTGAACGAGATTGCGGAGCTGGCTGGACAGGGGCCGCTTTGTATAGAGATTGGGCCGGGGCTTGGGACGTTGACGTCGTCGCTTTTTAAGCGGTTTGACAAGGTAATTGCGGTGGAGTTTGACGCGGATTTGGCACGAAAGTTGCCGGGCTCGTTTCCGGGGAAGAATCTAGAGGTTGTGAACCAGGATTTTTTGAAGTATGATTTGGCGGCGGTGCCGCGCCCGTATGTGGTGGCGGGGAATATTCCGTATTACATCACGAGCCCGATCATCGAACATATTTTGGCAACCGAGAATGCGCCGGAACGAGTGGTGCTTTTGATGCAAAAAGAAGTGGCGGAGCGAATCGTGGCCGAAAAAGAGACTTTGCTGTCGCTCAGGGTAAAAAATCGAGCCGATGCGGAACTGGGTCCGGTGGTGGTCGCGAGTGAGTTTACGCCGCCGCCGAAGGTGGATTCGCAAGTGTTGGTTTTAAAACCGCACGCGCCAGTGGTGCCGGATGAGGTTTTTCGGCTGATTGAAGTCGGTTTTATCGCGCCAAGAAAGAAAACAGTGCGGAACTTGTCGGTTTTGAAGGCACGCGAGGAAATCCAAGAGATATTTATGCAGCTTGGTATCGGTGTGGACGTGCGGCCGGGGGATTTGCATCTTGACGATTGGTGCAAAATTTATCAAAAGATGGTATAATGGTAACAATATGTTAGACGTGAAGTTTATCCGAGAAAATTTGGAACTCGTGGAGAAATCTACGCGTGAAAAGGGGTATAAAATAAATATCCGTGAGGTACTAGACCTTGACGATAAGCGGAAGGCGGTACTTGCCGAGGTGGAAACACTGAGGGCGCGGCGGAATGAAATTGCCGGCCAGATGAAGGGCGGGAAGCCAGCGGACGATTTGATTGCTGCTGGGAAAGCCGTAAAAGAAGAGTTGGCGGCGAGAGAGGCGGCTCTAGGGCCAATCGAGGCGGAGTTGAATGAGAAGTTGAAGCAAATCCCGAATATAATTTTTGATGACGTGCCGCTTGGTGGCGAGGAATGTTCGGTGGAAGTCAAGAAGTGGGGCGAAAATCATGCGACTGGCGTAGACCACTTAGATTATGCTGTATCGCGGGACTGGGTAGATTTTGAGCGCGGCGCAAAGGTGGCGGGCGCGAAGTTTTACTATCTGAAGGATGGTCTGGCCTTACTTGAGAATGCACTTCTTCAGTATGGTTTGTCCAAAGTGCTAGAGCACGGGTTTATTTATATGACGGTGCCAGACATGGTATCGAGTCGAGTGCTTGAGGGCTGTGGGTTTAACCCGCGGACCAGCGACCAGTCTGACGAGTATTACATCGAGGGCGAAGATCTTGCGATGATTGCAACGGCCGAGATGCCGCTCACTGGTTACCATATGGATGAAATTATTGATGAAGATAGGCTGCCGCTTCTCTATGCTGGGTACTCGGCGTGCTTTAGGAAGGAAGCTGGGACTTACGGCAAATATACGCGCGGGTTGTTCCGAGTGCATCAGTTCAATAAACTCGAGATGTACGTATTTTGTTTGCCGGAACAGAGCAAGGAGATTCATGAAAAAATCTTGGCAATTGAGGAAGAGATTTGGCAGGGGTTGGAGGTCCCATATCATGTGATTAATAATGCGGCGGGGGATCTTGGGGCGCCAGCAGCGAAGAAGTATGATATGGAGTATTGGTCACCGGTAAATAAAAAATACCAGGAGATCACTTCTTGTTCGAACTGTACCGACTTTCAGGCGCGGGCTTGCAATGTGCGAGTGCGGCGAAAAGATGGCACGGTAGAGTTTGTGCATACTTTGAATGGTACGGCGATTCCACTAGCGAGAGCCTTGGTGGTATTACTTGAGAACTATGCGGTGGAAGGTGGAAAATTTAAAGTGCCGAAAGTGCTGAGGCCGTATCTTGGTGGCAGAGAAGAATTATAGTAAGTTCATCAATAGAAAGGAGTTAAAATGATAGAAAAAATTGAAATCAGCGGGAATAACTATAAAGTAGAGGATGGCCTCAGGAAATACATCGAGAAGCGGGTTGGCAAGTTGGATCGGTATTTGCCAAAGGGCTCAAAGAAAGACATCGTGGCGAAGGCGGTGATTGCAGAGATTGGGAAGAGCGTAGCAAACAAGTATGAGATTTCGGTAGCAATGGAGATTCCAGGCGGTAAGGTAATTGCCGCAAAGGATGAATGCTCGAATGTGTTTGCCGGCGTGGACTTAGTGGAGGCAAAGTTGGCCGGACAGATTCGGCGCTATAAGTTGGAAGTTCAACCGCATCGGCAAAAGAGGAGCCTAAAAAGCCTCTTTATCAGGAGAGGATAGTGTGTTACAATAAGGGGAATTAGGAGTTATTTTATGGTGAGACATACAGGGAAGTCTGGTAATCTGGTGAAGAAGCCGGCAAGGGTTAAGAAAGAGAAAAAGCCAACTGATAAGTTGGCCGATAAGACTGCGCTAACGAAGTTTTTGCAGGGCGTGTTTGGTGATGCGCAGAAGAAGATTTTGCGGCGGCTCTGGAAGCGGGCGCAAGAGATTAACAAACTAGAATCGAAATACGAGAAGATGTCTGATGACGAGCTAAGGTCTCAGACCGAGAAGTTCAAGGCTAGAATCGATAAGGCTTTGAAGCAGGTGCGAACAGAGGACGGTACGGCGAAGCAGAAAAAGAAGAAAGTAGTGGATGACACTAAGATTCTAGACGAGATTTTGCCGGAGGCTTTTGCGGTGGCGAGAGAGGCCTCGAAACGGATACTTGGGATGCGACCATATGATGTGCAGTTGATTGGCGGCATGGTCCTAAATATGGGCGCAGTGGCCGAGATGAAAACCGGTGAAGGTAAAACTTTGGTGGCGATGCTGCCGGCGTATTTAAATGCTTTGACTAGTAAAGGCGTGCACATTGTAACAGTGAACGATTATTTGGCACAACGTGATGCTGGCTGGAACGGTCCGGTGTACGATTTTCTAGGTGTGTCGGTGGGTGTGATTATTAACGAAGCATCGTTTATTTATGATCCGGAGTACGAGAATGACGAGCATGAGGATGAGCGGTTTAGGCATCTCAGGCCGGCCACGCGAAAGGAAGCTTATAATGCTGACATTACTTACGGTACGAACAACGAGTTCGGGTTTGATTATTTGCGCGACAATATGACGAGCGAGGTGCAATATTTGCGTCAGCGAGAGCTGAACTTTGCAATCGTGGACGAGGTGGACTCGATTTTGATTGATGAGGCGAGGACGCCACTGATTATTAGCGCGCCGGCTGGCGAAAATCCGGAGCAGTATTATCAGTTTGCGAAGGTGGCGGCGAGATTGACGCCGGAAGATTACATTTTGGACGAGAAGCGACGGTCAGTGACGATGACCGACAAGGGTATCGAAAAAGTACAAAATATCCTCGGAGTGGATAACCTGTACTCCGTGAAAAACACGCCGTTAGTATATCATATGGAGCAGGCGCTTCGCGCGGAGGTTTTGTTCAAGCGAGATAAAGATTATGTTGTCACAAATTCGGGCGAAGTGATTATCGTGGATGAACACACTGGGCGTTTGATGCAGGGTCGACGCTATAATGAAGGCTTACATCAGGCGATTGAAGCCAAAGAGGGCGTGGTAGTGAAACAAGAATCGATGACGCTGGCGACGATTTCGTTCCAGAATTTCTTCAGGCTATACAAGAAGCTGTCTGGCATGACCGGTACGGCGTTTACCGAGGCGGAAGAATTCCAGCAGATTTATGCGCTAGACGTGATTCAAATTCCACCGAATAAGCCGATTATTCGTCTTGATAAGGACGATTTGATCTACAAGACCAAGGCGGCGAAGTTGAAAGCAATCGCGGAAGCGGTGCGCGAGTATCATGAAAAGGGTCAGCCAGTGTTGGTCGGCTCGGATTCGATTGCAAATAACGAGGAAATTGCGCAGTATCTGGACCAATTTGGGTTGCCGTATGAGATTTTGAATGCAAAGAATAATGAGCGTGAGGCGGCTATTATCGCCAAGGCCGGCGAGAAGGGTGCAATTACGCTTGCGACCAACATGGCTGGGCGTGGTACTGACATCAAGCTCGGTGAGGGTGTGAAGGAGCTCGGTGGCCTCGTGGTGATAGGCTCAGCGCGGCACGATTCTCGGCGGGTTGACAATCAGCTTAGAGGTCGTGGTGGCCGTCAGGGCGATCCTGGCACGACGCAGTTCTTTGTGTCTTGTGAAGACGATTTGATGCGGATTTTCCAGGGCGACAGAGTGAAGATGCTAATGACGCGACTGGGCGTGGAAGACGATATGCCGATTCAGACGCGAGCAATCTCACGAACGCTAGAAGCGGCACAGAAGCGAATCGAAGGCTTTAACTTCGATTCACGAAAGAACGTAGTGCAATATGACAACGTGATTAACCGACATCGCAAGGTTGTCTATATGATGCGACGAAAGATTTTGATGGGTGACGATATCCATCCGGAAATTGAGCGGCTGATGCGAGACGAGGTGAAGATGCTGACGGAGTTTTCGTCGCGCGTGAATAAAGATTTTGACGCGCAGTTTAAGGCAGTATTCGACTTTGACGAAGATCTGGTCCATGAGATTGGTTTGAAGCGCAAAGAAAAAGATCGCGCAAAATTGGCACTCGAGGCCGTGCAGGAGGCGTACGCCAAGCAGGAAGAGAAATTTTCGGTGGAGACGATGCGCAAAGTGGAGCGCGAAGTGTACCTGAAAGTGTTGGACACTTTATGGATGCAGCATCTTGAGAATATGCAGCATCTTCGCGAGGGGATTCACTGGCGCAGCGTAGGCCAAAGAGGCCCGCTAGTGGAGTATCGCTCCGAGTCGCAGAAGCTATTTGATGGCTTGCAGCGAAACTTGCGCGAGGAGGTTTTGAAGATTTTGCTTACGATTACGCCGTCTGAGGCTGCTGCTGAGAATGTGGCTGATGGCGAGGAATACGAGTCCGAGCTCACTAAGATGGCGGAGGGCCAGACGGAGCGCGGCGTAAACGAAATCTCGAAGGGCGAAAGAAATTTGGACGACGAGTTCAAGAAGGGTGGCAAGACGAAGCGACTGGCTAAGGTGCCGACAAAAAAGACTTCCAAGAAGTCTAGGAAAGCTAGCAAAAAGGGTAGTAAGGCTAAACGGAAGTAGCCCTATATTCCATTATATCATAAGCATTAAGATTTGTCAATAGCATGAAGCATTCGGTCGAGGAGGTACAGCTAAAAAATGGTGCAAAGGGCCTTTTGATAGACATCCCTGGTGCTACGGTGATGGCAACCAGAATTGAATTTCGGGCCGGGATGATTTTTGCAAAAAATCATGATATTTATGAGCTGCCGCATGTAGTGGAGCATTTGGCGTTTGGCGCGAATGCGAAGTTTAAAGATGAGCAGGAATTCGAGGCGGAGTTTACCAAAAATGGCGCGTACCATAACGCATGGACTTCGGATGTTTCGGTGTGCTACGAGACGGAGTGTGCGGATTTTGAGTGGGATAGGATTATGGAGTTGCAGAAAGTGTCGATTTCGGAGCCGAAGTTTAACGAGGAAGAACTGAAGAGCGAGAAGGCGAATGTGCGAAGTGAGCTGACCGGGTATATGAATGATTATTACCGGTTGCTTTGGCCGCGGGTGCAGCAGGCGGTGGGGGAGGACGTATTGGATTTGGCGCAGCGGCGGGAGACGATTTCGAATATTGAGCTCAAAGACATTCGCGAGCACTATCGGCGGACACATACGGCGAAAAATATGCTGTTTGTGATCGCTGGGAGAGTGAAGGGGCGGCGGCGACGGATTATTCGCGAGTTGGAGAGCTGGCCGCTCAGGGAGGGTGAAAAGTTCGAGATTCCGTTCGCGGATTTGCACTCTGGCGAAGTGGTGTCGATTCGGCGAAAAGATGCATCGAACATCACCTTTGGGTTTTCGCTGGTGACGCCGCGGCATTTGGCGCCGGAAGAGGCGTTTGCGATGAATTGTTTGAATCATATTTTGAACGGGACAATGAATTCGCGGATTTTTGGGCAGGCGAGGAAGCGAGGGTTGGTTTATGGGATGGGTAGCTCGCTGGCAAATAATGTGACGAGCGCGTATTGGGATTTTGATGGCGAAGTGAACGTGGAAAATGCGGATGAGCTATTCTCGTTGATCCAGGAAGAGATGATGCGGGCATTGAACGGCGAAGTGTCGGAAGCGGATTTTGAGGCGGCGAAGTCATATGCACTGGGGCGGTTCCAAATGGGAGCGCAGACGCCATCGCAGATCGCGGATTATTACATGGAAAATTATTTCGTAAACGAGGCGATTTCGCGATATGATGATATGCCGAATTTGATTCGCGGAATTGATCGGACTCAGGTGATTGAGCTGGCTCGAGAATTCGCGGGGAGTGGGATTAGGGGTTTTGCGGCGGTATCGTCGGTTGAAAAAGCCGTGATTTCTGGGTTAGAGACGAAGTTGAACTTCTAAACGATGTCAAATGGGAGTTTGCCGTAGCCCGGTAGGCGGTGCGCGTAAGCCCAGCGTAGTTCGGCGATGGATGCGACACATTCAAATGGCTTCATGACGTTGTCGACGCCGAGGAGGCCCTTGAAAGTTTCGGCGAGCGATGGGTCGGAAAATAGGTCGCGGCCGAATAGTTTTAATTGCTCTTCGTATGGCACGAATGGCGCAAAGAGCAAGTAGGAGTTGGCGCATTTGGCGCAGTTGCCACACCATTTAAGTTTGCGGTTGTCGGCGTTTTGTTTATAATTGGCGACATTGCAAGACGAGAAACTGTGGCCGTATTTTTGCCAGCATTTTTCAGCAAATTGACGGGCGATGTCGAGCTCGCTGAAATCGGCCAAGATTTCGTCGAGCTTGATGCTGGTAGTAATATGGCGCGGTATGTAATCTTTGAGGAGGTCTTGGGCCTCGGCAGTCTTTGACCATTGATGGTTGACTGGGAGATCGTCGATGTAAGCGTGCGGTTCGATGCCTTCACGGCCGATGCCGAGGATGATGCGGTCGCAGCCGGTTAGAATGGCCTGAATGCAGGCGAGGGATTCGTTGATGAGGGTGACCGGGACGTGGCCGTTGAGGCCGCCGGCGGCTTTGAGATTTGGCACATCAACGAAGCGGCGGATGACGATTGGACTAAAGTCGTCGAGAATTTCTGGTATGTAATCTGACGATGTGATATAGGCGGCGCGTGGCGACTTGTCAGCTAACATTTCGTAGACAAGTAGGGAATCTTTGCCGCCGCTGACTAGGACTAGCGGGTGCGGAAGCACATTGGTGACACCGGGGCTAGCTATGGTGCTGTCGGAGGACTCGAACTTGACAAGATCGGCCCTGGTGAGATGATTTTCGAAGGCAAATTGGCCGAGGCCTTCCTGGTAGATCTTGTTGAAGAAGGCTGCCTGGTCGGCAGAGAGTGCCTTTGGTATGTTGACCGAGGTGGTGGGAGCGACTTTGTAATAGGAGGTGCCGATGACGATGAATGCAAAAAAGAGGGCAGCATCGAGTACGGATTGATTATAATCTACCTCGGCTGGCGCAAAAGAGGCTTTTTCGGTGAAGAAGATGTTGTTTTTGCCTTGATAGCGAAAAGTGGCTGTAGCTGAGGCCTTATCAAATTGATAATCTAAAAATGTAAACATTTATAATCCTTTCACAATTTCTTTAAATTTGTCGCCGCGTTCGTAAAAGTTTTTGAACATATCAAAACTTGGAGAACCTGGGCTGAGCAGCACGATGGCGTTCGGCGAACCGGATTGCTCAGCGGCCGATTTGGCATTGAGCACGGCATCTTCCAGGGTGTCGCAGATGGTAAATTTGTCTGGAGACTCGCCGTCGGTGAGTTTGAACTTGGTTTCGCCGATAAAGAAGGCTTTACCGAGGTTTGGTGCGTCAAAAATTGTGTGTTTAATTGGGGCGAGATTGAGCCCACGGTCTTTGCCGCCAGCGATAAGAAAAATTTTGTGGTTCGGAAAAGCTTTCAGTGCGACATCGAGTGACGGATAGGAGGCAGAGAAACTGTCGTCGTAATAATCTATGCCATTGACGGTCCGGACAAATTCTATGTGGTGGGGGAGGCCTTTGAACTCTGCGAGAGCTAGTTTGATCTTATCGTAATGATGTGCGATGAACTCGTCGATAGGTTGGTTGTAAAAAGCTGCGACGGCCAAGATGGCGGCTTCGGCGTTTTCTTTGTTATGATCGCCTGGCACGGTGAGTGCGGATAACAACTCGGTTAGCTGTGAGGATTTTTTATCGTTTGGGTAGGAGTGCTTGATGGCGGGACTTTGGCTTGCGATATGAGCCGAGTTGGGATTATTCTTGAAATAAACGATATGGTCATTTGGGGATTGGTACTTTGCGATGTGGCTCTTAGCCGACACATAGTCGTCAAAATCATAATGAACGTTTAGATGGTCCGCCTCAATGCGAAGTACGACGGCAATGTGGGGCGACTTTTCAAGGTCCCAGAGCTGGAAGCTGGACATTTCATAAACTACGATGGACTTTTCGTTTAGGTGATCGAGAATGCCGATGGCTGGGACGCCGATGTTACCTACAAGCTTGACGTCTTCACCTAAAGCTTTTAAGATTTGGGCGATTAACGAGCAAACTGTACCTTTGCCCTTGGTGGCAGTGACGCCGATGATTGTACAGGGGCAATGGTCGAAGAAGTATCTTGTGATGCTAGAACCATTTGGCAAGTGGAGCGGTGGGACTGATGGACTTCTGAAAACTAGGTCGTAAGACGAAAAATCTTTTTGGCGGATTTCATCTAGTGTGAATTTGTCAAAGATATCACATGCTAGATTGTCATAATGCTCGCGAAAGTATTTTTCGGTGGCTTGGCCTTCGACGCCATAGCCGAGTAAAGCGATTTTCATAGATTCATTTTATCATAAAAACAGCCCCGAAGGGCTATTTTTATTGTGTGAGGTACCAAGACAAGTCGCGCGAGTTGAACTCGAGCCGCAGCTTTTCCCGGCCGACTAATACGTCGAAGATATGAAGTGCCACCTCGCCCGCGAATTTAATCTGGGTTTGGAGGAGTTCGGTAATTTCGGTTTCCGACTCACCCTGTCGCCGAAAAGTAAGCGGCTGACAGGGGGTCATTTCGTAACCGAAAAGTGCCATTACTTCGACCCTCTCTAGTTTGTTTTTGTTAAAGTTTTTCATAAATTGACTCCTGATTAGTTGATAAGAGCCATTTATGTGAGCCTAATTTATTGGCTCATAGTTGTGAGTATAAATGACAATGCTCGCAACCTTTAACTTTTCTCTTTACCAGTGACCGAAGTTTAGTAAGAGATACTAATATTTTAGCATAAAAGTGATAATTTTTAAAGTTGCCCGCTTAATGCTAGAGGTTTATTGTGCTGGTAAAATATGTTATTATATACAACATGATTTGGGATGAATCGCCAAAGCCGTTTTTGGTCTTAGCGCCGATGGAGGGCGTGACAGACGTGGTTTTTAGACAAGTCGTAGCACGTGCGGCGCGACCAGATTTGTTTTTTACGGAATTCACTAACGTTTCGTCATATGCTTCAGACAAAGGCAGAGCGAATGCTTTGGAGCGGTTAGAAATTGCGCCTTCGGACACGCCAATTATCGCGCAGATTTGGGGAAAAAATCCGGAACATTTCGCTGCATGTGCGGCGGCTCTGGAGTCTTTGGGCTTTTCTGGTGTGGACTTGAACTTTGGTTGTCCAGATAAAAATGTAAACCGGACTGGCGGTGGTGCCGCGATGATTAAAACGCCGGAGCTGGCGGTGGAATGTTATCGCAATGCGAAAGCACACACGAATTTGCCGGTGTCGATTAAGACGCGGCTTGGTTGGGCGAACGTGAATGAATATCGTGATTGGTTGTCTACGTTATTGACCGAGCATCCGGCGGCATTGACGGTGCACCTTCGCACTAAAAAAGAAATGAGCAAAGTGCCGGCGCATCATGAATTAATCCCAGAAATTGTTAAACTTAGGAATGAAGTTTCGCCAACAACGAAGTTGATTATCAATGGGGATGTTCGCGACCGTCGGTATGCGCTGGAGCTATATAATAAGTATCCCGGAGTGGATGGTTTTATGATTGGCCGGGGCGTATTTCAGAATCCGTATTGTTTTTCGGATTACATTCCAACACGTAAGGATTTAATGGATTTGTTAGATTATCATTTGGATTTGTTCGAAGAATATTCCGCTTTGCATCGCGTATCGTATGAGCCACTGAAACATTTTTTCAAGATCTATGTGAATAATTTTCCAGGCGCTTCGGCTTTTAGGGCTGAGTTGATGGAAACGCATAACGTAAAAGAAGCTCGCGAAATTATTTTATTGTATAATAAATAGCATGCAAGAATTGAAGAAAAAATTGGAAGCGTTGGCGGGAGAATTTTGGAAGGTTTATGAAAAGTTAAAGATCTCGGAAAAGTTGGAGTTGGTAAATGAACTGGAACGCGAAGTGGCGGAGCCTGAGATTTGGCGAGACGTCAACGTCGCCAAAGAAAAAAACCAAGAGCTAGCGAAGCTAAGCGATGAGGTGCAGCCGTGGATGGTTTTGAAAACACAAATTGAGGACATGGAAGAGCTGCTCAAGATGGCGGATGAAAGCCTGAAGGTTGAGATGGGTGAGCAAATTGCGGCGATGGAGGAAAAGCTGGTTGAGCTAAAGAAGGCACTAAGGTTTACTGGCCCATATGACGGAAGTGATGCGATCCTTAGGATCACTTCCGGTGCCGGTGGAACGGAGGCAATGGATTGGGCCGGGATGCTTGAGCGGATGTATTTGAGGTTTATCGATCGCGAAGGCTTGAAGGCGGTATTGATCGAAAGAGTGGAGGGTGAAGAGGCCGGCATTAAAACGGCCGTGTATGAGGTGACGGGCGCAGCAAAAGATTACAGTGGGGCTGGGGCATATGGCGTGTTGAAGTCCGAACATGGCGTGCACCGTTTGGTGCGATTATCGCCGTTTAATGCAAATAATCTTAGGCAGACTTCGTTTGCGTTGGTTGAGATCCTTCCGGTAATAAAAGTGGATACGGAAGTAGCAATTGACGAAAAAGATTTAAGGATTGACGTTTATCATTCTGGTGGGCATGGTGGGCAAGGCGTGAACACGACGGATTCCGCGGTGAGGATTACGCACCTTCCGACCAATACGGTTGTGGCGATTCAAAATGAACGGAGCCAACACCAAAACAAGGAAAAGGCGATGGAAATCTTGCGCGGGAAACTGGCTCAAATGCAAATGGAACAACATGCAACGAGTTTGTCGGAGCTGCGGGCTGGCGAGTCGGCGGGTTGGGGTCAGCAGGTGCGAAATTACGTAATGCAGCCATACCGGCTGGTGAAAGATACCCGTACTGGCTGCGAGACTTCGGACACGGAAGCGGTGCTAGATGGGCGAGTGGACGAGTTTATCGATGCATATTTGGAGCTTTAAGAGCTATAAAATATGAATGAAAATATGGGTGGAGTGCTTGCGCAAAAATAAAGCGCTGTGATATAATGGTTACGTATAATCTTAGAGTTAAGTTGGCATGAACAAGCATTTGTATAAGAAATTCGTTAGTGCTGTAGCGTTGGTGCTAGCTTGTGTTGTCGTGGCGCTTGGATTTAAACTTAGCGGCGGTTGGATGGAAAGTGCGCAGTCCAAGTCTGCATCGGTATCTGTAACACAAGTGACGGTCTCATCGGCGTGTTCCATGACGGCGAATGTTACCTCGACGCACCATGCAACATTGATACCGGGAGTATATTCTGGGGCATATACAGCTGACGGCGCTACGCCGTATGCCGACGGGATTGGTTCAACTACGCTAACGTCTTTTTGTAATGACAGTGACGGCTATGCTATTTATGCTATTGGCTATACTGGCGAAACGGATGGAGTTAATACGATGATCGGTGATGCAACTGGGCTTACGATCGCGACCGGTACGGCGACTTCTGGCAACACTTCGCAGTGGGCGATGAAATTAGCGAAGGTCACGGACAGTTCCACGTCATATCTCCCGAATAATCTGACGATCGTAGATGGATTCGACGCTTTTCATGCAGTACCGAATGCGTATACAAAAGTCGCCTCATATTCTTCACAGACCGATAGTACTTTTGGGCTTGGTTCAAAGTTAACAGCTACGTATGCGGTCTATGTGCAGCCAGATCAGACGGTAGATACCTATGTCGGCAAAGTCAAGTACACTCTCGTCCACCCAAGTACCAACGACACCAGCAGCTACATAGTGAACTTTTACGCTAATGGTGGTACTGGTACTATGAACAGCCAGAAGATTACTAGAGGACAAGCTACCGCCCTAACCTCTAACTCCTTCACTGCCCCAACTGGTAAAACATTCATCAGCTGGAACACTGCTCCAGACGGCAGTGGTACGTCCTACGCTGATGGTGAGCAAGTCACTAACCTAGCTGATGCTGGTGATACTATTACGCTTTATGCACAGTGGGGGACACTATATGATGTAGTTGCCAGTATGAGCAAGGGTAAACAGACTGCCGCTCAGCTCCAAGCCGCTATCATCGTCCCAACCTCGGCAGACCGCTTGCAGGACACCTCCAATTCCGGCGTCTACGAATACGATCCAGCTGTTTTCGGTGTTGCTAGTGACGCTTCTAACGATTACAAAATCTACTACTACCGTGGAGTTCTAGAAAACTCCACTAGCTCCTATGGCTCAAATGGCAGTGCCGTTACTTATCCAAATTATGTCATCCTCCAATCCGGCAGTAGTAAAGCTACCACTGACACCTGCTGGCGCATTGTCCGTACTACTGGCTCCGGTGGCGTAAAGATGATTTATAACGGCAAGTGGACTGGTTCTACTTGCGCAAATGTTAGGACTGATGTGCAACTTAATAGCATGGCCTTCAGCGGTGATGGCTCCACCAATAGGCAGATCGTCCGCGTGGGCTACACCTACAACCGTACTTATGCCACCAATACTGCGCAGTCTGGCACTATCGCTCAGATTTTCGGCACTAACTCTGATCCTTCAGTAAACAATACTCGTTCATCTGTCAAAACCTACATTGAAGATACTTGGTACGCAAACAACATGACCGCTTGGACTAACATCCTAGAGCCTAGTGCTGGTTATTGTAATGACCGGACCATGAATACGACTATGAACTGGACTTCTCCACTCGCTGAATCCTCTACCATCGCCGCTACTTATGGCACTTCTGGTGTTCAGACTTACTACTTTGGCGTTTACCCTAGGAACTACAATAGTGCTCAACCACCATCTCTTACTTGTGCCAAATATAGCACCATAGACAGAAGTGTCGTAGACCTCTATCGCTACGTAGCAAATAGTGCTGGCGTAGGTAACGAACTTAAATATCCAGTCGCACTTCTTGCTGCTGACGAGATCTCTTTTGCTGGGTCTGGCAAAATTAATGGTGACAATGGCTCATCTAGTAATTTTTACTCTTTTCTTGGATCTGGTTCATATTTTTGGTCACTCTCTCCACTTGATCGCCAATCGGACGGCAAAGTGAGCGAGTCTATCTTGTATGAGTATGGTAGCATTAATGGCGGCATTATGGACAACATTGGTGGCGTGCGCCCCGCTATTTCTCTCGTCTCTGGAACTATTGCCACCTCTGGTTCTGGTACTGCAACCGATCCGTGGGTGGTGATGGCGCCGTAAGAAAATAATTTTTGATCGGAACTATAAAAATATTGAACATTTGTGAAAAGTATGCTATAATGGCAGGGTTAGTCCTAGACATAAGGATAGGTCTGTTATTTCACGGACAGAAACCAGCCTAAAAGTCTAGTTTTAATAGTGTCGTTTTGTCTGTTGTACAGAGACAAAACTGCACGAGCGCCTTACAGGGGCGTAAGAGCCGCTAGTAGAGTCTAGTGGCAGGAGTTAAATATAAAGGAAAGGAATAGAATGCAAGTCATTCTCGGCACCAAGATTGGTATGACCCAGATTATCGGTGAAACGGGTGAAGTTACGCCAGTAACCATCCTACAAGCCGGTCCATGCACGGTGACTCAGATAAAAACTGTCGAAACCGACGGTTATAATGCTGTGCAAGTGGGCTATGGTCAGGGTAAGAATCTGAGCAAGTCGGTCGCTGGCCACGTAAAAAAGGCTGGTGAAAATACAAATCCTAAAGTCCTGAAAGAATTTCGTGTTGAGGAAATTCCGGAAGGCATGAAGCTAGGTGATGCTCTCACAGTTGAGAGCTTTAAGCTTGGCGACAAGGTGGCCGTGACGGGCACGAGTAAGGGTAAAGGTTTTGCTGGTACAGTGAAGCGGTGGAACTTCCAAGAATCTCGTAACACGCACGGTTTTAAAGGTGACATTAGGAAAGTCGGATCAATCGGTTCGATGTATCCGCAGAAAGTCTGGAAAGGCAAGCGGATGCCTGGTCGCATGGGACACGACACGGTGACGGTCAAGAATCTCGTTGTTGCGTATATCGACGCGGCGAATAACTTGATTGGGCTGAAAGGCGCTGTGCCGGGTCCAAAGAAAGGTATTGTAAGCGTGGAGGGAGAGGAGTAATATGGCTACTTTAGATAAAGACATTTTCGGTCTCTCAGTTGAGAATCACGAACTTGTGAAACTCGCTTATGATGCATATCTTGCCAATTCGCGTTCGTCGCACGCCAAAACTTTGAAGCGTGGCGAAGTAAGCGGCGGTGGCAAGAAGCCATGGAAGCAAAAAGGTACTGGTCGGGCACGTTTTGGTTCGACTCGCAACCCGATTTGGCGCCATGGTGGTGTGGCCTTCGGTCGCACCGGTGAAGAAAACTTCGCCAAGAAACTTAGCAAATCAGCAAAGCGGATTGCCGTTCGTCAAGCGCTTTCAATGAAGAATGCCGACAAGGCAGTGATTGCGATTGAAACGTTCGCTTGTCCTAAAGGTAAGACTAAAGAAACAATTGAGATGTTGAAAGCCAACAAGATCAACGAGAATGAGAATGTGCTCCTGGTCGTTTCGGTGAAGGATGAATTAGTATTGCGTGCTACGCGCAACATGGCAAATCTCAAAGCAGTTCGTCCGTCGTATCTCAATGTTTTCGACATCATGAATGCCGATAAAGTTGTGGTTACTGAGAAGGCTTTGCCGATGATCAAAGATTGGCTAATGGGAGAGGAGAAGTAACATGGCAAAGCAGGAACAAACCAAAGTCAAACTCCATCTCTTGGAGCCACGCGCAACTGAGAAAAGCTATATGGAGCAAACTAAGCGAACGTATGTTTTTCCAGTCAAGTGCGGAATGGGTAAGCAGGAAATTGCTAAGCTCGTAGAAAAAGAATTTAACGTAAAAGTGACGGATGTAAGAACTTTGATTCGCGATGGTAAGAAAACAAAATTCAGCAAGGGTAAGCATGCTTATCCTGGTATTACGCATCGTCAGGACAAAAAGTACGCATACGTGACGCTTGCGGAAGGCAATTCGATTAAAGTTTTCGAGGAGCCAGAAGATAATAAAACCAGCGCAAAGGATGCCAAGGCGGACAAAAAAGCTGAAAAGAAGACCGCGAAGGCAGACAAGAATGCAGGTAAGGAGAATAAATAATGGCTATTAAAGCATATCGCCCGATTACGCCGGCGCAAAGGCAGAAGACGACCGAGGATTACGATCAAATCACGACCGATAAGCCGATGAAGTCACTTCTCAAGGCTAAAAAGCAACAAGCGGGCAAGAACAACCAAGGTCGCATCACGGTGCGTCATCGTGGCGGTGGTGTAAAACGACACTATCGTATTATGACCTACAATTTGCCGAAAGATTTGACGTTTACGGTAGAAGAAATTGAATATGACCCGAATCGCTCGGCGCGAATTGCGCGAGTGAAGGACCAGAACGGCACATATTATTATGTGTTGGCTGATACCAAGATGACGAAGGGAGCAACTTTTAAGACTGGCGAAGAAGCGGAAGTTGAAGATAGCAATCGACTAAAGCTTGAAAATATCCCGGTCGGTACATTTGTATATGCGATTGAGCTAACTCCTGGTCGTGGCGCACAAATGGTGCGAGCGGCTGGTGCGCAGGCTCAGTTGATGGCAAAAGAAGACGGCTATGCTACTCTCAAGATGCCATCTGGCGAAGTGCGAAAAGTTTTGGCAACTTGCGAAGCATCGATTGGTACAGTGTCGAATCTGCAACATCAAAACGTTAAGATTGGCGCTGCTGGTCGACGCCGCCGCAAGGGTATTCGCCCGACGGTGCGTGGTGTCGTGATGAACGCTACCGATCACCCACACGGTGGTGGTGACGGTGGTCGTCACGGTACCGGCAAGGCGCCACGAACCCCATGGGGCCAGTTGACGCTTGGCTATAGAACTCGCCATAATAAGAAAACTAATAAGATGATCGTGCGCAGTCGCCACGAAGGAAAGAGGAAATAATGTCTCGGAGTTTGAAGAAAGGTCCATTTGTGGACGCGAAACTCGCAAAGAAGATTGCCGCGCTTTCTGCCGAAGACCGCACTGTGGTCAAGACTTGGGCACGCCAATCGACGATTTCGCCAGAAATGGTTGGACGGACAATCGCTGTGCACAATGGCAAAGTACATGTCCCAGTGTTTGTTTCGGAGAACATGGTTGGTCACAAGCTTGGCGAGTTTGCACCAACACGGAAATTTAAGCGCCATGGTGGCAAGAAAGCCGCTGAGGCTGCCGCTGCGAAGGGAGCTAAGTAATTATGACTACTCATTTTGCACATGCATATGAAAAAGGAATTGATTCATTGCCGCGCAAGACTAACGTTGTTGCGTCGCTAGTACGTGATCGTTATGTGGCGGATGCGGTAGTGATTCTCGAAAACACTCCGCGTCGAGCAGCGCGAGCAGTGCTCAAGGCGGTAGAATCTGCCAACGCGAATTTATTGAATAATTCTGGAGTTTCAATTGACCCGAAAACCATCCGAATTGCTCGAATTTTCGTAACGAGCGGGACCAGGATTCGTCGGTATGTGCCGGCATCACGTGGTCGAGCTTTACCTTATGAAAAGATCAGCAGCAACATATTTGTTGAGGTTGCGGGTGAGGAAAAAGTAAAGAAGGCTGCCGAAAAGCCAGCTGAGGCTAAAGTCGCTAAGACCGAGGTCAAGAAGCCAGCTGCTAAGGCAGAAAAGGAGAAAAAGTAATATGGGCCAGAAGGTTAATCCCATCTCTTACCGTCTCCAGATTAGCAAGGACTGGTCATCGAAGTGGTTTACCCGCAAAAGTGATTTTCGTCGCTGGCTAGTGGAAGACGACAAGATTAGGCATTCGATTGAGGAGCGATTTAAATCGCGCCCGACGATTGCCAGGATCAATATTGAACGCTCTGCTAACCTTACTACAATTACGATTTTGACGGCGAAAGCCGGTGCCGTGATTGGTAAGCAAGGCGCGGGCATTAACGAGCTGAAAAAACAACTTGAGAAAATTGTTGAAGGTCCGATTCGGATCAATGTTGAAGAAGTTAAGAAACCGGAGCTTAATGCGAAGTTAGTGGCTGAAAACATTGGTTTCCAGCTCGGTAAACGCATGAACTTCCGTCGCGCAGTTAAGATGGCCTTGCAGTCTACGATGAATGCGGGTGCCAAAGGCGTGCGAATCGAGGTGTCGGGCCGTTTGAATGGCGCCGAGATGTCTCGTCGCGAGAAGTTTATCGAGGGGTCGGTGCCGCTACATACTTTGAGGGCGGATATCGATTTCTATTGCCATCACGCACCAACAATTGCTGGTATCGTCGGCGTGAAGGTTTGGATTTACAAGGGGGAGAAATAATATGGCTATTCTACTTCCAAGGAAAACTGCACACCGTAAGGTACGCAAAGGTAAAAATGAAGGCGTTGCAACCCGTTGTAATACGGTGGCGTTTGGCGATTACGGCTTGATGTCGCTTGATAACGAGCGCGTAAACTCAAAGCAAATTGAGGCGGCTCGTCAGGCAATTACGCGTTATATTAAACGTGGTGGTAAAATTTGGATTCGAATTTTCCCACATACGCCAGTGACTAAGAAACCACTAGATGTAAAAATGGGTTCTGGTAAAGGTGAGCCGCAATTCTTCGTAGCCAAAGTGAAGGCTGGCACGGTGATGTTTGAGATTGCCGATGTGACGCCTGAACAGGCGAAAGAAGCTTTGCGTCTTGCATCGCATAAGTTGCCAGTGAAATGTAAAATTATAAAGAAAGAGGAGTTTTAAAATGGCACACACTTTGATTGGAGTTGTCACTTCGGACAAGCGCGATAAGACCATTACCGTCTCCATTGTTTCTCGCGAAACCCATCCACTATACCGTAAACAGTTTACAAAAACTCGCAAATATACGGCGCACGATGAGAAGAACGAGGCTAAGATTGGCGACCGCGTGGAAATTGCGGAATGTCGGCCACTGTCTAAGACCAAGGCTTATACTTTGGTGAAAGTGCTTGAAAAAGCGCATGGACGAGTAGAGCTGAAAGAGGGCGTTACGGAAGTGGTGCACGAAGAAAAAGTTGGCGCTGACGAGATTGCGCTAGCAAAGGCTGCTGAGGCCACCAAAGCCGACGAAGGGGAGGAAAAGTAAATGATACAGCAAGAAACTAGACTAAAGGTAGCGGATAACTCGGGCGCGAAAGAGCTCGGCGTGATTCGCGTGCTTGGTGGCACTCGCGCGAGGTACGCACGGGTAGGTGACATCGTCACTTGCTCGGTAAAGGATGCTTCGCCGACTGGCAACATTAAGAAAAAAGCCGTAGTGAAGGCCGTGATCGTGCGCACTGTAATGCCGATTCGTCGGCCGGATGGTTCAACCATTCGTTTTGACGAGAATGCTGCGGTGCTTGTAAACGAAGACAAGACGCCAAAGGGTACGCGCGTGTTCGGGCCGATTCCGAGGGAGCTACGCGACCTTGGCTTCAACAAGATAATTAGCTTAGCGCCGGAGGTACTATAATGAAAGTTGGTGACAAAGTCCGTGTGATTAGCGGTGACAACAAAGGTACTGAGGCGAAAATTGTGAGAGTTGACCGAAAGAAGGGCGTTGCCTGTCTGGAGGGCATTGGTGTGATTGAACGCCACATGAAAAAGACTCAGTATAATCCAGCGGGTGGCAAAAAGACTATCCACGTAGGGATTGATCTGTCAAACCTGAAGCTAGTAAGTGGTGAAAAAACTACTAGCAAAAAGTCTGACAAAAAAGTTAAGAAAGGAGCTAAGTAATGGCGGAAAAGAAAACGGCTGCGAAGACGGTTGCCAAGAAGGCGGCAGTAAGCGCACAACCACGCCTAAAGGTTCTTTATAATACAGAGCTGAAGGCGAAACTAGTGAGCGAGCTAGGGCTTGGCAATGTTAACCAAGCGCCGAAGCTTGTGAAAGTTGTAGTGTCGGCTGGCGTTGGTAAGAAGCGCGATGATAAGAAGTATACCGAAACGGTAGAAACTACCCTTGCAAAAATTACTGGCCAGAAAGCGACTTCGAGACTCGCTAAAAAGTCGATTGCGACATTTAAGATTCGAAAAGGCATGGGTGCGCCGGTTGGCTATCTCGTGACGCTTCGCAATGACAAAATGTACGAGTTTGTGGATCGCTTGATCAATGTGGCTTTGCCGCATGTGCGAGATTTCCATGGCGTGTCGCGCACGGCGTTTGACAAACAAGGTAATTATAATTTGGGGCTTAAGGAACAAACTGTATTCCCGGAAATTACTTTCGAGGATGCAGCGGTCCTACACGGCCTCGAGATAACGTTTATTATTAAGAATGGTTCGAAGGAAGGAAGCACTAAATTGCTAGAACTCTTTGGAATGCCGTTTGAGAAAGGAGCGAAGTAGTATGGCTAAGAAATCAGCAGTTCTTCGCGACGAAAAGCGGCGCAAAATGTACGAAAAATATAAGGCTAAGCGAGCGGAGCTCAAGGCGGCGGGGGATCTTGAAGGTTTGCAGAAACTTCCGCGCAACGCATCGGTGACGCGACTCAAAAACCGCGATCTTCTCGATGGTCGTCCGCGTGGTTATATGCGTCGGTTTGGTCTTTCGCGTATTAATTTCCGGGAGAAGGCGTCAAAGGGCGAGATTCCGGGTGTAACTAAGAGTAGCTGGTAAGGAGAAAGGAGAAATATGTCTATACAATCTACAGATCAAATCGCCGACCTCATTACTCGCATTCGCAATGCAATCGGAGTTGGTAAGAACGAAATCATGGTGCCTACCTCTAAACTCAAAGTAGCGGTAGTCGATGTACTTAAGAAGAACGGCTATCTGGCTTCCTACGAAGTTATTGAGGGCACGCCGCGCGGAGTTTTGCGCGTGGTAGTGAATGAGCCGGGCCAGGTTGCAAAGATTAATGAGATCACAAAGGTTTCAAAGCCTGGCCGTCGAGTATATGCCGGTGCGGATGAGCTGAAAGCTATCAAGTCTGGTCGTGGCATGGTCATTGTGTCTACGTCAAAAGGCTTGATGACTGGCCGTGAGGCTAAGAAAAATCAACTCGGTGGCGAAGTTCTAGTGCGAGTTTGGTAACAACACAAAAATCACCATATATTATATATAATATATGGTGATTTTTTGGGCTTTTAAAACGCTTAACGTTGACCTTATTACTTCAGCATGATAAGATGAGGGCAAACTATAGAGTAGTTAAGGAGAAAAAATGAATCTAAGGCGCAAGGTTTTAAACATTTTTGCAGCGTTTACGATGATTGTGGGGTCGACGGCCCCGGTTGCAACTGTAGACGCATATGCTGAAGAGCCGGCGGGGGACGTCCCGGCTAGTAAAAAAATAGTAAAAGATAATGGCGACGGTTCGTACGACATCACGCTTAAAATCGATGGTGTTTCGAGCCAGAAGACTGACGCTACAAAGGCAAACATTGTAGTGGTATACGATACTTCTGGGAGTATGGACATGCCGACGGTGTTTACGGCTAGCACCAATGGACGCTATGGGTTTGTGAACGGTGGTTACGTTAACCTGT
>ODAI014185691.1_pt1 | contig 79307 bp, 96 predicted proteins | sample 1539321 | NCBI WGS metagenome assembly ODAI01 (sample SAMN02144231, study PRJEB22623) | gut metagenome | biome: sheep rumen | host: Ovis aries | place: New Zealand | reverse complement strand
GGTCATGACGGCAGATGCCGTCTGCAGCTGAGTACAGACTGTATCCACAGCGACGTTGTCCGACCTCTCTAAAAGAGGAACTGTAACCAAAACAGGTTACAGCAGTAGGAAGCACTCGACTTCAGTCGTGTGAGGCTTCACGATGATATCAATACAACAGATGATTTTGGGTTTTGTCATGTGTTTTATGATAATGATAACAAATGCGAAGCTGTAGAAGTATTTAATGATGCTGAAGTGTTCCTTAATGATAGTCTTATTTTCCCCACGGATTTTGCGACTGCAAAAAAAGTGATTCCAGATTTTATACAGGACGATGATGGCCTGATCAGTTATTCAAAATCAATTGGTATATACGCACCTAATGGGGAAATGGAAGGAATTTTGTTCGGAAAAGAAAAGTACTATATTGAATAATATCAAGGGAAGTATAATAAATGGAATTTTATGATTCAGGGAAACAGGTGACTAAAGATTGTATAGAGCGTTTTGAAAAGAAAATGGGGTTATCGTTTCCGATAGACTACAAGGATTTTATGATGCAGGTGAATGGTGGATCTTTAGAGGAAGACTTAGTTTTCAACTTCACAGATGTCATAACGAATAAGACCAATAGTTCCGACTTGCGAGAATTATTTGTTTTCTATGAAGAACCAGAGGATGATAGTTTTGATGATATTTATCACATTTACAATACAATGGTTGAAGAAAAAACAATTCCGCATTTCTTTCTACCGATTGGCGATGACTCTGGAGGCAATCCTATATGTATGAATTTATCCAAAAATGAATATGGCTCTATATGGTTTTGTGATCACGAGCTTGAGAATAAAGAAACTGGTTATCTTGCATCTAGTAAAATTGCAAACAGTTTCACGGAATTTTTAGATAGACTCTTTCCTCTTTCTTTAGAAAGCAAAAGCAAAATGCAAACGGACGGATCCTATTGATGTTTATGATACACGTATGATATAATAATATAAGTTAATATAAAATTGTCGTAGGGATACCCATGCCTTGCGAAGCTAAAGACGAGCCATTACGCTTGTCTTTTTTTTATGCAAAGGGAGGTGAAAAGGAAAGAAGACCACAATCAATTACAAAGATTTAAAGAAGTCACCGTAAACAAAAATCACAAGAGAATAAAGGAGAAGGGCAGGTGATGCGGAATGAGCATGACGCTGGAATAAGCTATCAAACATGCTGAAGCACAGGCATGCTCCATCTGTGCGGAGCAGTAAAAACAGCTTGCGGAATGGCTTAAAGAACTTGCCGAAAGACGTAAGCTGCCGGAGATAATCCGGTGTAAGGATTGTAGATATAACGTAAGTAGCCATAAGTGTTTACATCCAAAAAATTTCTTTTTAGTAACATCTGACGATTTTTATTGCGGATATTCGAAAAGGAGAACCGATGTTTGAGAATTTAGAAACGAAGAACGTGATCGCCCGGAAGCAGCACAAGTGTGATTGGTGCGAAAAACTGATTGCCAAAGGCGAAGAATATGAAAGACAGAAATTTAAGTATGACGGAAAGTTCTACGAGTGGCACGCACACCTCGCGTGTAGCCGGGTTGCATCTGCTATCTGGGACTATGCCGATCCGGATGAAGGGATGAGCAGTGATGAGTTTGATTCGACCTGCGCGGATGTATGTTGTGAATTCATCTGCCCGGACTGCCCGAAGTGGAATAAGGAATACGGCGAGTGTGAGGACGACCTATCGTACTGCATTGACAGGATGGACGAGTTTTTCAAGACACATGAACTGTATAGAACAGGCAGAAAAGGTTATTGTGAAATCTGGAAATGCAGAGAGAAAGGAAAACGTGAATGATTGCAGATGGAGAACCGGTGAAAATCATATTTGATTTATCGGCAAAGATAGAAGTGCCTGGCGCAGATAATTTCCCGTTACGGGAAGATGTAGAAAAAATGCTCATAGAGTTCTTCAAGTCAGAAGGAATGATTGCGTACGGGCTTGAGGTAACAAACTACTGTGTACCTGCCGATGCGGAAAAGGCAAAACTTTCTCAGGAAGGCACAACAAAAGACGCAATATCCGAACAGCCAGATGTTCCCAACACGAGTGTCGGAGACATAAACAAGTTTATTGATGGTCTTGAAGAAATGTTCGCAGATATTCGCGAGCGACATGTTGATGATTCTGTCTGCGGATTATGTGAGTATGACGGAGCTTACGTGGGGCAGTCGGGCGATTGGTGTAATGAGTGTCCGGGATTTGATAAGGATGATTGCTTCAAACTCAGCGACAAGACAAGAAAGAAATGGACTGAGGAAATTATCAAAGCCTTGCCGAGCGTACAGCCCGAAGAACGCACGAAAACACACGCAGAAACACACGCGTGCGATTTAATCTCAAGACAGGCGGCGATTGATGGAAAAATATCAATACAGTGTGCCAATGGCGTAGAGATATATTCCGACGAAGCTGTGCCGGTTGAATATTTGAAAGCCTTGCAACCCGCACAGCCAGAACGGCGATACACCGAGGAAGAGCTAAAGGTATTCCAACACGGTATATCACTTAGTTTGTTATCAAAGCGGTCATCTCAGCATTGGTGTTATGACGAGGACACGGCTACAGAGATTGAGTTCCTTGAACAGCTTCATGAGAAGGTCAGCGCAGATATGAGAGGAGAGACAGAATGAACGCAAAATAGAACATCGAACAGAGACCAGATGAAGAAAGTAGGGGAACTCAATCCTTATCTGAGAGATGAATGTGGCGTCCCTTTTCCCAAGGCTTCCTCGATGGCAATGCTCATCGTGGAGAACTGGGAAGGAATCAAGAACATAATGGAAGAAGATAAAATATCGGAGGTAATCAAATGAATAAATTATTTGTATCAGTAATGTTAATTGTCACGATGCTTACCACACCGTTCGTGAACGCAAATGCATCCGAGAGATACATCGAGCGGAGCTTCACGTTTGACGGAGTTGCACCGACCGTCATCATCCATCATCCCGTATATGACTGGGTGCTGACGGTAAAAGGCGAATCCCTTACATGGGCGAAACCGAACGGAAGCAACGCGCAGAAGTTTACAATCCTGCCGACTGCCTACAGCGGGTATTATGCGTTTCGTGAGTTCAACAACGGAAGCTACACGCAGCGCTACATTACATACACACCGAGCGGTTTCAAGCTGGCCGCACCCGGCACTAACAAGTACGGCATGGAAGTCGTTAAGGACACGCAGGCATACAGGTTCGTATGGAAGGCGTCGGATAAATGCGCTGGTAAGACCGTCCATAATGTATGGAAATTTCCCGGCAGGAATAAAATCTGTATATGTGTCGGAGGATGGGGCAGCTGCAGAATCGAGCTGACAAATGCTTGATTCGGTCCATCCCTAAAAACCGTGACGATGACAGGACAAGCATTAATGCTTGTCCTTTTTACTTAAAAAGGAGAAAAATAAATGAAAAAACAACAGTGGATCGTGTTTTACAATAAGGCAACAGGAGAAGAACTTTGTGCTTATACAGTCCTGGGGACATTCCCCGGGGAAATGCGTTCAACCATAGAATTGCTTGCTTCTGAGCATGAAATTGAAGCTGAGCAGGTAGGTATCAGATGCGAAGAAAGAACAGATGCGAAAAGTATAAAAGTGGGTACTACTAATGCAGCATCTGAGGATATTCATATTAAGGTATATCCAAACGAAGTATCCTTGATAAAAGACTTTTCGTATTGGTCAAATTGCACCGGAGATCTGCACCATAACGGGGAATGCATATCGGAGGATGATCTTCCTGCGGAATTGGCTGATGCTTACAAAAACCTGTGGGAAGAAGAAGCAGGCGGCTCTTACTGTTATCTTAGCGAATACAGGAACGAATACGGAATTGCTTTAGTCAATGAGTACTATGAGTACACGGACCAAGGTGAACCTGGGGAAAAAAACAACTATGAGCAGGCGTGTGTTGCAGCTGTTAAAGTTATGCTGAAGTATCCGGAGGCCAAGGTCTTCATTGGCAAACAGACCGGATTTAATAACAGCGATGCACCTGTTGAAGACAAAGCAACAGAGCTGTTTGTTTTTATCCATTCGCATTCTACTAAGGAATTCGTAAGAGAAGTAGAAGCATTTCTGTATGAGAATGCCTACCGATAAGGTCTGTGGTACAAGCGGAAATGTAGAAAGTATTTCAAGGAGATAAAAATGGGGAAAAACAAATTTAAAATAAATAAAAAGAAGATGCTTCCCTTTGCAATTTCAGACTGTCCTGCCGGACCGCTTGACTGCAAGATTGGCGGTATTCCTTACTATCCAAAAGATATGGAATGGCCACTCGGAAAATGCGGTGCGTCAAAAGATAAGCCGTTAGTTTTCCTTGCGCAGTTCAACATGGCGTACATCCCTTCCATACCGAACTTTCCAAAACGGGGTATCCTGCAATTCTTCATTTCGGAAGAAATGTACGGAAAATCCCCTCGTGGCGAAAGAAAAGACGATCAGCTGAATTTCAGGGTCGTTTACCATCAAACGGTAAAAACAGATGCATCTGTTTTGATGTCGGAAAACGATGTGCCGATAAGTAACCTGACACTTTCAGAAGATGTACGGTTCCCGGTGAAAGGCTCGTATCTGCTCACTCCGGGCATTATACTGAACGAACGGATGCCGTCAACGGATTATAGGGCAAAGGAAACTTTTCTGGAATACTATAATCAGCAGAAGGGTCAGGATGCAAAGGATATACCGGAAGGATACAGGCAACTATTCGAAAATTTGTATCCTATTTTCAGAAAGCCCATAGTCTCATTGGGCGGATTCCCAAGTTTTGTACAAGGGGATATACGGAGTAACCATGAAGAGTATCGCAAATATGATACGACGATACTTGTCATAAGTTCAGATCCGTGTCCTTTTGTTAATGGAAAATACGCACCGAAAATCGCATGGGGAGACGACGGGTGCGCTAATTTCATGATGCCAATTGAATCCCTTAAAAAGAAAGACTTCTCACAAGTCTTATATGATTGGGATTGCTATTAAAGGCGTAAGAGGAACGTACTTCTGCATAACGTTCCTCTCCATATAACATAGGAGTAATAAGGAGGATAATGATGTTTGAAAAAGATTATACATTCATCGAAGCCCTGGCTGAATGCTACAACTTCCATCCACGCAAAAAGAAAGAATCTCAAATCGTATTTGAGATAACTGATAAGGATGAGCCGGGCAAGTGGTTCAGGTTTGGCAAGAACTGGAGCAACCTCTTACGAGAATGGAGCTATTTTGAATGGGAGAAAAATTGTCCCTGTCTTAGTTGCGAAGAAAGGCACTTTGTTTCGAACTTAATGGCACACAGTTTTGCCAAAACCCAGATGATTTACGGTGCCCAGCAAGGCACGTTTCAAGTCCGCAAAATTTACGATTCCAGAATCGACACCAAATGGCATACTGACAATGAGAAGGCAAACATGAATAATGAACCGGTATATGATGAGTACAGGTGGTGTTATGGAGCGGAAGATGCATTGAAAAATGTATATACATTCCTGCGCTTCCTTACCGATATGAACATGATGCATCTCACCAACAGGGTGCTTGATGTAGTGGACACATGGGATGATGCTGAAACAATGGATCAAATAGTAGATGTATTGGAATACATAGGCGTAAACAATGCTTATGAGTTTGAATGCCTTTTACAAGAATACCCGATGATGGATTCAGAGTATTCGCACGAGGCTATAGAGAAGGTCAAGGAATATTTCAAAAACGGGAACGCTTAATAAAGCATTCCCGTAATTTCATATCATAAGAGGTGACAATATGTTAGGAAATCGATGTGAAAATAAAAAGACGTTAGAAATGGCTTTCGAAGCATTCAACAAATATCTTGAATCGACAGATTCTATAAAAACTGAATTAGAAGAGAATGCAGGTCTGTCAGCAGGATATTACATAGACTCGTTAAAGATAACACATTTTGGAGCTATCCTTACGGTGTTTATCAGAAGCCGTGCTATTGAAGATGACGATGTAATTCGTAATGGTGATGAGGCGGTTATATACTGGTCTATGGAAGAAAACAAGGTTTACACACAAGAAGAATGGGATCGTAAAAACTTAATCATTGAACTTACAGGAAACCTTGAAGACCTTATTGCAGATAATGAAGGTCGTATAATTGTAACGTCACGGCAAGATATAGCAACAACATATGCTGATTGGTTCAAGAGAATAACAGAAATGCATGGATTGAGCAAATCAGAAATAGAAATCGTGCTCAATGGTGCTTATCTGTCAACAAAACCGTTACCGTGGACACAATAATGATTATTAACGGTCAAAAAAGATGCGTAATATATGTGTCAGGCGGACGACAGATGGCGCGCTGTTCTGAGCTTTACCGAAATTGAAATGAAAGGAAAAACAATGATTTACGCTGGATATGGAATAGATACAAGGCAAATAAAAAAAGATGACATAAAAAACATGTCTATACATCAAGAAACTGATATTGACGAAATTATAAAGAACGAAGAAATAGCACAATACCTTCGCGATATTATTAACACATGCGAAGCTGATAAATGCGGGGAAGATGTTGTATCAGCGTATGGCACATATCTGGTATTCGCCAACATTCGATTTGCTGAAGATAACTCACATCGTTCGAAATACATAAAATCCGAGGAAGATTTTATAGAAATGCTCGGGAGATATATTCCAACAAATGATTTAATATTTGGGAATGTTTACACCGGGTCTGAATGGGATGATGATTTTTTCTATATGTATTAAAAATCATTCCCTATTACATTACTGTTTTGGTATTCCGCCTGTCGTTCAAGACAGGCGGATTGCATTACAGCAAAAGAAACAATCGTGACATCTGCTTGCAACATGAAAGGCATGCAATAGAAAAGAGGAAAAAAATGAATAAAAAAACATTAAGACCATCAGTCCGGGGGCTGACATTTACAACGACAATGTTTCAGATAGGGAGCCATTATCGTTATATTCTCGATTTGGAAAAGCGAGAGATACTGATCATACCTGCAGAGGAAGGAATGACAGTAAGCCGAAAGAAAAGCGGTGATTCCTTCAAACCGCTCATCGACATAAGAAGCGCGGAGGTACGTGCTCTTTGTAAGGAAGCAGACCGACTGGAAGTTATTGACTCGGGCGAGAACATCATTGTCCGTGCATATAAAGCCCTCAAAAGTGTGGTGTTTTCACAAAAAGCAGGGTTAGGCGTTGTTGAATTCGAAGACGTTATCGGACAGGAAATAGGCAGCATTGTCCTTAAAAAAGCAGCGGGAGGAGAAAACCATTACGGAACAGATTCCATGCCGGAGAAATGGACTGAAACAACCGGCAGCAGTAATTCTTCACCGCTTGTTCCTGTTTACGATGTAATATCCCTGTTTTCCGGTGCGGGGCTATTGGATTATGCGTTCTTTAAGGATCCGAAATTCAGAATCGCGTTCGCCACGGACTTTGATAAAGAAGCGTGCGAGACGTACCGTACCAATATAGGTCCTATTTTACAGAAGGACATACGAGAAGTGCAAAGCCGTGATGTGCCGCGAGGGGATGTCATCATTGGCGGACCGTGCTGCCAAGGTTTTTCAAATGCAAACAGGAGAAATCTCGACACAGATACGTCTTTAAAAAAGAGGCTTCTGGTACACGAATACATAAGAATCGTTCAAGCGATTTCTCCGAAGATATTCGTGATCGAGAATGTCCCTGAAATGCTGACAAAAGATGCCGGCGCACATTTCAAGGCTGTATTAGAAGAACTCGAAAAATACAAAATAGGGTACGCAAAGCTTCTTGACAGTGATTTAGGCGGATATTCTACGAGGAGACGCCTTGTCATAATAGGCAGCACAACGCAAAAGCCTGCATTCTCCGTCATAGCTCTGAATAACCATAAAACGTGCAGTGACGCATTGGAGAATGTAGATGAGTCATGGTCCAATTGGAATGACGTAACCGTTTCAAAACCAAAGACGCAGGAAATCATGTCTTACGTTCCAAACGGCGGAAACTGGAAAGATGTGCCGGAAAGTATCCACAAATTTCATCCAAACACGCATGCGGACAGATATACGAGACTGGATCCGGATGGACTCTGCCCTACAATAGCAAATTGGAGAAAGTTTATTCTTATGCCGTATCATAGAAAAGGTACAGAGCAGTGCATATGGAACAGGATCCTGAATGTGTCTGAAGCTGCTGCCCTGATGGGCCTTGATAAATCGTTCCGTTTCGTTGGAAACCTGAACGCTATGCAACAGCAGGTAGCAAACGGGGTGACGCAGGCAATGGCACAGTACATAAAGAATATTGTACTGTCTTTGCTAAAGGAAAAACCCGACGGTTACCAGTTCACATTGAAAGATTTTGGATTCTCTGTATGAAAAACGAAAGAAGGAAAAACCATGAAAGACTTTACAAAAATCAAAGAAAAAGGTGTAATGGACTGTGATAAGCAACATAAAGCACTTCATTTATTAGAATTATTCGGAGGAATCGGAGCGCCGCGAAGAGCTCTTGAAAATGTTTTCTCACAGTTACTAAAAGAACAGAACCCAGATGCGACAAAAGCAGAGCTGCGAAAATTGTCTGCTGATTGTATCAAAAGCATCGATTATGTCGAGGTATTGCCTTTCGCAGTCCGAGCATACAACCAAATGTTTTGTTTAAATAACAGACCGCAGGACATACGGCTGTGGAACTTAAATGTGGATATCCTTGTACATGGCAGTCCATGTCAGGATTTCAGCCGTGAAGGAAAGAACGATATCAACAGTGGACGTTCCATACTCTATGAACGTACCTTGCAGATCCTTGACCCAAATCCGGAATCCGGCTACAGGGAATTAACGAGGTCTCCCAAGGTCTGTATCTGGGAGAACGTCCCGAACATGGTGTACAGCCACCAAAATACGTTGAAACATTATCTTACAACTATGGAAAGCTATGGCTATACAAATACTTTTTGCGGCTCAAAGAAATACCTTGATAAAGGGGGGTACGTATCAGAAAGGAGCATCATGATAGACCATATGCTTGACGCCTCGAAATACGGAATCCCACAGGCAAGGGAACGGTTCTTCTGCGTATCCATCCTTAATGAATATGCAGACCAATACGGACCGTTCATAATGCCTGAACCCGTCCCGGAAGAAAAAAGGTACACACTGAAACAGTTCCTCGACCTGTCGGTCGATATGGATGTTCCAGAGAACCAATTTACAGATACAGAGCTTGCAATCACGAAAAAAGTTAACGGCCAATGGTATGTAAAACAGGCCGTTAAAGGAGATTGCGGGGCTGGTGTCGGATACGTGCCTATTAATGAATATCAAAGGATAGATCTGGCGTTCCCGAACTCCAAGTACAGAAGAGGGCGTGTCGGCGATTATGCTTCTACCCTTACGACAACACCACGTCAAGGCATACTGATAGGCGATAAATTCCGCACATTCAGTGCAAAGGAAAAACTTAGGCTGATGGGCTTCAGGGATGCCGATTATGAGAAGATGAGCAAATCCGGACTGACGGATAAGCAGATATCATACCTTGCAGGAAATTCCATATGCGTCCCTGTGCTCGAACATATATTTATGAACATACTGAAACAGTATCCGATCATAAAAATATAATTCTAAACTTAACAAAACTGACTGAAAGAGACGGCTTATAAAGCCGTCTCTTTCTATTTCAGTTATAATTATGCAGTCAAGAGTTCTTTCGTCAGCCTTTCTGTGAATTCCTGACCGGATTTTACGTTAAAGTTAATCTCATCACCGGTTGTAAGCACTATTTTAACAATTCCGGGAAAGCCCTTCTTGTAGCTGACAGCTTTAATATCTTTATAAGGGACAGTTAAAGATTCTTTGTAGATATTAAATGAATGAGCAATAAATTCAAGTCTTTCATTATACAGGTAAATACGCCCACCGACCGAAACATCACCAAACATATAACTTGCAGCCCTTGAATCACAATAACCGGAAGAAACAGTTTGTACCGGTTTCCGAACATCCTGTTTTACTATAATTATAAGAGTCAGCCAAAGCCCAAATTGTACACCTAAGCATCCACCAAGAACAATAGATGTAAGTATATCCTTGTAAATAAAATATGCGATTATAGTAAAAGGTATTACGAACGCGATTATTCTTAACACAACATTTTTCATTGATAGCCTCTCCCGTTATTCAGATTTATTTTTTTGAGTACATTTATTATAACATGATTTTGATATATACTATAATAGATATATAATAATATACAGGTTATACGAAGTCTAAAAATAATTATTGCATATATGGAATCAGAATTCGGAATAGATGAAACGTTAATTATAAAACGCGTCTGGACCATACATTCGTCAGTTATAGTTGTTAAAAGGAAGGATAGATACTATGAGAAAAAATATCATATTATTAACAGCAGCAGCATGTATGTTTTTTTGCCAATCCTGCAGTTCATTAGGAGAGTCTTATGCTGTGTCGGAAAGTTATATAGAGAGCACTGAAACCGCGGGCATGAACGAAAAGAATGAAATGACACCGGAAGAATGGAAGGTCCGTCTGAGTAAAACAGAGCATATTACTATCAGCGATGTGTTTGCACAAATGTATGAACCGGAGCTTCAAATAAAATTGACTGATGACGATGTGAGAAAGTTCATTTCTCTGGGAGATTCTCTGGAATTGTCTGAAGGGAATCTTCGGATGGAACATTTTTACAAGCTGACAATGACAGACGGCTTTGGGGAAGTTATCGATGAATGGGTGGTAGATGCTGGCGGAAACATAGTAAACAAGGAAGACCGCCTCGTAAAAGGGGAAAATCTGGAAGCATGGCGTAATGAAATAGAGAGAGAGCACGAAATAACATACAGTCTTCTGAGCCGAGCACCGGGAAAAGAGTATTTTTCCTTGCTTAGCATGGCAGCAACCGGACATCTGTCTGAGAATACCGTAGATCCGGCTATGGAAGGCGTTGAGTATGAACTTTCGGAGACGGAACTCCGTGAACTCATGGCTCTTGAATATGAAATTAATTCCGATTCGGAGAGAGTTGTTGAGCCGGACATTTACTATATGTTGCATATTTATGACGAAAACGGAGCTGGTCTCTATTCATTTTCCGCAGACCATGAAGGAATGTACTTATGCAACCAATACCCGGTCAGCGGTAAAGGTTTGGAATCATTTTTCCATGAGCTAGAAAAGAAGAACAAACTTTAAAAATAATAAAGATTGACAATGGATTATGATAATAGTACAGTAACATCATAAAATATAAAATTTGCTTACAGGATACATGTGCTTACCAACCTGTTTGAAGAAAAGAGCTGCCTCGAAAGGGAAAGCTCTTTTTTTATATTTCATAGAAGGAGGAAAAAGATGGATAATATTTTTAAAATCAAATGAATTTATGAATCCAAAAACTAAAGTTAATCATTTTCGAAAGGAGAAAAAATGGCAGAAATCAGAATCGAACACTCGAATGGCTACACGGGGATTTTGTACGGGAAATCGTCAATGGCGATTTTCGACAGTAGCGGAAATCAAATACTGCATACTGGATTTCGGACAATTAATACAAAAGAGGAACTGTATAAAAAACTGGAGTCAATGCCGAAATTCTGCGAAATAATTGCTTCGGAAGACGAACGACTTTGGGAGGAAGAATGATCAATGGACAGAATCTATTTAATCCAACGGGAATATGTCGAATCGAAACATGATCCGGACGGAGTGCTCTTATATCATTTGTTGCAACAGTACGCCAGAAGGTACTGTGACGAAGTTTTTAAATATGACAATTTTGCATGCCCGTCAACATTGATAAGAAATGCGACAAAAAAGGGAATGAAAATAATTCCGGTAGGTGATCTGGAATTTGTTAAAACCGGTATCTTGCAAATATATGGCAAGGATGCAGCCATGCGCCCGATAGAAGTGCCTGAAAGCCTCAGACATCACTGCCACCGGGAATACCAGATACGCAAGGGGAAAGACATCCCTCAGAACTTACTGTATTCTCCAGACATGGATGAATGGTTCATTAAGGACGCAGATATTCTCAAAGGATTTAATAATGCTCTTTGCATCGGCTCCTGCGCTAACCATATCATTCCTGAGAAACGGTATGTTGTTTCTGAAAAAGTCAACATATTATCCGAATATCGTGTCTTTATGTGGAAAAATGAAATATGCGCCATACAGAATTATTCCGGAAGGCCGGATATATTTCCGCACGAAATGGAAATAAGAAACATGATAAAGGATTATCAAGAGATGAGACCCGATGCATATACGCTGGATATTGCCGTAATAAGCAAAGGTTATGCATTAAATACGGCAGTATTGGAAGTGCATCCGTTTGTAAGCTGCGGGCTTTATGGTTTTTACGATGAACGAATACCGGATATGCTGGAAGCGGGAATTGACTGGTACGTACACAACCCGTAATGACGGTCATGAGAAATGCTGACTGGGAATTTCTTGACAGATATATATGATATATATATAGTTATATCATAAAATAAAAAGTGTCTTACAGGGGGTTCTGTGCCTCTCTGTTTGAAGAAAAGAGTCATCCATTGAAGATGGCTCTTTTTATATTACAAAAAGAAACGGAGGAAAAGAAGTGAAAGAAAAAATCTTAAAATCGAGAGACGGTATTGATGTCCTTTATGTAGAAGGAATTAGTCATCCCCATAGAACTGACATCCTTGAAGAAGTCATCGGCCGTGTTTATATCAACGGGCGTTCCTTTTTTCGGGAAGAAGTCCAGATGGACCGGGTAATTGGTCTCAGCCATTGCGTCGAAAGAAGGAAAGGCGATGAATACAAATTCTACGACCGTGGCAGAGGGTATGAATCCACAATGGTTATGAACCGAAATGCGGAACCTACAGTTCTAGTGTCTGTCATTATCTGTATAGGTAATGCTGACGATGGGGAATACGAGGGCAAATACCTTCTTGTGACCTTATTTGACGGACCGCTTGGTGAACCGGAACCGTATGGTCAGTATGAGCACGATACGAACAGTATTGCGTTCTGGGAAACCCATGCCCTCGTTCCAACGGAAGAGGAACGGGCAGCAATAGTTCAAAAAGAAAAGGAGATGAAAAAATGAATAAAACAGAGAAAATAAAAAGCGTTAAGACAGGTCAGATGCTCTGTTGTGAGTTTAACGAAGGAGAGTTCATCGAGACCATTCTTGTTACAGAAGTTAATGAAGAAACTGTAACAGGAAGGATTGATTACACGTCTTCTGCATACGGCAGCGCAGTAGTAAGAGACTGCTTGGAAGAAGGTAAGAAAGTTACTGAAAAGTGGGATGATGTAACTGGTTTTAAGGTATACGACGATGAAAAGAAGGCTGAAATGATAAAAAGAGCAGCCAAAAAGAGAATCGAGTATGCCAAGACTCTTATTAAGAGCGATAAACAAATCATGCAGAGCATCGATATGGAATATAAGGGAGATTGCATTAAAGTAGAGATGGTAAGTACCCTTCCTTATATGGACAGCGAGGGCGTACCTGAGCTTTGCAAGTGCTGGTACAACATATATGAAGAACTTACAGAAGAGAATGTAAGAAGAGCTCTTTCTGAAAGATTTAGTTCTGTTTCAAGCAGTGGTATGTTCTTGCCGGAAACAAAACTGACATTTATATCAAAGGCTATTATATTCGAAGGAAACCTTGAAGGCGGGTTCAATGTCTGCAAGGGCGTTGTTCCTGACAAGCTTTTAGGTGCCATCAACCTGTTTATCGAAGGAGCAAGAAGCCAATACGGAATGATTGCTTCTTAAGTTATATAGTAAAATCCTCTGTTTTAGTGTGGATGGAAATCCGCCTGCACTAAAACTATGCAGGTACGGGACAGAAACACGCTGAAGTGAGCCACCGCAGAAGAAGCATATCAACAGGGAGAACAAGAAATGAAAAGGTCACAAAAAAAAGCACACAAGAAAAAGAACAACGCCACGTACACGAAAGAAGAGAAAATGGTGCGGACCGTAGACGACTGGTGCCCGAATTATGAAGGCGGGACCGTAAAGGTATGCATGTGCATATGGGAAGATCGCCCGGCACGCATAACGATTTTCGGGGCAGATGATTTCGGAGTAGAGATCGAAGGCAGTGAAAGCGAAATCAGGAAGATATACGACGAAATGCCCGACGTAATCACAGTGAAGTGGACGTACGACCACGGCTTCAAAGATTTTTAAAACACGCGGGCACCATGAAGGAGGAAAAATGGCACATAATGATTTTAAATATGCTTTTACGGAAGAAGCATATTCCAATGAAGAGGATATCCAGAATAAAGCTGCGGGGTTAGCCGAAGCAATAGCTGAACATAACCGGTTGTTGCTCGAAAAAGATAACATTCAGAGCAATCCATGGATATCAAAATTAGCAGAACTTCTGTTGAATTATTATGCGATAGGTGACGATTTATGCAACGCAGGGGAATGCGACGATGCTAAATACGAACTTGAAGAGTTCATAATTCAATACGCCGAAAAAGGGACAAAAGGCATTATCGAGAACTGTGTTTACAGACACACGCATCCTATCACAGAAGAAATACATGTACCCGAATTTGTGGGTGCAAAATATTCCATAAAAGACATAGTGGAAATACCTATTCACGGCAAATATATCCCGTTTGTGGTGGAACATATTTCACATTATGTTGAAAAAGACAGGATATTCTTTGTTGCGCAGAATATAGTAAGTTACGAACCTATGCAGAATATTGATGATTTTCTGGATAAGTTTGAAGAGGGGTTCCCACGGGAACTTGCTGTATGGATACCGACAAGAGGTCGATTCAAAACAAGGCGTATGAACCTGCTCTCTATAACAAACTTAGGCAAGGGCGGCATAGTAGATGAAAATTACGATGAAATTCCTTTTGAAGGGTTAAAGAATGACATATGCAAAAGGAATGCCATTGGTTCAAAAGGCGAATGGTGGACAGGTTCCCATCCGGCAAACGATTCTGAAAAGTATTACAGCGTCAATGAAGACGGTAAACTGTTATGCATCCACAATAAATCGTGCTCGTTGGGAGTTGTGCCGTATTTTGTAATTGATATGTACAAATACGTCTGACTGATTGCGAACATAAAACAGAACAAAACAGTGCCGGCATAAGATAAGCCGGCACTGTATTCTTAAAAAAGGGGGATTCATATGACGACGATACCTTACATTAACTCGGTCGAAACCGGAAAGAATATTAACAAATTAAGGAAAGCTGCCGGATTGTCTGTCCGAGATATGCAGACAGTGTTGGGCTTTTCAACGCCACAGGCAATATACAAGTGGTTCAGAGGTACGGCGATGCCGGCCCTTGACAACTTGGTCATATTGGCAGCTATGCTGGATGTTACTTTAGATGAGATTATAGTTATAAATGTATAATATATAATATAAGAAAAAAGGAGAATAATATGGTAAAAATAGGAGATATTCTCGATAATTTAAAAAAGTATGTAAGATCGGAAACAAATGGCGGCTTTTCAAGAGAGCAGGTAATAAGGAAAAATAATTTAAAAGCACGAATTCTGAACCAGTTAAAATCAGATATGCCGGACATTGCAGAACGTATCGGAGTAAGCGATTTTGATGGGTTGGGTTACTTTAGCTGTTACAGTGACTTTAAAGTGACATTTGACGGAATCGCATTGTTTGGGATAGCAACTCATGAGCCAACGACAAAGACGGCTTTCTATAATGCCGAATACCTTCCCGAACTTCACGAGGTGATGGACAAACAATTCTCAGGTGCAAACTGGAAGGAAATGTCTGTAGAAACAGCCGTGCAAGCGGTCTCTCATTGCAGAAAGGAAAAAAAGATGATAGAACTTTGGAAACAGATTACTCAGAAATCAAGTGAGTTAAATCAACTCATAAACCAATTAAAAGAACTGCAAGAAAACTAATATGATAAATGAAAGAGCGGTATTCCACAAATGTCGGAATACCGTTCTTGTTTATAAAAGGAGAACAATGAAATGCAAGCAAAAATAAGAGAAAACTCAAAGAGAAAGGAGAAATAGTACCTATCCCGATGAAATCGGGTTGTATATAAGGCTGTCAAATATATACGTAAAATGCTCCTTAGCAGCGTGAAAGCAGGCGCAAGTAGCATGGGAGGGCACCGAGCATTGACCACAAACACGGATAGTGTCAGTGGTCGGTATGAAAAATTTAAGAGTATGTTGGTTAAGTGCAGGTGTAAGCAGTTTTATGGCGGGCTGGCTTGCCGGCGATATTGACGAGTGGATTTACATAGACATAGAAGATCAACATAAGGACAGCATAAGGTTTATACGGGACATAGAAAATGCAATTGGAAGGGAAGTCAAAATTCTTCGGTCTACCCAGTACAGAACAGTAGAAGATTGCGTTTTGGCCTTTGGCGGGTTCAGAAATCCACATAATGGATTTGCTCCCTGTACCAACTGGATGAAAAAACGCGTGAGGAAAGAATGGGAAGCAGTACATTCCGACTTTGAACTAACATATGTATGGGGATTTGACCTAAAAGAAAGGGCACGGGCGGAACGAACAGTAGAAGCAAATCCACAGGCAGAGCATGAATTCCCCTTGATAGAGAAATATTTATCAAAGGAAGATGTACATGGACTTTTTGAGAGGAACTTCAATTTCAAGAGACCGGTGATGTACGAAATGGGATACCCCAATAACAACTGTATCGGCTGTGTAAAAGGCGGTATGGGTTACTGGAACCGGATACGCAAGGACTTTCCGGATGTCTTTAAATCCCGTTCAGAACTTGAACGCAAGGTTGGCCATTCCATTTTTAAGGAATGCTATCTTGATGAATTAGATCCGGCTCGCGGGAATATGAATACCGAGATCTTTCCGGAGTGCGGGATCATGTGTTATCTTGCTCAATGAAATACAGGAAAAGGAATGCAAAGGGCATTCCTTTTCTTTGTACAAGAAAACATTTGAAATATTGTTATCGTAATATTATACTATAAGACAAACAATATAAAAGATGCATCAGGGCGAAGTACGTCCTGTTGAAGGTAGAGCAGGACATCCTGCTCTTTTTTATTTTAGAAAGGAGAACACATGGACACAAAAGGATTAGGAATAACCCTTTTTACGGGAAAGAACGCGGCAAATATCATGGAATTTTTCAAAAACCATGAAGATAGCCACAAAAGGGCAGCAGGATATAAACGCCATAAGGAAGTATATTGTGCTCTTGACTACATAGAGGACAATGCAGAAGAAGGCGGATTCTTAAATGAAAAAGCCTTAAAAGACGGGCTCGTAGACCTGTTCCGTAATACAGGCGGAACGGCAGAAGAAATAGCCATGATTATCCGGGAAGAAACATCCGTAAGCGGATTCAAAGGGTTCACAGAATGTCCTTTCACAGAAGGGATGATTTTGTATGTCCAGTCTTTCCCATGGCAGCTGTCTAATGAGGAAAGAGCTTTAACAGAAAAGGACATCGTTCAGATACTGGAGAAATATGGTACAGAACTTGGAGTCTCTTCTGAACAAATCGGAGAAAAAGGCCAGGCTTACCGTTCACCGGATTCGAGAACTGGGGAAATGGACCGTTCCGAAATAATTGACGGTATTTTTAAGTCGATTGGCAAAATGCTCGACGGAGCAGAAGATTACTGGTGGAGTGATGAATGGGGCATCATCTGCAGAACACGGGAGCAGGCAGAAACCATCGCGGACTTGTTCGATGATATGTATCAGGAAGGTGTTTGCGTAACCGGGACATGGGATAAAGAGGAAGATGTAAAGGAAGGGACTATCGATGAATACACAGGAAGGGCATATGTGAACATATTTTAAATATGCCCTATAACAAGAATATTTCCTTTATGTGAAAGATTAGAGGAGAGAAGACAGGCTTTTTTATGCCTGTCTTTTTACTTAACAAGAAAGGCAGGAGACGAATACATGAAAAATCACTATAAGGAGGTGGCAAAATGAAAAAATGGAAACCAAACGAAAACCGGAAACGCGAATTCGCACAAACTATGCGAGAGATTGACGGATTTTGTCGAGAGCATCACATCGTACAGTCAGAATCAGGTGATTCCTACAGATTCTATTTACGGGGAACAACCTATCTGGTGAGCAATAAAAAAGACGGATTTGAAATGCTCCCAAGCAAGTGCTCCCACAGTGGGAGTAGTACCCCGGTGTTTTGTGTTTTTGCAGGAAAGACACGGATCCGTGAGATCTATAACGATATTCTGGCCGGATATGCAATCGACCATAAAGGGAAACGCATCAATGCGTCATAGATAATAAGAAATTCGGAAAGGAGATGCGATGGGAAGAGACTTTACACCGCGACAGCTACACTACGCTGATTTAACATATGGTTTCAGCAAGCAAAAACAGGAAATCCATTCATTAGATGGTAAGAATAAAATGATACTATATGATCCTGAAGGAAGCATGGAGAAACGGTTCCCCAATCTTTCCTTCCTGACGGATGGTTTCAGGAACATCTATGCAACCGAAAGCCATGAAGGATGGGATGATATCGAAAAAAAGGTTGCAGCGGTAGTCGAGCAGGATTCCGAAAATGCCGTTACAAAAGAAGACGGTTATATCTGGCAATGGTATACAGGAGAACTTGATCCGTATTTCTACTACAAAGAAGATAACGAAGTTCTTTTCTTGGAACAAGCCTTAAAAAGGATTAAGGAAAACCCCAAAATATAAACAACAGAAACATAAAAAAGAAGGCAGTTATGCGTTCAAAGAGAGTGGTTCACAGCCGGAAGCAACGAACAGTACGAAAAGCTGTTCATACTTGTAAAAAGCGGTGCTTCGCTCGACGAATGCGCTCTTACCATATGGTTATGTTCCAACAACTGCACCAGAGCAGAAGTGCTTGAAGCATTAAAGGAAAGCACAAAAGGAGCAAGGAAATGTAGTACATGCTGTCACTGGCGTACTGCAAATCTGGACAATGACATGTACTGTGATAATGCAGACAGTGAACGTTACATGGAATGGACAGGGTGCAACGAGATTTGCAGGTGCTGGACATCACGTAATATTAAGGAAAGTTAACGACACATATGAAAGCAAAGCTCCCCTTAAAAAATTTACATGAAGGGGAGCTTTCGCATATTTGAAAGGAGAAAAAGATGAACAAATTTAAAGGAAAACTTGACGCTGCTTTATTGGAAAAACCGGATGTTAAAGGGCTTACAAGAACCGATACATGGGCTCTTTACGAAATGCTCAAAGGAGAGGAAGCATTTCCGTTAGAAATAGGGAATATGGATGCAGGCAACAGTACCGCCATGGGCTTTATCACACCGGAAGCAGCGGAAAAGCTTCTGTATAAGTACAGACAAAATTCAGAATTCGGACGCTATATCAGTGAAATTCTCGGAGATATGGCTCTTGAAACCGAAGACGGCTTATATGAATATGACGGGATAGAATTTTGGTTAGGAAGAAATCTTCCTTGCCGATAACGAGGTCATTCACGCATGGGAACAGAATGAAGTGGATGCTACAAGGACCAGGTATACCTCTGTATTAAGGTCTGTCCGACGCAGCCAGACATCCTTGCTGATTTTATATTCGAGGAGCAGATAGGGAGAAGAACTTTGGCGCTGAGAGCTGAGGAAGAGGAAGTTTCTGCCGCTACGAAAAAACCGTGCATAGATTCATTCAGGAAGAGCTTCAGCAAACAAAAAAATAAAAGAAAGGAGCGAAACAGGAAGTATAACAATGATAGATAACGAGTATCGTTTTAAAGAAGGAACAATTCTACTATTACATACACCTGATCCCGAAGCAAATGTAATAAAAGGGATGACAGGGATTGTAACGACAAAAGATGCAATGTATGGACTGTCGAAAGACGAAAACGGTTTTAATGTAGAAATAAAGGATAAAATATGGCGAATCAGCGATTCGGGATACTATATAATCAAAGAGTACTTTCCTGAACCAGACGACTGTTATACCCTGTCACCACAAGGCGAAGACCGGGTTCTTTCTTATATCGAAGACCTGAAAAAAGAACGAAAAAAGATTCTGGATGCCGGACTGGATACGGCAGACGACACAGAACTTCCGACCAAGGATGATATTTTGAGCGATATTAATTTTTGGGGAGTTGATGAAAAAGGGGAATACATTAACGGATGGGGAGTGACAGACTGTTTTGATTCTGATGCACCATTGTTATTAATAGCAGGCAGAGACCTTTGGTTGAAAAATGGCTAAATAAAGGAGGAATATATTATGAGTGAAGGATATTGGGTAAAAGGATATCCGTACAAAAATGCGGACAGAACGGCATGTAGCTCTCAGCCTGTTATACACAGGTTCGACTCAGAAAAGGAAGCCTTGTTTTTCAAGGGACAGGTTGCAAACGGAACGCTCCTGAATTGGGGAAAGAATGCATCCGGAAAACTAAAATGATATAACGGGCATGATATTTACGTCTTATAGGGTTTTTCCGGTATTCTGAAAAACAGTTTTTGTCAAATTATAAAAACGGACGGTTACAGGGCCGCCCGTTTTTATTCATCAACTGAAAATGAGAAACAGTTACTTTATGTATGATAGAAGGGAGAAAAAATGGGAAGAAGTTCTTTTGATAATTTAGCATACAATGCTACATCCGGTTTAGGAACGAAAGGCGATATAAATTGGTGCCGCAAAGCTGTGAAAAAATTTGGGAAATGGGCCAGAAAAAACGGAATATACAAAGTGCGGGAAATGAGAGAAAAAAAGACAGAAGTTGTATCGGAATATGGATTTTTTCTCAGAAAAGAAGGGCTTTCTCCGGGAATGACGGACTGCTATCTGATGCCGGTATGCAAAGGGCTTAATATAAGCATGCGGGATATTGATACTGCACGCAACCGCGCAAGGCAACTTACATTAAGAACAGTCCATTTTTCATTTGAGAATGTGCAAAGAGAATCCAGTTCTAAGAGTGCAATGTTGAAATATGCAAAAAGGTTTCAGAAAATTCCAAATGTAAAGTTTCGTAAAGGTCTGCGTAGGATCTTCAGATGGAAAGCCTATACGGACGGGGGATATGTAAGCCAAAAGAACTGTGGTGCCTATGGCATCGTTCTCATAAGCCCTTGCAATATACGAGAAAGATATTCGCAGGCATTTGTCGGAACAACCAACAATCGCATGGAACTAAGAGGTGTTCTCAAGGCAATAGAGTTACTAAAGGAAAAAGGTATCCGTTCTTTCGACATCTATACAGACAGTAAGTATGTCAAACTTGTAGCGGAGGGCACTTGGCTAAGAACAAAGAACCTTGATTTGTGGTCACGGTTTGATGAATTAACGGATGATACAAACATAAACATATACTGGGTCAAAGCCCACGCAAATAACAAAGATAACAATCGATGTGACAGCATGGCTACAGAAGCAATCCAGAAAGGTGAGTTCATAGAAGATGAAGGATACAAGGAAGACGATATTGTTACAGAACCTAATTCTATTCATCTCTGTAAGGATCTGATATTTCCGGATACTTTCAAAAAGATTCCCGACATAACAAATGTTGAAGAGTATATGGGAAAGTACATAGTAAGCAGGATATGCGCAGAATCAATCATACAGTTTTATGAATCGGGTTCAACAAAATGGTATAGCTATTTAAAAACCGGCGGAAAAGATCACTGGTCAAAATCCGGTTTTAAGGAAATGGAGCAGGTTATTGGAAAAGAAGCTGCGGAATTCTTACAGAAAAACATACCTGATCGCGCCATCCTGATGACGAGCATGAGATGGGCGAGCCGCGGACTGGCAATTTCAGACGCATATGAAAAAGCTCGAACCGATGCCGTGAAATATACAAAAATGCCACAAAGAGAACATTGGGATCTGTGGAATCCGGTCACGGGTCTTTAATGGTTCCGTATAGAATAGGAGAGTGAAAAGATGGAGCTTTTATCAATCAAGCTACAAAGTATTTCAAATGCTCCAGGTCAACAATCAACCTCCGTACAGAATCATCTTATCAGTGATTGACTGTTATTGTATAACGCAAATAATATGTTATAATAAAGATGTTAATATAAAAGCATCACAAGGGCATTCTGTGCCCTGTGAAGATTGATGGACGGGCATTGCGCCCGTCCTTTTTATGTAAGAAAGGAGAAAGAATGAAGAAAATACTATCAGCAATATCGAATCCAGAAGATATTCCATTTTTCAATTTGCTTTTGGAATCCGAAAAAGCGAAAAGCGGTAACGAGCTGATCGGAATCGCAAAACATGTGGTGAAAGAATACAGCTTAACAGACGAAGGTGCGGCAGCTTATATCACATTTGAAGGGTTTGACTGGTATACCCTGCTTTATTGCACAGACAAACCTGTCTTCAAAGAAATCGCCACAAAGAACGGTATTATTATCGATAACTTCAGCCACATCGATACAGGTTCCTATGATGTAATTACAATTAATTACAAGGAACCGCTTATGGATGATGTTACGGCTAAAGTAAAAGTTATCTGGGATGCAGACGGTCATGAAGACGAACTACCCCGGACGGTCACACTTGCTGGTTTTAACCCAAGCCAAGACATTGCGGACAGGTTGTCGGATGAGTATGGCTTCTGCGTGAAGTCATACAGCGTATCCTTTCTGGATACAGAAAGTACGGTCAACAGTATCTCAGGTCTTGTGGAAAAAGTCGTAGACAGATACACAGATTACGACAATGACACGGAGCTAAATTCACTTTTCTTTGATTTCCCCGTTTCGATGAAGAAAAGGGATATTCTTCAAGCATACGGAGAAATACAGAGCAAGATAAACGGCGATATTGTTGAGCAGGCAAAGGACGGGCAGAACATCCCATACTACGAAACCTGTTTCGCTGATGCGCCGGAGTTTCAGGAGACATATACAGGAAACTGTAAAGAATTTCTGGAATCCTTCAACGATAGGGATCAGTTCAGAAGATATGATGAAGATGATGACGGCGTACGTTGGAAGTTATCTTTCATTCTTTAAATATCATAATCGAAGCATATATTATACCCTTCAGGAACTTCTGAAGGGTGTTGATGTATTTATAAAACAATAAAAAGGAGAACAATATGAACCTGAACCAGATAATTAAAATAGTAGAAGACAGGAAAACATCCGAATTTTATCCAACGCCGGAAAAACTCGTAAAACGAATGTTGGAGAAATTGGATTGGAAAAGAATAAAGACCGTGCTTGAACCGTCTGCAGGGAAAGGAGATATCCTGAAAGGAGTAGCAAGAAAAGAAACGAGCCACCGTCACTTCGATGTTGACGCTATAGAATTAGACGCAAACCTTCGTTCAATCCTTAGATATAATTTCAGTCAAGAAGCTGAGGACGCGGTAACGGAACGGAAAAATTCGCTGCTGAAACCATTCGGATACACAGAGTATGACCATATCGGAGAGAAATATACCTATGTGAGTAAAGACTACATACGTCTTGATGTACCGGAATCTGTACAGGAACAAGTCAAGGATGTAGATTATGATCTTGATGGGTTCTTCCTTAACGGCATTCATGTAGTGCATGATGACTTTCTGACATACACTTCTCATAAGATGTATGACGCGGTCATCATGAATCCGAGTTTTTCCGACGGCGACCGCCACCTCTTGAAAGCCCTCGAAATGCAGAAGAACGGCGGACAAATCGTATGTCTGCTAAATGCTGAGACCATCCGTAACCCATATACGCCAACACGGATGCATCTTGTAGAGCAACTCAATGAACTGGATGCTGACATCGAATACATCGAGACCGCGTTCATAGAGGCGGAAAGACCTACTGCTGTAGAAGTCGCATTAATATATGTGAACATTCCACATTCGGACGATGACGGTGTAGAATCCATCTATGACCGCTTGGTAAAAGCAAAGCAGTATACAGAGCCGGACTTTGAAGGTTGTACGGAACTTACAATAGGGGATTATATAAAAGCAGCGGTAAACCGTTATAAAATAGAAGTCGAAGCCGGCGTCGAACTGATCAGGACATACAAACGGATGAAACCGCATCTTGATGCAAGCCTTGATGCGGAAGAATATAAAAGTCCGATGTTATGCCTGACAGACGGTGGTCATCATGACATAACCATCAATGGATATGTAAAAATGGTTCGCTTCAAATACTGGCAGGCGCTGCTTACCAATAAAAAGTTTATTGGAAGGCTCACATCGAAGCTCCAAGGCGAATATAGTGACAGAATAAGCAGCTTTTCAGAATATGAGTTTTCTGAATTTAACGTATATAATCTCGCAACTGAGATGAATACGAAAATCAGAAGCGGCATAGAGGCTGAAATAGATGGGATGTATGACAAGCTGACAGAAGAACATTCCTACTATCCGGAATGCACGAAAAATAAGCACCTTTATAACGGATGGAAGACAAACAAGGCATGGAAGATCGATAAGAAATGCATTTTGCCGGTCTATGGGATCTTCGATTCGTGGGACGGGAAGCCAAAGACTTACGAGGCATACAAGGCTTTATCAGACATCGAACGGATACTGAATTTCTTTGATGGAAATATGACAGCCGACGTAAATCTCTCGCAAGTGCTTGAAAGGCATTTCAGCGCAGGGATCACAAAGAATATCCCCTGTAAATTCTTTAAGTTGACCTTCTACAAGAAAGGCACTGTACACATTGCGTTTACTTGTCCGGAATTAATATCCCGATACAATATACATATGGGTATGCAGCGAAAATGGCTGCCTCCATGCTATGGAACAAAGGATTATGCTCAAATGGAAGAAAACGAAAAGGCCGTCGTAGACAGTTTTCAAGGAGAAGCTGAATACGAGAAGGTAATGGCTCGTTCCGATTACTATCTCCGTTCACCCATAGCTGACACTGCACCGCTGCTTATCGATACGGAACAGCAGTAAGAAGAACAAATATTAATAAAAGGAGGAAGGACACCTATGATTATCATAAATAAACCCGATGACGATAAAAGAAGGTGTGGCATATGCCACTCTGAAATAGACGTCGTAGAAATCATGATGCGAATGAGTATTAAACATGGACAAGGCAGTGAAATTGCACTTTGCAGAAACTGCCGAAAAGAACTTGTCGAAGTTATACTGGAATATGATAAAGATGAACAACATAAAAAGGACTAATTCACAAGAAAGCCATAAGAAAGGAGAACATGGGTATGTCAAATTGGGTATACAATACACTACTGATGGAAGGTATAGAGAAAATGCCTTACTACACAGACGGAGGTCAATTTGATTTAAACAAGGTCATGCCTATGCCGGAAGACTTGAATATAATAACAGCTCCAGAAGTTGCGATTGCTGTATATCTTTTAAACAAAAAGATGGAAGAAGATGAGATAGCATCACTTCCATACTGGAAACGGGGCCTATTAGCACAATATGTCGGAACATACGATCCGGATGATAATAAGGAACGGCTCGTTCCTACACAGGCAGGAAGAGCCGTAATAAAGGGAGCGAGCACTTGCTCGCAGGAGGAACTTGATCAGTTATACGAAGATGGGGAAAGATGCGTATGCAATATCGTCAAATATGGATATCCTAGTGGGTATGAATGGAAGAAATATTTCTGGGGCACACTCTGGACAAGCGATACGAGAATAATGCCCGGAAAAATCCTGTTCGATACAAAGGGCAGACCGCCTCTTCATGTAGTACACAAGATGTCCATACAGAATCCTGGCAAAACCGTCACAATAAATTGGTCGGATGAAGGACGGACAGCCGGCACTGCGGTCTTTAAAGATGGGAAATGTATAGACTACAAAGAAGGTTTTATAGACGAAAACCTTGAGTTTGTTGAAACGAAGACGTAAAAAATACAACTGCTGCGCCGCGCTTTATTAAGCGCGGCGCATTTATTTTATTTACGACGCGCAAGTCAACCATATTAACAGAACCTGTCCCTTGTCATGATTGTTGTCAAAGACAATTTCCAATATTCTGTCGGGCTGACAATGCTTTCATAAGAGCCAATTATAGATGTAGATTTATTGACAAGAAAATAATATTAATATAATATAATTAGATAAGAATATAAAAACCAACGGTGGGCGTAGTCTGTCTACCGGAAGCTGAAGACAGGTGATGCTGTCTTTTTTTTATGTTCTTAAAGAAAAAGAAAAAAGAGAAGATAAGGAGGAACAGAGCTATGTACAAAGTAAATACGCGGGAAATGTCTCGGTATGAGCTACTGACATGGATGGTGACAATTTCGGATGCGACGAAAGACGCAATCCCGTTTTTGGAAGAAGCCGTCTTGCAGCGTCATCCCGAAAAAAGAATGCCCGTAAATTTAAAGTACGTACCCCCCTATAAAACAGGGGAAAAGTATATGCCCGGAACATTCTGGGATATCGATGGGGTGCATACTCCATGGTACGCAATCCCGCAGACGAAACTACGCGGATATCGTGACATCTTTGACAACTCTCCGATGCTGGACTGCAAATGGTTCACCAAATGCAGGTCCTTGGATAAGGAGAACGTATGGGGGGTCAGACTGACCGTTCCTGAAGAGGTCAAGATATTCGTGAACAGTGCTCCAACCGATCTGGTGGGCTACTGCAAGCCTATAAAAAGACCGGAAGAGTACATCGTCAAAAAAGAGGACATCAAGATCGTCATCACGCGATTCGATGACCTCATAGATGCTTCAAAGTTCCTTGCAGACATGGAACTGAAAAAGAAGCAGGGAAGCCTATTCAGTTAATAACAAGGTTCGGCGGGTGTGGTTCTGCAAGCACACCCGCTGTTCTTTGAGAAAGGAGAAATATGGAATATTTCGCAAATCCTGCTCAGGAGCAGGCAATAGCAACAACGGAAGGACATGTATGTATCATAGCATGTCCGGGAAGCGGGAAATCAACCACAATGATCCGCAGGGCGCACCATATGGTAGAAGACCTCGGCATCCCCGCATCATCTATCCTGCTGACCACATTTTCGAATATGGCAGCAAAGGACCTGGGTGAAAAATATAAAAAGATGTACGGAGAGAACCCCGGCATCTTTTTTGCGACACTGCACTCCCTGTGCTTCAATATCCTTCGGACAGAAGGTTTATATAATGTCCAAGATATATTGAAAGAGTATGACAAGACTGAAATGCTCTTTCAGTACCTGAAAAACAGGGAAAAGGCAGATAACGCATGGGATCTGGCAACGAAGGTTGCGAATGACATCACGGTCGTAAAAAGCAACCAGATCCGTCTATCAGACTATCAGCCGGTATCCATCCAAAAAGATGCGTTCATCCGTATCTACAATGCATATGAAGCATGGAAGGAAGAAAGGCATCTTATTGACTTCGATGACATGCTCATATATGCCTATGAATGCCTCGTTGACGGAAGAAGGCCGCACGCAAGGCAGTTTTGGCAGGATAAATTCAGATATATTGTCTGCGACGAGTATCAGGATACGAATTACATACAGCGCGATATCCTGTACGCCCTGTCCGAAACGAGCGGAAATCTCTGCGTCGTCGGCGATGATGACCAGTCGATATATCGATTCAGAGGTGCCCGTTCGGAGATCATGCTGAACTTCGGAAAGGATTTTCCGGACTGTACGTTTATCCGAATGGGGACAAATTACAGGTCGGGAAGTGTAATTGTAGACTTTTCGACTAAGCTGATCGGAAGGAATTCCGTAAGATTCAAAAAGGAATTCCGGTCATGGCGGGGAGAAGACAGCGGATTTCAAGGTCTCATGAAATACAGTATCAATGAGAGCCGTGAAGAGGAGTTTGCAAACATCCTGTCGATCATAAAGGAAAAACATGAAAAAGGTATGCCATACAACCATATGTGCATTCTGATCCGCACAAATGAACAAGCCGGATACCCGGTAGAGATATTCTGCCGTAATGACATCCCGTTCTTCTGCACAGAGAATGTAAAGTCCAAATACGAGGGCTTTATTTTCCTCGACCTTGCAGCGTATGTCAGGCTGTCTGCCGGATGCGGTAATGACAGGGATTTCGCACGGATTTTGAACCATCCGTCACGGTTCTTTAAAGAAAAGGAGTTTCGCGGCGCGGAATACAGCTACGCCGGCCTCATGCAGGCGGCGTCCTATCTGGAGAATGAAGCGTGGAAATTCCATGCAGCTGAGTTCGCTATCGAAAAATGGATGCTCGCGTTCGGTCCGGGCGTAGTATCCCTTTCAGATAGCCCAAAGAAAGCATTCGAGAAACTGATGCTCCTTGATTACCGGCAGTACATAAAGCAGTATGCCGAATACCGTAATCTTGACGAGCAGGAGTTCCTTGACCAGATGAAAGCACTGAAAGACGAAGCCGCACAATTCGCGACCATACAGGAATGGTTTGATTTTGCGGAAGAGGACGTACTTGCTTTCCGTGAAAGGAACAAGAGAAAAGACATAAACGGCGTTTTTATCTCCACTTTCCATAAATCAAAAGGGAAAGAGTATGACATCGTTTTTGTGACGGGTGTGGCTAAGAATGGGGTTCCACACAAAAAAGCAAAAACGAAAGAAGACTTAGAGGAAGAAAGACGTTGTTTCTATGTGGCCTGCACAAGGGCAAAGGATGAGCTCTACGTATCTACCGGAAGCAAGGATACATCCTTTTTCATGCAGGGACTGGTAAAAGCGGATGAAGACAGTCAAAAGAAAAAAGAAAGGGTATCCGTTGACAAACTGGAAGATGAAGAAATGTATGAGTGCTACTTTGCCAGGAAAAAAGTCCGAGGCGCTTTCATTGTCTGCAAGGAAAATGGATACGTCATTTGTATGACATCCAAAAAGGAATTCACGAAAGAGACCATGTACAAAATTGTATGGGAATCGTTCGTACAGGATGTCATGGATGGGGAAATCGTCATTTTAGGCAAATCCAAATGAAGGAAAGGAGAAGAAAAATGACAGAATATCTTTTAGATATTGCTAAACTTACGACTACAAGCGGAAAGGAAGACTATATCTTTTATAACGATACATGTTTTCGTTCCGTGCTGGCATGCTTATACATGACTATGCTGGATACCTCACTCGTTGATCCGAATGGAACGGAATACTATAAGCTCCTTAAGGAACTGAACGATGTTTCTTCGGAAGAAGAAATCGTTCAGAAGAGTCTCCCACTGGAACCCTATACAGAAGAAGAAAAAGAGGCACTTCTCAGACGGATCGAGTTCGAAAAATTCCGGCAGAATGAGGTCTCCCGGAACATTCTCTTCGAAGAAGGGACAGAAGAACTCCGCAAAATGGGCGAAACGGCTCTCGCTGACAGGCTCGACACCATTGCAGAAAAGCTCCATGATTATCTGGATAACCGTACGCCGACGAGGACGGAGGTATACCATTGTTACCTCGAATGGATCAATATTGGAATGTCCTTGTCAGACGCAATGACTGAGCTTGATGCAATGGCTGAGAAGTGGGACAAAAGCGTACCTTTCTCGGAGCATGTAAAGCGCACAGGCATTAAGTGCATAAAGCATGTCCCGTATGAGAAGTTCATACTGGACGATTACTTCTACGAAAAGAATATCAGGGTGGCTTTATACAATCAAACATACTTGTACGAAGATTACATGAAAGACATCCGGCAGACAAGGGAACAACATCCTTATGAAGAAGTAAATAGCCTGGTGGAACAGGCTATCGCACTTGGTTTGTTCATGCCGGATGAGACCGGCACAATCTATGTCAACATGGACACCGGTGCATGGATGCCTCATACCAAAGAAGAGGTTATTCGTGAACTTATGGATAATGAAGAGGATTACATCTTCATTAAAATGCAAGTCCGTAAAAAAATGAACGGCCTGCGGACGTTCCAGACAGCATATGACATCTTGAAAACGCACCTTAAAGAAAATGTTGCTTTTATACAGCAGCATGGAACATCGGTAAAGAACAACCCGGATTGGGAGGCACTTGCCGAAAAACACAAAAAGGAACGGGAGCTTTTCGAGAAAGATCCTAAGAACCTGTACGAGGAAATCGTTTACTGCATGGCAGAACACGGATATCCTTCCTCGTTTGGAGACAAGTGGCTCGTTCTGAGCGATCTGCACAGGACCGCGACTGACCTTGAGGAAGATAAAAAATTTGCAGACGCATGGGAACGTGCCTATCAGCACAGAGTAAACGCCTTATGGGCGGAATAATAAATTTTCCCGGAATGATATCTTACTTCCATTGTGGGAGCTAAGTGCGGGAATCGTGAGGCAGGGCTGTATAAAGGATACGGCTCCTGCCTTTGAAAGGAGAAGAAAATGGGAAGCGAAATAAAGAATAAAGCAGTTATTCACGATTTCGACCATCCAGAATTTCCGATAAATGTTCAGATATGGACACATGTCGATTACTATGGTGGCTATGTCTATTGTGGAAACGGGAAATTCTGTCGGGATGAAGCCGAAATGGATGCAGTATGTAAAAAATATAAAGTTGTTGCAATCGAAGACGAAAGGAGAAAAGATGAAAATCGGGCTAATTGACGTTGACGGGCACAACTTTCCTAACATCCCCCTGATGAAATTGTCGGCATGGCATAAGGCACAGGGCGATACGGTGGAGTGGTATTCGTCATTGTTAAGCGGGCATATGGACGTTGTTTATATGTCTAAGGTTTTCAGCTTTACTCCGGATTACGAGTATCCGATTGACGCAACGCGCATAATCAAAAGCGGAAGCGGGTATTGTATAACCCTTATAAACGGCAAGGAAGTGTATGTCAAACGGAACGAAATAAACCTTCCTGACCATATTGAACACATCTACCCAGACTATTCGTTCTATTACGGGAAAATAAAGAATATCGAACAGACTGCCTATGGATTCATGTCAAGAGGGTGTCCTTGCGGCTGCGAATTTTGCCATGTAAAGGATAAGGAAGGTCGTTGTTCTGTTAAGGTAGCAGATCTGTCCGAGTTCTGGCACGGGCAAAAGTATGTGTCGCTTTGTGATCCGAATCTTTTTGCGTGCAAGGAATGGAAGGACATAATGCAACAGCTGATTGACAGTAAAGCATATGTTGACTTCAACCAAGGACTTGATATCCGGCTGATGACAGATGAGATGGCAGAAATGTTAAAAAGAGTGCGAATCAAGAAGCTCCATTTCGCATATGACCGCTATCAGGATAAAGATATTATCGAGCCGAAACTGCGCAAATTAAAAGAAATTACGGGATGGGGCAAAGACCGGGTACAAGTGTACGTCCTATTCAATTTCGATTCAACCCCAGAGCAGGATCTGGAGAGAATCAACTTCCTTCGGAAAATTCGATTTTCTCCATACGTGATGTGCTATAACAAAGAGCATATATCACCAGATGGATACCAGAAGCATCTCCAGCGATGGGTGAATAACAGATATATCTTTAACTGCGTTAAAGAGTTTGATGATTATAAACCTTGGAGAAAATCTCCGGAATACAGAAAGATAATCTTCAGAAAGGATGTGTGATGATGAATATAGGAGAACGCATCATTGAACTGCGGGAAGCAAAGCATGTGACTACCACACGTTTCGCAAGATTATGCGGCTTGGCTCAGTCCCATTTACGGGACATAGAACATGGCAATAAAGAGCCAACGGTCGGAACTTTGAAATCAATTTGCAAGGCGTTTGGCATTTCACTGTCTGAGTTTTTCTCGACAGAAGAAGAGGAGAAACAGGTAAACCCATTGCTGATAGCAAAACTCAAAAGAATGGATGAGAACCAGCAGCTTGCTTTGCTGCAGTTCTTAGAAACTATCTAAAAGGGGGAAATAATATGTATACAGTACGAGCAATTAAGACAAACGGCAAGCATGATGAAAATCAGCTCCTCACATTCAAGCTGTATCATGAGTTCCGTCACGCATTTAGTGACATCTTAAATGAATACAGTGATCTGAATCATCAGCTTGCTGATATGGGATATAAACATGACACGAGCGCAATACAAACCATCATATATGGTAGTGAGGATGAAAACGGGTATGGTGATGATTTCGAATTCAGATATCCGGACGGCGTAGTGATAACACTTGGGGAATCTATTATAGCAGACGATTCTCTCAATAATAACACAAATGAAAGGAGAAATTAAAAAAGCCAAGGCAAGAAAGGAGTATAAATGCTCTAAATGCGGTAATGTTATTCCAAAAGGCGTCCTTCGGGACGCCTTTTTTGATGCGTGTAACGAACTTCTTAAAAAGAACTCTTATCTTGCTACGCAATATGACGTCAATAGCGGCGAACGTGCAACCGCCATTCATAACGTCTTTAATAAACGCCTCCATAGGAATTCGAAGAAGAAAATCACCTAACAGCTTTAATTCACGCATCCGCAACGGAAGTATCCGGACAAGTACATACTAATATCGCATGCATTTCAAAACCTTAAATTCACGTACCCGCGTAAGATGCGACGCATAAACATATTGCTGAATGCTATGATACAGAAGGTCATTAATTCACATACTCATGCAAGTTGCGACCTTTAACCAGCCTGAAGACTGTACGCTGTATAATCCTTTAATTCACGCACCCATGCAGGATGCGACCTAATAAAAACTAAAATACAGCAATAAATAGATCTCCTTTAATTCACGCACCCATGCAGGATGCGACACTCACAGGATATCACCGGTTTATGAGTATGTCCTTTAATTCACGCACCCATGTGGGATGCGACTCTTTCTTTGTTTTTTAACGCAAAAAAACGACCCCTTTAATTCACGCACCTACGCAAGGTGCGACCGATAGCATCAGGCATAACAGTCCCAAATGAGATTCCTTTAACTCACGCACCTACGCAAGGTGCGACAGCAAACCTGCACAATCACGATATATCATACTTGTACAAATCCACTGTAAGATAGCCAATGACCAGACTGGCTATATCTGTATTATACCATATTATTATACATATTTATCACATTTTCTTTATTTTTCACATATTTCATTGCGCGAACCTGACGGGGGTTCCATGTTCACTTCATGTTCGCGCAAATGCACCATTTTATATAGCCCACTGCCAACTACATTTTAAGAAAAACACAATAAGATATTTGCGATAGTTGACATGCGAATAAAATAATAATATAGTTATAACATAAAATATAAAATTCTCTTACAGGGAGTAGTGCGCGTACTCATCTGTTTGAAGGCAGGAGGCATCTTAAAGGATGGCTCTTTTTTATGTTTTATGATGCAAAAACGCACCTATTGGTGCTTTTTAATATAAGTCCAAAAGCTGCCCGTACAAACAGCTGAAGGACAGTAACTCAGAAACAAAATAAGCACAAGCAGCGGAAGGGCTGAAAAGAACCCCAGGGTGATATGGCACAAGTAACGCAAAGCGCGAACGTCCCCAGTTACTTATGGCTTCTGAGTAAATCTATAGGAAGGTTCTGAGATACGGACGCCTTTCGACAGGTCTTGTTGCGTCAAAAATTGAAACCCGTCAAATGGCGGGAGAAGGAGAAACTATGAAGAATATTATAAATATGTTCGAAAAAGCAGGGTTTTCCGTTGTATACAACAAGGCTTACAACCTTGTATTCGCAACGGACGGAATTGTGTCAGTATCGGTTCAGCGTACTTTCGCGCCGGGGCCATACTGCTATTCTGCAGTGGCAATGGATATGCCACTTGCAGAGATGAGAACCCTTTCGAAGGACAATAGTCCTAAAAGAGAAGGGTTTGATTTACAAGATGATTACTGGATGATGCAGAGTAAAACTCTGCACATCTGTAATCATGACCACGCGGAGTGGGAGATTGCATCCGCACTTCGCGATTATAAAAAAAGAATGCAGCGGTCGAGGTGATACTCGACCGCTTAATTTTAAAATCAGCACAAGCAGCGGAGAGGCTGAAAGGAACCCCAGAGTAATATGGCACAAGTAGCGCAAGGCGCGAACGTCCCCAATTGCTTATGGCTTCCAAGTAAATCTATAGGAAGGTCTTGAGAAACAGACGCCTTTCGTCAGGTCTTAGTGCGCCAAATAAATGTGAAACCCGTTAAATGACGGGGGAAGGGGTATTTATGAATAATAATATGAAAGATAAATTAAAAAAAGTCGGCTACGAGGCTGACGAGACACTCGCAAAGAAAATTGCGGCCTTTGAAAAGGCTGCGTCTTTAAATAGCCGTGTGCCGGCGATGCTCCTTACCGGAGTACCGGGCGCAGGCAAAACATATCTGGCAGAGAGCTTCGCATCGGTTGTCGATGCTGAGCTTCTCTTTGTCCAGATGACAGCTGACAAGGATGTGAAAAGCGTCCTTGTCGAAGATATAGACATTACGGCTGTGATCCGTGAGGATGCAGACCATGCGGTGTCTGAAGGCATACTGAGACAGGCTGTCCGTCTGTCGAAAGACCACAAGGTTGTTGTCTGCCTTGATGAATGGGACAAGACACCCTCATCGGCGGACAGCTTTCTTTTAGACTTCCTGCAGAGTGGACGCCTTACAAACGGGCATTCAGTCGAAAAGGCTCGGCTTGGAAACCTGTGGGTCATCCTGACATCCAACGGACGCAGGGATTTCCCGCAGGAATTTATGAGGCGCGTCCGGAACATTGAGCTCGACAGGATGCCGAAAGAGGCATTCCTTAATGAGCTTGGTCTTCCGCAGGAACATTATCTGGGCCGCGTATACGACGCGTATCCTGAGTTTGTTCTGGCGCAGGCTCAGGAATACCTTGCCGATATATGTTGGGAAATCGGAGAGGAGGCGTTCGACGCCGACCTGTTGTCCCAGTATGTACCGGAACTGGACGCATCCTTATTCCAGAAGCCCGTCAGACGGGTGGAAGGAGATGAGGATGTAGAAGCTCTAAGGGAGTACTTTAAGGAAGACGGAAACTTAAATGTCATCTTTAAACTCCCATACGACACTTATTTCAAAGTGTCAGAAAGTAAGTATGGTGATGAAGTACAGTTCTTCGAAGGAGGCATTGTACCAATGTCACTAAATGCATATCGGATGCTCTATGAAGAATATCCGAATGCAAAAAGGAAACAGCTTAGCTGTTACCTTTCATACGACCTAGCCATCTGCAAAAATGAAATTGACAAAGTTCTTGCTGTAGGAGACAAATTCCTTGCTATGTGCAAGGGTTCCAAGGCTTCCGTCTTGGGACAAATTGTCGGCGGATATTTTGTCGCTTCATGCGATGCAGCAGCTTGGAAGATTATCCTCGGAAACGACATAGACTTCGTTAATGAGGAATCTGAGTATTATTGATAATAAGGCACCTGCGGAAATGCTCATTACTGAATGTAGCAGAATAGCCAGCGGGTGCCGGAAAGGAAAAAATGAAAGCAAAGAAAAAATTACATGAGGAGGCACTATTGGATATCCTTCTTATGTATGCTAATAAAGAAGGATGGCCGGCCCCAATCAATGCCCCAATCAATATGTCTCAGAATGAAGAAGAGAATGATTCCTCAGATTCTGATTGGGAAGATGGGCTGGATGAGGAACCGGAAGAAAACTCGGAGTTGGAAGACTTCGAGAAAAATCCGGACGATGAAACGACGGAAGTATTCGAATCTACATCGAAGACTTCCGAAGATGTGCATGGCGGGAATGAAGACACAAAATCCATCGAAGATTCCCCGAACTGCACGGATAACGGCAAAACGAAAAAGAATAGCTCCCTAAAATCAGGAAGCGGGAACGAAGAGCGGGAACAGCCGGAGCAGGAAAAGCCGACTGAATCCCAGAAAAGCGGCGCTAAGAAAAAAGAAGAGGTAGACAAGAGTCTCCACTTGGAAGAAATTCTCAGTGTCGCAGCAAGGAAAGAGGAAGCGGATGACTTGGTTATTTTTATCCGCGACCTCTTAAAGAAACATGAGGGAGCTGAAACCAAAGGGCTCTCTCAAAAATGGGATAAGAAAGCAATCGTCCGCGACCTTGCGGCGGGCGCTTATTCCAAAGTCCTCGAAGACCGGGAAGAGTTAACGGAAACAAGAGAAATTCTCCTGTTCCTTGACCTGTCCGGTTCTTTCGAAGGGATCCGTCCCACAATTCAGGAAGTGATCAGAGTGCTCTCATCTACAGGATGCGCTGTGACGCTTATGGATTGCGGGAACGGATTCAAAGAAACCAGCCTTCGCAGAGGTGATCACGCAAACGATTACTTTAGCACCGAAGCAAGGCTGGATAAGATATGCAAGGGGACGCGGGCAAAGCTGCATCCCGCATTTACTTCCCCAAGCGTAGAGGATGCTGTTAAGTTGGTGAATCAGGCTGAATTCAGTTTGATTTTTGCCGACTATGACGGGTTTTCCTCAATTTCTATGGTAGGTTGGGCTGCAGAATCGGAGAAAGTCCCGTATTTCTTCGACTTTGACGACCGCTATGAGTACCCGGAGGAACACGATTGGGTCGATAGCGAATGGTCAACCTATCCGTCAGAGAAATGGATCAAGGACTTCAAATATTACATGTAAGTCCCTGTTCCATACAAGGCCCGCTTTTGCGGGCAACAATCAGCAGCAGTACGAAAAAGGCTGAAGAGGACCCCAGAGTAACGCTGTAGTACTGGCGCACTTATGGCTCCTTTGTAAATCGTAAAGAAGGTCCTGAGATATGGACGCCTTTTATCGGAACGGCTGCGAAAAATTAACGCCTGCGGAAAACGGGCAGAAAGGAGGGCTCTATGGTTATAAGAGCCGACGTAAAAATGAATTTTGAGGTGGAGGCAACCCTTTTGTCAAAAGAGGAGTATGAATACTATAAAGAAAACATACTCCATTTCGCCAGATTCGAAAAGAACTGGTGGTGGCTACGTACCCCCGGATATAAAGAAGGGTACGTATGCTTCGTAAACAGAGAAGGCTCAGTGGAGGATGATGGCTTCGTCGCCAATCCCGCAATCAGCCTTCGTCCGGCACTGAAAATCATTATGGGTCCCTACAACTTAGGAATGAGCTTTCAGTTCGCTGGATTAGATTGGGTGTGTATCGGTGGTGGGTACGCACTCTGTACAACGGAACTCTGCAAATACCATTTCAATATCAATATCAATAAAGACGGGGAACAAAACAACTACGATGATTCAGACATCAAGTCATTTCTTGAGAAGTGGCTCGATGTCGCCCCGTACTTATATTAAAATGAAAAGGCGTCCTTCGGGGCGTCTTTTTTTCATGCATGCATCTAAGAGTTGACAAGACAAGGAAAAAGAATTATAGTTATATCATTAAATATAAAATTCACTTACAGGGAGTAGTGCGCGTACTCATCTGTTTGAAGGCAGGAGGCATCTAAACGATGGCTCTTATTTTTATGTTTAATGAATAAAACGCACCATATTGGTGCTTTTGAATAAAAGTCCGGAAAGTTGCCCGTACAAACATCTGAAGGACTGTAACGTATCAACAAAATCAGCAACAGCAGCGGAAGGGCTGAAAAGAATCCCAGAGTGATATGGCACAAGTAGCGCATGACGCGAACGTCCCCAGTTACTTATGGCTTCTGAGTAAATCTACACGAAGGTTCTGAGATACGGACGCCTTTTGTCAGGTCTTGTTGCGCCAATAATTTTGAAACCCGTCAGAGGACGGGAAAAGGAGAAACTATGAGTACATTTAAGATTAATATTATAAACAAAAAAAACGCACCGAGATTCGAAGTGGAAGGCATCTGCACCAATGCAGATGGTTTCTTAGAAAACTTCAACCCGCGCCACATCGTGGCGAACGGGTGGGATTGCCGGATCACCCGAAAAGGTGAAATCCGGTGCGAGTGCACCCGGGAATATTCGGACGGATGGCACGTCATGCTGTACGTCATCCGCCCGAACGGGTCATACAGGCTGACACTTGACACCCCCGACAGGGAAGCACCCGAGGTACTTCGAAAGGGCTACGTAGTCCCTAAAGGAGTCCCCGTTGAAGGCTTACTGGGATTAAGTGGGGGCTATGTAGATAGCCGTTATGCCTACTTCAGGGAAGCTTCTTTCCAGAAGCTCATGAATGAAGCAGGAGTAACGGCTATAAATCATGAAAATCCCAATCGGGTCTATTCCGGACGTTCCGTCCGGTCCGGTTGGGGAACCGGTACATTCAAAATCGAAACGGACGGTAAAATTGTCCGTGATGACTTTGAAGAACCAGATTATATCCGGGAGCAATTCAATGCTCCCGGAGCTAACCCCAATCTATTCGATGGGGTCTCCACCTACGAGGTGGAGAATGCCACTTGGGTTGTGGAACACACGCACCTTGACTGGTGCGATAATCACACCCATGCGGACATCCTCTACACAGAGGAAAAAGATGTCCGCAGCATCCTGAAGCGCATAGCTGCGCAGAAGGAAAAATGATAAAAGGACCCGGCAGGCGCACCTTAAGCGTTCATCAGATCGGCACAAGGACGCACGGCAACGTGTAGCACCGGGTCTTAAGAATATCTATAGGCGTTGAACAGCTGCGCCTTGGGGAAACCCTAAAGGGACACAATGTCCCATACCGCGGAGACACGCGTAGTTGAAGAAACCCTCGAACATAATAAGAGGGCAGGGTGCACCTGGACTTGGTGATGACTTTAAATGTTTCAAGAAGAAACATCCGTGCCGGACCTTTCGGGGACCGGGGCACACGGTAACTCACAGTGCAGTGGGAAAGGTATGGATCCGGACCGCCTTTCGGCGGGGCGCAGGACATCTTACGGGATGAGCCTGTGCAGTAGTCTGGGAGGAGGAGACCTTCCAGTTTCAGCTACTCGCCTGTGGGAGAGCTGTAGTAAAAACAGAAAGAAGTCGCCGGGGATCGCAATAAACCGGAAATAACGACGAGCACTCACAGGAATTCCCCGAACCGAACGACAGGGGGAGCCATACGCGTAAAATATCCAGTGGCGTATGGTCAGGAACGAACCTGGACCGAAAGGGAAAGGGGATTCTGGATTTCCGGATATGGGCCTGCGTGAGATGGAATCCACAAAGGCACCGGCAGGGAGCAAGCAAGACTCCGCCTTCTTGCTAAAGGGCAGCCTGATGCCCCAACTGACCGAGTCAGCAAACGGCATTCCAGCCGTATCAGTAAAAAGGCCGTTGCTCATTTGCAGCGGTCTTTTGTTATACAATAGTCCTGCAAATTAATATTGACACAATAAAATGATATATTATATCATTTACTTGTTAATAAAAAAGCGAACAGAGGGGGAAACTCTGTGAAGTTAAGACGGTGCTTACGCATCGTTTTTTTATTAAGAGAGGAGAAAAAGAAAACCTGTGAAACACGAGTCAAATTGCAACACATTAAGAAAAGGAGAATAAATATGACATATGAACAGTTCAATATGCTCTTAAAAGAAAGGGTATCCGTATTATTAAAACCACATAAGGTTCTGCCTTTTAAAGACGGATTGCTCATAAGATTTCCGGACGAAGGATTCTGTAAAATATGCACAGAGGAAATGTATAAAGTGTTCCTGTTACACAATGAAACTATAGATTATTTGGCCCAAACGGTCGCGAAATGCTTCACGAAAAGTTTATATTGCGAGTATAAATATGAAGAATTAAAGAATAGGATCATCCCCATAATAAACTTTGAAAAAGTAAATCGCGATGGAAGGGTGTTTACCACATATCTTGACCTGCAAATAACATACAGATATCCTCTCATCTCGCAAAGTACAAAGGATGTTGAGGAAATTGTATATACTGAAGTAACAGAATATCTTTTGAATCAGTGGGGGATAAATCTTGATAAATTGAAAGAAAATGCATTTCAAAACATTGAAAGACAGGAATCAATTTTGATGCCTGTGCCGGAAATGCTTGCAAATAAGACAGGGATCCCCGGTTTTTTTCTTTCCATGTATGATGATGAGATTGCTTTCTCTAACATACTAAAAGAAAAAATGCTCCGACAGATAGGGGACGTCTTCAAAACGGATTACTTCATCTATGCAGTTGAAGACGGCTGGAAAGGATATATCATAGTACCTACTTACCCAATGCCGGCAGGAGTATCTGAATTAGTGGAAAGAGGCAAACATATCTACCTTTACTCACAAACAGAAAAACGAGTGAGCATTTGTTAAAAAGGAGGCTGTAAAATGAAAGCATTATTCAAAAGAAATGGCATTGTGTCGATGGTTCAGGTATATGATATTTATGCCACCGATGAACCATTTATAGTACATTTGATTACGAAGTATGGGAGATATACATGCCAAGACATTCCAAAAGAAGTCTATATATGCACTGTAAGAGAAGGTTATTCTTCATATGGGGATGTAGACTTCTCTCAATACGAATTTGAACCAGAAGAGCTTGATTATGAACACGTTGCCGAAAGCGTAGATTATACAGCAGATGATGATATTGATCACGGCGAATATTATATCGCTGACAATGTTGGTCCATCAAACACTTCTGCAAAGGTTTTATGTAGCATTCTGATTCTAATCGCTATTATGATAGCGGTCATATGCATGTGGTGGCATACCACAACGTCAGAAAAAAAGAATGTGAGATTCAAACCCAGAATCACCACCTGCACGGTGGAATGCATGGAATAAAAAAGATGCTGTGTTGACTGGTTATATTCCAGACAATGCAGCATTTTTTGTTGACATGATATAAAACAGTCTCAATCGTTCAGCACGGGATGGTTTTCAAATTATTCTATACTATTACTTTTCTTTCCTTATCCATTTTCCAACCTATTTCAAAATCTCGAATACTTGTAACTATGAAAAACTCTCCAGCATTGTGACTACGTAGTTCTTTCAATATTTATACGGTTCAGAAGTGTCCATTTCTGAGTTTCGATAAACCAAATTCAAAAATCATTTTCATTCATAAAATTGATTTTCTTTTCAAATCAAAAATATCTATATTGTGTTCCTCGAATCTTTCTTCTAATGCTTCCCACCCATTTTCAATAGCATAATCCTTTTCTTTATCTGAAATAGGAACAATTAATAACCATGCTACAAATCTATCTCTAAATTCAAGTGTCTCAAATTCTTTCCACAAAAAAGGATTCATTAAGTAAACATGCTTCATTTCCGAATCAGTACTATACTCAGATATAACATTTTGAATAATTTCCCCATATGAGCATTTCTTGTTTTGCATTACCTTAAATACAATCGTAGCTAATATATTGGCAAAGAACTCTACTTTGGCATCACAAGCTCCTAAAAGTTCCACTCTTAAACATTTATCATTACTAAATAAGCCTATCTCACACTCAGACAAGCCAATAGTCGCATATGAAGTCACTCCTCTGCACGGACTATCTACAGATGAAAAAACATCTACATAATTTCCTTCATTAACATCCCAATAACGAAAAACACGAGGCGTTCCGCCTATTACATCATATTCTTTTTTTGCAATTATATTTTTTATTTCCATGGTACTTCCCCGTTTTATTCTTCAAAAATCCGTCAAAGCATTGCCCGATATGCGAAACACATACCATAAGTTAATCATATACTTTCTGCAAGACTATTATTTTACATGACTATATCATATAATATAAGGGAAAAGGAGATAGCCTTATGCTGAATGCAAACGCAGAACAAGAAAAAGTCATACAACATATGAACGGTCCTTTATGCGTAATAGCTTGCCCGGGAGCCGGTAAAACAACAACTTTACTGCGCCGAATCCAGCGCATGGAGAAGAGCGGTGTGAAGGGTTATTATATACTGATGGTCACATTCACGAACGCTGCAGCTTCCGAAATGCAGACACGTTACAAGCGTATGTATGGAAAAAGTGACGTAACCTTCTGCACTATACACAGCCTGTGTTTACATATCCTGAGCAAGGAAAATATCTATACGATAAATGACCTTATTTCAGAAGGTGCAAAACGGGAATGCATAGCCGGATATCTGAACAGCATAGGCATAAAAAATGCATGGAACGTATCGGCTGATATCGCAATGGAATTATCTGCTGCCCGGAATAACTTCATAGATGTATATGATAGAAAATTCACACCGCGCTGTTGCGCGAAGGATGCTTTTCAAGACGCCTGCCGGGTCTATGACGAAAAGAAAAAACGCGAACATAAACTGGATTTCGATGATATCCTAATCGTATGTAAGGAATATCTCGAAAAGAACCCGGCAATATTAAGGAAGTGGCAGAACCATTATCGGTATATTCTATGCGATGAGTACCAGGACACGAACTATTTGCAAAGAGATATTTTATACATGCTTTCAGGACAGGCTTCAAGGCAGAAGGCAAACCTTTGCGTCGTCGGCGATGATGACCAGTCGATATATATGTTCCGTGGCGCGAAACCTGAAATCATGCTCAGCTTTCAAAAAGACTTTAAGAACTGCGTCACTGTCAACATGGGTACAAATTACCGTTCCGTACAAGCAGTTGTAGACTTTTCTGATAAACTGATCAGCTTCAATAAAAAGAGATTCAAAAAGGAGTTCGTTTCATACCGTGGAAAGAACGGGGAAGAAGGGCATGTGGAATACCTGACATTTCACAATAAGCAGGAAGAATATGATTACACTATTTCAAGGATCAAGGAGCTCGTTGAAGAAGGCGGCCACTACAGCCAAATAGCGATTCTCTTTCGAACAAAACTGCAGGCACAGTTTGCAATGACAGCATTGTCTGAAGCAGACATACCCTGCAGAACAACAGAACTGGTTCCTTCTGTTTACGAAGAATTCATATACAGCGACATTCTCGCATATGCAAAGCTTTCAAGTGGCGAAGGTACTATGTCCGACCTGATGCAGATCCTGAACCATCCGAACAGGTTCCTGAAAGAAGCGGACTTCAAAGATTTCTGCTATACGCAGGAAGACATACTGCCTAAATCCGAGTATTTGAAGAAAAACGGGGGATGGCGATACAATCACAGCAGGGAGAGCATAATGCAGTGGATGGAGCATCTGGGCCCCGGCTGTATCAGTATGGAAGATGAACCGCAGAAGTTGTTTGACTGTCTGATTGGACCTGACAGTATCCACTACGATGTTGCAATTGAACAGATATGTAAAATCAGACATCTGGATCTGAACCACTACCAAAGCATTGTTGAATATCTTAAAGGAGATGCTCTGAAATGCAAAACGCTGAGTGAGTGGTTCCGTTTCGCAGAAAGAACGATAGCTGCGTATCGTTCCAACAAGAATCAAAGCAACGCGGACAGTGTGCTGCTCTCCACTGCACATAAAAGCAAAGGTCTTGAGTTCAAAGTCGTTTTCATATCAGATGTAAACAACGGCGCGTTCCCACACAAAAATGCTGTCACACCAGAAGAATGGGAGGAAGAGAGACGACTTTTGTATGTAGCTGCAACGCGAGCAAAAGACACTCTCTATATTATGAATTCAGAAGAACCTTCCCCGTTCATGAAACAGGTGTATCCACATCGGCACGCGATACCGTCCTGTCAGGTCAAAGAAGACACTATTTATGCTGCCTTGCTCACCGATGGAAGAAAAGGTGCTATAATCGTCAATGGCAGTATCATAGATGTAGCCATCGGAAACCAGAAATTTCAGACCAGATTTCCTGAAGCCATTGATAAAAAGGAAATTTACGTTTTAGAGCCATTAGATGAGTAAAACATATGGATATAGAGGCAGCGGCTGTGTTATAATTGAAAAAGTTAATATAAAATATGCATGGCAGGGATAACTATGCCATGAAGACAAGGACAGCCATTCAAAGGCTGTCTTTTTAATTAAAAGAAGGAGGAAAGAAAAAAATGAAGCGCGAAGACTATATCATTGCAGTAGACGTTCTCCATCGGCAAAGCGTCTATGCGGAAAGTAAAGAGGATGCGAAAGGAGCTTTTGCCGATATGGAAGAAATACCGGTACATGCTGTGCCTGTATCGAAGGTCTGCAGTCCGGAAAAAAACGGGAGGACGTTCTATTTAGACCGTATCCCCCCCGCATTCATGAATTTCGAGGTGCGGGAAAGAAATATAAATATTATTGTAAAATCCCCTTCCGGTAACGATTGGGGGAAATTCATCGCTTACAGCGGAAAAAGCGATGCAGACTGTGTCAGCTGGATGAAACAGTGCATGACGGCACATGCATTATCTGGCATCCAACGTCACGAAAGCATCCCCGGCGGCGAAACGGAGTATTTCCTGAAGGCGAAACAGGATATACTTCCGGACAGGTACAGATGCCTCGACGCAGAAGAGGCCATGGATAACTATAGGATCGACCATGACGGGGAACGCGTAGATGCAATACCCGTGACGGCAGAAGACCTTGTAGAAGTCAAACTGGCAGCTAACGGTAGATACGAAGTGGACTGGATACCGCCCCATATGTTCGCATTCAACATAAAGACACAGGACAGGTGCGTATATCTGACACTCTGTTTTATGTCGAATGACGGACAGGTAATATCAAGGTATTGCCTTCTTTCCTGTCCCGGCAACGACAAAAATATCGCCCTGAACTGGCTCACAAAGAAAATGAGTCAGTACTACCGAAAGAAGGAGGCAGACTGATGGAAACGGAAAGCCTCGTTAAAAAAATCTTGCCAAAGGAGCTTTACTGTGTCAAGTACGTGTACGACGCAGTAAGGGAAGCTATTGAAGAAGGCATTGTGAAAAACTATGCGGTATACAGGAATATCTTAAAAAGAGAGCTGTTAATATACCGCGCAATATCTTCTTCAAAGGAAGATGTAAAGGCGAAAATTCGCCGCGTAATCGACGATTATAAATATTACGTCGAAGCAACGGAGGATGTCATAGATTATACAGACATGGACATGAAACATGTATGTGTCTGGATAAAAAAAGAGCCCGAAGCAGGGCATTGCTTAACAATGGACGATGCATACAGCATCGTCCATTCATTGTATCCAGAATTCAAATTAGGGAGACGCAGACTGAACGATGTAGTAGGTACAGCAGAGTTGAATATGGATTACTATATCGTTAACGGATCCTTATAGTAAGGAGGAATTATGAAATTAGTTACTGTGCAGCCGGAATCCGTATGGGAAAAATGCAAGAGAGATGGTGTCTTTCGTGCGGATCCAGAAAAAGGAACTTACGCGGATGATGAGGAATTTCGGAAGGGATATGCATGGCTCATCAAAAAAATGGAAGAAAAAATCGGCGTTCGTCCTCAAGGCGTCCTTACTCCTATTTGGGCCTGGTATAGATGGGAGTATACCGAGAATAGTCCTGAAATGGAGTTACTTGCCGAATACGGTAAAAAGGGCGAGCAAATGGTCCGTCTTGAACTTGAAATCGACGAGAAGGACGCTGTACTGACCGATTACGACACATGGGAAGATATTACATGCGGCAAAATGGTCAGTCCTGCGCTGACTGAGTTCGGTCAGAAGGCGTTCTGGGCGTATGTAGATTATGTCGATACCCTTCCGGCACAGGAACGCGAGAAAAGGCTTCTGGATTCATGGGAAGCCGTATTCGATACGGACATTCCTGAAAAAACAAGCGAAAGGGAGTATTCCGGTAAAGGAATGGACGTTCAAGCGACATTCTGGGAACTGTACCCGTCGCAGGTGACGAAAGTCACAAAGTTTACTGCGACTGGATTTGGTGATTATAGTTGACGTAATGAATATATCAGCTATAATAAAACCATAAATATAAAATAAACTAATAGGGGACACTGCGCGTGTCCGCCTGTTTGAAGAAAAGAGTCACCTCGTAAGAGGCGGCTCTTTTTTACTCAAAAAGAAAATAATGCACCATATTCGGTGCTTTTTAATATATGTCCAAAAGGCTGCACTTAAAAAACAGCCTGTGGACGGAAACATGTAACAATCAGCACAAGCAGCGGAAGGGCTGAAAGGAACCCCAGAGTAATATGGCACAAGTATCGCATGACGCGAACGTCCCCAGTTACTTATGGCTTCCGAGTAAATCTATAGGAAGGTCTTGAGAAACAGACGCCTTTTGCCAGGTCTTGTTGCGCCAAAAATTGAAAGCTCGTCAGAGGACGGGGAAAGGAGTAATTATGAAAAATTACTTAATGAAAATAGAAACGAAAAAAATGGACACACGTCCTAACAAAAAAAGATTCTGCCCGGAAGGAGATATAAGGGTGGCCTATAACGGCTATGTAGAAAACCGTTATGGAAAGTATGAATTGTTCGGGGCGACATATGTCGTCACCGACACATATGATAGGGAGCGAGATGTAGTTCTGCGACGTGTCTACGGAGACGTTCCGCAAGGAGCGGTCCTCACAGAGGAACTCCTTGAAAAAATATATGAAGAAAACGAGGCGGCCATTAAGGCTGCCGAAAAGGAATATGGCGGAGATGATTTCCGCTGGCAGCTTCATATAACGCTGCACATGAACGCAAAAACAGTATTGGCAAAATCAGAAATCTTGAGTGGCAGATATCGCTCTGCTTGGAAAGGAGGAGGGTATAAGGGTATTTATTGCAAACCCATTCTTCCGGAAGGAAGGGTCTCAGCACCACTCAGAATAGTACCTTGCGAGTGGGGGGAAGGCAAATGGGAATTAGGACTCTGGCTCGACACCGAGCACCCCGCAGCGGAACTTCGGACCTACCATTCGTACTACTATGGTCTCGAAACCGTGATTATCGTTCGGTCGAGCGATAGAAAGGGGTTTGACATTGGGCGTTCCGACTGGCCGAAAGACCTTCCAAGAACCTTCGAAACCTTTATGAAGGTAATCGATGTTCTTGGAAGAGAGCAAGATTGCTGCGGAAATTATTTAAGCTTTGAAGAGGAGGCCATCCTCAAAGCTGTTAATTATAAAAGATGATTCCCAACCAGTCCGTCAGTTACCTGTACATACAGCCGACGGACTGTAACATATAAACATAATTAACACAAGCATCGGAAGGGCTGAAAAGGAACCCAGAGCAATAAGTTATAAAAAATGGCGGCGTGCTTTTGCACCCGCCATTTTGCAATGATAACTTTTCTTGGAAGGCAGATACTGATTAGTTAAAAAAAGAAAGGAGGATATATGAAAATAAAAGACTTGCAGATGCATTGCGGAAATTGTTCATTGGTAGAAATGTGCGGTTCGCCATTTGAGTTTTCCGTTTGCACAGTAACTGATGTTCATGAATTAGATGAAACAGAGTACATGGAACTGTACACTAAAGCAGAATCCTTAGTTGAAACAGATATGACTGAATACGATGATGCTTTAGGAGATACTGATTCTGATTTCGCTAATGAACACCATGAGACGGTCTGCAAAAAAATAATCGAATTGAAAAATGAAAGGAGGCGAAAAACGGATGTGCAATAACGGCACATCTTTTTATTATGAAAGTGACAAAAATGGACATCCACAGCCTGCTCGCGTGCTGCGACTTTCTGGTCCCGGCAGCAGACGGCGGGCTGTATGATGACACAAGTCAAAAATACGCTGAGTTAAGTGCTCTTCACAAAAGCAAGTTCATCACACCGATCCGCGGGATGAATATGTGGAGAGTTACTGTCTCCTATAAAACACAACGAGGGAATATACAAACGACCGACAAATACGTATGCATCAATGCCGGCTCGGGTGATGAACCGCATGATGAGGTCAGGTATGCACTGCGTGTCTGGTCGGGATTCACACCTGCGTACAGAAAGATAGATAATGTCAAAATTCTGTCTGTCAAGTATGTATGCAGAATGGCGATCCGCATAGCATAATGTTCCGGATCGTATCTCTCCATCTCTTAAAAGGCCCAAGGTCGTTCCTGGTAAGCAGGTCTGGCTGATGAGGGTTCCCGTGATTATAAGGATGGTATCGCGTTATCCTTATAGCAGAACGAAGAAAATGGAAAATAATACCGGCTATCGGGGTAAAATTTCACGCCGGATGACGATGCATGGAACCAACACGTTCATGGCATAGTCATTAAGAGGATTGAACCTATCTGAAATTGTCCGAAAACAGCGAAATATAGTGAAAGCTGGTTTCGGAAATGAACAGAGAGGAGAGGAGAAAGGCATTCATTGAAGAATGCTCTTTTAATGAAGCCGTACGTAATACGGCAATTGAAGCAGATCAAATTATAAACGAACGAGGATATAAAGATATCCTCGTTACGATATCCGGCGGTGCTGATTCGGATGTTGTCATGGATGTCCTGTATAACATCGACATCCATGAACGGTGCCGTTATTTATGGATAGATACCGGGCTTGAATATGACGCGACGCGTACCCATGTGGACGAGCTGGAAGCGAAATATGGAATCCGGATCCAAAAAAAGCGTGCAGGCATATCCGTACCGGATGCAATCATGGCAGACGGGCAGCCGTTCGTTTCAAAAAGAGCAGCGGATTACATCCATCGTCTGCAGAAGCATGACTTCCAGTGGGAAGACGAACCGCTTCCGGTCTTGCTTGAGAAGTATTGCAAGAAACCGACAGATGACAAAAGACGCGAACTTGAAGAGTATCGGAAAAAGACCGGTAAGAATAAGCGTCCATGGGTATATCTTGCCAATGAATGGTACACAGGTTGTACCGCTGCCCTGCGATGGTGGTGCGATTCATGGGGTGAATCCAGTAAGTTCAACATCAAAAGGAACAAATTACTGAAGGAGTTCATGGTCGAGAATCCGCCAGACTTTCGGATTTCAGCAAGCTGCTGTAAATCCAAAAGAATCATGATTGCCGAAGCCATAAAGGATACAAAGGCAGACCTTAATATCTGCGGTGTCCGAAAAGACGAAGGTGGTCAGCGAAGCACGGCATACCCCGGCTGCTTTACGAAAAAAAAGGACGGATGTGATGAATACCGCCCGATATTCTTGTGGTCCATGGCAGACAGGAAGGCATATGAAGACCATTTCGGTATTAGGCACTCTGAGTGCTATTACAGTTATGGGCTTTCCCGGACGGGATGCTGCGGATGCCCCTTCGGAAGAAATATAGAAGGTGAGATGGACGCTGCAAGAAAATTCGACAAAAAGCTGTACGGGAAAGCGGGAATCATCTTTAGGGATGCACATGCGTACAGCAAGAAATACAAGGAATATGTTGACAAGAACATGAAACCACCGGAAGAGTGGAAGCAATTGTCAATATTTGACCTTGGATTCACGTTTTAGTTCCATGAGAATTCCGGAGCACGGAAGCAGGAAAATCTGGAGTGAGTAAAACAGAAAAGCTCATCTTATGTCATATAAGATGGGCTTTTTTGATACCAGTGTAGTGTAGATTATACCGCGTTTTATGGGAACACCCATGTGTGGCGTTTGTTTTGTATAAAAGGTTTATCTGTGCTTTCCGGATTCATTCAAGCGTTCTGAGATGACAGGCAGGAAAGATTTCTTGCAAGTAATAACTATATATATATTGACAAACACGCAATGCGTGTTATACTTTATATAGAAATCATGTAAAGGAGAGACATATATGAAAAAAACGATTGAGTTTTACGAGCGGACGATACAGGAAAAAGGAAGGCTTGTGTCTTATGAGGTGGATTTAGAACGGTTGAGCCCACTTGCGTTGCGTCTCGCTGAAGGAATCTATACCACGGACAAGCATGATGATTATTCGCTCATTTATATCGAAGACACAGTACCGGCATATCAGAGACAAGCAGAATCAAAATATAATGCCTGGCCCGAATCGATGACGATGGAAGAACGCATACAGAACATCAAGAAGAAATTTGGAGATATGCTTGACGACCCAAGGACAGCCACTTATGTCTGGCCGCAGAAACAAAAAGAGGAAAGTCCGGAAGAATATCTTGAGCGGTGTGCCAAAGACATCGAGTCACACGGATGGTCCGTCATTCAGACAGCTACTGAAAAACAATCCGAGGTCAGAGTTCTTAGAAGGCGGATGAATATGACGCAAGCTGCTTTTGGGGAGTTTTGCGGCGGTATTCCAGTCCGCACCATTCAAGATTGGGAAGGAAAAAGAAGAACCCCTCCCGAATGGGTCCTCAATCTGATCCGCTGGCGGGTGGAATCATAACAGAACGCAACAGACAGAACAATCGTTATCCGTTCAGGAACGGATAACGATTGTTTTCCCATTGACATTTTCAAGTCACAAGACTCCTCAAGTATGGTAATAACCGATACTTGCAGTTTTCTCTTGACTAAAAAATAGATATGTATATAATAATATTATAAAATATAAAATTGACTAAAGGGACAAGTGTACCCTTTAGGAAGATGAGAGGCATCATTCAAGTGATGGCTCTTTTTTATTTTATAGAAATGCAAAACACGCATGCGGGAACATGCGTTTTTGAATATAGCCTGTTGCCTTAAAAAGCGATAGGCAGTAACAAGTAAACAAAACAAGCACAAGCAGCGGAAGAGCTGAAAGGAACCCCAGAGTGGCATGCGGAATCCCCCGCAATGCCGGCATGGCACAAGTAGCGCATGACGTGAACGTCCCCAGCGAGCTTATGGCTTCCGAGTAAATCTATACGAAGGTCCTGAGATATGGACGCTTTTCGACAGGTCTTGTTGCGCCAAAAAATGAAAACCCGTCCGACGGCGGGAGAAGGAGGCCCTATGAGGCTTATAACACTTTTGGTTGCTGTTATTTTTATCTACATCTGGAAAAAGGTTCCGGGCGGTAAGGCTCGCATTCTGTGGGCCAAGGAAAGGCTCACGGCAAAGTTCACCGGTCAGAAATCTCCGGAAAGGCTGCGGGCGGAAGCTGCAGTTAGGGGAGTCCTGAACGGCAGGAATCCGTTCCCGCAGAAGATCAGATTCCGCGGTGCGGATCCGTTCGGCAAGGCTGTTGAGAAGGTGGCATTCTTCGTCACAGCAGACGTTCTGCGCGACGATGAATCCACGACGGAGACACTTCTCGTGATGCCGACACGAGATGGTGAGAACTTCGTCGCGGCTCCAGCCACTGCGTTCCGCTTCATCCTCAATGGACCGTCAAGTCCGATGGTAGCGAAGCCTGAGACCGAGCATGAGACCGAGACGGAAACAGAGACGGAAGCAGAGACGGAAGCAGAGACGGAAACAGAGACGGAAGCAGAGACGGAAACAGAGACGGAAACAGAGACCGAGACAGAGGAGACCGAAGCTTAAGCATAAGCAGAGGAATCCGAAGCAACCAACAGAGGCTGGCGCTATTGCGCCAGCCTTTTTTTGTCTTATTCTTTCGGGTTCCTATTAAAGAATAACCTTCGCAAAATGCAATGAATTGGCGCAGAAAAACAGGTTTATAACCTTCGTAAAACGTACATTTTTCGGACTAAAAAAAATGAAGTTAAAAAAAACATGTTCAATTTTAGTTTAATATTAGGAAGAAACACATTTAGCAAAGTGCAAATTACGAACGCGTAAGTGTTGCAATACTGGCAAGTCTGGATGATAGCCCCACCAAATAGGACATACTGGCTTAATGAGCCACATGCTGTGTTAGAAATGGGACAGTCCGCAAAAGACAATGATGTTCCGCTGCCTTGATACAGCATAGATAACGCCTTTTTGCATTGTTAGCGATAATGAAGGGCAACATAAGCACAGTCATCAATTCCACCGCTTTTCATACTGGAATCCCTATGTTCCTTCTCTTTAGCAGACTTGTACTCATGTTCTTCCAGTTCTTCCGGTGTTATCTGCCGGATAATACCACCACTTGCAAGAAAGTTTTTTCTTGCCTGTTCCCTTTTATTGTAAAGAAGAAAATCATTATATATTGAATACTGCTCTGGTAAAGGAAGTGCCTTATATTCAGCCTTTGATATGTCACATTTCTCCCGTAAGTACATCTTAAATCTCATTTGCAAATACTCCTCTTTTTTATGAAAAAGTCAAATAGTGGAAAGAAAGTTCTCTTTATTACAAACCCTGTTCAACCAAATACCGTAGCCGTTGACGTATGCAGCGGTATGATATAATATTATAGAGGTAATATAAAATGAATATAAGGGGATAGTATGTCCTTATAGAAGAGAGTCGGAAAGAAACCGGCTCTTTATTGTTTTACAAATACATCAGCTCCCACAGTGGGAGTAGATGAGAAAGGAGAATAATGAAGACATCAACAAAAAGCGCAGTAAGAATCATTGTAGCCGGCTCGCGAAGTATGCGGGATTATGGAATCATGCGGAATACATTCAATGACTATGTAAAGTGCAGACAGTATGACGCAGACACTATAAAAAGCATAGAAATCGTGTATGGGGAATGCGATACAGGAGCGGATGCCATCGCGGAGCTATTCGCAAAGCGGAACCGGTTACGCCTAACAGGTTTTCCGCCGGACTGGAAACGATACAAGAAGGCAGCTGGACCTCTAAGGAATAAGCAGATGGCTGAATACGCTTCGCAGTCAGAAGACAGCGTGCTGTTAGCCTTCTGGGACGGGAATAGTCCGGGGACACGCAGCATGATCGAAGAAGCGTTGAATGTGGGTATGTGGGTACGTGTCACGAACGTTTTCACAGGTGAAGACATGATAGTGCCGTCATTTGACAAACCCGGAATTCATAAAGAAACACAAGCTGAATAAACAGCAACAAAAAGAAAGGAGAAAAAATGAAAACAAGAACCGCAACAAATTATTTTCTGGTTAATGACGAGGAAAAGTTTTTTAAGCTGATCCGTAATTTGATATCAGATAAGGACATCCAGCATATGGAAAAAGACGGGCGGCACAAGATTGGTGCTTATGGCCGCATCGATTACGTGGTCCCACCGGAAGACACGGAGAAAATCAGAGAATGTCTGAAGAACGGCGGTGCTTTATTCGAAAGAGACGGGTCACCTTTCAAGGCAGAGAGTTTCCCGAAAGATATCTACGATAAAGATGGAAATATCCTGTACGAATGGAAAAGGAGCTGCAACATGAATGCGTTTTATTCCAGTATACAGGAACTCCTGCCTCAAAGTGAATACTTCGAACTGCGCGAAATACGCGCCCGTGAACTCGCCGTAGTAGACGGAACCGTCACGGTCGTAACAAAAGACATGATTGATTCATGTGATATGTGCGGTTATAGCTCATGGAAGGTTCAGCTGGAACATTGGGGTAAAGAAAAAGCCCGGATATTGGAAACACTGCCTGCATGTTCCATGGAAGATATATACAGACTTATTGAGCAAAAGGACATGTCGGTATATATCCCGGACATAAACAAAAAAATTAACCCATACGACGGGGATCCTGAATGCAAAGCATGGTGCTCAAAAAAATGGTGGAGTGTCAATTACGAGGGCGATGTCGAAGAATACCTGAAGCCCATGCTGAAGTTAAGAAAGATACTGCTCAACCTTGGCGGCTGCGAAGCCTGCTTTAGAGACGTAGATAAGGACTTGTCGGCGATCATAACTTACGGGCAGTTATGGACAGACCATCCGGTCGTAATGATTATGGGTGAGGAATCAAGATGTCATGCCAATTCTGCCGATATATGGATACAGAATAAGGAAACGTACACGCAAGGGTACGGCACGATTCTCTGCACGGGCTATGCCTTGTCAACAGACGGATTCTGGCGGCAGCATTCATGGGTCATGCAGGTAAGCGAGAAGGAGAATGTCATCATCGAAACAACAGAACCGAGGGTTGCGTATTTCGGATACGGAATGACCTATGAGATGGCAGATGAGTTTGCCTTTATGAATTATTTATAAGAGGTGGAAATATGAAAACAAAAAAAGAGTATTCATTTGTAGTAATCCTGCTTATGGCAGGAGTCTTAACAATTACATACGCGTCAGTCATCCGCTTCATCATAGAATTCCCTTATCCTAAGAGTTACCGCGAAATGACAATGATCAAATATGCTGTTGACTTTTCCAGAGGAATAAACCCATACAGCGCGAAGCTCTTAAATGAGAGATTACCCTTTAATTCAGGGTGCTACGGATTCCTGCAGGCGTTCCTTACGGGAGTGGTCTTACGACCATTCCCGATAAGTCGGGCACTGACAGTCGCTGAGTTGTTCAGCTGCCTGATAGACATAGCATCCACCGTTATTGTTTACCTGGTCATGAGAGAACACGGTTGCAGACGTTGGATAGCCCTGACAGCCTGCCTTATATCTGTAAGGATCGTGTCATCTGCCTGCACAGCATACCCTCATTCACTTGGGATGATGCTGCTGTACCTGCTGGTACTCATCGTAACCAAGGACACAAAAAATGAACGGTTCCATCCGTTCTGGTACGCAGTCATAGTGATAACCGCATTTTACGCAAAACAGTATTTCCTGATCATGGGCCCTTGCGTATTTATATATCTGTTATTACGTTCTCCGCGGAACGCTGTGAAACTCGCGGTCTATGGAACCATAATCGGTCTTGCATCCTTATACATGATTGACCGCATCTTCCCGCTCTATCTGCCTCTGGTACTTGTCCGGGCAGGAATAGATTCAAATATGCATGGCATAGCATACGTCCTGAAACAGATAGTGACAACGGTGACGTTCAAGTATCCGGATGTTACCCTGCTCGGTATTGCTGCCATAGTAACGAAATACGTAATACCATGGAAGGAAAGAAAGTCTGACAGAAGTACTGCTGCCAAAATGGTTCGAAACATAAGTATGAATCTGTCCTATGAGGAGATATGCATGCTCATCTCATTTTTGCCGATATCCTACATATCAAGGAACCATGGACAATTCTGCGAGTATTACGAGCACCTGATGATTCCTTACGCGATAGTTTGGGGGTGCGCTGCTATAGAAGCACTGCTGAAGAACACGGATACGAAAGGTGTCAGGAAATACGTGAAGGCTCTTACCACTACAGCGGTTGCCTGTGCGGTATGTCTGACATTTTACCGTATACCGGTGGCAAATCAAAAGGTAGATCTGCAAGCAGCAAAAAAGTCATGGCAGCATGTAGAAGACATCATAGAGCGGGAATCGCCTGAAAAGAAAATCATTGTGTCACCGCTGCTGTCAAACTACTGCATGGTGAACGGTATTTATACGGATGATTACGGACAGGCTCAGTACAACAGCGACAGGGCAAAAAAGCTGCTGGAAGAGAATGCTTTCTATGAGAGGGTCTTTCCAGAAATGCAGGATATTGTTGAAATGACATTGCAATACAGGCGCGAAGTGCAGGACAATATCTATAAAGGATATTATGACGTGATTGCGCTGAGCTCCGACGGAAGAGGAAGCCTTAACTATAACAACTTAAATATAAGCGAAGACATGTATCAGTCCTACGGAGAGAAACATCTTTCTGTCGGCCAAGGCAGTTACAGCATAAAAATCTATTTAAGACGATAGAAAAGCAACGATAAGCCGGGAGAGGGATTGCCCTTATTCCCGGCTTAATTTATGCAATAAAAAAACGCGGCATGCGCCGCGCTCTTTACCGTAATTAATTCCTATAGAAAGGAGCTGCAACTGCCAGCCTTCACCGGTCCAGTACCTAACCGGGAATGCTACGAGCAGAAGCCCAACATATACTTACCAATCTTGGTAAGGCAGGCTGTTTGGAACATAAAGTTCTCCTGCATCCTCATTGTATAGAATAAAGAAAAAAAAATCAATAGTAAAATATAAAAATAAATAAAAAACTTTAAAAAAATTTGCAAAAGGCAAAATACAGCATCATGAAAAAGTGATTGCAAAAACAATCGAATTACTATAATATAATTGTTATAGAATATAAAAACAGCATCAGGGAAGAACTATGCGTATTTCTTGGTGAAGAGAAGAGTCAGGTATCTTATATAAGGTAAATGGCTCTTTTTTTATGTTCAAAGAAGAAAATAAAAAGAAAGGAGAAAAGAAAATGAAGGAAACAAAATTGACATGGGGGATAGTTGCATTCTTTGTGACAGCACTGGTTATAAGCGCCGTCCTGCTTGGCATAACGGCAACAATGCCTTGGTCGGCATATGAACCGTGGACAACATTCAGAATGGCAGCGGTCGTCTGTCTGACGGCAATCATCGTTGTTAATACATGTATCCTCTACATGGATGCAAAGAGAAGGTTTTAAGGAGAAAAGAAATGAAAAAAAAGAAAGAACTAAGGTTTATTGAGGAACGCCTTAGAAGGAACGATTGGGTGTTTTTCGCCGGGAGAAGCGAATACGAGGGTCTGAAGCAGTATCGGAAGACTATCGATGATATCGGCAACGCAATCGCTGTATTCGTTGCTATGACACCTGAATCCCTCTGCGTGAGCGGGGAATATGGCGTTTTCAGCGTAGAAATCGCCAAATACTACCGCTGCCCCTATAACAGGGACGACCTCATTGCGATGCAGGACCTGATCAGTAAGAGTGAATGGGAACTGCTGAAGCTCGGAATACCGTTCCGTGCGAACTATGCCTTCAATGGACGTGAAGGCTGCATAAGAAAGAACCTTGAACTGAGGGAACAACTCAAGCTGAAAGATCTTGAAGAAGGAGATGCGTAAGGAGGCAGCATGATAAGGAAACTGTCAAGAGAAGAAATGGAACGTAGGAAGAAAGCTGAGAGCCTTCGTTACAAGAAGGCAGCGGTTTCCGGGCTTACGTACTTTGAGATCCAGACAAAACTGGAAGAGATTACAGAAGCCTGCGACGATGTGATCTACTGGATCGACAGTGATGAAGAAAGCCTTGTGGACGCATTGGAAGGCAACTATGAAGATGCGGAACGCTTCCAGCTTGATTTTGCCATGCTGCAGTCTGATGTCCAGCAGATGCAGATGGACATGGACCAGATCGAGGAGCCGGACAGCTTCAACGACATCCTCGTCGTGAGCGGAATCGGACGGCAGCGGGGCGAGTCTTTGTTCGGCTATGATGCATATGAAGGGGACTACTTCGGTATCGACCCCTTCCAGTATGAATGGTCCGAACTGGAAAGCACAAAGCGCCTGATGCGTCTCACTAAAGGAAAGCTGCTTGAACAGCTTGCGGTCACGGTATCAATCACCTACGCCTTCCTTGGCATACAGAGCCGTTATCAGGATTTGAAAGCGGCAATGGATTTGTTAAGGGCAAAGAACAAGGAGTATTTAGATTCCGTAAAAGCACTGAATGCTCTCTATGATAGCATTGATTTTACGGATCAATATGCTTCTTACACAAAGGATGGTGCTCAGTACGAAAGCTTCCTGCAGATGCTGCCACAGGAGGCATATTTATAAAAACAAAGAAAGGAATGAGGAGCATGATTAATTTAATTAATACAGAAGAATTCGCAGACATAATAAAAGAAAAAGGATGGTGTTCCGGCGCGACGAATGAACAGTACGCAAAGCTGTTCAAAATGGTCGAGCAGAACGCTTCCTACGAAAGGATTGCGTTGGCCGTCTGGTTCTGCACACCGGAAGAATCGGAAGATAACATCAAGGATGAAATCATCGCCCGCTTCTGGGACCGTGGCAGAAAGCATGATGAAAATCTCAAAGAGGTGTACGTTTACACGCACCCTTACTGCCACCAGTTGGGACGCACCTATATCCCCCGCGATATGGATGTAGATGATTCCATAGAATACCTTAAAACAAGGGAAGAATGGAGTCAGATCCTTTTTGAAGAACCTGACATCGAAGTTAATGGAACGGACTTCGAAGTTGAAGAAGTGGACGCATAATCAGTTTAGAAAGCATACTGTTAAAAACGCTGCACCCGAAAGCTAATTCTGACGGGTGCAGTTTGCTTACAATAGTCCAATTAGAAGACGGCCATGCGACGTTTTTAGTGATTTCTCATACAGCCGTTATATACAAAAAGGAGATAAAAATATGAAAGGAACAAGATTTGAATTCGATTTGGACGGGTTATTCAATATAACCGAACGACTAGATGAATGCAATATGTCATTGGAAGACCGGATGATATTGGACCGGGCGTCAAACGTCTTCAACAGATGTCTGCCCGTGCCGGATATCTATAATGAGCACAAGGCAACAAAAGCATACTTCACAGAAGAAGGTCTTGTACATTTTGAAGAACCACTTCGGGAAATAACCGGAATCATAACGAAATACCTGGAGAATGAAGGATACGGGGTATTAAAAGCAATAGAGAAAGAAATCCCCGAAGAGAGAGTCTTGTACAAAGACGCATATCAGGTAGTAGTAGATAACGATATAACGGAAGATGCACTGACTCTTATTCGAAAAGAAGTAGAGAATAATCCGGAAGGGTACGAACTGTACTTCGATTACAGGGATAAAATAGAACCTGAATCCTTCTGTAGATATTTAGAAGGATACAGAGAGCTTGTGGAAGAATACAAGGAGCAGGACCTACCCCTTGAGGAACTCGATTTAACAGATTTCATCAAAGGCCGTGTATATATTGACTGGCGTCTCTTTGAAAGGGAGTACGATGAGATTGAATTCATGTTCTACGGAAGGCTTACAGCAGAAGAATGTGAAATCATAGATGAGTACTTAAACGAAAGCGGTCTTGACCTGAGAGAAGCATTTCGTCAGGAGAAATTCGCAGGATTTACCTTCGATATCAAGGATCTGCTTGGTGAATACCATGCCAACATGATCCTGACAACAGAGAAGGAACGTGATGAGTACATGGGTTCTATCCCGGTTATGTTCTATGGCCAGAACTGGTCCAAAAATGATGCCCCGTCCGTACTGGACAACGCCCTCAGCTATCTTGTATATCAGCAGGGGCATTCCCTGACGGAAGTTACTAACGGGTTCTATTCGTCACAGAAAACAGGGAACGCGTTCGTTGACAGTGTTGTGACGGAGTTCGAAGAATGGCCTCTCTATTCACAGGCAGGATTAACGGCACTGTTCACGATAAACCGTGATACCATTGGCTATCTGGATCGTATCCTGAAGGCAGAATCCGGGGCAATACAATTTCCCAAAGAGACGATGCTTGGATTCTTTAACCCGTGGGTCGGAACAGGCTCCCTGCTTGAGATCGAATTGGAAAAACCGTTCACCGTACCGGTAGGGATGGTAAAGGATATCCAGATTGAAACACGGTCGGGACGTTCTCATGAGGAATACACGGTAGACAGCGTATACGGTCTGGTTGGTTCATGCTGGAACAGCGAAATTACAATGACAGATTCCGACACGGAAATCGAAGCAACTGTCAAAGCCATGCAAGACGATTACGGCAGAGTAACGGATGAAATCTTCCGCCTGAGCACATTGGCTCAATGTGGATGAAAAGGAGAGTGATAAGGATGCTCCTCGGTAACTGGTCAACATTAAACAAGGAAAGGGGAAAACGCTAAATACCGAGTAGACTCGGTTTCGCCTGAATCAGAACCAGACGAATAAAATATGATGAATCGTTGACAGCGATGAACAGGTTCGCCTCACTGTCCCATTGCCGAAATTGCCATTGCAACGTGGCCGGTAGGGTTAAAGCGAAATCTAACGGATAGCGGTAATAACTCCCTGTTCTACATGCGAGATTGAAATATGGTCCGTAACTATACGAGTATTTGAGTGTAGTTATGGTGCGTGACTTCTGAAGAATTAAAAAGGCAGGTGGATCCGTTTCTTAAGTTCTTACGAGACAGATTCCGTGCTAAAATAAAATATGATAGGTACTATCTTTCCTACTCCGGTGGGAAAGATAGCCATTTCCTGTATTGGTTCATAAAAGAATACCTGCAGGATGACAAAATCGAGATTGTCGGTGTGAATACAGGATTCGAGATCCCGGAGATCCGGGAACGGATCATGCGCAATGCCGACATAGTCCTGCATCCGTGCATGAAGCGGGGTGAGATAAAGGAACGCTACGGTATTCCCTGTTATTCCAAAACACAGGACGAATACATACACCGCTATCAGAACGGAAGCCGGTCAGATAATACCATGCGGGCCATATTAGGCGAGAACGTGGTATTCAACCTGAACAAAAGTGCAAGGGATAAGCTCTTGTCGGGAACGCTGCATAAGGTCAGCAATAAGTGCTGTCTTTATAGCAAAGAAAAGCCGATGGCACAATATGCCAAGGAAACCGGTAAAAAAGCCATCATAGGCGTAAGGCAGTCCGAGAGCAAGCTCCGCAAGGCAAAGTACGATACCTGCCTGCAGAGCAACGGGAACTTTTCTCCTATTTATGACTTTTCAGACCTGCTTATTGAAGACATATACCGCGCTTACGACATAGAGGTTCCTTCGTGTTACAACTACGTACAACGGACCGGATGTGCCGGCTGTCCTTACGGGAGAAACTGTGAGGATGAGTTAGCACTGCTGCCCGAAAAACAAAGAAACAAAGTGATTGAATACTTCAAAGAATCGTATGATGCAAAGGGAATCGAATACGAGAACATCCAAGAAGTATTCAGATTCAATCAATAAAAGGAGGTATAGAGGTATAAATGAAAAAAGCAACACTGACAATCGCTGTCATATGCATGCTGCTCATCATGACCAGCTGCGGGATGAACAGGAATTCTCCGGTAATGAAAGAAGTTCCGGGACTTAATTTCTATGCCATACTGGATTCCATCCATTATGCTGAAGAATCCGAAGCAGTCCCCAATGTCCTGAACGATGAAAACTTTGTAGCGTACAGCAGCATAAGCGGTTCATCGTCGGTAGAGACAAGGATAATCGTTATCAATGATGGAAAAAATGACGATAAATTAACCGCATATTTAAGGACATTTAACAACGGTGATGTTAAGACCTACAAGGGCTGTATAAAGAAAGAATACCTGTATGATGCATTAGCACGTCTATCAAAGAAAAAAGAACCGGATGTAGTACTGGACGGTGGCGAGATTTCCTATGGATACTTATATTACACGGACGGGGAAAAAATATACAGATGTACAACGGAAAACATTTTGGGTATAGGTATACTCCATAAGTAAGGTAACAAAGGGGGACCATTCAGAACCGGAGTGGTCCTCCTTATAAATAATACAAAATAGATGAAGGAGGTAAAATATGAAAAACATAAAATTCGCAATACCTATTTACACGGACATGCAGACAATCTTTGATATCGCTACAAGCAATGATAAGGAGAAACTGGATGTAGTCGGACATGTAATCGATGAAATCAAACAAGGCGACCCTGTATGGGATGATATCGTTGAACAGCTTACGGACATATTCGGAGAAGGTATTGAAGAATATCTTGACATGGCAAATCTTGAGGAGTTCATCGAATGGGACGGTACGTTCGACGTTAAGTATGATGAAATGCCAACCACCGAACCGGATATACTGGTGTACATAGTTGATTGCACCCTTAATGTGAATAATTTCGCGGAACGTATGCATGCTGTATAAGCACCTATTGGATGAAATTTATTACATATAAGGAGACTATCTATGGACAGAGAAAACTTATAAAAATCAAAGAACTTATCGATGGCATCATTAGCGAAGGAAATGAGCCGACTGACGAAGAACTGGATTTCGATGATGATGCCATCGAGATGTATGCCGAAATGCACAATCTCAAAGAAGCTATGGAAAAGAATGGCTTTTGATGCGAACAAAATACCATTAACAAAGAGCGGTAAGAAATAGAAAGGAAGATAAAATGTCAACAATAGGATATGGGGTTTGTACTGAAAATGCGCAGTGGAACAAAAACGCTGCAGCAACATTTTTTAATAAATATGCAGTTCGTTCTAAAAGGATCTTGTCAAAATACTTTAATTACAGAAGTGAACAAATAGAGGAAAACCGGAAAGAAGAAGGTGATGTACTCAGAGAATCAGATTTAATGGGAGCCTTCTGTTCCGAATATGAGAACGGAACATATTGCTGGACAGGTTTAGAAGCGATTATCGTTGATACAATAAACGATATTGATTTTGCAGGCAAGACTGTCTTTAGATTTGAAGACCACTGCATATACGTAGCACCGGAAATACCTGCGAACGAATATGAAAGACAAAAAATGCTGACGCAGGAAGAGATTGGACAAATCCTTAGCAAATATCTGGATGAGCTGCTCCCAAAGCCGTTAAATATAGCTTTCTATACAATACATGAATGAGCGGAAATCACACCAATAACAATGTAAGAAGGAAAAATGAAATGGCTGCAAAAACAGAAAAGAATAAAAGCGATACTATAGTGATTCAGACGAAGGCGGAAAAGATAACAAGCTGGTCCGACATAAAGAAAATGGCCATGAGCGGGACACTCAAAAACCTGCTGAAAAGCGGTGATGTGTTACCTCTGACACTATCAAACGGCGACAAGGTGGACCTGGTAGTCGGATATGACAGCAGCGGAAGGGCTTATTTCATCTTCGATAAGGCGATGTCCGACAGACACGTCATGAACAAAAAATGGACGAATAATGGCGGATACGCCGGGTCAGATATGGCTCGATATGCGGACGAGGATGTATTCACCATGCTGCCAGCGGACATTCAGCAGGCAATAGAGCCGACTAAGATAGTTCAGACATGGGATGGAGAATATCGAGAAATGTGGTACAAACTATTCTGTCTGTCATTTACGCAGGTATTCGAATATAACGAATACTTCAATGAAGAACAGGAACCGAAGGACGAGCAGATTGATATATTTAAAAATCTATTCGCAAGAATAAAAATGGTCTGCGACGAAGAAACTACTTCGTGGTGGTGGCTGCGGTCGGCTAATCATTACAATGACTTTTATTTTGTAAGTTCCGACGGTTCCTATGGCTATAATGACGTGACCGAATCTGGCGCTGTAGTGCTCGGCTTCTGCATCGAACCGGATCAATAAATCCCACAACCCGGCATCTTTATGAAGCAGGAACAGGAACACATCTGTTGAAATAAACAGAAGTTGTGATATAATAATATCACATCAATATAAAAACATCACAAGGGCATTTTATGCCCTGTGAAGATAAAGGACGGGCATTGAGCCCGTCCTTTTTATGTAAGAAAGGAGAAGAAAGAAATGGCTGAAAAAACAAGCAAAGCCAAAATCGAAGATTTTGGTCAGAAGATCGGAGGGGCGAGAAAAGACCAGTGGAAGGAAAGAGGGATGTCTATTGAAGACCTTTCTGAAATGAACGAGGCGGAACGAACGACCTTCGTGAAAAAGGATAACATCTGGCCCAAGCCTGACTATCAGGCGATGTATGAAAGCGGAGTGCCACGCGCTGTATGCTGGTATATCAAGTCTGTAAGGGACAAGGTCCCTACAAAGCCCGCTTCAGCGGACAGTGAAGACCAGTGCATATATATCAGCTTTGTGGCAGCGGTACGGGACGCGCTTATGTCTATCCGGACGCCTGAAGCTGCAAAAAAATGCTCGACATTCTTTCAGGATAACGGGTATTGCACGAAGCAGGGAACGTATATCTACGCCCCGTACAAGCCAACGGAAGCGGGCAAGTATCTCGACAATAAGCTGTTCAAGGCTATTCAAGGAAGCCTGAATATGCCGGCTCTTGAAAGGGAATCAGACAAGAAAGAATTCCTGTTCAGTGAGGAAGAGAAGATCCTGCACCACTATCTGTTCCTGCAATTCCATCCCGAGATGCTGTCAACGGATGGTAAGAACTGTTTAGTGCTAAAAAGAGGGTATTCTACAACCTACTTCTACCCGGAAAAGAGTGTCACACTGGACACACTTAAAGATGGGGAATGGCTCGTTACAAGCAGGAACCGGATCCTTATGACAGGACTTTCGAACGAAGAGGAATGCCGTCAGCTCGTCATCGGTCTCGCAAAACAGGAACAGGAAGTCTCAAAGAAGCAGGATAAAGGCCGCAAGACTGCCTTGAAGCCGCCACAACTGGCGCATATCGATCGCATAGGCGGAAAAGACTACCGGATGGGAAATGACGTATCCGGTGATGCCTATCTGACAGACTTCGGATTCCGCGGAGGCGAGTTCGGGAACTGGACCAACCAGAACGACAGGCGCGTTTCCCTGAACATGGGATACGACGCATTCAAAGATCTGGCAGAGGCCTTGAACATCTCCGACAAGGATGTATCCATGGACGGCAATCTTGCCATTGCCTTCGGTTCCCGTGGCAAAGGCTCGGCCCTTGCGCACTATGAACCGCTGCGGAAGGTCATTAACCTGACAAAAATGCGGGGAGCCGGAGCACTCGGTCATGAATGGATACACGCCATGGATGATTATGCAGGCAAATGTTTCGGTGTAAAGAACAGTTCTTCCGGGCAAATGCTGTCCGAGAGCGGGAACAGAAAACAGATGCCTGAGAGCTTCATCCGACTGATGGACGTAATCAAGTACAGAACGGTTTCAGCAAAGGAGCATCAAAGGATGATGCAGGATGAACTTGAAACGAAGCTTGATTTATTCCGGCAGAAGCTGATGCTGATCACTCCAAAAGGAGATACACCGGACATCGAAGCAGAGCGGATAAAAAAGATCAAAGCCGTTGTGGAAGAAGCGAAATCTTCATACGACTATAGATTCATGTCCTTTGCGGGCAGCGGTACACGTTTGAAACTTGTGAAAGACAAGAAGCCGTCACCGGCTTATAGGGAGCTCATAGATTTCCAGAAAGCGAACGGTTACGGGAAACTCGACGGTCCAAGTTTCATAGAATATGCAAATGAGCGCAGGTATACGATAGGTTCCTTAGCCGATAAGCTCGTGAACCATACATCGGAAATAGAACCTCTGCGAAAATGCAGCCAGTTCTATGAAGACGCAAAGGTCATCGACGAACTTCATTCGAAGTCAAGCCATGGCTACTGGTCGTCGGACTGCGAGCTGCTGGCGCGTGCGGGTGCTGCATATATCAAGGATAAATGCGAGGCTCTCGGCATCCGGAACGATTATCTTTCCGGACACGCGGACATGGCTCCTGTTGAGAAGGATGGAAAGTGGCATTACCCATCCCCCCAGGGAAATGAACGCAAGCTGATCAACGAGGCGTTCGATGCCTTCATCGAAGACATCTGCATGAAAGGCATCTTTCACAGAAAGAACGCAGATTCCTTAAATAAGAACTGCGGATAATGAATAAGCAGACAGAATGCAGGGTGTGGTATTTCCGTACCCTGCATCTGCAAATAGGAACCCAGAAACTCATTCAAGAAAGAAAGGAAAGAAGAAAATGAAAAAATTCATGTTACTGGAAAATTATAGCGAGAGCTATGAAATAGCCACGAGCGAGCATGACAGCAAAGAGGAAGCGCAGAGTGAATTTCTTAGAAGACTGCTGGACGCGGTCGGAAAAGATATCTGTGAGAAATACGGATTGACAGATGACATCACAATCCTTAAGGAAGGTATCGAAATCTCCGAGGATGATATTACAGTGTCTCTTTCAGAAGAAGGCGCATGTGTAAGCTGGCCTTGGCTGCACAAGGACACACATTGGCAGATTGAAGAAGTCAATGTATCAGCAAAGCAGATCATCTCATGGAATGATGAGTACCTTGACTTATGCTGTATGCACATCCCTGACAACGATGCTGAAACGCGGTTCCATGACTATGTTGTGGAACGCACCATGGAGCTGTTGACAGGCATAAGCAGGAGCGATGCGGAAGCATTAGTCGCAAGTGAGGAGACCGCGGGTTATGACGCGGATACGGTCGAGTATTACCGTGACATGAATGGAGACCTGCGTGCCTCAATCGCGTATGCCGACTATACCGAATATCTTAGATTAACAGACACACCATAATGCACTTCCACTATGGGAGTGAAAACAAAAGGAGGAAAAAGAATGGCAAGAACAGAAGAAATCAAGAACGGAATCATGGGGAACAAGAAGAGATTCCGCAAATTGACAGAGCTCTCGAAAAGCAGCACGCGCCTTTTCCGGGAACAGATCCGGAAATACGTCGTTGCGGAAGCCGGCAGACTGAAAATCAAGCTCTCCGATGAGGAAATGGGCGATATCAGCTATCAGCTTACAAAAATGTTTGCCTGACAGGACATAATGAAGGCAGCGGGCGGAATATCCGCCCGCGAACACAATTAAAACAGAAAGGAAAAAAGAAATGGAGACAGTAAAAATCGTATTAACATGCCCTCATTGTGGACATGACGAGTTCACAGTAGAAGAAAGCGGATCGTACAGATGTACGAAATGCGGAAAAGAAGAATACCCGGAGAATATGACGGCAAAGACCGTTCAGCAGGAGCAGCAGGACTATCCGCAGGAGTTCACGGAAATAACCGCAATTACCTGTTATCGGAATGAATACGGTATGGAAATATTCGGCCCGGTCTATGCTGTACATAAGCCTGGCAATATCTTGGAAATGCTCGATGAATGCTGCACGCAGTGGTTCCTGACAAAGGAAGGCGCCGAGGCTTGCAAATGGACCTGCCGTGATTACAATATTGGGGATTGGATGAACGGAGACAGACCGGACGATGCCTTTACTAGAAAGTTTGGCTTCATTTATATGGAAGAACTTCCGAAAAGGAATTTTGGCCCCTTGCATACCCACGATATCACTTTCCACCACGACCGTTTACTTGGTTCCGAACCGGAATATCCGGACGAGGAATAATTTGATACGGAAAGGAGAATGGTTATGATTAATAAGGAAAGAATCAAGAAGGATGCTCGAAAGGCGGCTCTTTACTGCCTGTCCGACGAAACGATGGCAACAACAGCATGGACCACTCTTGACTACAACATGTATGGAAAACGATTCGTGATTGTATTCGGGTATATGGACGGCTTCGAGGAATCCGAGAAAGACATGTACGGCAAGGACGGAACACGCCTCTGCTGCAAGCTCGCATATCAGGAGACAGGTGTCATTTACCTGTTGAACGAGTATGAAATGGACTGGCTCATGCCTATGGTGCCGGGCAGTGCAGTAGATGTATGGGATACAGAGATTTCACTCTGGGAAGGATGCGACATTGACGAAATCGTCGATTGGCTCCTTGACGAATATGAGGCATACTGCAACGCCGTTGAAGAACTTAGTGAAATGGCATCGTAATAAAGAAAACAAGGAAAAAGGAATGAAGTATATAGAAAGGGAAAGAGAATGTATAAGAAAGTCATATTAATTGCCTGCATTATCGCCTGCGTTATTGGATATTACGCAGGTTATACGACACGTTCAACATATTACCACAAAGATAATAGAGATACAGGTACTCAAGTACAGGATGCAGAGTATGCATACTGTGTGGATTACTTAAGGGAAACATATCCCGATCAAGTATTCGATATCGTTTCAAGGGATGTTTCCCTTTCAAACACAGCAATTTTCACCGTTCTCACAGATGACGATAAAGAAGTAGAATTCACAGTCTTCATCATGCATAACGGGAATATGCTGAAAGCGAGCGATACTCTGGAAAAGGGAGTAAAAGCGTAAAGTTCAAGAAAGGGATGCCTGCATTTTGCAGACATCCCTTATTAAATAAAAGCCGCACGCAACTAAGACATAAAAGAAACGACTGATTTATTTTAAATTGCAAACATGCTATCATTACATAAGAAAGGTAATAAAGCAGAAAGGACATACTATGGCTGTATTAGACGATTTATTACAGAAGGTCAGTGATCCGGTTCTCCGTGACCGGCTGACAAAAGAAATCCACAAGGCGACCAAGCACAAAAAGTTCGGACTCGTATTCGAGGAACATCTTCCGGAATGTACATTGCTGTACGATGTCCCTGTCAAAATAGGCTCACGAGTGGCCGTGCGTGATACCGAAATAAAGGAAACATATACAGTGCTGTCCGTAAAGGATGGGACGGTTAAATGCGTTTCCAACAATGACAAAGCGCTGCGCGAATTTCCCCTCAACAATCTTGTGACCGTGGCGGAATTCGGCGAACCCATTTATCCCTACCTTCAAACCATCGATACTGTCTGCAATGCGCCGGACAGTGATCTTTGGCATACGCTGATTGAGGCGGACAACTACCATGCTCTTCAGCTACTGGAATACATGTATGCAGGGAAGGTTGACTGTATTTACATTGACCCGCCGTACAACAAGGAAGACTCCAAAGACTGGAAGTACAACTGCAACTACGTTGACGGAAACGACATGTACCGCCACAGCAAATGGCTGTCCATGATGGAACGCAGGCTGAAGTTGGCGAAGAAGTTACTTAATCCGAATGATTCTGTGCTTATCATTACTATTGATGAAAAAGAATACCTGCATCTCGGCATGTTGTTGGAAAAAATGTTTCCTGAAGCCAAAATGCAGATGATAAGTACGGTGATCAATCATGCCTCCGTTGCTCGCTTCAATGAATTCAACCGCAATAACGAATATATTTATTTTGTTATGTTCGGGCAGTACGAACTTCAGTCCATTGATGATAGCAAGACGGCTGTAGAAGGTTCAACTGTGGCATGGAACACGCTGCGGAGACATAGCCCTTCAAATGTGCGGGAATCGAGGCCAAATCAGTTTTATCCAATTTATATAAACATCAAAACAAAAAAGATTGAAAAAATCGGCAACCCTATCCCGCCTGAAGTAGACAGGCATAGTGTGGAACAGCTTGAAGGGTGCGCCGCCGTCTTTCCCGTGCGCGAGAACGGGCGGGAAATGCTTTGGGGCGTCGTTCCAGAAGAATTAAGAAGACGATACAAAGGCGGTTATGTCAAGATTGGAAAATACGAGCCGGATAAGCCGCAACAATTCGGCATACAGGTGCTTCCATCCGGTCCCATCAGACAGATTGAGAATGGAGAACTTGTAGTTGATGGATATAATGATGATGGAAGCGTCATTGTGACATATAAAGAAACCAAAAAAGTACTTCCCAAAAGCCAATGGGACTATGTGTCCCATGATGCAAAGACATATGGCTCTAATATTTTAAGAGAAATACTACGCGAATCGGACTTTCCGTATCCCAAATCATTGTATGCAGTTCATGATGCTTTAAAGCTTTTCGTCGGGCATAAAAAGCGCGCTATTGTTGTGGACTTTTTCGCCGGTTCAGGGACTACATTACACGCTGTCAATCTTCTTAATGCGGAAGATAATGGACAGCGCCGCTGTATCATGGTGACGAACAATGAGATTGGCGCTAAACAGGAAGAAAAGATGCGGAAAGCAGGATATCGTCCTGGCGATTCAGAATGGGAGGCGATAGGCATTGCAAAACACACGACATGGCCTCGCACTGTTTGCAGTATCGAAGGTCATGATGTCAATGGCAAACCTCTCAAAGGTAATTATCTTGGTCTCGATACGTCAATGTCAGACGGCTTCAAGACCAATGCTATCTACTTCAAGCTCGGCTTCCTCGATAAGAACGCCGTCTCCCTCGGCACGCAATTCAAAGAACTTTTAAGCGTTCTATGGATGAAGGCTGGTTCTGTAGGCCCCTGTCCACATCTTGATGAAAAGGATGTCATCCCGGACATGCTGATACTGCCTCAGAACAGGATGGCGGTACTCATAGACGACACTGCGTTCGCTTTGTTCGAGGAAAGCATGAAACAGCACCCGGAGATTGAAACGGTCTACATCGTCACGGATTCCGACAGAGGATACAGAGAGATGCTGCACGCTCTTGGCGCGAAGAATACGTATCAGCTATATAGGGATTACCTTGACAACTTCAGAATAAACAACAGGAGGTGATCTGTTATGAAATTTGAACTCAAGCCTTTCCAAGCGAACGCACTCTCGGAAATGCTCGAAGAAACTTTCGACGCGCAGGGCAAGTATGACCGGTCGGGGAAACCCCAGGTTATTTCGCTCACCGCGCCCACAGGTTCCGGAAAAACTATCATTGCAGCGGCTTTTATCGAAGACATTTTTAAGGGTAACGAGAAATATATCGAGCATCCGGATTCAATATTTATCTGGCTGTCTGATTCACCGGAACTGAACGAACAGTCAAAGCTGAAAATCGAAAGAACAGCTAATGGGCTGAATATCGGCCAGTGCATCACCATCGAAGCAGGTTCCTTCAACCAAGAGTATCTTGAAGAAGGCTACATCTACTTCCTGAACACGCAGAAACTCTCCAGAACGAACCGGCTCGTAAAGGGTGGTGACGGTCGTGATTACACGATATGGGAGACACTCCAGAATACCATAGAGGACAAATCCGACAGGCTATTCGTTATCATCGACGAGGCGCACCGTGGCATGCGGGACAAAGGCGAAAAAGAAGCAACTACCATCATGCAGAAGTTCATCAAGGGCAGTCCGTCAGACGGACTGTCCCCATTCCCTGTCGTGATAGGTATGTCAGCGACAAGCGCCCGCTTCAATGCGCTGGTCGGTTCAGCAAATTCTACGATCCGCCCGGTGAACATCACCCCTGCCGACGTCCGGAAATCCGGCCTGCTCAAAGACGAAGTAATTGTCCTGTATCCGAAGGACACGACAGCACGCGTAGATATGGCAGTCCTTCAGGCTGCTACAGATGACTGGATAAAGAAATGTGTTCATTGGGACATGTTCTACGAAAAGCAGAAAACGAAACGCGTCAATCCGGTATTCTTGGTGCAAGTCGAAAACGGAACCGGCGGCAAGATCACAAATACCGATATGGATGAAGTTATAAGGCTCATCGAAAAAAGTATCGGCTATACATTTAATGACAACGAAGTAGTCCATGCATTCGGTGAAAAGTCCACATTGACAATAAATGGACTCACTGTACGCTACGAAGAACCATCGCGCATTGAAGATAACAAGGATATAAAAGTTGTCCTTTTCAAGGATGCCCTCTCGACAGGATGGGATTGTCCCCGTGCCGAAACAATGGTTTCTTTCAGAAGAGCGAATGATGCTACATATATCGCTCAGCTATTGGGACGAATGCTTCGGACACCGCTTCAGCAGAAGGTGATTTCAGACGAATACCTGAACAGCGTATACCTGTTCCTGCCGTACTTTAACCGGGATACGGTCAATAAAATTGTAAAGGAATTGCGTGATGATGAAAGCGGAAGCGCATTGCCGTCCAGTGTAGATTCGGGAGAGATCGGAAGCGGTTCGGCTTTAACAGCATTGCCACCAAAGCCGGCTCCAAGAAGACAGGCTACCGGAAGCACTGCTACAAGGCAGCCGAAAGATTATCCTCTGTTCGATTATATGCACCAAAAAGATACCGACGCATCAGACGAAACAGGCGGAAAGGAAATAAATCCTTCCAAAGAATCTAAAACCGAATATGAAGATGAAAAAAGGTTAGTTATAGGAAAGGTAGAGGATCATGCACCGTCCAGCATTAGAAACGCAGAAAGCACCGGAGCACAGCCAACAGAAAAGACTGTTACGGATGAATTACCTGAGAGTATTCAAGACAGCATCGACCGAATCGCAGTCATTGATTACATAAATAATCTCGGCATTCCGTCATATGTTGTCAGAAGAGACCGGATCAACGATTACCTGAAATCGCTGTTCAAGCTGGCAGGCTTTCTGTCACAGACCGGACTTTATGCAAAAGCCGTGGATGATGCAAAGCGCCACATTGCAGACATGATACACAAATACATCGAAACAATGAAGTCGGAAGGCAAATACGACGATGCGGTAAATAAGCTGAAGGAGTTCATTTTATCCGCACAATCATTCGATATACTGGGCGATATGGTCGCACAGGAAGTGCAGATGGAACTTCTGTCAACAACAGATGCGGATATAGACAGGCAATATGCCATGGCTGAGAAGAAACTAAAGAATGAAGGTGTCGGGTTAAAATACGGGCAGATATACGGCAGTCTCGGCGACATCATTGCCTTCAAAGTAGATGTCATCCTGTTCACGAACGATGATGACTGCATGGGGGACCTGATGCAATATGCTGAATGTCACTATCACAAGCTCATTGACACCTACCGTAACCGGATCCGGACGCTTACCGAACAGCAGCGTGCGAGGTATAAGAATATCGTCAATGACGGTGACTCCGTCAGCAGTACGGATTTTTATCTCCCGCAGACAATAGAGAGATATCCTTCATCGCAGGACGGCATTCTTTACACAGATCACCTTTATGTTGATGAAGCTACAAGAGGCGTACGCATCAAACTGAATGGATGGGAATCAGGTCTCCTGAAAGAAGAAGCAGCGGAAAAAGAGTTCGTATGCTGGCTCCGGAACCCTGACAGACGTACATGGGCTCTCTGCATACCGTACGAAAAAGACGGTTACAATGAAAGCATGTACCCGGACTTCATCGTGATCCGTAAAGACGGCCCGTATAATTATTCGGTTGATATCCTCGAACCACATGATGCATCAAGAACCGACAACATCGGCAAGGCAAAAGGACTTGCGAGATATGCAGAGAAAGATTATGTCTTCGGCCGCATCCAGCTCATCCGAAAGACAAAAAAGCCAACGGGAGGAGAAGGTTTTCTTCGTCTGGACATGTCCAGAAGCGAAGTCCGCACCAGGATAAGAAGCGTCACATCAAACGAAGAACTCGATCACATATTTGATGAATACGGATTCTTTATGTAAGGACCGTATATCATAATAATGCACACAGCCTGCAAGTTTACACTGCAGGCTGTGTTTTTTGCATTATCGTGCATAAAAAATCCATAGCAATAAACTATACGGGTATCTGAACTATAGATGATTTCATATGTAAAAATACAGATAACAAACGAGTAAACAATAACAATAATATTGGAAATGTAGTATAATATGTGTAAATATATTAGAAACAAAATAGCAAGGAGGAGTAAAAAATGGCGGATATTATAGCTGTTTTTATATTGATGCTTCTTATGGCAGCGGTATCAGCACTAAGCCTGAAGTATGACATAAGGCAACAAGATAATTCGGAAGAATTCTTTATACCGGAAGCACCTGAAAAACAAGAACCCGCATCATAACGCAACGAAAAGGAGAGAAACACATGAAAAGAATTGCACTGCTGTTATGCGTGGCCATTATACTGTGCACTCTATCATTTTTGTGCTTCTATACTGTCAAAGAAGAGACGAAGCTGCAGGAAGAGCCATACTTTACAGAATATCATCTTACAGAACACGAGATGGGGTATCTTGTCTACAATTATCATCTTACATGCAAACCGGATTTATCTGATAACTATGACATGACAAGATACCCAGATTATAGTTATTACGAGCTCTCAGCGAATGACATGACGAAAAAAAGCGTGTTTGTTTTAAATTTCATGTTATTTGTGGAAAAGAGCGAGAACGATGCAGATGCGATTCAATATGCATCAGAATTAGGACTCTCTCCCGATAGTCCTGTCACTGTTGATTGGGTAACGAGATATCCAAAAGAAGCGGTCAGCCTAATGGAAAAGCTATCGGATCAAGGCGATTTTTTTCTGCAAAAACGAAAAGTTGAGTACGTATATTCTGTCTGGCAAGACAGGGATACCATACCAGAAATATTTCGTAAGGAATAATCACGGTCCGACCGTAAACAAAAAGAAAAGGAGGCATATATGTCCGATTCAAACAAAAAAGAATATGACGTATATAATAAAAAATCTTTTACAAAGAGTATCATCAGTGTAATTTCCGTAATTTGTGCATGTGTATTTCTTGGATTAACAAGAATCTATACTACGAAAAATGATCAACTAACAATAGCAACTGAGTCTATACTTACGATGTACCTTGCATTTCAAATTATTATCTTTATTCGAAGAACTATAATTTTTTCTTTTTCATATGAAGAATTTCAGAAAGAATCGGGAATGATAATAATAAAACGATTCATTCTCATAACTGTTACATTATTGAATTTCCTGAATCTTTTATGGACCTCCGTGTATGCAGCAAATAAATACTCAGACACAGCAAACGCATCACAGCAAATATTCATATGCATGAAGCCATATTTTCGAACAATATTCATACATCTTATTACAGCCGGTATTTGTATGCTGCCGGATACTATATTTTATTATTATTCAGAAAAACATACTACGGACAAAGATAAGGAGAATAAATATGTTTGAGATAATCAATCAGATATACAGCAACTATGGCAAGATATAGTCGTCATAATGTTTGCCATTTTTTCAATAACAACAAAGGGCATCTGCCAAAGGAAACAGAAGTACTACAGAGTTCACAGGTACATATATGTGTTATAAATCAACTCTAAACAAATGTCATTGCATATTTACATTCTATAAAAACATAACGGCACAGTCGTAAACAGGAGGAAAAGATGAAGGATAATTACGAACTGCTATTCACGGATCTTTTAAAAAAATATGATATCCAAGTAAAAAAGCGCAAAACCATCGAGAACATACTTTATAAACATTTAAAATTTTCCCTTGTTATCGCGTTAATATTCGCGGCAATAATCGTAGTTATGGAGTCGAGTATTACGTATTCTTACGTTATCGGCATTTCTATACTCTTTGTGTTCAATTTTGGAGGATTATTTTATTTAGAGAGCCGTTGTGTTCCCACTGATTACTTTGATACATCTATCATCAAGGATGCATGGGAACAAGACAAGACAAAAGATTTGTGCTCCGTAAAAAAAAGAACAGTCTGCCTGAAATTAGAGACCATGACACGTATAGATGAAACAGGAAAATTTAAAGCTGTCGTTATAAAACTATTCGCTCCTAAAACACCGGAACGGATACCCTTCTTCCTGTCTATGCATGGACAAGACGGACCGCAGACGACCATGTGCTCGGAAAGGGAAATTGACATTTCCAAGCAGAATCTTTCGATACTGAAAGAACTCCCAAACACGGTAGAAGCAACATATCTTGTAATGGAACTTTTCCCAAGATACGGGGGATGGAAATTTCTCCTGCCGGTAGGCGAGAACTGGCAGTTGCTTGAAACGCAGATGGATGACCTGTGCCGTCTCATCATACAGGACATAACACTGAGTAAACTCCGGAACGCAGTAAACGGTCAGACACTGTTAGAAAAAAATAAATATTGGGAGGAAACATTTATATCATCAGAGGACATCATCCCGTATTTTACGAAAAAAAGCGACGGTGGTCAGCCGGATTTCTGGAAACGCAGTGATGCAGCACAGGTATACGACAACATTACGGCATATATTGATGAAGTTGCAACAAGCCGTGAAAATTTCAGTATTCCTATTAGCTGTAATGGACTTTAAAAAACTGCAAACAAAATAATAAAGGAAGATAACAAATGATAAATAATGTTTTTGGCGAGTTAACTTACGACGATTACGGATGGAGTGGCGAAACAACTATAGATTGGTTCGGTGAAGCAATAAGCGTTGATTTGGTTGTTTCAGGAGAAGAAGACGAAGAAATTGATCTGCTTCAATGCGAGTCATATGAAAAATTCAGGATTGCCTGGAACAGTATAAAGGATGATATTCTTAATAGAGTATTGTCGTACTATAAAGACTTGAGATGCCAGCTCGGTTACGATGATGATAGCAATGTTGACTATCCAGAAATAACAACTGTAAATGACATAAAGGAAAAAATCGGTATAGATACAATAGTCGTCCCTCTTTCTGATATTTATAATGGCAGAAGTATTGCTTTGGCTTTTCATTGTCAGTGGGATGATGAAAATGGTCTTGGCATAGTGCTTGTAAACGAAGAAGTATATGAGATAGGATATCAAGATATAGCATTTTAGAGAAACTAACACGAGAAATCCCAAGTGCCTTAGCCTTGGGATGAAAGCGTCCTATATTTACTATATATATTATATATGTTATGAAAGGAGTTATATGAATCAATCTAATGACGTTTGCGAAACGAAATCCATTGACCTGTTCCCGGTCAAAGAATTTCTAAAAAAATACAAACCGGGCGAGTGGATTTATCCCGCAGTCATACAAAGAAACCTGAAACTCTATGCTAAGGATGCCTATGCTGCTTTGGATGCACTATGCGAGGAGGGACTTATAGAACAATATTATAGGATATATTGCCCTTATTGCCAACAATATCTGAATCAGTTCTTCCGAGTCGTCAATGAGATACCAGCGGAAATATTTTGCGAAGACTGCGATAACGAAATCACGAATCCTTTAGAAAAAACGTATTTAGTTTACAGGATGCTAAAACAAAATTGATTGTTTTTTGAACCATACTACTATAGAATTTATGATGAGTTGGCAAATGGTAGTTCAAGAGCAACACTTTTTTTGAAAGATACAGGGTTGGATGTAGTTAAAAATAAAATATATTCGGAGTTAGTGTATCCTGAACTGTACCGTCAGATAAATGTTGCTTCAAGCACTCGTAATTTAGAAGAAATGAAACGACTTTCAGGGCTACTTCACGATGATAATTATGCTATGGAATATTTAAAAAGAAAAGCGCCAGATACATATAGATTCATTAAGAATCTTGAAGCAGAATCTCCAACACTGGAGGGTATTCAGTGAAAAAAAGTATTGTTATTATAATAGGAATTGCTCTCATAACTCTGTTTAGTTCTTTTGTTTATATGAACTTTATTCGAGAGAAAAATGTGTTTGACCAGATGTACTATTCAAGAGTACATGAACGTTTTGAGTTGAGTAGTATTGGTAAAGTTAAGGGACTATTCTCTAATATGGAACAATTGGATAATCGTGGAAGAGATAATGAGGGCTATTATATTAATGAAGGGCAATATTATGAACGTTATAAAGATGAATATTGTGAAGAAGAAGCGGAGCTAAAGATTAGCTTCTATACCAATACGAAGGAAATGGATGTTTGTTATAGAGTTAACAAAAAAGAAGAGAAGTCAGAATGGTATTGTTATAAATATAGTGTTCAAAACAAGATATTAATGTACTCGTCAAATGATCCTAATAATACAAAGAAGAATTTCCTATATAAAATATTTCTCAAGGACTGGTTTGAGGCAAATCCAAGTTTAAGGTTTTCTATAGACAACTTAGGTCAATTCAAAACGGGAGATGCATGAAAGATATCACACGAGAAATTAAAACATATGAACGGCTGCTACAGGAATACGAAGATGCCCGTCAGGAGAAGATTGATGGATTGCTTTAAACGAATTGAATCCTTAATGAAATATAGGTTCATTAAGATATTTGATATTATTATTGCCGTGTTTGTATTATATACATTTCAGAACTATATTCGACGAATTATGAATGGGTTGCTGCCGTTTGGAGCCATACATGCCCTACTTATTTGCTTTTTAATATATGTGGAATATCATTTTTTGAAAAGAATTAAAAGGTGGTGTATTGATCAGTATATTTCTGTTCCGGGACTCGTTGGAGTATTTAGCAAAAAAGACATTAAGGAATTGATGATTGAAGAAGATTTTGTTTGTCCAAAGGAGTTTAAAGGGACATATTTTGAGAAGAAGCATAAATTATATGAAAGCAAAGAATGGTTATGTGTATGTGGATGTTTTTTTCATAAAAAAATGATAGCAATGTTGAATGGAAGGCATTACCGTGGACACAACACATTGGGGCGTTACTTTATATCTGTTATTTTATATACTGGCGAGAGCGTTGAAATTGAATGTGAGGATAATGCATACATCAAAGAAAAATGGGAAGAGTTTTTACAATTTATTACTGAAGAAGCATGCGGATTCCTATTAAACGAATATATACATGATGAGAAAAAATTAAAAAAAATGCTTAAAGATGAGATAAGACAGCAGCAAAATCCGAAAGAATGGCTCTTGAGCGGTGCCGCTATTGAATTCTATAAGAACAAACTGGCCGGGGTGATAAAGGCGAAAGAAGAGTTTATGGAATCAACAGGCAACAGACGAAATGATGCAATCGCGGAAAGACGGCGGAAGCAGATGGAAGCAGAAAATGAAAAAAAGCGAAAGAACGACAGAAAATGAGGGAGAAAAGAAATTGCAGGAAATAAAAATAAGGGAGTTAGTGATAGACAATGTTGTCGGTTGCACGTTAATGGATGGAGATCATACGACTGATGAGATGCCAGCTTCAATATAAAATAAGGAGTGGTATCCGACAAGATACTCTCAAAGTTTCAACCAATTTTTTAACAAAACGAATGAGAGGATGTGATTTTTCAACCAGAAATTTAACAATCTCTTAATCACGCTTAGTAAAGAAAACCACCATATAAAAAGGAGCCGGTCACTACGACCGGCTCCCTGTTATTTCATTATATCCATCTCATGCGGTCTTCACAGTTGTAAGAGTTTCCTGCTCCTTATCGTAATAGAGCACTTTGTCGGACAGGATCTCACTCGTCGGAACATCGGTATTATTTATATCACGTACACATTGCACAAGATCCGCGACGCATACATTATTGAGTTCAGTTACTGACCTTCTTAAAAGAATCACCTCGTGAATCGAGGAAGGGAGTACATAATAGGATTCCCCGAGCACGTCCGCTGCCTTCTTGAGAAGCTCAGGGATAAACATCAAGGCTGCGGAAAACATTTTGTCTTTCGCAGTCAGAACGAACATTAAATCATCCTTTTCGGCCTCCAGAGTTCGTTCGAACAAATTAACGGGAGCTGGAAGCTCAAAATATGGCGGCATCTCATGGAGTAACATATCTGCTATAAGTACTGATGCCATATCCTGTATCCTGTATAGACACGGCACATTCATCTTCATCGCTTCCTCTGCATCAGCATGAAGCTGTTCCGGTGTAACGCCCCACACATCGAGCATATTCTGCACGACATTAATCGTGCCTATGTTATTCTCATGTGCGATGACTAATTTGTATAAAACAACATAGTCACCGAAACCTTTCGTAACAAGGCCTTTCAAAAGTTCCTGATTCGACTCAGGATCACAGACAACCATGCGAAGGTGTTTCTTCATTTTCTGATAATCAGATAATTCATTAATCTTCGCTTTAGTTGTTTCTGTATCGACCTTGTATGCATCCAGTATGCATACAGCTATTTCCCTATACAGGATATCAATGTCTTCTCCGTCCTGATATCTTGCAAAGAAATCATCAAGATACATTGTAGGCCCAATCGAGGCGTTCTTCAAGCGAACTGTGAGCCCGGTCATATGAATGTCGTTCATTTTCACAACATCATTGACAGTGATCTCTGCCGTTTTGTATTCATCAGGCAGGTAATCCCTAATTTTGCTCTCACAGGCTTTTGTAAACTCTAAAAGATTATTCATTTTTTCTCCTTTCATTTTGCAAAAAACTCAAATACGTCAATCATGAATCCTTTTTTTGTAAATCTAATTTATTCTTGTTTCACCCCCTTGGCGCATAAAAAAGGACAGGTACGAACCTGTCCTAAATCTTCACAGAGATATCCCCTGTTACATTTTATATTGTTATTACCATGATAATATATTACAACAATAATGTCAATTTAATATTAGACGTACAATTGACACTCCACACGACTAAAGTCGTGGGATTCTTGCTTCGACCACTACAGCGTTCCTAACAAGTGACCCTGTTGGTTCGTCTTACACAATGTCCACAAGCGTATATTCCCGTATGTCCTACGGTATTTTAATATGTCAGG
>ODAI013243856.1_pt1 | contig 79451 bp, 56 predicted proteins | sample 1539321 | NCBI WGS metagenome assembly ODAI01 (sample SAMN02144231, study PRJEB22623) | gut metagenome | biome: sheep rumen | host: Ovis aries | place: New Zealand | reverse complement strand
TCCCTCCCACACCGTAATCAGAAGCGCCGCCCACGTCGTCCGCATAATATGAACTATACTCATCGCAACGGAAATGATTATTCCCATAAAGAACGGAGTTATCGAAGTCGCAACCGAAATCCATCCGCCCAACAGTCTGATAAACAGAATAAACGGATACGCAAGGTAAAAGCCCGCGAACACGAGTGCAAACATTCCGAGCGGAACCAAGATAATATCGAGTTTCGTTCTCCCCGCGTAGAGCGAAGTTATCTCCACCGCAAACAGAGCGCAGACGTATGCGCCTATCGGATTCCCCGGTATCATGCCCGCTTTAGTAAAATCGAACGCAAAGCCGCTTTCGACGAATTTGTCCGCAAACGCGCCCAAAAAGCCCGCAACGAGCGCGGAAAACATAGTCAGTTTCGACGCTTTCAGAGCGTGCGCTATGCCCACGCCTATACCCGCGCCCATCAGCATTTTAGCGACGGTCGCTATACTTGAAAGGGTATTAGCGATAAAGTTATTCTCAATCCAACCGGATACGAGCGAGAGTATAGTCCCCGCAATGAGCGTGCAGAAAAGCCCCTGCGCCATACCCGAAAACGCGTCTATAAACCAACGCTTTGCAAATCTTTTACAAGTTTCTCCAATCTTTGTTTCCATAGTCAGCCGTCGATGTCTATCAATTTATTATCCACTTGATCGCAAGACGTCAAGTAGTATTCTATGCCGTTTTTTATTATCTTTAAGTCGGTACGACTATCCTTACCGTGAAGATGACCGTAGACGACTTTTTTAACGCCGAAGTCCTCGAATAAGTCGGTAAACCGCGAGTTTTCGCGTTTTACGTTGAACGGCGGATAATGAATAAGGCAATAGATTTCATCGCCCGCCTCACGCTCTTTTTCAGCGGCTTTAAGCGCCAAACGCAGGCGCTCGACTTCGCGAAGATAAATTTTTCTGTCGCTTTCTTTAAAATCCGGAGAACCCTCGACGCACCAGGCGCGCGAGCCGCAGATTATTCTATTGCCGAATTTAACGCAGTCGTTTTGTAGCGCGTAGAAATCCGGCGGTAAAGAATTTCGTATCCTGGAAATACTCTTCCACCAATAATCGTGATTGCCTCTCACCATAACTTTTTTACCCTTTAAGTCGGTGAGGGTGCGAATATCGACCAAGGCGTTATCGAGATCCATAGCCCAACTTATATCGCCGCCGATCAGCACGACGTCGTCATCGGCAACTTTATTTTGCCAATCCGCGCGTATCTTTTCGAGATAATTATGCCACTTCGCGCCGAATATATCCATAGGCTTATCGGAAGTAGTACTCATATGCAAATCGCTGATAGCGTAAATTTTCAAAGTAAGTACCTCCGTCTATATATTCTAACACTTTTTTAATCGTTTTGCAAGTTTTTGGATATTACTTTAATCCATACCGATCAAGAATAAATATAAAAATGGAAATTGTTTTTAAAAACGCTTTACAAATATGCGTTTATTTGCTAAAATATAAAAGCAACGGGGACGTAGCTCAGTTGGTTAGAGCGCTACCTTGACATGGTAGAGGTCACAGATTCGAGTTCTGTATCGACCACTAAATAAAAAAAGACCCCGCTGATGCGGGGTCTTTTTCGTACACAAAGAAGAATTACTTCTTGCCCTTCTTGGCAGCAGCCTTCTTGGCAGCGACAGAAGCCTTGAGGGCGGCGCCGGCCTTGAAGCCAACAGTCTTGGAAGCCTTGATCTTGATCTTTTCACCGGTGAGCGGGTTGCGGCCGTCACGGGCAGCGCGTTCCTTCACAGCGAAGGTGCCGAAGCCGATGAGCTGGACGTTGCCGTCCTTCTTGACACCAGCGGCGATACCGTCGAGAACGGCGTCAACAGCGCGGGCAGCAGCAGCCTTGGATTCAATGCCAGCTTCCTTGTTGGCGAGGATGGCGTCGATGAGTTCTTGTTTGTTCATTTTATAACTCCTTGAGTTGTTGAGATTAATTGTATGGTGATATTATACCTTTTTTTTTCACATGTGGAAAACTTTTTTTGAAAAAAGTGTCTTTTTCTGAGCCCTTTAAAATCAAGCCTCGGGCGGTGGTTCGACCTCGCTCGCGTTGGCCGTTTCCGATATCTCGTGGAACTTTTTCAGGTACACGAGGCAGATGCATGTGAAGGGTATCGCGACAAGTAAGCCTAAGAAGCCCAACAACTTACCCCATATGGAAAGGGAGAGGAGGATGCCCACGGGAGGCAAGTCCATCGACTTCCCGACGATGTGCGGCACGAGGAAGAAGTCTTCGATAACCTGGATGACGAGGTAGATGGATGCGATGATGATGGCCACTTCCCAGAAGGGAAGCCCCGTGTTGAGGGCGTGGACGACCGCCAGTAGCAGTGCGAGCGGGATGGTGGTGAGCTGCATGTAGGGAATCATGTTGAGCGCTCCGGAGAAAAGCCCGAAGGCGACTCCCATGGGCAGTCCCATGATGCCGAACGCGATGGCGTAGAGAATCCCGACCAGCAGTGCCACTAGGGCCTGGGCGCGGAAATAGTTGCCCATGAATTTGTCTGTTTCACTTGCGAACAAACTAGCCTGCTTGCGGAAACGTTTCGGGAATGTCAGCAAAAGGCCGTTGCGCAGCTTGTGCATGTCGAGCATGATGAACACGAGATACATGAAAATGATGGCGGCGCTCGAGAACCACACGATCACGGAACCCGTATAGGAAAGCACGCCCCATGCGCCGGGCAGGACCTTCGATGCGATGCTCTGGACTTCGCTCCAGAAATCCATGTGTTGCATGGCCGCTGCTAGTTTGTCCCAAGAAATCATGGAACGCACGGTCTCCCACAAGTTGGCGGGGAGTACGTCGTTCAGGCGTGAAGACCATTCGGAGTCCGTAAACATCCTTGCAATCAATGTCCCGAGCGTCTGGACTTCGCGCACGATTTGCGGAATGAAAACCCTCCCGACTCCGAAAAGAATCAGGGCGAAGGCGAGCAGCACGATGATGACCGCAATGACGCGCTTCTTGACCAGTTTCTGTAGTTTGTTTACAATCGGGTCGACGATGTAGGCGATGAGGAAAGCGGCAATGAACGGAAAGAGCACTCCGCGCAAGTAATAGACAAGGCCCAATGCGACGATTACACCGAGACTGCAGAGCACGAACCGCATGACGCGATCCAGATTCCAATACCTAGTCATGTTTTCTCCTGTGTTACGACTGTTTTCCCTTGGCTTTCTTAATATATATAATAAAGGCAACAAGGAGTAGGGCGAGGAGTGCTGCGCCTGCAAGCATTCCCTTTTCGAAATCGCGGTTCACGCCCCGGAGTCGAATCCTGGAGACGCTGATTTCGTCTGGAATCCCGCGCATCACTCCGCTGCCGCAGACGACTTCGAGGTAGGCGCTCCTGTGCAGGTGCGAAAGTCCGTCGTCTTCTTCGAGGCCCATCGCCGAAAGCCACCAGGGAGCGGTGCGGAATGCGGAAGTCGGGACCTTGACGGATGCCGGCGCGCGTCCGGCCTGCACGTCCTGTGTCAGGACGCGCAGGGATTCGCGGCCAGACCGCGAATAGACCGGATCCTCGGTCAGGACGCGCAGCGAAACCGAACGCATCCTCCGTGTCGAAAATGTCACTTCGAGGGAATCGAATTTCGAAAGGTCGAACAGTCCCGTGGGCCTGTTGTCAATGGATTTCAGGTTGAACTCCAGACCCACTGCCGGGAATGCGACGCCCGAACGCACGTTCACCTCGACGTCGAGTTGCGAATCCGACACTGAAAGCGTGGCCGTCGAGGAACCTCCCTGCGCCCTGTCCGTAAGTTCGTAGAATTCGAAGTGGCTCTGCGGGAATACCGTCAGTTCGGAATCCCTGCAATGCAGGAAAGCGAAAGTCCATGCCGCGAATGCCACGGCGAACACAGCAAAGACGATTGCCTTCGTCCTAGTTCTCATCTGCCTTGGACCCGTGGCGCCGTCCGACGGCGATGATGACGATGACGAGGAAGGCGAACAGTACGATGCCGAAGTAGAAATTGCTCACCCCGCTTGCGGAAATGCCGTAGAGGACAACCGAGAATTCCGCGCCGCGAGCCTGTTCCCAGCCGGGCGCGATTTCCACGCGGGCGACGGATTCCTGGTGCCGTTTGTTGAATTTCGGGTCGACGCCCGCATTGCCGTACCAGAAATCCGGAGTGTAGAGTTCTTCCATCGGGAGGGCAATCTTCTGGCGGCCCGCCCTTACGGGAACTTCCTTCAGCAGGAGCTTGAAGGTCTCTGACTTGCCGATATCCGTCACGTCGGGATCGAACGTCCACATCTTCAGCAGCAGTTGCGTCGTTCCCGTCGCTTCCAGGTCGAGGAATATGGTGTCGACGAAAGTCCAGTTGCGGTAGTCCTTGTTGCCTTCTGGATCGAAGTTCCAGAGCAGGCCGCACCAGGCGGGGGCAGCCGTATCCGCCCCGAGAGTGCAGGTGAACTTTGCGGTAGAATCCTTGATGGAAAGCGCAGCTTCGGAGGATCCGCCGTCGGACTTGTCGTCGTATTTGTCGAAAGCGGTACCTTCGGGTGCCGGGAAGACGACTTCGGAAAAGTTCCTGTCTGGAAGGAGGAAGTAGATGGCGAGAATTGCGATTGCCACAACCGCCAGGACGGCGTATGTCTTTTTCATTTTATTCGAAAATTTTCTTCAGGTGGAGGTTGTACGGTATTTCGTCCAAGGGGTCGACCTCGGGCATTTTCTCTCCAAACCACTTGTTTATGAGCGCGTCGAGCGCGCGGATAAAGAAGAAATGATGCTTCCCGTTTCCGCCGGGTTTCTGGAAGGGAGCATCGAGCGTGCGCTTCAGGATGGTAAGCATCTGCGAAGGCGGCAGGTGGAACATCTTGCAGCAGGTCGTCACCTTGCCGGGAATCCCGTAGTCGGGGATGTTCCCGTCCACGAGCGGTTCGCCGTGGTCGATGCAGCAGGCACCCGTCATGTCGGGGTCGGGCACGTTCTTCGCCTTGAGCGCGTTGTACCACATTTCGCGAGAACGGTCGGGCATGTCCCCGCGCAGGGCCATCGTCTGGTCGCACGGAAAAAATGTCGAAAAGCATTTGGGGCAGATGCGAAGGTCGAGATGGCCGATTTTCGACTGCACCACTTCGGATTTGCAAAAAGGACATGAACTCATATAGCGCAATATAACAATTTGTATATTTGCGATATGGCTAAAGTTGTACAGATTACCGCTGAAAATTTTGAAACCGAGGTCATGCAGGCCTCCGAGACCCGCGCCGTCGCGGTGCTTTTCTCCTCTGCCGAATACCCCGACTGCGCCCCCTACTCCCAGCTGATGGGGCAGCTCTCGACCAGCATGGACTTCACCCTCGGGGTGGTCAGTTGCGATGACCGCGAGAACATGCAGCTCATCCAGATGTTCCGTGTGCGCTCGGTGCCCGAAGTCCACGTGGTCGACAAGGGCCAGATTGCGGACGTCATTGCGGGGGTTCTCCCCGAAGCCGACCTCAAGAAACGACTCGAGAAGTTCTTCGTCTCGGACGAGGCCCGGTTCCAGACGGCGCTCGAAGACGCGATTGCCCAGAAGAATTTTGACCAGGCGCTCCCGATGCTCGAGGAAGCCCTTTCGAAGACTCCCGACGACAAGAAACTGCAGCTGCTGTGGGCGAAGGCGAGCCTCGGCATGGGCGATACCGAGAAGGCGAAGGAAGTGCTCCAGAAGTTTAACGAGGCCGACGACCAGTACCGCGAGGCGAAATCCCTGCTGGAACTCCTCGACTTCCACGCCGAAGCCGCGAAGAAGGATGTCCAGGGCAAGGAAGCTGTTGTGTATCACGAGGCCTGCAAGCTTGCCTGCGCCGAAGATTTCGAAAGCGCGCTCCAGGCGTTCCTTAACTTGTTTGTAGAATCGCCCGAATGGAACGACGGTGCCGCAAAGAAGGCGATGCTTACCTTGTTCGGAGTTCTCGGCCCCAAGCACGAACTCACGTGGAAATACCGCGCCAAGCTCAATACGATGATGTTTATCTAGCGATCGTCGGTTGCGGCCCTTGATTTTTTTTGTATTTTGGGATTGGGAGAAGAAAAGATGAAAGGGTTCAGGTTTGCATTGTTTTCGGCTGCCGTGCTTTGCCTCACGGCATTTGCGGCAGCGTTCTCGGGCATGTCTTGCCCGGGCGGTACGTTCCGTGGGTGTGAGGAACGGCAAGATTCCATTTCCGCGTCCCGCGTGCCCGATTCGCTCCGCGCCACCCTGCAGCAGAAGCTCGATAGCGATACCGGCCTCGTATTCTGGGGCGTGCAGAAATACAGCGACGCCTTAGCTGTCAAAAAATATAGGAATGGCTTTATTGACGCCTGGTTCCACGATACAATTTCGACGGAATGGAAAAACGCCTTCCTCTCATGGTACAACGAACAGAGAGATGCGGCGCTCCATAAGCTGGAATCCGCTCCCGAAGACCTGAAACAGGCCTACATCAATGCGAGCGGCAACACAATCTATGTCTTGGTCCAGTCGACCTATGTCGTCAAGAAAGTCTACGACCGCAAGACCCGAACCTGGATAGATCCACGCGAGGGGGCGGAGACGGTTGTCCGGTACAGCCTTGTCCACCAGGGTCCCGTTGTCGAGACGGACCCTCCAGGGCTATTTGCCGAAATTTCTCTGGAAAATGTCCATCCGAAGTTAGAAAGGATTTTTTTCGAAGACGGACATTCGAGAATTATTGACGAAAACCAGTTCAGGTCGATAGATTCCATTGCAAAGCTGCCGGGTTATTACTTGCCGAACCGGTTCTTGCTCGAAATGACCAAGGATATGTCCCCGGTTTACAAGCGGAAGATTCTCGATGCGCTAGGCGCGGGCGACCGCGATGCTGTCCGGGAAAACATGGAAAAGCTGGACGAATTCCTGAAATACGCCGACGGCAAGTTCTTCTATTCGTGGCCCAGCCCGTTGACCTGCAGCACCAAACAACTGATGGGCGGCTACCTGCACACCTTCGAAGACGGGCTCGACTGCAAGGAAAATGGCAGCATGGACGAATCAGAACGGATTATCTTCGTGCTGCTGCAGGACTCCCTCAAGGCGATGAAAAACTCGGGCGAACTGGAAAAGGAACTGGCGAAGCATAGCGCAAGCGACCGTGCGTTCTGGCGCGTACTCGTCGCGACGCTCGAGACAAGGGACAGGGAAAAACGGAACGAAATCGTGCTGGCAAACGTCGACAGCATCAAGAAAATCGAGCAGCGCGACTTTGTTGTCAACAGTTTCTACAAGGGCATGGGCGTCGGCTGGAACATACAGATGGGCATGGGCCTCGGGTTCACCTTCGGACTCGGTGATACGCGCGACTTTTTCCCGAGCGAAGGCTCGTTTGACATCACCCTCGAATTTTTCCCGGGCGCCTTTGGCGGCGGCTACAACGGCCGGTTCCTTTCTTCAAAAAATTTCGACGAAAACAAGTTCCAGAGCGTATTCCTGCTGGATCTTTATATGGGCTACCGCACGTTCTCCACGCCGTATGTGGAAAATCGCATCTATGCGGGCCCGACGCTCCTGTTCAGCGACCTCATGGAAAAGGGTGACCAGGAACCCCTTGAATCCCATTTCGGGGTCGGTTTCCATTTCGGGACGGCGTTCGACTTCTACTTCACGAAATACCAGGAGAAGGGCCAGCTGCGCCTTGGACTCCGGCTGTTCGCGAGTATCAGCAACTATTACACCGATGTCGTGAAAGGGAGCGATGGCGGGACGCTTACGCTCACGCTCACGCCCCTGTTGCAGTATTACGAATTAAGGGAGAAGAAATATGGGGAAAGGTAGAATGATGTTCAGGCATGTTCTTGTGACGGTCGGTGTGCTTGTCGTCTGTGCGACGGCCCAGAGCGAATGGGGCTGGGGAAGCGGACTTTCTACGCCCAAGGCCGACGAAAAGGAGGCCCGGGAGCAGGTGGAAATACCCTACTTCGACCAGGAAATCGGCACGCGGCTTCTTGCCGGGCAGTTTTCCCTTATCGCGAACGTCGACTACGTGCGCAATAGCCTGGTGCGTTCCCTGAATGTCTACAACACGCCGTTTGGCCGCCTTGCGTATTTCGGCTATGCCAACCAGGATTTTTACGACAGCGTCTATGTCTACCTCGATAGCGAAGCCTGGGAAGCTGACCTGAAAAAACTATCGCCCGGCGATGCCGCCTTTGTCCGCACTATCGTCTATTACTGCTTTACCGGAATACAGACCCCGCGCTACGTGCAGATTCAGCTGGGCAAAATTGAGAATGAACAACAGCGTGAATTCCTGGAAGAGTTTTTCCGCGCCAAGAGCGAGCATGAGGTCTTGCACGCAAACCACTGGGAGATGTTCATCGGGATTGCCGGTAATTTCTTTAGCAATGGCGCCAACGACAAGCTCCGCCCCGGTCCCGCGTTCGATCTCGGATTCGGGTATTGCGCATTCGGGAAATACTGCGCCGAATTCCGCATCGGGAGCATCGTCGTCGTGAACCCCTACAAGGAAGATATCGTGCAGTCGGGGGTCACCTACTACAAGGAGGAAATTTCCTACACCGCCGTCGAGGCGCTGTTCCGTGCGAAAGTCATCTATTCGTATTCCTACGACCTTTCCGTGTTCGGCGGCCTCAGGCTCCATGCCATCGAGTTCGACACCGAGGAAGGAAAATACTACAAGGAGCAGGGACTCAAGGATATGAAAAACGGGTATTCGTATGGGTTCACTACGGGAATATCGGGGGCCAAGTATTTCGGCAGGGACGGGGGGGCGATACCGAACGTGTTTGGGCTTGGCGCCCGCATCGGGGTGGCAAACTTCGGCGACAATATCTTCGACATTGACGGCTACAACTGGTACGGCGGAATCGACCTCATCGTGCGATTCGGGACGCACTGGAGATAGACGGTCGAATTTTGTAAACAAAATTTTCTTGTCTTTTTCGGAACATTTTCCGGTTTCAATCGTTCTTGTATATAGATAGGGGATAATCTCCTGTTCGCGATACGGGCGCGTACCCGTGTAAAACGGAAAAAGTTTTTTATGCGAACAAGACAGAATGAAACAAGAAAGATCGCTAGACGCAAGCATGATCCGTTCTTCCGCTATGTCTATGCGGTTCCGGGAAATGCTCGAACCCTCCTGCAGCTCGCGCAACACGGAAATCCTGATTTATGCAACATGCTATCTGCCGTGGATTTGTCGAGCATGGAACTTATACCCGGCAGCTTCAGCAATGTTCGTGAGTGGGGTGAGGCGGACCTTGCTTTCAAGGCGCGGACCAAGGGCGGTCCGGAAGTCTTTGTGGGAATATTGCTTGAACATAAATCCTATCGCAAAGGCGACGTACTCTCGCAAATCTATCGATATGTATTCGAGGTTATGGTAAACAAGGGGGCGACAGACTTTAGCTGGCTTCCTACCAAGGTCATTATAATATACAACGGTCAGGGCGCTTGGGACCCGGTTGCAGATTTTCGGGCAAAGTATGGAAACCAACTAGGAGGAAAGGAACTGCCGTTTGATTGCGTGCTCGTGAATCTGGCCAATATTCCCGACAGCCATTGTTTTGCAGAAAAGAATGTTGAGGCCGCCATTGGGACAATTGTGATGAAATACGCTTTTGACGGGGAAAAACTAAAAAAATTAGGTGACAAGCTGGTCCCGCTACTCTATAAGATGGAAGTAGGGGCGAGGGCTACCCTTGCTGAAAAAATAGAGTTATATTTAGGAGAGTTCCTTGATGAAGACATTGTGCAGGAGTTGAAAATGCGAATGAGTATCGGACAAGCCCTGGGAATAGTGACTGCTGGAGATCGTCGTCGAGCTGCAGAACGTGCAGGGCGTCGAGCAGGCATGAAAAAGGGGATGGAGAAAGGAATGGAGAAAGGGATGGAGAAAGGGATGGAGAAAGGAATGGAGAAGGAACGATCTAGAAATGAAGCCGTTAATGCCAAAAGGGTAGAGTTCCTTCGCTCCCATAAAGTGCCGGAGGCGCTGATTTCGGCCATGCTCGCCATCAAGTGAAGAACGGCTTTAACGCTTGTAAAATGCTGGCTGTTTTTCATAAAATGTAAAATTATTGTTGCGAATCGGGACTTTTGAGGATCCCAAATATGCTTAAAATGCCTCAAAAAGGCAAAATGTGCGCAAAAACGCAGAAAAACGCCTGTTTTTAAATATTTTGAAACATTTCGCAGAAAAAAAGCTATTTTAAACTAGACGGGACCCGGGTGGGCCCCGCTTCGTGGTGTATGCCACGGTGTTTTGCGTATGGACGGAATGTGATCGGTATGGGAAAATTTGTTGTAGACAAGCGCTCGGCATGCGATACCCGCAAGCGGGGTTTCACCCTCATGGAACTCATGGTGTATATCGCCATCGTGGGTATCGTGGTTATTGTTGCCGGTCAAGCATTTAGCAACTCGACCAAGATGCGCATCCGCACGCAGAGCATGCTCAAGGCATCCGAGGTGGCCGAGAACGTGGCAACCCTGTTCAAGACCGACGTGGCGCAGATGGGGGCCAAGAGTTCCCTCGAAAGCAACGCCACCGATGGGAGCGACGATACTTTTAGTGGCGTGTACGACTCTGTCTACATGTACCCGAAGGTCGATGGCGACCCCGACGACAAGGTGGAAGACCTGTCTTCGTTCGAGTTCGTCCCGACAAGTCCGGCGCCAAACACGAATCTGGAACAGTTCAAGATGCGCCGCTTGCGCTATGACTCCGATGGCAAGTACGAAGCCGTGGAAGAGGTTTCGTGGATTCTGGAGGGGAAAGTGCTCAAGCGGCGTTGCCTGGTTATTGACGGCAGTGCCGGCGACGACTGTGCGCCGAAAGGTTCATCCGGTACGGATCTCGACAATTTCACGGTCGAAATGGCTACAGATGTAGATTCCTTCAAGGTTTTGCCGGCGATTCCCTGGCATAAAGCAGACGACGTAACGGAAGGAGAAGACGAATACCTCGTGTTCCCGGACGAATCGGGAGAATTCAAGTTTGTCTATCGCTACGATGCCGCGAAGCATATCCAGCCTCTTTTCGTGGGGGCGGGCGGCAAGAATGTCATCTTGAAAAAATTCGCCTCGAATTACAAGGACGACGACGACCCGGCTGCATCTACGGAAAAGGACCTGAACGAGGTATACGCGTTCAAGAACACTTCACCCGATGCAAGCTGGAAAAACCTTTGCGGGGACAGCCCTATCCACCTAGGCGCAGATACTACATACGAACTGAGCTTCAACGTATATCCGGAACCCGGGGCCGAAAATGCCATCAAGTCGTTCGTCGTAAACAGGGACCACATGGCGGTCGGGTTTAGGAATGTCGAGGGCGAGCCGATTGCGGGCCTTGACGATTTCGCTTTTTACCCGCCTTTGGAAGACGACGCGAAAGACATCGAGCGGAAGGTTCGTTTTTCGCTCAAGTCCCCGATCAGCGCCTGTATTGCGTTCACGTTCTCCTTTTATAGCCCTGTCGCAGCGTCTGCACCTATCGTGTTTTCGAACCTGAAGTTACGCGTAGCCGAAAGTTCCGTTTATAAGTTCGACCCAAATACGACTTCCGTATCGACCAAGTACAAAAAGAATGTCAAGGCTTTCCAGTTGCGGCTTCAGGTGAAGCGGAACGGAGAATCGGGCGAAGCGATTCTCGTGATTCCCACCCCGAGCAACGGTCCTACCGACTAGGAGGAATTATGTTCTTCAATGAAAGACACACAACACGTTATTCTCGCGCAAGCGAGAATCTTGCTCTAAAGTCAGGCGTCTCGCTTGTTACCGTACTCCTCTTTATGTTGGTGGCAACCATCGCTGCTACAGCGACCTACAAGTGGCTTACCAGCGAAGGTCGTTCCAGCGCAAGCCGCATGCAGCAAAACGAGGCATACCAGAGCGCACTTGCGGGTATCGAGAGCGCCCGCAGCTGGATGACATATAACGCAAACGAGACCGGTGCAATTATCAAGCAGTACAAGGATGGCAAAAACGCACCCGTTAAACTGACCGACCGCCTGGCCGCCTTTGTGCGCGCAGGCCAACATTTCGATGTTTATCTTGTCGGCGTGAACACCGAAAAATCGACGTACAAGCTGAAACTTCTTTCCGAGGGAACGGCGCGCAACAGCGGAGCCAAGCATAGCGAAATTGCAATCTTGAATGTGAAGGGCCTGTACCAGGTGACAAAGCCTATCAAGGAAAAGCATTTCAAGTCGAATTTTGAATACGCTTATTTCGGCGGTTCTATCCTTTACGAAGGATCCAACGATGTGACATCGATGGTGGTGAACGGAAACTGGGACAAGAACCCTCCGAAAACAACCAGCGGCGACTTTATCGTTACGGGTAATGCGAACCTTTCAGGTAACAGAATCGATGTCGCCAAAACTACATGTATCGGCGGCACACTAAACACGACGAACGGCATTACGACCAAGGATTTCTATGTGGCGGGCAAGGCGAAAAACTTCACTGGCGTAATCAGCGGCGACGCATACTTTGACGGCAATTTGGAAATGTCGTCTGCCTGCGGCGATTTGGACTTTCAGGTCCTTGGCAACATGACCGTAAACGCCACGGTCAACTTTGACCAGTGCAATACGCGCGTGGTGAAGGGGAATACCTGCGTTCTCGAGAACGGACAGATAAAGACGAATGGAAACAGCGTGAAACTCGAGGGTGGAGCATGGATGGAGGCAGATTTCCCAATCTGGAAGGACGCCGACGACAACTACAATCAGTCCGAGAACTTTGTCGTGGGTACGGACGAGAACACGAAGGTCTATATCAAGTCCGGGCACCCGTGGACAGAATATAGAGATTTGAGAAGCGACAGGGTGTATACCGAAGACACTGAGCATCCGAGGCAGTGCCTGGCGGGGTTGAGCGTTTGGGGACAGCAGCAAATATGCTGGGGAACTCTCGACAACCAGGAGCACGCGAAATTTTGGAACAACGAATCCGACATTCCCATATACACTACAGATAGGGCATCGAAAGAGGACCTTTATTACATCTATTACATGGAACCCGGCCATACGGACGTTTCTTTTGGCAGCTACAGCGACCCCGACTGGAAATGGTGTACGGAATTTTCAAAGGGATGGCGCTGGTGGAGCGAAAGTTTCTGCAGCAAATATAATTCGAATACAATAATGAACGGATATTTCATAAACTTCCCGGAAAAGACAAAGAATTATGTATTTACTAATTCCGCACACACCAAGGACTGCGATGGCATAGGCTGCTACAACCACCACAAGACTAATGTAGCAGGCAAGGGATGGTACCGTTATCTTAATTATAATGACAATGGTACGGAAATAATCGGTTCACCTTATTGTGGATTGGCATCGGACAAGACCTGGAGACCGACATGCGGTGTAAAGCCCTGGTTCACGATGAAGGGAAAATTTATGCCGTGGGTCAACACCAAGCCCGACGACATGACCTGTGCAGAATCCGTCAAGGAACACTGCTTCAGCGTTTGGGAAGAGGCCCCCGGCTGCGATGGCGCAAAATTCGTGGTGAGAGACCAGCTGAAAACCGGCTATGATTCATTCAAGAACTTTGCCAACAAGGCTCCCTGCGCCAAATCCATTGCAGAACTGGACGACAATGCCAAGAACAACTATAATGTATCCAACGATAGCGAAACTTCACTAAAGAAATGCTACGAAAAGGCCCTTGCCCACGACGCAACCGTCGATAACGAAAACGACAAGCAACTGTACAACGGGTATCTGGTGATATCGCTTGCCGATGCAAAGTTGTTCAAAAACCCGAGCGGAAGCATGATGGGCAAGTACATCTTTGTCATCGATTCCGACCATAGCAACGACGCGATGAAACTTCCGCCGACAGCGACAAGCAACGACTACGTGTTTATCTATTTCCCGAAAGGTTTCTACAAGACGGCCAACAGTCAGATTTACCTTGAAGGAAGCGGTCTATTCAACTACTTTATATTCTCCGACGGTACAATCGAGGGCATTCAGGGGAAGAACAACACTTTGTCCGGAACAATTTATCTGAAGGCGTCTACCTGCGCAAAAGTCAACCACATGTGGACCTCGAACCTGGTCTACAATCCAGACCTAATGAGCGACATGGTAGGCAACGGCATCGTTTGCGACGCAAACGCAGCCACTTGCGGAGGCACGAGCGCTACGCCGGGGTCTTCTTCCAGCGTGGTGTCGGTCGAATACACGTCCGGCGGATCGGACGACTATTACATTTCAGTAGCACCACAACTTTCGATTTCGCTCGAATCGCAGTACAAGAACAACGAGAACATAGACAACAAATCGCAGACATCCGATATCGACGGATCGTTCATCGTGCTCCCGAGAATCATCTACATCACGAAAGACGCGAAAGGGAAGCTTGCCGATTACTATAACCTTGTACCGCTCAATGCGATTGCTCCCGTGGGCAGTTCCAGCCCCATTTCGGGTGAATCGGTCGCATGCGAGGGAGGCATTCCCACGTCGGGCAAGCTCACGGCAACAGGCTCACTGACCGAAGGCGAATTTACCTGCGAAGCAACCGCAACTGTAAACGGCAAAACAGGGTCCCTGCAAAAGAAGGTCCCGTTCTGGGTGGTCGTTTCCGGCGAAGGCGGCAACCCGGCGGTATCGTTTACCAAGTCTTCCGAGGAACTCGCCATCGGCAACGAGACCGCAGTCGAGCTCGGTTGGGAAAAGACAACCGGAGCCGGGGTCGAATGCAAGGTGGTTGTTTCTGCAACGGACTATGCACCCGAATGGAACATTTCCTCTGCGGCAGGCGTTTCGCAGAACGGCAACGAATTCACCGTCACGTTCAACACGTCGAACGAGACTCCCATGAAAATTTTCGATGTACAAAACGTCAGTTCGAGCGACGGCTCTGTCCTGTTCCTGATAAAGGATGCCGAAGGGTGCACGCCAGGAAACAAGCAAGTCGAAATCATCTACAACACGAACAGCATCACCGTCGAACGCAAAGGGCTCGCCGAATACTGCAGCGGTGCGGGTGCGGGCAACGCCGCCTGCAGTCCGGGCGGAGATTACTACAAGATGATTCAGTCCAACTGGCCCGACTGTAGCGTAGGTAGCGAAATCTGGGTGGGTGCGAACGGGACCAACTGTTCTACAATCAGCGACAACAACAAGTGGAGTTGCGGGGTCACTGGTGAAGTTTCCCTCGTATCGCCCTCCACCCCAATCGGTTGCCAAGTCGTTATTCCCTCCACAAACAATTCGGCGACGGGACCGTTTGTGCCCAACGATACGGTGACTCTCTATGCCGGACTCAAGGCTATCCCGCAGACATTCGAATTACACTACAATGTCACCGGGGACCTTTCGGATAACGAGACCATCTACATGTTCGTAGAAAACAAGTTACGCAATACTTGCACCTACGGCGACTTCAAGGATGCCGGTCGTAGGGCGGAAAAATGCAAAATTAGTGTTTACCGCGGAGACTTCGTGAGGCTTGCATTCGGTTCTGATCCGGCAAATAGTGCCGACCCGCCGAGTACGTTCAATTACTGGATGTGCGCTGAAGGCGCCGACTGTGAATCTAGCGATCCGGACCTTAATTCCAGTTACGGAGTCTTGGTCACGGGATCGAATACCGTTGAAGCCCATTTTGGCGAAAAGGACAAACATTGTTTCTTTGACGAGTTCAAGGACGAAAACCACTACGACCGTGCGTCCGTGGCGTGCGATGAATCGAACCCGCTTTACTGCATCGAAACATGCGATGGGGTTTGCAGCACCGTCTCGAATGGAGAAACCAAGTGGCGCCTGTTCGAGGGTTCCATGGAAAATATCGATTATTCCGATGGGAGGATTTCCCTCAAGTACAAGGCAACGCGCGGCAAGCGTGAGGCGGAAAAGGCTACTGTCAGGGCTGTCGTGATGAGTACTGCGCAGGCGGGCAAGGACGGCGTTCTCAAAGCCCAGTTCCAGGTACCGTTCGAAGGTCTCAGTACGGGCGATATTGCAAAGGCAACGGTAAAGAATTCGGGCTTCATACTGCGATCCGACGCGACCAAGTCAAGTTTCTTGATGCTGAACGTATTCGCGACAACAAACGGCACGCTGAAAGCAAGGCTGTGCGTTAACGGGGACGACAACAGGTGCAAGACACAGACCTTTGCAAATCTCCGGACAATTACCGCCACAGATATCATCATGATGTCGGCAGAACTCACTACGGTCAAAGGAAACAGCCAGCTCAATGTGAAAGTATGGCCCGGCACATGGGCTACAGATTCGGACGCCGACGAGGTGTCGTTTACCCTGGAGGAAGGGACGATTCCCGGAATCACCGCAACAGCGCCGAACGAATACGTTGGCTATTCTCTCGCCGACCCGAGTTTCAAGTTGTACGGCATCGGCTGGAAGAGTAACACATACAATGCACAGTGCTGGGACACCTATCCGACAATCAGCTGTTCCTTCAAGGCGGCTTATACGGGTGGAATCGTGCCGCTAGACGAATTCGTAGAACCCTGGACCGGATTCTCCGCCTGGTACAACGAAGCCCATGCAAATAGCTGCATTCCGGTTTACTACTACAATGGCGACGATGCCGCCGGATGTGTAACGAGCATCAGCGGAACCGACTACAAACGGTGCGGAACAAGCTACCGGTTTACAGAACCTGGCGCTCATGGTTATTCAAATCTTGAACGCAGGGAGGTAAAAACAGCCAAGGCCGGAGTAGAGAACTGTTCTGTCGTGGGCCCCGCTGCCGCTTGGGCGAATCAGGGCGTTGCGGCTCACTGCGGTGCATTCTGGGTCGGCGAAATGAGGGAGTGTTCGCAGCACATAACGTTCGAATATACGGCAAGCGATGCAGAAGGCCTTTTCTACGGAGTCGCAGACGTGGCAAACGTACGCGATGCCGACCTTAAGGTAATCCTTGATAACCCCGCAGGGGATGAGGTTGAAATCTTCCTTTATAGCGTCAATACGGACAACATGTATACCTACGGGGCAAGCCAGCATATCTACAGCCTCCCCTACAAGACAACAAGCAACGGAACCGTCACGATTCCGGTAAAGAACCTGTCGAACGTGGAAGGTTTCGACCCTGAACGCGTCGGGGGAGTCTACGTGAAGTCGAGCGGCTCCGCAAGGGCTACGTCGATAATGAGTTCCTGCCCGTATGTCATCAATATCAACAGCTGTTCGGCTGCGTACGACAAGCCTGCCGCGAAGTGGAAGGTATCAACAGTCGTGAGCAACTACACGCACGCAAAAAAGATAGAGGTTCGCGAAACATCCAGTTACATCACAGACGGCACGGCCGAATGCGACGAGTCCTCGGCCTGCACATGGTCTGGAATCAGCGGACGTGTCGGAACTAACGTCCTCCCGATTACGGATGCAAATCCGTACGTAGGTTCCGGAGTGCGTTCCTATGGATTTGCCGTTACGCTTACGACAGACGACGACAAAACATTGACTTGCGAAACAAACCCCGTGGAAATATCCGGCGTCGAAGCGCTCTGTAAAGGCCTGAGCGGGGCTACAACTATCAAGCAGGGCGCAGGCCTCCCGGTATTCAGCTACGGTATTTCCAACTGTCCGGACACCCACTGCGGCTACAAGGTTATATTGAGCGATGGTGCTGGCACGGAGGTTGTTGCGGCGACCGAAAGCGGCAACGGCTCCTGGGTCACAGATGCAAACGCTGCCAACAAGGAGACCGCGCTTGAAGTGGGAGAATACCATTTCATTCTCCAGAGTACGGATAATCCGGCATCGTTCACCAGCTGTAATTCGGCTACGTTCAACGTGACGAGTTCTGCGGTAACAGGGAGCTGCGACATTACTGGAGATTTGTATCCGGGACGGGCATTGACATTGAACGTATCGTCAATTTCGGGCGACGTAAGCAACAGCGGAAGCGACATGACGTGGACGCTGACGGACGGTGGTTCGAACACAGTCACAAGGACAATTAAGTGCAGTCCGAGCAACTGCTGGGACAATACGATTACAGCTCCGGCTGCCGGCGATTACACCTACACACTTACGTTTGGCGGTAAAAGCGTGTGCTCGGGCAACGTCACGATTGTCGATGAAAACGATGAGGTCGCAGCAACTTGCGACAATGTTTCAGGTTATCCAGGAATGACTGTGGAAAATTTTGTAACGATGTCTAATCTGGGCAACATAAACAACAACACTCCGCGAGTCGTGAAAATAAACAATAACCAGGTCGGATCGAGCAACAACTGCAACAAAGATTACTGTGAACCCCTGACGATGACTGCCCCCAATACAACAGGCGAATACACCTATTACATGTATTTCAACAATCTGGAAAAATGCCACGGAACATTGACGGTCAACCCGAAGTTGACTTGCTCGGTGGACAAGACCAGCCTGACACTCGGAGAGAATTTCACCTTTACGGCGTCTTATGGAGGAGCTTGCCATAACTCGACATTTACCGGCAGCGGCGTTTCTCATACTAATTGCCAGATGAGCTATACCATTACGCCAACAGCAGCGGGCACTCAACCCTATAATTTCTCCGTTACGGGAGGTTCTATAGGCACGGCTTCTTGCGAGACCATAAATATCGAAGTAGGCGAAGCCTCGCCGACAGCGACATGCCCGACCGGAACTATCAACGCAGAACCCGGAACGACAATACAGTTTACACCGACCATAACAGGATGCAGTTCCGGCTGTAATTATACCGTGGATTGGCTCGAAGGCTCTACCACGAAAAAGAGTGTAACAAATTACGGTTACACTTCCGGGCAGATTTCGTTTACGGGCGATGCCGCGGGCGGAAACAATACGTACCGCTTCACCATAGAGAACAAGAAAACTTCGGACAATAGCGCTGATTGCGAGATTACGGTAAACTACCAGAGACCTACGTATAACTGTCCTACAGATAAGGAAGAAGCTGTTGGCGCAACAGTCGCAGTAACCCCAACCAGCGTCACAAACTGCACGCAGGGATGTGGCTACAAGGTGACAAAGGGCAGTTCGACAGGAACGGAAGTCATCGGACCAGGTACCGGGTACACATCCGGTGCCCTGGGAAGCGGCTTTACCGGCGAATCGACCGCACAGACCGTTACCTACTACGTGACGCTCAGCAACCCCGCTGGCGATGGAACGCCGTGCGACTTTGATGTGAAGTATAAAACGGGAGGATCAAGCACCGTAATTTCCGCAACTTGTCCTTCTATTTCCACTTACCCATTGAAAACTACTGCTTGGGGCATAACGACAACGGGAAATGACGCTCTGACATCCGACGTGACACGAGATGTATATATTGGTAGTGACAAGGTTGGATCTAAAGATTGTGGCAAATACCACTGTCCAAATATGGATGACTATGCTCCAACACAAGGAGTTGGTACTTACACATATTATCTGAAAGTTGGTTCTGATGAACTTTGCCATGGGACATATGAAATAAAGAACCCAATTGTATGTTCGGCGCAACCTGCAGGTATCAACATAGGGAACTCGTTTACAGCTAAGGCTTCGTGGGCAAGTGGTGTTGATGGAAATCCTGAAGATTGTAGTCTGAGTGGCAATGGAGTACCTTCTGGTGGCGATTGCTACAACGATCCAAGCAAGTTCAATACAAATCTTTCAATTTCTCCTGTAGCTGTAGGCGATTTTGATTATGTCTATTCCGTTAAATTGAAAAATAACGAAAAGACTACGGGACCGTTTACATGTAAATGGTCGGTAACAGTTGCCATGACGGCGTGTAACCCTCCGACGGGATGCTCGAGCCCTGTAACCTCAGGTACATTTGCGTCTGATGGAAGATGTTATTATGCAACATCCGTGAACTATATAAACCTTCAGAACTCATATACCGTAAATGGAACAACTCTATCGGGGTATAAGGCTTCTGGAGATATGCCTGCAAAGCGAGATGGAGGCTATTACATTAAAACACAAAGTGGCGATAACTATGGATCAAATGTGACTTTAGGAGCTCGTCTTTGTAATTAGAATAGATCTTTTATCGCTTTCCATAAGATCTTATGTGATCTGCTTCGACATATAGGTTTACCCATCCTGAAAGCACAGTTTAATTCAACAAAAAAGCGGTCGTTCACTTGGAACGAGCCGCTTTCGCTAAAAATAAGATTGTGCGACAATAACGGTTACGGTGGGAGAGCCTTCTCTTTACCCAACAAACAATCAAAGCCCCAGGACACATGTCCGGGGGCTTTTGCTTTAATGAAGGAGTGGGTTAAAGTTCGCTAGGGGATTCCTTGGCCTTTTCCGCTGCGATCTTTCGGGCTTTTTCGATTAGGTCGGCTGGCGCACCAAGTGACTCTAGAATATCGATTGCCTCAGCACGGCCCTCGGCCAACCCTTCGGCACGGGCGTGCTTCTTTTCCACGTACATTTCGTATAGGCGGTCGCTCATGTTCATTGCCTCGCTTACCAGGAACTCTTCGGTAAATATACTCAATTTGGCCTTCTCCTGCAAGCGGGCGAACAGCGAACCTTCGGGCACGGGAACGGGATTTTCTTCGTTCAGGCCGTCGATCACCCGGAGCCACTGTGCCAGCATGCTGCTGTCGGAACTGTAGCCCCCCTTCAGGAACTTGGGGATTTCCACAAGGGTGATGGTCTGCTTCTTGAAAAATTCGTCGTTCTCCTGGTTCTTGAGCCGGATGCTGTGCCGGTAGTTCCTGGATTCGGGGAACCCGTCGAACATCTGGAGACTGATGAGGTTCAGGTTCCGCAGCCAGTAGCTTTCGCCGTGGGCCTTGCTTGCCACGGTATGCTTTGCGACATAGTACACGAGCCTGTCGCTGTAGGTGTCGTCTTCCTTGTGCTGTACTTCTAGCACGATGCGCTCGAGGTATTCGTTTTCGATGACCACGTCCGAGATGACCTTCTTGCTCAGGGCGCCTTCTACTGCCGTATTTACGAAGGTGAGTTTGTCAATGCAGTCGCCTCCGTCCAGCTTGAGTATGGCGTTGAGGAAGCTTGCCGTGAACTCCATGTTTTCGGGGGTGCCGAATAGGAGCTTGAATATGGTGTCGTTGTAGATGTAGGCGAATTTGTATCGCTTTCGGTATTTGGCGATGCAAGCGGCAGTGTCGCCTCCGGTCTTGTGGGTCTCGCTGATGTCGTGCAGCATTTCGGCATACTGTTCTTTGGTCATTTCGTATTTCTCTTGTTTCCGGGAACGCGCCCGCGATGGCAGATAGAGAGAAAATCCCCTATCTATATACAAGAACGGTCGAAACTGGCAAATGTTCCAAAATGAGCCAAATAAATTTTGTTTACGTGCATTTTTTACATTGCGGAAACAAAAAGATCCCCGACCAGGTCGGGGATGACAATAGAGCTACGCTGTGGCCAGTTCTTTCGCGGCTTGCCGTTTCAGCTTGACCACTTCCTGCTTTGGGAGCTTGGTAACACGGACAATTTTGTCAACAGAATCGCCTTCGGCAAGCATCGCGAGGGCTATTTCGTTTGCCTTGTCTTCGCCGCCCTGCAAGTAGGAACCCTGTTTTTCGTAGATAATGTTCGTCATCCCGTCAACCTCGTTCAGGAGAATTTCGTCGGTGTACCCCACTAAAGATACATCTTTCATAAAGTCCTTGTCAAGCAGTTTCTTCAGCTTTTCCTCAGGGATGTCCTTTTCTTCAAGAACATCGCGGAACAAACGCAGCATCTCGGCCCTATCGGTCGCTTCGCGCTTGCACGGTGAGGTGCGCCTGTCGATGGCGAAGAACTTCTCGATTTCGACCAGATAGATATCCAGCTTATTGTAGAAAATGCACCGGTTGCGCACGATTTGCGCATGGTGCAGGTAGGTGTCCGGTTCCTTCGGGAACTGGTTCTCGGTCAAAAGCGAGAGCACGTAGATGTGCGGCAACTTGTAGTTCTGCGACTTCTTGACAGTCCGCGAGTTATGCGTCCGGCGAGTCGATTTCCTTCTTGAGTTCAAGGACGGTAGACTGGGGAAGACCCGTATTGCGGGCCACCATTTCGATAGGAAGTCCGTCCAGAAGGAAGTTCTTTGCGACTTCCTTCTTCGCTTTCCGGGCCGCACCGTATTCCCAGTACGACTTGTCGATGTCTTTCATGATGTTGCTGAGCATATACCTTGCACTAAAATTACACAATTTTACCTCGTTTTGCAATACCCTGAACACGGGGTCACCAGCGAATTCGCTGAAATCAGCCTCGCGATTGAGGGTGTCGATGGCGCGGAGCCACTGGGCGATGCGACTGCGGTCGCCGGCGAATTGCTCAGCATGCTTCAGGAACTTGTTCACCTCGATGAGTGTCACGGTTTGCCGTTCGAAATACACGCGCTGTTCCTGATTGCGCAACTGTACCGTGTGGAGGTAGTTCGGCGAACCCTTGAAAGCGTCAAAGAACTGAAAACTTACTACGTGCAGGTTCTCTAGAGGGGTAAAGTCGCCCGGTTTCTCCATGCTGCCTGTAAGGCGCGCCACGTAGAGAACTAGGCGGTCGCTGTACAGCGAATCGTTGTTCTCGTGCTGGACGTCGATGGAAATGCGGTCGCGGGGCACGCCGTTACCGCGGTCGTTGGTCAAAAGCAAATCGGGCTCGATGCCGCGGTACCCAAGTTCGCCAGGGACATACGGGTTCATGAGTTGCGGATTTTCGATGCGGTCCGAACCCACGAGATTCAGCGCCGCGTTGATGAGGTCGGTAGTGAGCGTCAAGTTCTTCTCGCTGGCGAGAATCTTCTTAATGCATCCGTCGTTGTAGAAATAGACGTTGCGGTGTTCGTATTCCTTGACGATTGTATCGACATCCTGTCCGTTGTCGTTTGCGGCCTTGAGTTTCTTGAGAAAGATTGCGAATTCCTCTCTTGTCATTTTATTCCGTTAAATGCGGGAACGCCCCCGCGATGGCGGATAGAGACTCCCCTATCTATATACAAGAACGATTGAAACCGGAAAATGTTCCAAAATGAGCGAAAATTTTTTTCTTTACATGCGCAAGCCTTTTCTGGGAATAAAAAAACGGCATCCGTGAGGATGCCGCAAACTCGCAGAGAATCTAAGTATTAGAGTCTTGTCTTGAAAGTCCTGTTTCCGACCTTCACGATGTACACGCCCTTCGCGCCGGTGTACACTTTCTGGACATAGCCGAGACCACGCGTTTCGCGGACCTTGTGGCCGAGGCTGTTGAATACGGAGATTTCCAGGCCCTGTGCGCCAGAAACTTCGATGTAGTTGTCGGCGGTCCTGTAGACGGCGACTGCGGCGAGGCTTGCCGGATCGGCAGCGATTGCTGTGGTAGAGGAAGAACTCTGCGTCCACGGTCCCCAGTGATGGCCCGAAGACGAGGAGGATTCCGGATTGGCGGCGCTGCTGGAAGATGCCGGCGGTTCGACGCTAGAAGAAGACGGCGGGGGAGTTGCGCCTCCGGAAATCACGATTTCGCCTGCGTTCGGCACGGCGTCGAAGTACACATAGCCGCCGTCAATCTTGGATTCAAGCTTGGCGCCCGCCTGTGTCACCTCGGCCTTGGAGCCGTCGTACTTGACCTTCAGGCTAAGAGGGTAGTCGTACTTGGAAATGTTGTCGGCGATGCTGTGGGTGAGCTTGACGGTGATGTTTCCACCGCTGCTGCTAGCTTCGGCCTTCGATGCCTTGCGTTCCTTGAGATACATGGCGACATGGCCCATCGGGGCTACCCAGATGTCCTTATCGTTCTGCTGGGCCCACTTGAGGGCTCCATCGATGGCGTTGATATCCGTCGGCGAGTAGTTGGCGTTGCCATTTTGCTTGCCCTGGAAACCGTGGGTGAGGAATGCCGCCCAGCCGTTGCTTTGGATAACTTTCTGCATTCTGCCGGTAAAGTCGTTCGTGCTCTTGAGCTGGCCTTCGGCACCGGTCATGGTGGCGGGAACCTGAGCCCAGTTGGAGGGACCGTCCTTGCCCATTTCATCGGCCATGCCCTTCCAGCTGCCGTTGCAGATACGGCCAACGATGTAGTTCTGGAGAACGGCGCTTTCGTTAGGCACGTTGCAGTTCGGGTAGGCGACCGTGATGACGCCGTACTTTTGGTTGATTTTGCCTTCGATGGACTTTTTCGAAGAGGCTTCTTCGCCGCTCATGTTATTGCCGTGGCTATTGCTGTGGCTTGCAATTTCGTGCCCTTCGTCGGCCAGGCCCTGGAATCCGCTCCAGTTGGGGTTCCAGTTCACCACCACGTTGAAGGTAGCCTTGTAGCCATACTTCTTGAACATCGGACCAGCGTCGGTCACGTGGCTCGGAGCGCCATCATCGAAAGTAAACGAAGCGGCGCCCTTGCGGAAGCCCGACCAGGTTGCGATTTCGACACTCTGCGCGAACGCGGAACCCACCGCGAACAACCCAACCGCAGATGCGGCAAAGAGAACCTTTTTCATAAAATATACTCCATAATCATGTTTTATACCATTAAATTATCTTTTTGCCGGGTTGATTGCTTATGGGGCGGGGTGTTTCCGTTGTATAGGTTAGCAACGCGAAAATGGCGAATTTAGGCCGGAAAAAGCGTTTTTTGAGGGTGTTGTTAAAATTTTACAGGGGGTGCGGGGTGGTTCGCCTCGCGTTTTCTATCATTATGCACATGATTTTCGACGATATTGTGAACGACGCCTACGAGGAACGCGAATACCCGGCCCTTTTGGCCCTGGCGCGCGAATGGGAGGTCGCGCGCCCTTTTGACGGTCTGCGCGTGCTGGTGGCGACACCGGTTTTTAGGAATACGCTGCTACAGTACCGTGCGCTTATCGCGGGCGGGGCGGATCTTGTCGTGGGTGTGGCCGGCGGTATGCCTTGCGACCCGGGTATCGTGGAAACCTTGCGCGAAAATGGAATTCCCGTAATCGGGTTGCAAGAGGCCCTCGAGATGGAGGTCCGTTGCGCGGAGTCGGGTGATTGCGCGTTCGACCTGGTGCTGGATTGCGCGGGCCAGTTTGCGGCATGCCATCCGCGGTTCGGGTTTGTGGAACTCACGCGCAGCGGCGTGCAGTTTTATGAGAAGAGCGAACACCAGGTGTATGTGGCCGACAGCGGGATAGTGAAACGCATCGAGACCTGCCTCGGGACGGGCGAGGGCTACGTGCGGGCGCTTGCGCAACTTGGGTACGATTTTTACGACGGCAAGAAGTTTGTCGTGTTCGGGAGCGGAAAGGTGGGGCAGGGCATTGTGTTGCAGCTGTTGCGCTCCGGTGCCGATGTCCATGTGGTCACGGACTGCTCGCGAGGCACAAACCCGTTTCTCGATGCAAACGGCGTGCCGGTCACGGACTGCAATGACGTGAATGCGGTTGCTGCCCTCGTGCGCGGTGCCGACTTCGTGGTGACTGCGACCGGCGTGAAGGGTGCGCTTGACCGCCCGCAGGTCGTGGAAGCTTTGCTCGCCTCGGGTGCCGTGCTTGCCAACATGGGCGTTGAGGACGAATACGGGCCGGGCGTTCCGGCTAGTCGCGTGCTCGCCGAAAAGAAACCGCTGAACTTTATTCTGGAAGAACCGACGCATCTCAAGTACATCGATGCGTCGCTCGCGCTGCATGCCGCCCTCGGGGAACAGCTCGTGCGCGAAGCCGCCGCAAATAAAAAGGCAGGCCCTCAGGACCCGCCAAGTGAATTGGAACAGCGCATTCTCTCGATGACTATGCAAGATGGCGTTATAGGCGCAGAAATCGCCGAGATGATGGGCTGGTAGATATTACTTCTCTTTTTCGAGTTTGATGAAGAACTTCTTCGTCTCGCGGGCGACGATACCACTTAGTAGAATCAGTGCCACGAGGTTCGGGAAGGCCATGAGCCCGTTGAAGATGTCGGCGCTCGTCCACACGGCGCTCACCGTGAGGTAGGGGCCGATGAACACCGCAGCCACGTAAACCCAGCGGTAGGCGAGGATGGCGTTCTTCTTGCCGCGCCCGATGAGGTATTCCAGGCAGCGCTCGGAGTAGTATGCCCACCCGAGGATGGTGGTGAACGCGAAGAACACGAGTGCCACGGTAAGGATGTACGGGGCGATGGTCGAGCCGCCCGGGAAGTTCGTAAGCCCGCGGCAGAACGCTTCCATGGTGATGTTCACGCCCTGGAGCCCAAGTTCCGGAGTCCAAGCGCCGGTGACTACGATGGCAAGGCCCGTCATGGAGCAGATGACGATCGTGTCGATGAACGTACCCGTCATGCACACAAGACCCTGACGCACGGGTTCTTTTGTCTTGGCGGCGGCAGCGGCGATAGGTGCCGAACCGAGGCCCGCCTCGTTACTGAAGATACCGCGGGCGATACCCTTCTGCATCGCGATGAAGATGGTGCCTACCACGCCGCCGGTGACCGCGCTCGGGTTGAATGCCGCCTGGATGATTGTCTCGATGGCGCCCGAAAGCTTCGAGAAGTTGAATCCCAGGATGAGCAGGCAGAAGAGAATGTAGAAGATGGCCATGAACGGCACGATGTAGAGGGAAACCTTCGCGATGCGTTTTAAGCCACCGATGATGACGCAGGCGGTGAAGCCCGCGCAGAGCAGGCCCGCGATGGCCGTGGAGTAAGAGACCGAGTTGCCGGCGAGGTTGATGAATTCGCTGGTGGGGATGACTGTCGCGACCGCCGAGGTAATGCCGTTCACCTGCGTGATGGTGCCGATGCCGAGCAGGCCCGCAAGCACGCCGAACACCGCGAACAGTACGGCAAGCCACTTGAAATTGAGCCCGAAGCGTTCCTTGATGCCGGTCTCGATGTAGTAGAAGGGGCCGCCCAGGACCTTGCCGTCGCTGTCGACCTTGCGGTACTTGACCGCGAGCAGGCCTTCGGAGTACTTGGTCGCCATGCCGAAGAACGCGGCGACTTCCATCCAGAAGAGAGCGCCCGGGCCGCCAGTGCCGATGGCGGTCGCGACACCCACGATGTTACCCGTGCCGACCGTTGCGGCAAGTGCGGTGCAGAGAGCCGCAAAACTAGAGACCTCGCCTTCGCCTTCCTTTTCACTGTGCGTCATGTAGCGAAGCGCGTTGGCGAGATTGGTCACCTGCAGCACGCCGAGGCGGCTCGTGAGCAAAATTCCCACGAACAGGATTACGACGATGAGCGGGATTCCCCACACGTAACCGTCGATGGTGTCGAGAATAGCGTTTAAAGTCTCCATCTGAAACTCCCTAATGTTGAATGGCTTGTACGCAAGTCGCGTGCCGTAACTCGTTGATGGGCAAAAAGATATAAAATTTCCCGCCTGTTGACATTCTATCCATGCTAACTGTCGTGCGTATACGCCTTTTCGGTTCATCAAAAGATATTTTATAGGTGTTGTTGGTGGGATACAACAAGGAGTATGAAGATGTTTGGTTATGGTTTTAGGCGTGTAGCCTGTTCTGTTCTTGCTGCAACCGCACTTTCGGCAGTGAGTTCCTTCGCCGTCACGAGCCAGTTCCGCGGCGTAAACTGGGCGGACAAGCGTGACAATTTCGTGTCTGACGTGCTGGTGCTTTCGGGCATGAGCCTTTCGGACAATTACCAGTCGGCATCCGTAGTGGCGGACCGCGTTATCGGGCAGTTCCAGGAACTGTTCGGCACGAACAGCGTGCGAATTCCGGTGAACGAACCCACGGTTCTCAAGTTCTGGGATACCTACACGGGTGTTATCGACATGGGCCTTTCTAAGGGCCGCATCGTGATGGGCTACTGGGGCCCCGCGCAGCCTTCTGGCCCCAAGAACATGAATGACTGGTGGAGCATGTGGGCAAAAATCGTCGAAAAATACGGCGACCACCCGAACGCCTACTTTGAAATCTTCAACGAGCCGCACATGTACAGCAAGGACGAGTTGCGCAATCTGTATGCCCAGTGGCTGAGCAAGTTCCCTGATGTCCCGCGTGACCATATTCTGCTCGACGGCTCGGGCCTTGCATGGAACGTGCCTGACATTGCCGACGACCCGCGTTTCGAGGGCTGCCTTTTCGCGGTGCACGAATACACCTTTTGGAACATGAGCATCACCACTGAGCAGGGCTGGAAGAACAGCTTCAAGGGCAAGGTGGGCAAGTATGCCGACCGCACCGTGTGTACGGAATGGGGCGGTGCCATGAGCCCTGGCGACAAGGCTGGCGTGCATTACGACTACATGGACTATAATTCTACTCCGACGAATTACTTTATGGCCTACATTCGCGGCATGTCGGACCAGTTGCGCGAATGGGAGATGGGTAGCTTCTACTGGCCGGGGCTTCGCGACGGCGACTGGTACAGCATGACCAAGCGCACCGGCGAAGGCGCGAACATCAAGCTCGAAATCGTGAACCAGTCGGGCGTGGACCGTATGAAGATGGCTTGGGCCGATACGGTCGAGACGACTCCGCTCGTGCGCGAAGCGTATAACGGCGAACCTGCGGCGATTCCGGGTATAATCGAGGCGGAGAATTACGACAAGGGCGGTAACCGCTTCAGCTTCTACGACAAGGATGCTGCCAACAAGGGCGAGACCTACCGCGAAGACGCCGTGGATGTCGTTCCCCTGGAGGGCGCCACCTGCAACGACTCTGCCTGCAAGGGCTATGCCGTCGGGTACACGGAAGCGGGCGAGTGGCTCGAATACAGCGTGAAGGTCGCTACAAGCGGCAAGTACGCCATCCGTGCGAATGTGGCGACTGCATCCGAGACTTCGAAAATCCAACTGTTTGTCGACGGCGAGGCGATTGGCGATACGGTGACTTTCGAGAAGGTCGATACCACATGGAATGTGTACAAGGAAGTCGATATCGGTGTCGCGAACCTTACTGCTGGCGAACATATCCTGAAACTTGCCATTGCAGGTAGCTATGTGAACGTGGACTGGCTCAAGTTCTGCGAAGGCGAGGCCTGCGAGGCGCCTACAGGAATCCGTGAAATCATGCCCGCGTCCGTTACCAAGACTTCGGCCCCGCGCCTCCGCAAGCAGGGTGGCCAGCTGTTTGTCGAAAGGAACGGCGTGCGCTTTGACTTGACGGGCCACCGCATCAAGTAAGGGACGGGCTTGTTCCCGCTTTTCGACCGGTTTGGCGTGATGTAATTTTTTCTATCTTTGTATTCGTATGAATACGAAGATTTATTACACGCTTACTGACGAGTCGCCGTTCTTGGCGACTCAATCTTTGCTCCCCATCGTTCGCGGTTTTGCAAAGGCCGCCGATATCGATGTGGAAACCAAGAACATCTCGCTGCCGGGCCGCATTCTGGCCGCTTTTGGCAAGGCGAGCGACGACCTAGACTTTTTGGGTAAGCTTACGCTTGAACCGGATGCAAACATCATCAAGCTCCCGAACATTTCGGCGTCTGTGCCGCAGCTCAAGGCCGCCATCGCCGAACTCCAGAAGAACGGCTTTGACGTGCCCGACTATCCGGACGCTCCGGCGAACGACGAAGAAAAGGCAATCCGCGCGAAGTACGACAAGGTGAAGGGTTCTGCTGTGAACCCGGTGCTCCGCCAGGGCAACTCCGACCGCCGCGCCCCCAAGGCGGTGAAGAACTTCGCCCGTAACAACCCGCACAGCAACGGCAACTGGAACACTTCTGTAAAGACGCATGTGGCAAGCATGCAGGCCGACGACTTTTATGGCAACGAAAAGTCCATCACCATGGCCGATGCCGACACGTTCAAGATTGAATTTGTTAATGAAGCAGGCGAAGTCACTGAACTCCGCGCCGCAAAGCCGCTCCTGAAGGGCGAAATCATTGACGCGACCGTGATGCGCATGGCCTCGCTCGAAAAGTTTATCGCCAATGCGATGGCCGAGGCGAAGGCGCAGGGCCTGCTGTTCTCCGTGCACCTGAAGGCCACGATGATGAAGGTCTCTGACCCGGTGCTGTTCGGTGCGTTCGTGCGCGTGTTCTTCAAGGACGTGTTCACGAAGTACGCCGACCTGTTCAAGGAACTCGGGATTGACGCGAACAACGGCCTGGGCGACTTGTACAAGCGTCTCGAAGGCAATGCGAAGGAAGCAGAAGTCAAGGCCGCTATCGATGCGGCACTCGCCGCTGGCCCGGATCTCGCGATGGTCGATTCTGCCAAGGGCGTTACGAATTTGCATGTGCCGAGCGACGTGATTATCGACGCCTCGATGCCTGCGATGATCCGCAATTCCGGCTGCATGTGGAACAAGGAAGGCAAGTTGCAAGAAGTTGTCGCTTGCATTCCGGACCGCTGCTACGCCGGCATTTACGACGAAACGATAGAATTCTGCAAGCAGAACGGCGCATTCGACCCGAAGACGATGGGTACCGTGCCGAACGTGGGCCTCATGGCTCAGGGCGCCGAAGAATACGGCAGCCACGACAAGACTTTCGTTGCAAAGGGCAAGGGCGTCATTCGTGCCGTGAACAGCAAGGGCGAAGTCCTCTTGCAGCAGAATGTTGAAGCGGGTGACATTTTCCGCATGTGCCAGGCGAAAGACGCTCCGGTGCGCGACTGGGTGAAACTCGCCGTCACGCGCGCCCGCCTCAGCAACACGCCCGCAATTTTCTGGCTGGACCCGGAACGTGCCCATGACCGCGAAATCCAGAAAAAGGTCGAAGCCTACTTGCCGGAACATGATTTGAACGGCCTCGACATCAAGATTATGAGCCCGCGCAAGGCCATTGTGGAAACCATGAAGCGCGCGAAGGCCGGCCTTGATACCATCGGCGTCACGGGCAACGTGATGCGCGACTACCTCACGGACCTTTTCCCGATTCTCGAAGTCGGAACATCCGCCAAGATGCTCAGCATCGTGCCGCTTATGGCGGGCGGTGGCCTCTACGAAACGGGTGCAGGTGGATCCGCCCCCAAGCAGGTGCAGCAGTTCCTCGCCGAAAACTACCTCCGCTGGGATTCCCTCGGTGAATACTTCGCACTGGTGCCCGCCTTCGAGCAAGTCGCGCTGAAGGACGGCAACAAGAAGGCGAAAGTCCTCGCCGACACGCTCGACGAAGCGAACGGCAAGATTCTCGAATTCAACCGCACGCCGGCCCGCAAGATTGGCGAACTCGACAACCGCGGCTCACACTTCTACCTGGCCCTCTACTGGTCGCAGGCTCTCGCCGCCCAGAAGGACGACGCGGAACTTGCCAAGAAGTTCGCCCCGGTTGCGAAGGCCCTCGCTGAAAACGAGCAGAAGATTGTCGCCGCATTTGCCGCCGAACAGGGCAAGCCTGCCGATATCGGTGGTTACTACCTGCCGAAGGCCGAACTTCTCAAGAAGTGGATGCGCCCTGTCACAGAATTTAACGAAGTCATTGACGGCCTGTAGTCCACGGACGCAAAAAAATATATGTTTAGCCTTAGAACCGGAGGCTGGATATGAAAGCTCTGTTGAAAAATTCGCTGTCGGCTGCGGCCACTGCCGCTGCAGTTCTGTTCTTTGTCTCTTGCACGTCTGACCTGCCTCCGCAGGTCATTACGGCGAACGGGGACTCCTATTCCGAAAAGGAGTTCGAGTCGCTCAAGAATGCCGGGCTTGTCGACGAGATGGGGAATGTCATCGATACGACGCTCACCAGGAAAGTATCCAGTTCTTCGACTGCAACGGAGGCGAAATCTTCAGGATCCAAAGCTTCCAGCTCCTCGACTGCGGCAAGTTCAGCATCCGAAAACGTGAGCTCCTCATCCGGGGATGTGAGCTCGGATTCCGAACCCGTAGAATCCAGTTCGTCCGAAGAAGAGGAGGATGACGAAGAATCCTCTTCCTCGGTTGCCGAGGAAAGTTCCAGTTCGTATGAGGCCGTTTTTGGTTCCGGCGTGGTCGGTGAATCGATAATCGCGAAAGACGGGGTCATCAGCATCGGGACCGATGCCATGGTCGAGGTCGACGATGAAAACAAGGATGCGCTGGATGCTGCGAAGGCAGCCCTTGACGAAGGGAAGGACTTGCCGGATGGTTTCGGCAACCTGGGTGTCGAAACGACCTTCGAGGATTTCAATTACGAAGCTTTCATCGAAAATGCCTTTTTCTGCTTGACCGAGGACGATTCCTGGCTCGAAATTTCGAGGTCGGAACTGGCCAAAAATATCCCGCATTTCAAAAATGGGGCGGATTTGGGCCCGCTGGAGGGCTTCGCCGTCCGGTTTGCGGATGCCTGCAAGGCAGTTGTTTCGCTAGGGGAATAGTGGACGGGTGGGGCCGGTCGGCCTGTTTCCCCCGAAAAAAGATGATTTGACGCTCCATTTTTTGTTCCGGGGCGTTTTTTCTATGTATATTAAAATAGTAGTCTATTCGGCTGTTTTTTGTAAGTTGGAATGGAAATGAATACGATGGTATTGAACATCTTTGTGGCCGTATCCTTGGTTCTCTTGTGTATGAACATCTGGACGACCAACAGGCTGTTGCGTCGCGATGCCACGGCGAGGTGGCTGGGGGCTAGCGGAGTTTTTGCCACCGTTTGTGTTGTCACCTACTTTGTGACAGTCTTTACGGATTCGGTTTCGGTCTTCGCCTGGATGACGACCGTGCATCTGATTGCCGTTGCCATTGGTTTGTTCTGCGCATGGGTGTTCTCGTACCGCTATGTGAGGCTTGAATCTTTCCGTATTATAAAGATTATTTCCAGAATCCTTGTTGCGCTGGTTGCGGTAGACATCATCGTTCTGTTGATAAATCCCTTCAAGAATATTGTCTTGGAGTTTGCGCTCCGCACTCCGGAATCCCTTTTTTCCAAGTTTATCTATGCGGCGCAATATCCGCTGTACTACATGCACATGGCGATCGCCTACCTGCTTATCGTCGGTGTCCTGCTTCTCCTTGGACATGGGCTTGCCATGGTCCCGAAAGAATTCGGGAGGCAGTTCCTGTACACGATGATTGCGCTGGCTTTTGTCCTCGTGTTTAATATTGTATCGGTCTTTGTCCAGGACAACAAGAACTTCTTGAATTATTCCATAGGCCTTTATTCCATCCTTCCGGTTATCATGTATGTGTTCGCGTATAAGTTCTCGGACTATATCAAGATTGACTACTTCAAGGATAGCGTGTTCGAGAATGTATCGCAATCCATTGTCCTGTTCGATTTCCGCGGCGAGATGGTGATGTGCAATTCCAAGGCCGTCCGGCTATTTTCGATGATTGACTTCTCGAAGAAGCCGTTGCGCAAGGAGTTCGAAAAGATCTGCAACATAGTGATTGTGGGCGAAAAGGATATCGATACGGCGTCGCTGCAGTGCTTTGTGCGTCAGTCTTCGGGACGGATTCCGCTGCGTTGCGATTTCCGCAGGCTCAAGAACGAACATGGCGCACTTGTCGGCTACCTGTATGTGTTTGCGGATATCGGCCTCGAAACAGATCCCGTGACGGGCTATCAGGAATGGGATGGATTCAAAAACTTTGTCTTGGAAAATTCAGAGACGTTTGCCCTGCCTCTGACTGTCATCGTTTCCGACATCAATAACCTTTCGGTGGTCAACAGTGTCGGTGGCCGCACCCGTGGTGACCAGATGCTCAAGGCTTTCGCCCATCTCCTGCGAAAAGAATTTGTCGAAAATTCTTACTTTGTCCGTGGCGAGGGGGCGAACCTTGTTGTCCTTGCCTATAACCGTTCGAAGGAGACGGTCGCCAAGGCCATGGAATCCGTGAGTGCCGCATTCGGGGGACAATTCCTCTATGCGACGGAACAGGTCCTGGATTTTCAGACAGGAATCCTGCAGGCTATCGAGACGGCGTCCAAAGTCCTGAGGCAAAAGAAGCTTCTGGATACGGATTCCAAGCATTCCGAGATCCTGGAAACGCTCAAGCAGGCTTTGCTCAAGAACGACAGCCGTTTCGAAGAGCATGTCGCGAAGATGCAAAAATTCTGCGATGCGCTGGCGCCTCGTCTCGACCTGACCGAAAGGCAGCTGAGTGACTTGAAGCTGCTTTGCACCTTGCACGATGTGGGCAAGGTGGCCATCCCTGTCGAAATCCTGCAGAAACCCGCGAAGCTGACTCGCGAGGAATATCGCCTGGTGCAGTCGCATGTGGAAAAGGGCTACCAGATTGCCAAGAGTTCCAAGGAATTTGTCGGTATTGCCGACTATGTGCGGCACCATCATGAACGCTGGGACGGAATCGGCTATCCTGACGGCATCAGCCGCGAAAGCATTCCGCTCCTTTCAAGGATTATCGCGGTTCTCGATTCCTATGATGCTATGACGAGTCCGCGCCCCTACCGTGCCGTGATGCCGAAGGAATACGCGCTCAACGAGCTGCGCTCCTGTGCGGGAACCCAGTTCGATCCGACAGTTGTTGCCGAGTTCCTGCAGGTGCTTTCGGAAGAAACCGAGGATGCCGGGACTGAAAAGAAAGCGGCCGAGTCTTCGCAGGCGCCGTCGGCTTCCAATGTCCATGTGCCTTCCGCAGAGGCGCTCGCTTCGATGAAGGATGTCGTGCAGAAGATGGACAAGCGGGCCCCCTGCATTCACCGCGTGCAGTTCTGCCGTTGCATTGTCGATGCTGGCAACAAGATTGTGTCGGTAGACGAAAACTTCGAGGGCATGACTGGGTATTCTCGCGAGGATATCCGTCAGATGAATTTGAGCCTGGAATCCCTGATTCCGCCGGAAGATTTGACGGAATACCTTTGTGCGACTGCCGATCTTGCCGCGAAGGAACAGGTCGCCTATTTCGAACACCGCCTGCGCTGCAGAAACGGTTCTGTCCTGTTCGTGTTCGGTGCGTACAAGGTGTTTTACGATTCCGCTTCGCGAGAGAACCGTTGCGAGGTGATTATAGCCGATAGCTCCAGCACGACTGCCATGACGATGATGGCCCGTGACGAACAGGTGAAGGCGGCTCGACAGTTGCGCCAGTGGGAAGATACCTATCGCAAGGATTCCCTGACGGGGCTGTTGAACCGGTCGGCCTTCCAGAGCGATGTGGAAGAAAAGTTGCTCGACAGCGAGACCAAGGTGATGCTCCTGATGATAGATGTCGATAATTTCAAGAAGTACAACGACACCTATGGCCACCGCGCGGGAGACGAATACCTTGTCTTTGTGGCAAATACGGTCCGCGGTTCCTTGCGCGATAGCGACCTGGCTTGCCGTATGGGCGGTGACGAGTTTGCCGCAGCGCTCTTCTTCAAGAAGGAGAACGATACGGAATTCATGCATTCGCGCGCTCGCCAGATTTTTGACCGGATATCGAATAAGTTGGCGGCGGCAGAACACCCGACCGGGCTTTCGATGGGCGCGGTCGTTGCCGAGCACGAAAATATGACGTTCAAGCAGGTCTACGAGGCTTCCGACAAGGCCCTGTACAAGTCGAAGAAGGATGGCCGCGGCAGGCTGTCTGTCGAATCCGCGACCCTGTCGTAAGTCAAAATTCATAGTCCAAGTTGGAATGTAGGCGCGTCTAATTTTGCGCCTTTTTCGCGGGTTGCTTGTGATATACGGCAAAAAACGCTTTTTGGGGCGGCATGGACGATGAAAAAAAACGAATTTTTTATTTATTTTAGCACGAAAAAAGGTGGCAATATGAAGAATATACGTACGAAGTTTGCCCTAGTCGCTGCGCTCGCCCTGGTGGTGGGTGCGGGTCAGTCCTTTGCCGCGTGGGACGGCAAGTCCATGGAAAAACCGGAAATCCAGAAGATTGACGGCAAGGTTTTTTACCTTATCGGTAACGAGGCGAACCTTGCATGGTTTGCTGATTCCGTTAACAAAAATAAGGGGACTATTGCATTGAACGCGAAATTGGTCCAGTCGCTTGACCTGGCCGAAAAACTCTTTATGCCGATTGCCGCAGGGAAGGGCGATACGCAATTTGGCGGCGTGTTCGATGGTGACGGATTCACGATATCCAATCTTTATATTGATGCGGCGAAAATAGGCGAAATCCCTAATCCGAACTGCGATACCTCGAAATCGTACTGTAACTCTCAAAATCCTGGGTTTATTGCCGTGCTAGGCGGAGGTGGCGTTGTCAAAAATTTGAATCTGGAAAACGTGTATATTACGGCATCGACCAATGCAGGCGAAATATTGGATGTCGCAAACCCGATTTCGGTGGGAGGAATAGTAGGCTGGCAGACGGGTGGTTCCATCGAGGGATGCTTTGTTTCGGGCAAGATCTTTACAAGTGGAGCTGGCAATGCCGTTGGTGGTGTTGTAGGAACAGCGCGAGGAGGCTCGATTAGAAATACTTTGAGTACGGTTTCTGTGTATGCTAGCGGGAATTCGACATATGTGGGAGGCATAGTAGGGTTTGTCAGAGGGGCGACAAGTATCGAATACAGTGCGTACGATGGAGCCGCGCTCATAAATAACGGTGACGGAAAGCGGGGAGGCATCCTGGGCAATTTTGAAATTGGAACGGCTAAGGTCGAGATTGCCTATTTCGATGGAGATGTTGTCTCGGAGGGTATTGGTGCCAAGACGGATTCGCTCGAGGTGGATGGCACGACGGTGAGTGAAGAAGAACTGAATGTCGGCAAGGTTACGTGCGCGTTGAACGGTGGCGAACTTAAGGATGGTGCCTGCGATAAGGATGGCGTGTGGTCGGTTGGCGAAACCCACATTGTCGTGAACGGCGTGTCGCGTAACGAGAGCGGTGCGCTCATGTTCGAAGTCAAGTTCGATGCTAATGGCGGCGTGTTCCGCGATGGCGACAAGACAAGCAAGCTTTTGAAGGTCGGCGACAAGATTACGGCCACAGAAATTATCCCGCCGACCCGCGGTGATACCGTATTTGCGGGCTGGGCTCTTGCCAAGGATGCTGAAACTCCGGACGAGGACCTTGGCGCTGCCGACAGGGCGAAAACGGTTTATGCCGTGTGGAAGAAAATGTTTACCGTCAAGTTCGATGCGAACGGAGGGACCTTCCCGGATGAATCTACGGAAAAGTCGAAGGTTGTCGCGGATGGCGCTGCCATAGACGTGAGTGGTTTCGATGTCCCACAGACCTACACCTCCGAAGAAGAAGTCAAGTACTACTTCTCGGGCTGGGCTCTCGAAGCCGATGCCGAGGCTGCCCTCGAAACGCTTGGCTCTGCAACCGATAACGTGACGCTTTATGCGGTATGGACGGAAGCTCCGACATTCACGGTCACCTACGATACGCGCGGATTCGGCGTGACTGTCGATTACGTGCAGGAAGGTGAAACGACGACTCTGCCCGAGACTCCGAAGGCGGATGGCTACAAGTTTGTCGGCTGGTTTACCGATTTCACATTTGCGGAAGGTTCCGAATTCGACTCCGAAACGCCGATTGCAGAAAATGTTGTCGCATATGCCAAGTGGGACATCGTTGAATATGAAATTGTCTATATCATGGGCAAGGGCGCGAACAACGAGGCGAACCCGGTTTCTTATACGGTCGAAACGCCGACCATCAAGTTGCAGCCGCCCACCAAGAAGGGCTACCACTTTGACGGCTGGTACTACGATGCGGATTTTGTGAATACGGCGACGCAGATTACCGAAGGCTCCACGGGAAAGGTGAAGTTGTATGCAAAGTGGGAAATCAAGACGTTTACGGTCACCTACATGGCTGGCGAATTTGCCCTGGAAATCGTGGAGCCCGATGTCAAGGCCTACGGCGATACGATCAAGCTCAAGGAAGCCTCGTTTACCCGCTACGGCTACCTGCAGGACGGCTGGTCCACGAAGGATGGCGGCAAGAAGAAATACGACCTTGGTGCCGAATATGCCGCCGATGCGGATGTCGCCCTTTTCCCGCACTGGGTAAAGGACCCGACTGCTATTCCTGTCGTAGCGAAGGCGGCCGCACGCTTCGGTGTCGTGGCGAACGGAAGGACTCTTGAACTTTCCGGCGTGCGCTCCGGTACGCCTGTCGCCGTGTTCGATATGCGCGGGCATGTCGTGGCGAAGGCTACGGCAAGTGCGGGCTTGTTCAGCATGGGGACGTTTGTGCCGGGAATGTACCTGGTTCGCGTGGGTAGCGAAAGCCGTCGCGTGCTAGTGCGCTAGCTTGAATTTGAAATACCCTGCAATCTGTAGCGGATGGTTGAATGTGCCATCCGCCATTTTCTTTTGCAGATCCTCGTCGGAGAGTTCGAGAGACTCGATGTCCTCGGTGCTGTCGAAATGCGTGCTGCCGCTCTTGACGACGCCGTCAATGAATACCACGTGAAATACGCCGCGGTGCCTGTCCGGATTCACCGGGAACTTGCCGAGGTAGCGGATTGCCTTGCCTTCGTCATCCTCGCTATACGATACTTGGCAACTTGTTGCCATAGTAGAGTTATCCTCTTTGGGGAGCAGGCGAGGATCTATGCAGTACCCGCATTCTTCCTGCAGTTCGCGGAGCGCGGCCTGTTCCGGCGTTTCGCCCTTGTCGATGATGCCCGCGGGGAATTCGAGCGCGATTTTTCCGGTGCCGTGGCGGTACTGTTCTGTCATGACCCACTTGCCTTCTGCGGTACGCGCGAGAATCAGCACCCAGTCGGGTTGCCATAGCGTGTAGAAGTCGTCGATGACCTTGCCGTTCGGGAGTTCGCAGGTTTCCTTCGCGACCTTGAGCCAGGGGGCGTCTACCAGGTATTCCGTCTTGAGCAGTTTCCAGGGGTTCATCGCTATCCTTCCAGCTTGTTCTTCAGGTAGTGCCTTGCGGTCCACGTGAAATATAATATGTCGGCGATTACAAGTGCCACGGCGCAGGTGAAAAATACCTGCTGGTGCATGCCGAAATGCCCCGCCATGGAGCCGCCCGCTAAAATGCCCGCCCCGATACCGATGTCCCAGCCGCTCAGGTACGTGCTGTTCGCGGTACCGCGCTGGTCGTGGCGGGCGAGGTTCACGCACATCGTCTGGTAGCCGGGGAAAATTAGCCCGAGGCTTGTACCGATGAGGAATGCCGATGCGAAGAAGGTGACAGGCGAGTGGCTAAAGGCGAGCAGGAAGTACGCGACGATGTTGAGCGTCATGCCGGTGCCAACCAAGTGAATCAAGTAGCCGCGGTCAATCAGGCGCCCGGTCATAACGCGGTTCAAGATGAGTCCTGCCGCGATGAGCGCGTAGAACCAGCCGGAACCTCCGATGCCCAGTTCTTTCGCGTAGAGCGCGATGTAGTTCGTGACGGGCCCGTAGGCGAACCCCACGAAGATGAAGTTCACGAACTGCGGGATGGCGCGCGTGAGGAAGAACCGGTCGAGCGAAAGCGGCGCGTGCGGCTTTTTCTCCTTGCGGGGAACGTTCAGGGTCTGCACGAGAACGAGCCCGATGATGCACAGCGCGATGGAAATGATAAACACGATGGTGTCGCCGAAGGCCTCGTACAGGAACATACCCGTCATCGGGCCGGTCGCGAACGCGAGATTCACGCTAATCCCGAAATAACCGATGCCTTCCCCGCGGCGGCTTGCGGGGAGCGCGTCGATGGCCACCGTGTTGCTTGCGGTACTCGAAATCCCGAAGAAGAGTCCGTGTGCAAAGCGCACTGCGGCTAGTATCGGCAGGAATGCCACCGTCTTGTAGCCCAAGAAACATGCGGTAAACGCGAAGAACGTCCAGAAGTACAGCGGCTTGCGGGAAAGCGTATCCACGAGGAAACCCGCGAAGGGCCTGCAGGCGAGTGCCCCGATGGTGTAGAGCGAGATGATGAACCCAGCGGTTGCGTTGTCGGTCTGGAACTTCTCGATAATGTAGAGCGGCAGAATCGGCAGCAGCTGGTAAAAGCTGAAGAACAGCAGAAAGTTCGCGGCGGCGACCGTCACGAAGTTGCGTGTCCAGAGAGCTGGCTTTTGGGTTGCATCCGTCATATCAAATATCCCGGAGGCCAAAGATAGAAATTACTTCCCGAATAAAATCTTTCTTAAAAACGGCTGGTCCGGATTATTTCGTAAATCATTTGTCAAGGTCCGCCCACATCTCGTTCATATCCGTATAGCGCTTGGTCTTCGGGTCTGCTTCTAGTCGCTTTGCTTCTTCGATTGTGTCTAGGAGTTCGCCGGAACGTTTCGGGTATTTCACTTCAAAGGGGAGGCCTTGCTGTAGCACCACCTGCCGCAGGAACATAGAAATCGCCTGAGACATAGAAAGCCCCAGCCCCTCAAGGAGCTTGTTGGCCTGGCTGCTCAGCTCGGAGTCGATGCGGAAATTTTTAGCTATGGTGCTCATGAACATAAATATACCTCATTTTGATTGCAAAAGCAAGTGAATGATTGTGTATTCTTGCGAATGCTATCAGAGTTGTGCTTTCTGAAGTCTTTTATGCTACACATTTGTGCATTATAATATAATTTTAGGAGTGGGATTTGTCAATAGGCTTGAGTATTTTTTTGAGGAAAAGGTTATATTCAGATTAGAGGTATTTTATGGGACTTTTAGATTCGTTCTTAAATAAGCGTATTGGACCGGTATTCTTAAAAGAATCAAGTGACTCTGAAAATTTCATTGTGAAAATGAATTCTTTACTGACAAATGCTACCGGTAGTATTAAAGAAAAAATTGAAGAACAAATAAAATATGCCGAAGCTGGTTTGCTTGGTGAAAAGCAGATTGCTTTTGAGTTGAAGAACAGTGGAATAGACATGTATGTTCTTCACGATATCTATCTTGAAAAGGGTGATTTGTCGGCGCAGATTGATTTTTTGCTGATTACAAGACGGCATCTCTATGTTATAGAATGTAAGAATCTATTTGGAAATATTGAAATTGATGCAAAAGGCAATTTTATCCGACATATGAATTTTGGCAAGGCGTACAAGAAGGAAGGCCTTTATTCGCCAATTACGCAAAATCAGCGCCACTTGAATGTTTTGAAAGAAGTCCGTCGAGAGGTGAAAACTGGTAGTTTTTTGGGCTTATCTGAAAAAATATTTGATAATACTTTTGCAGAAAATTATCAGTCAATTGTTGTCCTTGCGAATCCTAAGACGGTGTTGAACAATAAGAACGCGCCCAAAGAAATTAAGAGCAGGGTTATTCGTGCCGATCAGCTAGTAGCTTTTATCAAAGCGAAAGATGACGCTTCGAAGGATGTTTGTTGGACTGATGCTGATATGCGTGAAACGATTCAGTATTTCCTTGACAAGAGCCTTCCCAATAAATCGGATTATTCGAAAAAGTACGAAGAGATGCTTGCTGAATGCAAAACTCAAGAGGCAAAGCGCGTTCTAGAAAAGAAAACTGAATCTGCCGAAAAAGATGGGACGTCAAAGACTTGTCCTCGTTGTGGAAAAGCCTTGGTTTTGCGGATTGCTAAAAAAGGGGAGAACGCTGGCAACCAATTCTGGGGATGCAGCGGTTATCCAAAATGCAGGTTTATTGAAAAAGCGTGATTCACTCCTCAGGATGACGCTTCGAGCTATTTCCTCTCCAGCATCACGATGGTTTCGAGGTGCGGTGTTCTCGTACATATTGGCTCCGACAAGGGCGGTCAATGGGTACTTGCCTAGAATCCCAAAAGGATTAATTAGTTTTTTTTCTTGATTCCTTTGCTTGATTACATACTAAGAGCGGCCAAAATAAGCTGCCGGTATGTAAACGGCAAAATGCGTTTCTCTCTGTTACATACCAGAATGTGGAAAATTGCATTTTGGTATGTAATAACGGGACGTAAATCGGATTGGAAAGCGGGGAAACGGCCTAGTTGTATGCCTTGGAGTGCGAAATCTGCCTTGGTAGGGCTTTTTTAGTGGCAGGTTTACATACCAAATGTCCCCCAAAGGCTTTCTAGTATGTAAGGCCCAAAAAGCATTTTGCTCAATTACATACTAAAAGAGGTGGAAAGGCCTGTTTGGTATGTAATTTAGGAACAAAATATTGCCGAAAGCCCGCTATAGGCGATTGATTCGGCGTTCCACGCCTCAGGATGACGCTTTGCGTCATTTCTTTTCGAGCATCACGATGGTTTCGAGGTGCGGGGTGCCGGGGAACAGGTCGAGCGGCTGCACTTCGCGCACGCGGTAGCCGTAGCGTTCCCATTCCTTGAGCGAGGCGGGAATTTCGTCGGTGCCGCAGAACACGTGGCATACGCGGATTGGCTTTCTCATCGCGAGTGCGTGAATCACGCCCGGTTCGCAGCCCTTGCGCGGCGGGTCCAGCAGGATTTTTTCCGGTTCGTTCACGATCGGCCGCGGCAGTCGCGTCTGCACGAACATTTCGTCGATTTTACCTGCGATAAAGCGGTAGTTTTTCTTCAGGTGCTTTGCGGAAGCCTTCGCGCAGTCGATGGACGGGCCTTCCCATTCCACGCCCAGAACGTCCTTGGCGGCTTCGCCGAGCGCAAAACTGAACAGGCCGTAACCGCAGTACAAATCCAGGAAGTGGTCTTCCTTGCCGAGGCTGAGCATGCGGCTCGCCGCCTTGATGAGGTTGTGAATCTGGCTTTCGTTAATTTGGCTGAATCCCGTGACGGGGTAACGCAGGCTAAAGTGCCCGAGATTCAGGCTAAGTTCGCGCGGGCCGTAGAGTTGCTTGAAGTTCAGGCCTTCGGTGGGGCGCTTGGCTTCGAGGTAGTAATCCGATTCGGTCGTGTCCACGTAGGCATGCGCCGCGGTCACGTGGAAGGGCGATTTTTGCAGTGCGTCGGCAATCAGCTTGAGCTTGCGCACGATGCTCGCGTCAATCTTCTTGATGTTGAAAATCACCACGCGGTACTGGTACGTGCCGCGGATAATTATCCAGTTGAGCGCGTAGGCGAGCGGCTTGTACGCGGGCGTAATCAGCTTCTCGAACAGGAAGTCGTAAATCTTGTTGTGTTCCTCGGGCTCGAGCATGGATTCCTGGCGGTCAAACTGCAGATTGCCCGGCTGCATGTACACGCGGCGCTTGCTCGTGGTGCGGTACCCGCGGTGCATGGGGCTTGCAATTATCTTCTGCGGGTTGCCGGCAAGGCGGTTCACGTCCCAGAATTCCTGGATGGCGTCGTTCTTGACCTTCAGCTCGTCCCTGTAGTCAAGCATGGCGAGCGATTCGCCGTGGAGGGAGTCGGCCTCCTTGGTGTAGCCCGGAATCTGGTGTGCGATGGCTTGTTCGAAAAACATGATTGCCTCCATGTCGGCCGTTTTTACAGGGGCAAATTTAGAAAAAATAGAATCCCTAATCATCGTCTTTTCGGCAACGGACGGGGCGCCCGGTATTCTTACTATTACCATGGATAAAATATTTATGGAGACATTTCCTGTACTCGGCTTGCTGCTCCTCTTGCACCTCTTGTTTGGGCTCCTCTAGCTTGGATCGACAGGCCCATGATATCGGATAGGCTTCCACGGCGTAATAGAGAGTATCGCCCGTTAATGCTGATTTGATGGACTCTTCAGTGCTGCTCCAAAAACTCACTAAATCTCTGAAAACCGCGTCATAAAAGTCACCTATTGCATTTTGGCATCGAACATCGACATCGCAGTCAGTGGTATCTTGTGGATACGCTTTGGCGATGTCTTCCCGCCGGATTATCTGGAATTCCGCGTAAAGGTCTGGTGTTATGAGTGATTTGATTAGGGAAACAAATTCTTCTTCGTTGGGCACGTGCCATCCATCAGGACAAATCCCCTGCACCACGTCAGGTAACTTACCCCTGCAACTGTTGTCTTTGCCACAGTCCAACGGGTTATCCGCATCGGTTGCGAATTTTACGGAATCGATCGCAGCAGTCCATTTGTAAAAGCAGCCGAACGCGTAATCACTTCTGCACCCAAATTTGCCCCTCATGCTCGGATAGCTTACGGAGTCTTTGTAGGCAAGGTTCTCGGCCATCCATATCTGCGAGTTTATTTCGATGGTCCTGTAAACATGCCCGTCCCGAGGGTCGGTCATGGATCCGACCAAATCCTTTGGCGTCTTCCATTTGCCTGACCTGCAGATAAAATAGCGGTCGTAGTTGCGTATATTGTCGTGGAAATCTATCTGGGAGGAATCCTCGAGAATGTTGATTACCCGGACGGTATCTTCGAGAGCCTTGACGCATCGGCCCAATTCCTTTTCGGCGGGCGAGAGCGGACGCCAAATGGTCTCGTCAAAAATATAGAGGCTGTCGGTGATATCACCCTTCTTTATCGCCCCATCGGTAGTATCCTTCCAGCCGTAGGTATCCTTCTCGAAGTCGTTCGCTATGTTCCATGCGCCACTTCTGCATATAAAGTATACGGAGGCGTTTTTGCTCTTCTTGTTTGCGTTTTTCTGTACTTCGCCTTCACGCTTTGCGTTGCAGCTGCCGAGCCTAAAGTTATTGTACCAGAAGTTGTTTACGTACTTTTCGAATGCGGGGATGTCGGCCGATATTTCCCAACCGGCGATGTTTTTGCCGATGGCCTTGAGGCTGTCGTTCTTGTTTGTTTCGAAGGCCCAATCCGCAATGACGGTTGCAGCCGCGCTGTCATTCCAGGTGCCGTCTTCTTCAATGTCAGATGCGTAGTTGGCCAGGCGCTCGCTGAAGTCGGCTTCATCAAGGTCTCCCTGCATCAGCACGCTAATTGCGAGGAGCGCGGCGCTGCCGTCGCTCTCCCCGAAAATGTTCAGGTCTTCGGAGTTGGCGAATTCACCCTCGATTCCGAACGATGCCAGTACTTCCCGCTCTGCCCGTTCCTTTGCGGTGGCGACATCCATGGAATCGGTCGCTGCCAGGTAGACGGAGCGCTCGTATTCCAGGTGCGTAAGCAGGTTTACGTTCGCCACCTCGCGTTTACTCAGATCTATAATGGCGTAAAGGGTAATCGGCGATTGCGATTTTTTGCCGGAGACTTCGTTCCGGTAGAACCCGTTTGCCTTCAGGAGCGCAAATGGGGATGCCTGCTTCGCGACCTTTACCGAGAATTCGCCCTTGTCGTTCTTTGTCTTGCCCTCGTAGCTGTTGCCTGTCTGGGAAAGAGTCTTTTCGTCGAGCTCCTGTATCGTGATGCTGGAGCCGTGCAGGAACGGCCCCTTTTGCGTTACGCCCGAGATAGTCTTGTCGGTGACGGCGATGACTTCCTGGTCCTCGACGGAGCCGCCGGCCGATTTTTCGGCGTTGCTACAGGCAGCAAGGAAGTATGCGGGCAGGAATGCCGTGGCGAGAATTGTGCAGAGTCTATTCATCTTTTACTCCCTTGCTGGAGGGTGGATCCTGTATAAAACCTTCTTTGTGCATATCGCTTAGCGGGAACAGCTGCATGTTCAGGCGGTAAACTTCTTCGGTCCTTGCGCTCTCGGTGGCGATTGCCACGATGCGCCTGCGGCACTCGGCCAGTTCCTCTACAATCTGGCCGTACGCCTCGCGGGTGATGCCCAGCGTGAGGCCCGTGATGTTGCGGCCCTGTGCGGGGTCGTTCTTGAGCGCATCCGTGGCGAGTTCCGCCATTTGCACCTGCAGGTCGTGCGCAATGGCCTTCTGCACGGTCTTGCTCGCGCTGTTGCGGGCTTCGCTCCCCATGCGGAGCGAGCGGTCGGCCTGCCGGTAGTTCCCTTGCGCGTCCTGGGTGAGGTAGCCCGCCTCCTGCAGGAATTCCAGAATCTCGCGGACTTCGCCAGTTTTTACGCGGTAGCGGGTGGCCCTCGAAATCTCCTTCGGGTTCGCTCCGTCCATGCAGGGAGCAAGTTCGCGGATAAGCGAGTTCTTCCAGGACTTGAAAAACTGGTATTCCTCCGCGGTAATCGGCTTTACCTTGTGAACGCGCGCCAGTTCGGCGATGCTCTCGAGAATTTCTTTCTTGTCGCTTTCACTTTTCGCGTTATCCAAGGCCACCAGCTTGCAGAAGAACGTGGATTCGAATCCGGCGAGCCCCATGGCTTGTGCCACCTGCGGAGCCGTGCGTTCGCCCAGGTTTTTCTTGCCTTCGCAGACGTATTGCAAGAATACGGGGGACTTGATGCCGGCGCTCTCGGCAAAGGAGGCCCACGAGAGGGCCTTGCGGGCCTTCTGCTCTTCGTAGAAATCTCGGATGCATTCCCGGTAATTGATGTACTCGATGACGGGTCTCATGGTTTCAAATATACACTGTGAAAAGTTATTTTGCAATAGTTAGAATATAAAAAACTTTAAAATTTTTATAAAATCACAATATTTTGCATATTTTGATAAAAATTTCTATTAAATTGGAATATATATCGCTGCGAAGGCTGGCTTTGGAAACAAAAAAAGACCCCTCGAACGAGGGGTCCTAGAGCGGCGGACCGGGATCGAACCGGCAACCATTAGCTTGGAAGGCTAAGGCTCTACCATTGAGCTACCGCCGCAACAAGCCCAATTATACAAAAATCGGGCGTTTTTTAAAGGGTTTTGCCGAAAGATATTTGATTTTTACAAAAAACTTGCTAAATTTTCGCCCACATTAACAATCATACCCAAGGAGTATACTTGTTCCCTAATCCGCGCGATCGCCGCATGCCCAACCGTCCCAGCGATGGGACCCGTACCAACGAAGATATCCATATCTCCCCGATTCGTCTTGTGAAGGAAGATGGCGAGGCCATCATCATCGAGACGAGCAAGGCATTGCAGATGGCAAAGGACGCCGGACTGGACCTGGTGGAAGTGTCTCCGAATGCAAAACCGCCCGTATGCCGCATCATCAACTACGGCAAGTACAAGTTCGAGCAGGTCAAGAAGGCCAAGGCTGCTAAGGCCAAGCAGCACGTGGTGAAGCTGAAAGAAATCAAGATGCACCCGAAGACTGCCGAGAACGACTACCAGTACAGGATCAAGCAGGCGGCCGAGTTCTTGCAGGACGGTATGAAGGTCAAGCTTATCATGCAGTTCCGTGGGCGCGAGATGGCGCACATGGACTACGGCAAGCGCCTGATGGAACGCGCCAAGGAAGACCTGGCTCCATTCGGCGATTTGGAAATGGACTCCAGGGTGGAAGGCAACACAATGCTTTCTATCTACGGTCCTAAACGTGGTGCGGGTTCTGCCAAAAAGCAGGACCAGGCGCCAAAGCCCGCAACCGAGCCAAAGGCAGCAGGTGAGGCTTCAACTTAATAACCGAAGAGGTAAAAATGCCTAAGATGAAAACACACAGCGGTGCTAAGAAGCGCTTCCGCGTGACGGGTTCCGGCCACGTCAAGTTCAAGCGCGCTGGTATGCGCCACATTCAAGCCAAGATGACCACTAAGCGTAAGCGCAACCTTCGTAAGGGTGCACTCGTCAAGAAGGTCGATACCTATCACGTCAAGCGTCTGCTTGTAGTAGCATAAGGAGAGTAAGAATGCCACGCGCTAAAACCAGAGTTCCTTCCCGCGAACGCCGCAAAAACATCCTCAAGGCCGCCAAGGGTTTCTATGGCCGTCGCAAGTCGAACCTTCGCCTTGCCATTGACGCCGTAGCCCACGCCGGTCAGTATGCCTACGCCCACCGCCGTGACAAGAAGGGTGACTTCCGCTCTCTGTGGATCACTCGCTTGAACGCAGCAGTCCGCGAACATGGCATCAGCTACAGCCAGTTTATCTTCAAGCTTTCCAAGTCGGGCATCCAGCTGAACCGCAAGGTCCTCGCTGACATGGCCGTCGCCGATCCTGAAGCTTTCGCCAAGGTCGTGGAAGTCGTGAAGGCTGCCTAATAGCTGCATCTTTACGCGAGAAATTCGCCCTGCTCCTAACCGAGCGGGGCGTTTTTTTTAGTGCCGGAACATTTCCCTTTGCAGGAGCTTCATCTGGTTGCTCAGCTGGGTCCATTCCGCGTTCCACTGTTGTTGCAGCAGGGCGCACTTTTTTTCGAGCCTTTCGATGACGATGGCCTGCGCCGCGGCTGGGCCGGCGAATTGCGGGTGGGCGGAGGCGACAATTTGGTAACAGCGCGTGGCGGTTTGCTTATATTGGTTCATCAGCGTGGCGATGTTTCGTATCCTAACGGCTGCGCTGTTGCTTAGCAGGCGGCTGCTCCGTTGCCAGAGAATCTCTATCTTGTCGATCAGGTTCCCGAAAAAGAGCACGGAACTTTGGGCGTTTTCCGTTTTCAGCTGCACGGCGAGGATTGACGAGGCGTATTGGTCTGCTTCCAGGATGCAGCCTGCGAACGCTTCCAGTTCTTGAAACAATATCCATGCGGATTGTCGCTTGTTGCAGTCCTGCTCGAATTCCTTTAGGAGCTTGTCCCTTTGCTGGTCGTGGCTTTGCTGGTCTTTTGCCAGCTTTTTCCTCATGCGCCAAATCAATAGCCCGGCGACAATTCCTCCTGCCACCGCTCCGACGAGCGCCGCCGAAAAAAGATTCCATATGATTTCGTTCGTAGCCAAAAAAGCTTGCATTCCATAACGCCAAATTGTTAATTTGGTCGCAAATATAGATAAAGGTAAATTCCGGTGTCAATTCTTTTGGAGGCTATAACAAAAAGGTATTTGTTTGTAAGAATCTTGACATCTGTTTTTAATGCCGTGTCTGGATGTCCTGGCCCAAATCTAATCCCGGAATCTGAATTTCCAGTTCCCTGGCCTGTGCCATGCGCTTTTTCGCGAATTCCGTTGCGATGTCGGAATCCGCGTTCATGATGCGGTGGTTTGCCATCTTCATGAATTTTTCGACGCGGGCGATGTCTGCTCGGGTCCTTTCGCTGCAGTAGGTTTCTGCCATGCGTTCGAAGATATATTCTTCTGCGGCTTTGGACAGGTGGATCATGTCATCGGCATAAAAGCGGTAGTCGCGCAGTTCGTCCATCACGATTTCGTAACTCGGGAAGTAACTGACTGAATTCGCGGACGCCTGCATGCCGGCTATTGCCTTTTCTACCGCGAGTTGCAGCGTCGCCTTCGAAAGGGTGTTGCCGTGCGCGCCGTCGCCCGTGTGCCTGAGCGGCGATACGGTTAATACGATATGCGGGTTGCGCCCCGCAATCGTGCGTAAACTCACGACAATCCCGCGAATCGATTCTGCCGCTTCTTCTACCGTAATCATCCTGTGTTCGAAAATGCGCGGGTCCTGCCGGTGGCAGTTTGAGACTGCGCAGCCGCGGATGTTCCCGCTACCTGAGAGCGCGTCCTTGAGGAAGTACACGAGCGCGGTGCCGAGCGTGATAAATACGACATCGGCCTTTTGCAGAAACTCGCGCGTGCGGGTCGCGGCCTCGTTCATCTTCGCGATGCATTCTTCGCGTGTCGCGCCCGAGAGCGAACCGTGCGCATCCCAGCTGTGCCAAAGCTTGTCGCTACGGGTGTCCTGGAAAACATCCCCTTCTCCGAAAACTTTTCCTTCGGCGATGGCCTTGATTTGCCGCTCGATGGATGCCGGGTTGTAGACTGTCCCGAACGGGTTCGCGAATACGTCAAACTTGCGTGCCGCAAACTGTGCCGATATTTTGTCTGCGAAGCACGACCCGAAAAAAGCCAAGTGGCTCGTGTAGTCGATGTTGAAGCTTGCTGCGGGGGTGTCTACTTTGGTGAAGAAGTCCATGGTGATAATATAGTCATTAGTCGCGGGATGCGCGACAATCCCGAACCTTCCTCGCGGGTGAAACCTTGAAAAATATTGTAGAAAAGTATAATTTTTAATAAAAATTCTAAAAATTGCTTAAATTCTACATGAAAACACAAAAAAAATATTGTAAAACTATTGACTTTTTCAAAAATAGAGTATATATTTAATCCCAGAACGGCTCGTACGGCTAGCCTCGAACAATAAAAGAGTCTTGTGCAACCGATACGGCCGATGTTAGGAGGAACAATGAAAGATATTCTCGAATATACGGACTACCGCCTGTATATTGCGGACTATTACGCCGACAGAAAGGCAAAATCCGCGTTCACCTGGCCGGAGTTCGCGAATGCGGCGGGGTTCTCTTCGCCGGTCTACCTGAAATACGTAAGCGAGGGACGCTACAACTTGAGTGACGAGGCTGCAGTTCGCGTTGCACAGGCGATGAAGCTTGCGGATTTCGAACAGGGATATTTTTGCGAGATGGTTCGCTTTGACCATGCGAAGAATGACGCCGAGAAAAAGGCCGCGTTCAACAGGATGCTCGCGATTGCCGATGCCCACAAGGCGAAAATTTTGGAGGGGGATTCCTTCCGCTTCTTCAGTGACTGGAAGAATCCGGTCATCCGCGAACTTGCTCCCGCCATGCCGGGGGCCAAGCCCTTGGCACTTGCGCATGCATGCCGCCCGAAGGTGAGTGCCGCCGAGGTGAGCGAGACGCTCAGGTTCCTCGTGAATGCGGAACTGCTCCAGAAAGACGAAGACGGCAATTACCGTCAGACCGAGAAGTCTGTGACGACGGGCCCGATGAATGCGACTCCGGTTGCCGTGCGCGGGCTGCATCGCCAGATGGGTGAAATCGCTCTCGAGGCTATCGAGGGCGTGTCTCAGGACGATCGGAACTTTTCGGGCCTCACGCTCGGTGTCACGCGCGGCGCCTACGAAGAAATTGTCAAGGAAATCGCGGAATTCCGCAAGAGGGTTGTCGCGATTGCCACGCGGGACAACGAAACGGATGAAGTCTATCGTATGAACATCCAATTCTTCCCGATGACGAATAAAGGTTTAAATAAAAAAGGTTAGGAGGATACCATGAATTACGTAAAAATGAGCAGAAAGTTTGTCTGCAGCGTGGCGATGCCGCTCGCCTTGATGTCCGCGGCATGCTCCGGCGACAAGCCGACGGCGGGTGGTTCTGCCGAAGAGACGGGAATCTATGCTTTCGAGGGGTCGGTGTCTGGCCGTGCGGCGCGTCTTGCGCAGATGCCTGAAAATACGGATTTGCTCGAATGGACTAGTGGCGCCGAAGATGGCGCTGTCATTAGGTTGTCTGAACTGGATTCGGTGACCCTGGATACGACGGGCACGTTCTATTACACTCTCTGTATGAACTCGTCGGGAGAATTCAGTTTTGACAGCGTCGCGCTGCGTAGTCCGTATGTGATGCTTGAGCTTGCCCCGTATGTGGAAAGCGAATGGTGGCAATGGGATGGAAACTGGTCGTTTGCAGAATATGATTCGCTCGGCGAGCGCTACACGGTTACGTATAGCGTAATTGTGGACTTGCGGAAAGCGAAAAATATCGACATCAACGTGATGACTTATCTAGAATCATCGCGCATACGGAACCTGGTAAATCAGGGTAAGACATTTGAAACTGCGAAACAGCAGGCAGATGGCGAAATCCTTGAGACGCTCGGCATGTATGGAGAACCGTTTGTGTTCGACAAGAGTGATTATGTCGAAAGTCGGAATAGTCTGATCGCCATGAATTTCCTGAGTGACTTTATGTGGGATTGGAACTGCGTTGCGCCCCCGTCCGAAATGGCAAATGCCTTTGCGGCGACGGGGACGCTCTCCCAGGTCGATTCGGTGCGCGACTTTTTCGCGAACGAGATTTACAACTGGAGTAAGTATGGCCGAACGAGCGATAGCGAGGGGGCTCTCCTGGGTGAATTTATGGCTGGCCTTTATGAACTGGGTGAATGTACCGAAGAACGCGAAGGCTTTATGGAGCGGGTGACAGTCAACGATGCCGATATGAATATTTCCTGTGGTTCTGGCAGATGGACATACAAGAAAATTTTTATGCAATCGAACGCTGTGAATGCGGCCTTTGACGTGATGACGGATGCTCGTGACGGGCGGACGTACAAGACTGTTACCTATAGCCTCAAGTATGAAGACCAGACTTGGCTGGCGGAAGATCTTGTCTTCAATTCTACTGACGGGCTCTACGCCTTGGCCCAGGCGTTTGACTTGCCGGATTCTGTTGTGATGCTTACGCCCGAAGAATGCAGAGAAACGTATGACAATCATGCCTATTGCGATGCGGTTGGTATAAGCGACTACGCCATAGACTATAAACGGCTTGGCCAGGCGATAGATTCTGTCATGGCCGCGACGGGGACATCCCAGTATCGGGGAATATGTCCGGAGGGGTGGCATCTCCCGTGGGGTGATGAATGGAGCAATCTGTTGGAATGGATAAACGAAAAATTGGGTGAAGAAGACAGGGACTATATGTGGGGTGACGACTATTTGGCGAGGGCCGGATTCGAGGGAACCTATTCTGGAGAAAAAAGAGAATATGTGGTCAGGCTTGATTCTCGCTATGACGATTACTATAGGGAATGGGAATATGAAAAGGATGAAAAATGGGCGACCTTGATAAGCTTCGGAGTAGGCGGCTGGAATATCATGTCGAATTCTCCGGATCGTTCGTTCCGAGTCCGTTGCGTGAAGGACTAGGCACTCTCTTGTTAGGAGGAAAGGGGAGGAGAACAGGAAGGCGGGCGAAAGCCCACCTTTTTGTGTTATATATCACGCGCGGGTGTCGTTTTGGGGCGAATCGCATTCCAAGTTGGAATAAAAATGGGGTCGCAATCGGGTCTGCCCTATACTATATTGAATAAGATGTTCCCATTGTTTCTACTAGTCGCATTCCTCGCGCCTGTCGCTTTCGCGCAGGACGTGTTCATTACCGTCGACCAGTTCGGGTACCGCCCCGATGCAAAGAAGGTCGCCGTATTGCGTAGCCCCGAGGTGGGTTACGATGCGTCGCTCTCGTATACTCCGGGTGATGTGATGGAGGTCGTGGACAGCGCGACCACGAAGGTCGTATTTTCCGGAGCACCGGTCGCTTTCCAGGAGGGTGCAATCGATACCGCCTCGGGCGATAAAATCTGGTGGTTCGATTTCTCGCAGCTCAATACGCCGGGTACTTACTTTATCCGTGACAAGGCGGATAACCTGAAGCAGTCTTTTTACTTCCGCATCCGGGACGACGTGTACAACGATATCTTGAAGGCGGCGATGCGCATGATGTTCTACCAGCGCGTAGGCATGGCGAAAGAGGAAAAGTATGCGGGCAAGGACTGGGCCGATGATGTGAACCACGCGCAGGACAAGACGGCCCGCCTGTTTACGGACAGCACGAATGCCGCGACGGAACGTGACGTGAGTGGCGGGTGGTTCGATGCGGGCGACTTCAACAAGTACACCATCTGGAACGGCAACTACATCGAGACGCTTCTGCGCGCCTACATGGACGTGCCACGTGCATTTACCGACGACTACAACATTCCCGAATCGGGCAACGGGATTCCCGATGTTCTCGACGAGGTGAAGTGGGGAATGGATCACCTGCTCCGCATGCAGAATGCTGATGGCTCGGTGCTCTCGGTGGTTGACGAGGACCACGTATCGCCCCCTTCGGCGGCGACGGGCCGCAGTTACTACGGCGCCCCCAACGCGATGTCCGCTTACTCTGCGGCGAAGGCGTTCGCGCTCGGTTCCATTGTGGCGGGCAAGCGCGGGAACACCGAATATGCGGCGACGCTCAAGGATGCCGCCCAGCGTGCCTACAAGTGGGCCGAGGCTCACCCGGATTCCATGTTCTACAACAACAAGGCGGAATACGGCACCAAGGACCTTGCGGCAGGCCAGCAGGAAATCGATACCAACTACACGACGGGTGCACGCTTCGCGGTGAAGGTGGCATCGGACTTCGCGATGTACGAACTCACCGGCGATGCGAAATACCTCGGGCGTTTCGAGGCGACTCCCGATAGCCTGCCCCTGATGCGGCAGTACGGCAGCTGGGCGCTCGACCAGTACCGCGTTGCGCACGACCTGCTCTATCTGCAGTACCTGGGCTACAAGGATGCGGATGCCGACGTGAAGGGAATCGTGCAGGAACGCTTCGTCTCGATTTTTGGACAAAGTAAGTATATTGCGGCGGGCCTGGGGGATGACGGCTACCGTTCCTACATCCGCGATTACAACTGGGGTTCCAATTCGGCGAAGGCTTCGAGCGGGCTTTTGTTCGGCAAGATGGCGGCCTACGAAGGCGCGACCTCTGCAGAGGCGCTCACATGGCACGATGCCGCGGAAGATTACCTGCACTACCTGCACGGCGTGAACCCGTTCGGCATGGTGTATCTCTCGAACATGGGTGGCTACGGTGCAGGCAAGAGCGTCACCAAGTTCTATCACGGATGGTTTACGGGCGACAATCCCGCTCCGGGCTACGTGACGGGTGGCGCGAACTCCCGCTATGCGTGGGCGGCCTGCTGCAAGCAGTACGATGCCGACAATTCTGCGAAGGGTTGCGGGAGTGCCGCGAACAACGCGCTCTGCTATGCGGTATCGCTCCCGGTCGGGGAACCGCACGCAAAGATGTACGCGAACATCAACGAGGGCTGGCCCATCGATTCCTGGGAACTCACGGAACCCTCTCTCGGGTACCAGACTGCGTATATCCGGCTCATCTCGCGATTCGTGAAGCAGAAGGGCGTGGATATCGGGGAAAAGTTCGGGAGCGGCTCGACGGATGCCGTGAAGCCTGTCGCCGCGCCGGCAGTGAACCTGAATGTAGCGCTCGCGGGCAATACCCTTGAGGTCGTGAGTTCGGGCGACATTCGCGAAATCCGCCTGTTCGACGTGAACAATCGCGAAACCCTGCGCTGGAATGGGAATGCCCGCCGCGTTTCGCTGGATATTTCCACGCTGAAGCCGGGAGTGTATGCTGTGAGGGCGGTTTCGGGCGCAAAAACGGTGACTCGCCTGGTGCTCAGGCGGTAGCCGCGCCGAAATATTGTATCTTTAAGGGACATGTTCCGCTTGTGAACGAAGGAATTGATTATGAAACCTGGTAAGACCGAACTTCGCCTGAACGCTGAAATCGAGAAACGCGGTGCGCTTTTTGCCGTACTGCTCGACCCCGATACATCCGACGAGGCCGCGTTCGTGAAGGCGGGTGCGATGGCCGCCGAGAACGGTGCCGACCTGCTCCTGGTGGGCGGTTCTTACCTGGGCAACTTCACGCTTCCCAAGCAGGTGGCAGCCCTCAAGGCCAACGTGGACCTGCCCGTGGTGCTTTTCCCGGGTGGCGCTTCGCAGGTCGTTCCCGGTTTCGACGCGATGCTCTTCATGACCCTCGTGAGCGGCCGCAACCCGAACTACCTCATCGACGAGCAGGTGCGTGGAGGCGCGCTCGTGCGTGCACTCAACATGGAAGCCATCCCGACGGCATATCAGCTCATCAACAGCGGCAAGCGTACCACCGTGGAATACATCAGCGGGACCATGCCTGTGCCCGCGAACAAGCCCAAGCTCAGCATGGTGAACTCCATCGCGGCAGAACTCATGGGTATGCGCTATGTGTACCTGGAAGCAGGCAGCGGCGCCGAAGAGCCCGTGCCCGTGGAGCACATCGCTTATACCCGTAAGGCCACCGAGATGACCATCATCACCGGCGGTGGAATCAAGGACCCGCAGACGGCCGCCATCCGCGTGGCCGCAGGCGCGAACATCATCGTGACCGGCACGCTCTGGGAAAAGGTCGAAGACCCGGCGCTTTTGAAAGAGTTTGCTTCGGCAATTCACGTGAAGGGCTAAAAAACTTCGTAATACTTCGTTGCCCCCGACCTCACGTACGCTTAGTACGCTACGGTCGGTAAGGCGCCTCGTCTTACTCGCTTTTGAGCCTTTCAGAAAAACTCATCATTTTACTTCGTTGCCCCCGACTTTAAATGCTGTCATCCTCGGTGCATAGCGGAGGGGATCCATACATTTCTATACCCTCACTTTTTCTCCCTAGCGCGGGCTGTGCAAACTCAACCCGGATTTTGTATATTTTATCTGTTGTATGCAAATATCGGAAAAAATATTTAAAGCGGTCGAGTTTTTTAAAAAGAAGGATTTGTGGGCGAAAATAGCCTTTACCATAATCTTTCTTTCGTATTTGTCTTGTATTCGCGCATGTTTTAATCCTGATCCAATGGCAGCGGATACTTTTCCTATTTATGAAAATGGAGATAAAAATCTAAAGCAATGTGAATTGGATGGCAAGAAGCTTTTTCTAGAACAAGAGTTTCAGAACAATTCCTTTTGGTATAACTTTTTTGTTGATTCTAGGGCTTATCATGTTTGGCATCTCCAATACCAGGACGATGATAACATTAAGAAAAATATTTTGACATATAAATTTGCGCCCAGCAGTGGAGGTATTGGTGGGGGTGTTGTTCAAGGAACGGGTATTGGAATTGATGAACGGCAAGATTCTATCGTTTTTTTTTATGATGCTGAACCACTAGATGGCTTTACAATTGAGGTTAGCCCGTTTAGCGACAAAGTTGTGATTCAGAAAGTGCCCCTTAATCGGGAAATTGGCGATGCGCGCTGCTTTAAGAGGTGGTCCAATTGATTAAGAAATTGATGGATAAGCTCTTTACCTTGACCGCGTTTATTTCTGCGGTGTGCTTGACCGTTCATTATACGCCGGCAGCCTTGATAAAAGGGACCTATAGCTTTTGGTCGGACAACGTTGTATATTTGTTATTCCCTTTAATGACGTTGATTTCGGCTGTTTTGTTGTTGCTTGATTTGTTCTCGCTGAAAATAGAGATTGTCCAAAGAAAGGTTTGGATGATTTTTGCGGCAGTTGGTGTTATTCCGATTATGCCTTTTGCCTTGTTTGGATTCTGCGCTTTTATATTAGACTTAGGTTATTCTTTTATACTCCGCTTGTTTTAGAAAGGGTATCTTTTTTCCAAAAAATAGAGTATATATAAAAGCATATACTCGAGGTGTTTATGGACAAAAGGTTCACTTTCGCGTTTGCGCTTGCCTTCGCGGCAGTGCAGTCGTTCGGTGCCGTGTATTACGTGGCAACCGACGGAAGCGACAGTGCGGCGGGCACAAAGGACAAGCCCTTTGCGACGCTCAACAAGGCAAACAAGGTGGTGGCCGCGGGCGATACCGTGTGGATTCGCGGCGGCATCTACGACCTGCACGATACCGTCTATGTCCCGAGATACAAGATGACTGCTGCCATCCATTTGACTGCAAGCGGCGAAAGCGACGACAACCGCATTCATTACTTTGCCTATCCGGGAGAACGTCCGATTTTCGATGCGACCAATCTCCCGCCCCGATGCCATCGATGTCGCGGTTCCGCCAAAGACAAAGCTTTCCTCGCTGCCAGAATCGCAAAGGCTTTCGTTGCATTATTTCTCGGACAGGCGGCATACCATTGGCGTGCGCACTATTAGTGAAAACAAGAATTCCTTCAAAATTTACGATATAGAAAAAACAGTCGTTGACGTTGTCTCTAACCGGAACAAGGTGGGAATCGAAGAGACCAAGGAAATCCTGACCAATTACCTTGCAAGGCAAGACCGGAACATAAATAAACTCTATCGCTATGCAGAAAAACTTTCGTGCCTGAAAATCCTGAAGATTTATCTGGAGGTTCTTGTATGAATGTCCAGTTAAGATTATTGAACAAGTCAGGGCGTATTTCAAGCCCATTGCGGAAAAAGAGAGCTGTTTTTTTTCACAATCTATAGCATTTCTCGCAAAAAGTGAGTCTTTTATGTCTGAATTCATTTATATTTCAGATGAATGCCTGATTTTAGCAAATTCTTATTTTTTGATTTGGAATATAATCCCGGAACACAGAAAGTTCGGGAATATGGCTATATATTGGGTGAAGAGGAAGTTCGAGCGACAAGCCCGGCAAAATTAGAAGAAGCTTCAGATAAGGCTGAGTTTATCGTTGGACACTATATATTAAATCATGATGCGCCAATACTTAGGCAATATTTTTCTATAGATTTTCCGAATATTAAGGTTCTTGATACTTTGATGCTGTCTTCATTGCTGTTCCCTCGCAAACCCTATCATAGGTTGCGCAAGGAGTATCTACACAGCGAAGATGAAACATCAAATCCTCTACAAGATGCGAGGCTCTGCAAAAAATTATTAGAAGATTGCATCGAAAAATGGAAAATTCTTCCATGGCAACTTCAATGTTTGTTGTTTTTATTTCTGCAGAATGAACCTGGATTTGCGCCTTTTTTTAGTCTTGTTGACATCTCTGAACGGAACGAACTTCGTTCAAAACAATTAGAAATACAGAAATGGTTTCAAAGTCAATACGAAAAAAATATTTGCCTAAATCAAAATTTTGAAAACGAATGGACTGCTTATCGCATCGAATGGTGTTTTCTTCTAATGTTATTCTGCGAAGATGGCCCTACCGACTATATTCCGCATTGGGTTCGCTATCAATATCCTCATCTTGAAGGAATTCTTCGTCGTCGACGCCTTATTCCCTGTGATAATCCGCAATGCCCTTATTGCTCCGAGCAACTAAGCTCCACCAAACAATTAAAGAAATGGTTTGGCTTCAAAGAGTTCCGCTCCTTCAATAAAACGGAGAAGATTCCTTTACAACAACAGGTTGTAGAATCGGCGATGCGAGGGGATTCTTTATTAGCCGTGTTCCAGACGGGTGGAGGAAAGTCTATGACTTTCCAATTACCGGCTCTTATCGCCGGTAATCAAATTGGGGCTTTGACGGTCGTTATTTCTCCTATTGTTGCCTTAATGAAGGACCAAGTGGACGTTCTGACAAAACGTTTTGGAATTGAACGGGCCGCATACATAAATTCCAATCTTTCGCCACTTGAACGGAAGAGTACAATTAAGGCGATTATGGAGAACGAGAAGGATCTTCTCTATATTTCTCCGGAAGCGCTTCGTTCCAATACGATTTTCAAATTATTGAAATATCGTCGTATTGACAGGTTTGTTATTGACGAGGCGCATTGTTTTAGTGCCTGGGGACAGGACTTTCGTGTAGATTATCTTTATCTTGCTGATTTTATAAAGGATCTTGAAGAAGAAAAGAAATTGGAATCTCATATTCCTATAAGCTGTTTTACAGCTACCGCCAAGCAGGACGTCGTTGACGATATTTGCGGTTACTTCAAGAAAAGGATGAATTTAGAGTTAAAAAAGTTCGTAAGCACTGCCGCACGAACAAATCTTGATTATTCAGTGATTAATGCTTCAAAGGATTTTCATGAACGCGGTAAGGAATTAGTCAATCTGTTGAGACAGTATGATGGTCCCAAGATTATATACGCATCTACGGTGAAGACGACAGAAAAGTTGGCAGAGGGGCTGAAAGAATATGGTTTTAAAAGTGGCTGCTATAACGGACAGATGGATGCTGATGTCAAAATGGAAATTCAGGAGAAGTTCCAAAATGAAAGTATTGATACTATAGTTGCTACGACAGCTTTCGGAATGGGTGTTGACAAGGATAATGTTGAATTAGTTGCTCATTATGAGATTTCTAGTACGCTAGAAAATTATGTGCAGGAAGCTGGCCGTGCAGGCAGAAAAAAGGACATGAACGCTTTCTGTGTAGCCTTGTATAATTCAAAAGATTTGGATACTAATTTTCAAATATTGCAACAGTCAAAATTATCCGAAAAAGAAATAGGCGATATCTGGCGCGTTCTCAAAAAACAAAGCGAGAAACGCGATCGTCTTGTTATGTCTGCATTAGAAATCGCAGATAAATGCGGCTGGACAGAGCAAACAGAAAATACGAGTGGCTTGGAAACCAAAGTCAAGCATGCGATTATGCTTCTTGAAGACCAAGGTTTCTTGAAAAGGTTGCGGAACCAAACGCAAATGTTCGGGTCATCGATTGCCATTGAAACTGTTGCACAGGTCCGAAGTGCTTTGGATAGTCCAAATGTTGACAAACAGGGGACTATAGAAAACATTGCTTTCAGGATAATGCGACATATCATTACAAAAAGATGGACAAAAACTCCTGAATGTGCGCTCGATGATATTACAGTGAATTTGGGTATTGAACGTAAAGATGCGAATGAGGCCTTACGCCTTTTACGTAGCAAGCATCTTCTGGATCAGCGCAATGACTGGAGTGCAAAAATTCAGAGGATGGGAACATTCAACAGCAAACGAATGCTTGCTCGAGCGAAAGACTTACAGGAAATCCTATTAAAGAATTGCGAAGGACATTCTGTAGGAGAATTTTTCCCGTTAAATTTAACAAAGGTCAATGCTGCTAGAGGCGAATCTGAAACTGGAACGGAAACTAGAAAGTGTTTGCAGATAATGCGCGGCATGTTACGTTACTGGGCTCATGAGAGCATCGCAGAAATTCATCTAGTTGAAGCCGGGCACCAGTTGTATCAGGTTGAATTCTTGACGGAAATCGAGAAAGTACATAAAAACCTTAGCGACAATTGGGAATGTTTTGAAAAAATTATTGACGTTCTGCTGATTATGCAGAAAGAGCAAGAGAATAAGAAAGATAATTCCTCTAGCGATGCAGTTTGGTTCTCTGTCGATACGCTTATTTTGAGAATTTTTGGAGCGAAAGAAGTCGAAAACCTTGCAAGACAGGCTCAATTTGAATTTGCTTTACTTTTCTTACATCTGATAGGCGCTATAACTCTAGAAAATGGTTTGATGGTGTTCTATACCGGCCTAGTTTTAGATATAAACTCCGAAAATAGAAGTAGGCCGTTTAGTGAACGTGATTTCCAGAAGTTGCATGATTTTTATGAGAATAAAGCCGAAGCAATCCACATTGTTGGCAAGTATGCCGAGATGATGCTTCAAAATAAGTCTGCTGCGCAAGAATTGCTGAATGATTATTTTACCTTGAATATCCAGCAATTCCGGCAGAAATATATGATGACCGCTGATGAAAGAGATGCTGTTTCTGTCAATATGCGCGAACGTATAAATGCAGTAAATAAGGAACAGCGGGCTATTATAAATAGTCCTGCGCGCCATATTTTGGTCGGTGCTGGCCCAGGATCTGGAAAAACTCATATGCTTGTGCATAAGGCCGCCTCTTTGCTTTGGCTGGAGGAAATTCAACCTAATTCTCTGTTGATTCTAACTTTTACCCGTTCAGCTTGTAGAGAACTCCGGAAAAGATTGAACGATTTAGCAAAAGGCCTTGCGCATGGAGTCGCCATTACGACATTCCATTCACTGGCATTCTCCATTCTTGGAATTCAGGGCTCTAAAAAGGATTTCAAGAAGAAAGGTGAGTGTGAAAAGAAAGGCGAAGAAATAATCAATAAGGCAGCGGAGGTTATTGAATCTGGTGAAGACGTCGGAATCGGAACATTGGGGGTGATTCTTGTAGATGAGTTCCAAGACCTTTCCGAATCGGAATACCGGATGCTCAAAGCTCTTTATGACTACGGAGATAAACCTCCAAGACTGATAGCCGTCGGAGATGATGACCAGAGTATCTTTGAATTTCGAGGCAGCTCGTCCGAATTTTTTAGGAAATTCTCCTCGGAATTTGCGAATACTAAGGAATTTTATTTGACCAACAACTATCGATCAGCAGTCAATATAGTTCGCGCAAATGAAGAAATCCTGAGTTATCTAGATTATCGCGTTAAAGATGGAAGAAGGCAAAATAGTGTATGCCTTGAAAATGGGGTGTTGGAATATTATGAAGAATACGACCGTATGCGCGGCGCTTTTGCTGCGGCAAAAATTTTAGTAGAAAAATGCAAAAAGGATAATGGTTCTGCGTGTATTCTCAGCCCAGAAAATGCAGAAGCATTCTTGGCGGCGGCAAAACTGGAGGAACTAGGAGTTGATTGCCGAATTATAAAAGGTCAAGATAGAGAAAAATGCCCTGTTGATTCTGTCCGTGAAATTGTAGGATTCAAGCAGATTGTTGAAACAGATCAGGAGATTGTCAAGAAACCTTGGACTATTGAACAGTTTAAACGAATAGCAGAAAGATATAAACGACATCACAAAGGTGAAAGTTCGTTTGAATTGTTGAATGCTGTTGTTAATGATTTTGTGGATTGTGAAGATGAGGTCACTTTAGGAGGCTTTGAGCAATATCTGAATGATGTTTCTTACGCTGATTTGAGTAAGAAAGGGGATTTGCAGATTAATGTCGGAACAATGCATAGTTCCAAAGGGCTTGAATGGGATCATGTTATATTGAATTTAGGGGATTGGAAGCCAGAGAGTCAAGAACAGTTCCGTTTGCTTTATGTCGCGGCAACCCGTGCAAAAAAATCTCTTACCATTTTAGGCAATGAAAGGGGTCTCCCAAGTTCCTGGATTAGAAATTTCAAGAAAATGGGAAAAGTTGGAGAATGTAGTATTCCTCAAATAATTCATGTAGAAACTGGATTAGGCGATTTGAATTTAGGGAATATTCTTGTAAATGAAAAGAACAAGAATAGGACGCGGTATTTGCAAGAGAAATTTACAACCCTTCCTCTTGGAACAGAAATTGATATTGGATTCAGCCGCGAATTCCAGTGTTATAATACGAATTACAATGGAAGATTCATAGCCGCATTTTCCAGTAACTTTATTAATGATTATCTTAAAAATCTCCAGAAGAATCTTTACAAGCCACAAAAAGCGACGCTGCTACAGGTTTGCAGCTGGCAAGATGATTTTGGACAAGAAATTTGGGTTCCTTTGTTAAGGGTGGAATTCACAAAAACCAGTTAATGGACAAACATAACCAATTGTGAAACTGCTAATTGCATGTCGGTGGCAAGAATGTCAAGGACAAATGCTGTGATTGAAAGATCAAAATGAGGTGCGCTAAAACGTAGAAAATATGTCCCTATAATGGATTGGCGATTACTCGTGTTGGCGCCCCTGAAAAAACGATTGTTGGAAGGTGAATTAGCCATGCTATTCTCGAGTCTTTTTTATCGCCGACAAAATTCAAAAAGTGGCGATAAATCGGCGATAAAATTGAAAAATGGCGATAAATCGGCGGTAAAGTGGCGATAAACCTGAAAAACGGCGAAAAAAACGGCGATAAATCCCGAAAGCGGCGATAAAAACGTCTCCAACGGAGCGAATAAGAATAGGACATATTCCTTGAAGAAGTGACTTAAAGTGGTCGAATTTGACCATTTTAGAGAATGTAGCTGATATTTATACCCCATATTTGCAAACATGGGAAAAACTACTATTTGAATTATTGGAAAAACTCTATGTCCACAATACTCCTTTCCATCAAACCTGAATACGTTCACAAGATTCTCGAAGGCTCAAAGAAATATGAGTTTCGCAGAAGTGTCGCCAAACGCAAGGTGGACCGTATTTTGATTTATTCAACCGCTCCTGAAATGAAGGTCGTTGCGATGGTTGAAGTCCTTGGTGTGATAAAGGATTCTCCGAAAAAGCTTTGGGAAAAGACTCGCGCCCATGCAGGGATTTCTCGCCCGAAGTTCATGGATTACTATGCCAACAGGTCGGTGGCTTACGCTTACCAATTAGGCGAACTGCAAAAATTTGAAACTCCCAAGACACTTGCCGAATATGGCATTACAGCTGCTCCGCAGTCATTCGTGTATATTGAAGGGTAAACTTTTTCCGCAACCAGCTGGTCGAAAATGTCCCTATAAATGTCCCTGTAAAAAGCGGGCGGCCGCCCGAACTGGCTCCAATTCTCTCTTTTTTTTCGAAAATTTTTGCGATTGTCATAATATGACACTGGCAGAATGTATCTTTATTCGCAGGTACACTCTTTCTAGGAGGCTTGAGATGAAAAAGATGCTGTTTTTCCTGATTGTGGCGATATTCCCCGCCCTTGCTATGGCATCGCCTTTCGGTCTAAAGATGGGCATGACGATTAAGGATATTGCCAAGGAGTGCGAAGGCAAACCCGAGTTCGTAAAAAATGATGCCTACCTGATCAAACCAAAGAAAAGTCATCCGTCATTTGAGCATTATATTGTATATGTTGACAAAAATAAGGGCTTATACCAGATTAAAGCAATTTCTTCAGATATCAATACGAATGACTACGGAACGGAATTGCAGACTTCCTTCAACGCCACAAAGGACCGTATTGCAAAGAAATACGGGGAACCTTTGATCCGCGATGAAATCGACCCGGGTTCTGTTTTTCATGATGCGAGCTACTGGATGTACACCTTAAAGGGCGGCGCGCGTACTCTGGCTGCCATTTGGGGGCAAGGAGAAAAACTCGATGATAGTCTTGACATGGTTGTCCTTGAATGTTCCGCAAGTGAGCGATCCACCCGCCAGGGCTATTTAGTCCTTTATTATTACTTCAAGAACGCGGAAAAGATTGAAGACGAACAGGATTCGGTGTTCTAGGAAAAGCAATTTGGCAAACAGTGCTTGCCTGATTTGATGAGGCACCAGGAATTAGGGAAAGAGACGCGACTTGCTATTGGAATGCAAAAAATATATATTGTCTCTAAAACAGGAGAATATGTAATGAGAACGCCAAGTAAAGAATTTATGGGGTGCCTAGAAAATAGTGCTGCCTACCAGTATATTCTCCACACGAAAAAGCCTGATTTTTCGAAATTAAACGATATGTGCAAGGAGTTTGAAAAGTCTATCCTTGAAGCGCAAGAAATTGACCGAAAAAAAATAGAGGAGGCTCTCGGCAAATGATCGTTGAGTTTTCCGTTTATGATACTCCAGCTTTTTCCGTAGAACATTTATTTGAGTCCCCAGAAAACCAGATCCTTATAGAAAAATTTAATGTTTCGAACGATGCTCTAGGGCTGGAGGTCTATTTAAAGAAACAGTCTGTCGTGGATGAAACTAACAAGATGAGTAGGACTTATCTTGTCAAGGACAAGGTTACGGGGGAGCTGGTTGGTTATTTTTCGCTCAAAACTGGATTGATAACACTGCAGGTTTTCGAGGATGCTTTTGAATCAATCCCGGCGATTGAACTTGCGAATTTTGCTGTGAATGATGCTTACCGAAGGAACCACCCGGGAATTAAGCGCATAGGGTATTATATTTTTCTCTCTTTTGTTCGCCCCTTGGCAGAATCTGTCGGCAAGCTCATAGGTGTTAATGCCTTGTATATTTATGCGTTGCCTCAAGAGAAATTGATACAGCACTATACGACTATGGGCTTTTCAAGGCTGCCTCCGGAGCAGGAGGCGTTCGTTCAGAACCACGTTAAGCCCAAATACGACGAAAACTGCATTTTCATGTACCAGACATTGTAGTCTTTTTCCCCTTTCCCCTCCTTGTAGGAATGTAAACTTTTTTCTATATTTGCGTTCCTACGGAACGCATTTAGTGCGGCTCGGCAATGCCAACACAAGTGTTGGCGCTGCACTCGCCTTTTACTAAATTTGTGCCCCGAAAATTAAGTTCCGCGCGGTAATGGCCGGCGGAAAGGAGCCAAGTATGAGCAAGGATTTGAAGGAACAGGCGCTCGAATACCATTCCATGGGCAAGCCCGGCAAGATCGAAATCGTGCCGACCAAGCCGCACAGCACCCAGACGGACTTGGGCCTCGCTTACACTCCGGGCGTTGCCGCCCCCTGCCTCGAAATCGAGAAGGACAATAACCTGGCCTACGAATACACGGGCAAGGGCAACCTGGTCGCGGTGATTTCTAACGGCACTGCGGTGCTCGGGCTCGGTGACATCGGCGCTCTCGCGGGCAAGCCGGTGATGGAAGGCAAGGCGCTCCTGTTCAAGATTTACGCGGGCATCGACGTATTTGACATCGAAATCAACGAGAAGGACCCGAAGAAGTTCATCGAAATCGTGAAGGGTATCGCCCCGACGTTCGGCGGCATCAACCTGGAAGATATCAAGGCTCCGGAATGCTTCGAGATCGAGAACACGCTGAAGGCGGAACTCGACATCCCCGTGATGCACGATGACCAGCACGGTACGGCCATCATTTCTTCGGCGGGCCTCCTGAATGCCATCGAGGTTGCGGGCAAGAGCATCCGCGACGTGAAGATGGTGGTGAACGGTGCCGGCGCTGCCGCCTGCGCCTGCACCCGCTTGTACCTGTCGCTCGGCCTCAGGAAAGAAAACCTGGTGATGTGCGACAGCAAGGGCGTTATCCGCAAGGACCGCAAGGGCCTTACCGAGGCGAAGGCTTTCTTTGCGACTGACCGCACCGACATCGAGACTCTTGAAGATGCCATGAAGGGCGCCGACGTGTTCGTTGGCCTCTCGAAGGGCAACATTCTGACCCGCGAGATGGTGCGCAGCATGGCCGACCAGCCGATTGTTTTCGCGCTCGCGAACCCGACTCCCGAAATCAGCTATGAAGAGGCGATGGCGAGCCGTGGCGACCTGATTTTTGCGACGGGCCGCAGCGACTACCCGAACCAGGTGAACAACGTCATCGGTTTCCCGTACATTTTCCGCGGGGCGCTGGACGTGCGCGCGACCTGCATCAACGAGCACATGAAGCATGCGGCCGTGCGTGCGATTGCGGCACTTGCGCACCAGCCGGTGCCCGACGTGGTGAACATTGCCTACAACGCGCAGCGCTTTACCTTCGGCAAGGAATACTTGATTCCGAAGCCGCTTGACCCGCGCCTGCTTACGGAAGTTTCTATCGCCGTCGCGAAGGCGGCCATCGAGAGTGGGGTGGCCCGCAAGCCGATTACCGACTGGGATGCCTATTACGACAAGCTTCGCGACATGATGGGCTACGACAACAAGCTTATCCGCCAGTTCAGCGATACGGCCCGCAGCAACCCGAAGCGCGTGGTGTTCGCCGAGAGCAACCTGAACATGCTCAAGGCTGCCGTGCAGGCGAAGGTGGAAGGCGTTGCACACCCGATTGTGCTCGGCAACCCGGAACGCATCCAGATTATCGCCCAGCGCGAACAGCTCGACCTTACGGGCATCAAGATTGTGAACCCGCGCTCGCCCGAGGAATTCGAACGCCGCCGCAAGTACGCGACGATTTACGCCGAGGAGAACGGCCGCAATGGCGTGACGCTCGACGAGGCCCGCGACGACATGTTCGAACCGAACCATTTTGGCATGATGATGGTCAAGACGGGCGATGCTGACGCGTTCATTACGGGCGGCTACTCCAAGTACAGCGAGACGATTGAACTTGCGAAGGAAATCATCGGCATCCGCGAGGAATACAAGCACTTCGGTGCAATGCATATCCTGAGCACGCGCAAGGGAACGTTCTTCCTGGCCGATACGCTCGTGAACCGCGACCCCGATGCCGAAACGCTCGTGGATGTCGTGAAGCTCACACACGACGCGGTGCGGTTCTTCGCTCACGAACCGGTGATGGCGATGCTCAGCTACGCGAACTTCGGCAGTGACAAGGAAGCGGCCCGCGGTACGGCAAACAAGGCCCGCGATGCGGTGAAGATGATTCACGAGCAGTTCCCGGACTACATGATCGATGGCGAAATGCAGGTGAACGTGGCGCTCGACAAGCAGCTGCGCGATACCAAGTACCCGTTCAACAAGCTCAAGGGCCAGACGGTCAACACGCTTATTTTCCCGTGCCTCTCTTCTGCAAATACGACCTGCAAGATGCTCCTCGAGATGGGTGTGGGCGAATCCATCGGCCCCGTGCAGATGGGCCTGAACAAGCCAGTGCATTTCACCGACTCCGACGCCTCCGTGCACGATATCTTCAACCTGACGGTCGCCGCCGTGATCGACGCGATTGTGCAGGAGAAGAAGGACGAGGAAAAGAGCCGCAAGAAGTTCGACAAGATGTGGTAATCACGTCTTGTAATGCTGAAAATACGACAAAAGGCGCCGCGAGTGAATCGCGGCGTCTGTCTTTTTGTGAATAGAATGATTGCGGGTGGGGCGATAAAGCGTTTTTGCAAACGAAATTGGCAAGTGTAATGATATTAAATTGTTTGTAAAATTAAACATAAGCAGATGTGTTGTTGAGGTCGTTTTATTCTTAATAAATTGTATAAAGCGTTATAAACAAAATAACGTAACGGTTGATATTTTGTGAATAAACTATGGAATGGTGATTTTTTTTGCATTTACTTTTTTATTACTTTATTGTGTTTTTTAATAAATTATTTAGACAAATTTGTATGTAAGAACTATATTTTGGGGTTGAGTGATATAATTGGGTTTAGATGCCATTGTATTACTTTTATTTAAATTGTTTCTCTCAAAAAAGAAGGATAAGTATGAGAACAACAAAATTGAATGGCATAATGCTTGCTATGGTGCTTGCTGGGCAGGTGCATGCTATTTCGGTAGATTTCTATGACGAACAGCAAAATAACTCGTCTATGACGGGGATTCGTCTTAGGATTAACAATGATTCGAACGCTCCGATTGCGAATGCAAAGGTCCGTTACTACTTCCACAGGTCTTCTTCGGCTCCGTATGCTGTTGATAGCTACTATATTGCCGGTGCAACAATGACTGTGAACGACGTGAATTCCGAACTCGCGTACGTTGAACTGTCGGTGCCGTCTGTTCCTGTGGGATACTATCCGGATATGGCCGGTTTTAGTTTGGCACTCCATGATGAATCCTGGGGTGCCTGGAATAAGGGCTTGGATTACAGCTATCAGCTGACATCAACGATGCTCGAGAATGCTAAGGTTGTCCTGCTTTCGGGCGACGATGTGATTTTCGGTGAGGCCCCCGATGCAGTTGTTGTCCCTGAAACGGGAAAACTCAAGATTTCTGGCATCAGGTTCTCTGAAAATGCTTGGATTGAAATCAAGAACGTCGGTAATGTAGATGCTGTTCTGGCTGATCACCAACTTGTCAATACGAACGGTGATGTGTTTGCGCTTGGAACAGGAACCCTTGCTGCAGGCGAAGTCCTTCGTGTTTGCGAAAATCAGGCCGCATGTGCTAACTTCACAAACGCTCTTGTTGTCCCGAATTTCGGCTGGGATGACGTTGGTGAAGCTATCCTGAAGAAGGATGCTTCTATGGTTTCGTACGTCGCTTGGGGTGAAGCTGGCGCAAACGCCTCCGATGCTAGCAATGCTGGCCTGTGGAATGACCCGATGGATTATTTCCACGCCGAGGAACAGGCGCAGGTTTATGGGGTGAGCTATACCAAAAATACGTTCTTCCGTCTCAAGGCCAAAAAGTCTGGAGCAAAGATGGAAGACTGGTTTAGCTTTACGAGCAACGACAACCCTGTGGAATCTGCTTCGTCTCCGAATCCCATCAAGCTGTCTGCCAATAAGCCAGTTATTAAGTATATCCCTGGCGATAACGGTATCCTCTTTAGCTGGGTGCCTGTAGAGAATACGGAATCGTACAGAATTGTCATTTTCGATGCGAATCAGAATGTTGTTTACGATGAAGTGACTCAGGAAACCGCAGTGTCCGTGCCTCTTGCTCAAGGTAATTATTCATGGGCTGTCTATGGCAGTGATTCGTTTGATGATGATTCTCGTTGCCCTGAAGTGAATGGAGCGATTAGTTGCCATATCTTAGAACATATAGGGATCGAACAAGCTAATATCAATACCAACATTTATAAAAAGTTGGATGTAGAAAAAATTGCTGCAAGGCGTGATACGAGGTTGCTTGATTTGGCTTGGTTGAATGATACTCCCAAACATTCTTGGGATAAGCCTAATCTTGATGCAGTGAATTACGATACCCATGAAGCGAATAGGTGCTGGGCTGTCGCGATTGAGCTGATGAACCACTACTATGGTGGAAATCTGACTCAAGACGAAATTGTTTTCAAGGCGAAATTTAAGAAAGATGAACCATTGCTGTCTGCTCTTGATATGGATGGTGGCAAAATGGCTGTTGATCCTGTAACGAAGCAATTGATTCTTGATCCGGTGAGCGGAGATCCGATTGGTGATCTCCCTGAAACAATGAAGTGGGCTTTGAAGGTGAATCGTTTGAACTATGGTGCAGGAGCCCCGTCCTATGCGACTGTGAAAAATGCGATTGATAATAACAAATTAGTCTATGTTGGTATTCCTCAACATGCGATGGTAATCTATGGTTATGTTGGGGATGCAAGTAACTATGCGTTCTATTATGCATTTGTTTCGAATAATGGAGACTTTGGTAATTCCTTGTACAAGGATACCCCGATTACGGAATACTTTATCCCGGATGTCCAATATGGAAATGTGCAAATGTCCGATTACCGCGTCGGCTATGATTCTGACGGCGATGGTATCACGAATTTTGATGAAGCGGTGAGGTTTGAGACGGATCCGAGCAGCGCTGATACGGATAATGACGGTATCGAAGACAAGAGGGAAATATTCAAATATACGTGGAAGGCGAATGACTATTGTTCCAATTGTGGTCCTTTGAGTGATATTCAAGCCACGGCAGACAAGAACAAGAATGATGTTCGTGCAGAGCGTGATCCGGACGATGATGGCGACGGGATTGAAGATGGCCTGAAGGGTAAAGATATGGTGATTACGATGGACGTTCCGGGTGATTACACCATTTTCGGACGCGAATACGTGACCATCAATGACAATGCAAAGTGCTATGATACCCCGTACGAGAGTAATTCTTATTGCAGTCTGGCTTCTGGCGACGAGAATAAGTTTGCGTACAATATCTCGTACAGGCCGATTACCATTGGCGCTCGCGCTCATGTCGGCAATGTTGATTTCTATAATATGCCGTTCAACTCGGCGTTCCCGGGAGAACACAGGACGTCTATGTTGCGCAATTCCTCTGTTGTTCATGGTGACGTGAACATATATGGCGTATCTATCGAGTATCTGAATCAGCATAGGGAGGAATATAAGGCTATTGGCGATATGGATGCATTCCTCAATACGGTTGATCCGACGGAATACCTTTCCAGGCAGAATAATGCTGTGGTTGAAGGCTCCGTGAATATGAAGAAGCAAAGTGATTGGAAGCAAGAATACACCTACGCATATTCTAGCGATATGCCCGAGATTCCTGATTCTAAGGTGAAGGTTGTCCGTAATGGCGAAACCTACCACCTGAAGGATGGCGACGAGTTCTACACCCTCCGTGTGGAAAGCGGTGCTACCCTGATTGTCGAACCGGGTGAAATGTTTGTTTCCCACTTGCTCCAGATTGAACCGAATTCTAACATCCGTTTTGCCGAGCCGGGCAAGGGCACCGTTCTCCATACGAACGGAAGCATCATCTGGCGCAGCTACAACAGCGAGCCCGCAAGCAATACCCAGTACTGGACGAACGTGGCCAAGGGCTTCAAACTGGCTCACCATTCTTCTAAGGCTGTTTATTTTGAAGGCATGTGGGCCGGAACCATCTTTGCTCCGAAGTCAAAGATTATCATGGGCCAGACTGTCAAGACTATTTATGGCCGTATCCTTGGTCGTGATGTTGTTGTCCATCAGTTTGCGAAAATCTTCCGCGTTGATTTTGCTCCGACTGACGTGATGCAGATTGCTTACCTTGCGGATTAATTATAGGAGGAATTTATCATGAATACATTAGTAAAAATTGCTACCGTATCGTCCTTTCTCGCCGCATCCGCTTTTGCGGAAGAATCCTTTGGCGGCATCGGCGTGGTTTACCGCCTTGCAGGTGACGGAGCCGAAATCCAGGAAGTGATTCCGGGCTCTCCTGCCGCAGAGACCAAGATTCAGGCTGGAGATGTGATTGTCGCTGTTGATGGCGAATCTATTGCCGGCAAGAAGTCTGCAGCGGTCAAGGCTGCCCTTCGCGGAATAGAGAACAAGCCCGTTGTGCTCACCTACGTAAGCGAAGGCGACACGCTCATGGAAACGCTCCGTCGCGTGAAGCTCACGGTCAAGGATCTGAATTCTGTGGCCGAAGCGGAACAGGCCGACAAGAAACTGCTCGCTGTCCTCGAAAACGGCAAGGTAATCGGTGATTCGGATGCCACTTCGGATGCGATCCTCGAAGGTGTCTATGTCGATAACCTTCAGATTCCTGCCCAGAGCGAGGACAAGCAGGTGAAAGAAGGAAGCGCCAAGCTCAGCTACTTTACGCGTAGCGTAATCCGCGTCAAGCTCGAATACGCCGGCGCCTTCACGGTGTCGGTGACGGATTCGAAGGGCAATGTGCTCAAGTCGTTCGAAGAGACGGCGGGCCATGCCGGCGTGAATACCATCGTCTGGGACGGCTCCCTGATTCCGGATGGTCGTTACGTTGTTTCCGTCGAACATAACGGAACGGTCAGCGGCAAGAACATCTTGCTTAAGTAGTTGTTTATTCCATTGGGGTTAGTAAATATCCCCCGCGGCGTTCGCTGCGGGGGATTTCCACACATCCAAAGGATTTTTGTCTGGCTAGAACACTCCAACCTTGCCAGGCAATAAATTTACTTCAGAATGACCTTCTGCACGAGCTGCTGGCTGCCCTGGCGAACGATGAGCATCGCCACGCCGCGGTAGGTGCTGCGCAGTTCAACTGCGTTCGCGCCCTTGCTTGTGCTGAAGCTCTGCTGAGCGATGACTTCGCCCTTGGTGTTCAGGAGCATCGCCTTGGCCATGCCGGCGGAGGTGGTGCTGAACGAGGCGGTCACGAGGCCCGGCTGCACGTTCACGAACATCTTGGACGTTGCGGCGACTGCTGCGGGCTTGATGGCGCTGGTGCCGCTGATGGGGACGACCTTGGCGGTTGCGATACCTTCGGCCTGCGGTTTCTTGTCGAAGTCGTCGATGATTTCGGTAGAACCGTCGGCCTTGATGCCCTTGATGTAGTCAAAGACGATGGTGCCGGTGACCTGCGTGCCGTAGAGGTTCAGGCCGATGGCGTTTGTGGAGTTGAGGTCGGTCGGCTTGGTGCGGAAGTCATCCCACTTGATCTGGAAGGTCTGGAACTTGGATCCGTCGAGTTCCTTGTCGGCCTGTTCCATAACGGGCGCGTCGAACCATGCCCAGCTGCTGCCGGTCATCATGAAGAGGTCCATGGAAGTCCAGCCGTATTCGCCGCAGCCGTCGCCTGCGCCGGTGCAACCGCCCGCGGTGGTGACGGAGCCCTTCAGGCTGATTTCGATGCCGACATACTTGGAAAGGTCGGTGTTCGAACCGGAAAGGTTGATACGGAGCGTACCCACTTCGCTGGAGTCGGAGGTTAAGGTTTTGTAAGTGAGCTCGGCACCCTTGCCTTCGCCTTCAGGAATGTCGGGGTTCTGGTTGACAATGGAATCAATGCTGTTGCCCGGGAGAGCGGCCAGGCCGTATGCTTCACGCATGGCGTTCAAAGTTTCAAAGTCGGTAATGTCGCCCACGTTGCCGCCGAACTTGTTCACCTGGCGGCGGATAATGGTGAAGTTGCCGTCGCCTTCGTCACCGGTATCCCACACGCAAGGAACGAGACCGTTCTTCTTGGCTGCGGCGACCGTGTAGCCGTACCAGGCGGCACGGGCCTTCAGGTGGGCCTTCAGGTTGTCGCCGGTGAGGGAGAAACGCTTGACTGCGCCCATTTCGCCGATCACGACCGGGATTCCCTTGTCGTAGAAGCGGCTCTTGAGTCCGCCGAACAGCTGGTCGATGGAATTCTTGGAACCGAGGGCGGAACCGGAACAGGTGTGTGCGGCGTCGTTGCCCGGAGTCTGGTCTTCCCAGTAGTAGAACATCTTGCCCCAGTCTTCGTCACCGCCGGTCATGAGCGAGAACTGATACGGGTAGAAGTGGACTTCGGCCATTGTGTAGCCGTCGCCAGCCGGGTCGGTCGGGTACATGGAGGCGAGAAGCGGAGACTTGTCAATTTCGGTACGCGGGGCCTGCACGACTACGATACGGGTGGCGTTGTTGCCGCCGGTAGAGCGCACGGCCTTGAGGCATGCTTCGTGATAGCTCTTGAGAACCTGCATACGGGTTTCGTCAAATGCCCACTGGCCGTTGTCCGCACCGCCGTTCCACGGGTCGTTCACGCCCGGTTCGTTGGCGGATGCGAAAATCAGGTGTTCGTCGTAGGCGGCGAATTTGGTGGCGATCTGCTTCCAGTAGCTTTCCTGCTTGGCGGCAACTGTTGCTGCAGAAATAGTCACTTCGCCAGTCTTGTCGAAGCCCTTGCCGTCGAACACGTGGTCTTCGAGCCAGCCGCCATCCCAGTGGCTGTTCAAGATGGCGTACATGCCGTTGTTGATGACGAGGTCGACGACGGTCTTGACGGAATCGAGCCAGCCGGCGTTAATGGTGCCGTTAGAAGCGTGGCTGTCCCACGCGCAGGGGATACGCACGGTGTTGAAACCGGCATCCTTGATGGCCTTCACGTAGGCGGCGTCCGGGAAGGGGTTGCCCCAGTCGGTCGGGTTCTTGGGTACTTCCATGGTATTACCGATGTTGTAGCCGAGACCAATCATGGGGAAGATTTCGGTCGCCTTTGGGAGAGCGAATGCTGCCGTGCTGGCGAGAGAGAGCGCGCCGAACACGATTCCAAACTTTCCGATACCAAACATTTTGACTCCTTATATGGTATGTGCGGGCATGGCTTGCCCAGCTATTGTTTTCCTTGAAATTAGATTCTGTGGGTGCGTTTTAAAAGAAAAATGTGCATCCGCACGTTTTTTGCGGTGTAGAACACTCAACGGGGCGTTCAAGGCTTAAATTGCCGTTTCTGGTCGAAAATCGGCAATTTTGCCAAAAAAAATTATTTCACCTGCACACGGAGTGTCTGCGAACCGCTACGGGCGATATACACGCCCTGACGGAGCCCGCGCAGGTCCATTTCGCTATGGCCACTTGCGATTTTCGCGCTGGACACACGCACCATGTTGCCGTTCAGGTCGAACAGGCGGATGGCTGCGTTCGAGCGGAGCGTGCTTCCGTCGCGTACGAGATTCGCGTTGACGTGACTGCCCGCGAGAACGTCTGGCGATATTCCTGTCCAGCCGCATTCCGGAATCATCGCATCGCAGGGGGAGATTCCCGAACTGCTCGAAACAGGCGCGATTGCGGAACTGCTCGACGGCGGAGTGACTGTGCTGCTGCTCGATGTCGGCTCCGTGCCACCGCCGGTAATGAAGTCTTCCACGTGCGTCACGCCCGTGTTCACATAGTTGCCGAGGTTATACACGCTGCGCATCGCGTTGATGACGTCGGTTTCGAGCACCTTGCCCACAGGGCTGCTCTGGCGACGGATGTAGGCCATGTTGTCGTAGCCGGAATTGCTCTCGTTGCCCATGTCCCAGAGAATGGGGGTGAGGCCGTACTGTTTGGCCGCGCTCACCACGTCCTTGTGCCACTGCACGCGGCCCTGTTTGTGGAGGTTCAAGTCTGAACCGCTAAGTTCCGGAGAACGAACGTTTGCACCGAATTCACCGACAATCACCGGATAGCCCTTGTCCACGTAATTCGTCTTCATCTTGGCGAACTGTTCCTGCGGATGGGTGATGCTTGCAAGTTTGGAATCGATGGAACCTGCCCACGCATTGTAGCCCGCGTTGCGCTTGGGCTCGCTTGCCTTCTGGTAATTACCGTAGTAGTACTGCGGCATAATGGGCTCGCTCGCACCCCAGTTCTGTTCGCTGGTCATGAGCGTGTACTGGTACGGGTCGTAGTAGTGCACCTCGAACATCAGATAGCCTGTTACCTTGTCCTTAGGGAACGTGCTTACGGGCGCGTTCGCGACAGATTTGTCGATGTCGGTGTTGAGACCCTGAATAATCAAGGTGCGTGTTTCGTTGTTTCCGCCGGTGGCGCGCACTGCGTCGATAAACGTCTGGTAGTAGTGCATCAGCGTGCTTACGTGCTGGGCCGTCCAGGGGTCCACATTCGGGCCGGGTTCGTTTGCGCCCGCGAAAATCAAGCGCTCGTTGTAGTTCTTGAATTTGTTCGCAATCTGCGTCCAGTACGTCTTCATCTTGTTGTCAACAGTCGAGTTGACGCTCGTGCCGATGTTTGTCTGGAACCAGCCGCCTTCACCCTCGTGGTGGATGTTCAAAATCGTGTAGAGGCCCGCGCGCATCGCATAGTCGACGACCGTCTTCACGGAATCGAGCCAGGTTTCTGTGACCTTGCCGCCGCTCGTGTGGCTGTCCCAGGCGCAGGGAATGCGTACCGTGTTGAAGCCTGCCGCCTTGACGGAATCAAGCAATGCCTGCGTGGGGAAGGGGTTGCCCCATGCGGTCGGGTTGTTCGGCACTTCCATTGAGTTGCCGATGTTGAACCCCATGCCCATGTTGGCCTGGACCTGCTTTGCGGTGGGGAGCGCCGCCGTTGCAGAGATTGCGCCCGCGATGGCGAAAATGGCTGTTTTTGCGAGAATTTGCTTCATTTGGATTCCTCTGAAAGTAACCCTAATACCACTACACGCCTCAAATGTATATTGAAAATGGCAGGAGTGCGCGAAAAATTGACGGCCCTGCCCAAATACTATTGAATGATTTGCAACAAAGTGTAAATGGAAATTTACGGTTGCAGGTGAAAAATTGGTTTTTTTCGCTCAAAAAGCGATATTTCAACTTGGAGCGGCGGGCTGCAACTTCTATATTATCCCCAAATAATTGGAGAATCGCATGAAACGATCCATTGTCATTACCGGCGGCGCTGGCTTTATCGGGAGCCATGTAGTTCGCCTGTTCGTGAACAAGTACCCGGAATACAAGATTATCAACCTCGATAAGCTTACCTATGCGGGCAACCTCGCGAACCTCAAGGACATAGAGGACAAGCCGAACTACAAGTTCGTAAAGATGGACATCTGCGACTTTGACGCGTTCTACAAGCTCATGCAGGACGAACATGTCGACGGTATCATCCACCTGGCGGCAGAAAGCCACGTGGACCGTTCCATCAAGGACCCGTTCACCTTCGCGAAAACCAACGTGATGGGAACTTTGAGCCTGTTGCAGGCCGCGAAACTCTACTGGGAAAGCCTCCCCGAAAAGTACGAAGGCAAGCGCTTCTACCACATCTCTACCGATGAAGTCTATGGCGCTCTCAAGATGAACCACCCGGAAGGCATTACGCCCCCGTTTACCACGACGGCCTCCAGCTCCGAACATCATCTGGCCTACGGCGACGATTTCTTCTACGAGACCACGAAGTACACGCCGCATAGCCCGTATTCTGCATCCAAGGCGGGCTCCGACCACTTTGTGCGCGCGTTCCACGACACCTACGGCATGCCGACGATTGTCACGAACTGCAGCAACAACTACGGTCCGTACCAGTTCCCCGAAAAGCTCATCCCGCTTTTCATCAACAACATCCGCCACAAGAAGCCGCTGCCGGTTTACGGCAAGGGCGAGAACGTGCGCGACTGGCTCTTCGTGGAAGACCACGCCCGCGCCATCGACGTGATTTTCCATAACGGCAAAATTGCCGAAACCTACAACATCGGCGGGTTCAACGAATGGAAGAACATCGACATCATCAAGGTCGTGATTAAAACTGTCGATAAGTTGCTCGGCCGCGCGGAAGGCGAGGACATGAACCTCATCACCTACGTGACGGACCGCCTGGGCCACGACGCGCGCTACGCCATCGACTCCACCAAGCTCCAGAAGGAACTGGGCTGGGAACCGAGCCTGCAGTTCGAGGAAGGCATCGAGAAGACGGTGCGCTGGTACCTCGACAACCAGGAATGGCTCGACAACATCACGAGCGGCGACTACGAAAAGTATTACGAAAAAATGTACGGGAACAGATAATGGGAAAGTTTAACTTTATCAAAACCTCTATCGAGGGCGTGACGATTATCGAGCCGACGGTCTTTGGCGACCAGCGCGGCTACTTCATGGAAACCTACAACAAGGGCGAATTTGACGCTGCCGGCCTCAATATGGTCTTCGTGCAGGACAACGAATCCAAGAGCAAGAAGGGCGTACTCCGCGGCCTCCACTTCCAGAAGAAGAATCCGCAGGGAAAGCTCGTGCGCGTGATTGACGGTGAAGTCTTTGACGTGGCTGTGGACCTGCGCAAGGGTAGCCCGACGTTCGGCAAGTGGGAAGGTGTTACGCTCTCTGCCGAGAACAAGAAGCAGTTCTACATTCCCGAAGGCTTTGCGCATGGGTTTGTGGTCCTCAGCGAAACAGCGACATTTGTTTACAAGTGCACCCGCCTCTACGACCCGAAGGACGAAGGCGGCCTCATGTGGAACGACCCCGAAATCGGCATCAAGTGGCCGGTGGGCAATGGCTTTGAACCGCTTCTCTCCGAAAAGGACACGAAGAACCCGCCGCTCAATGACCTGGGCTTCGCGTTTGAAGTGTAATTCCTTTTGTCATGCCCGCGCAGGCGGGCATCTCTTATGATATAATTTTCTAATTTAAGAGCAATGAAGCATATTTTAGTTGTCTGTACGGGAAATATTTGCCGTAGCCCCACGGGAGAATACCTTTTGAAAAAGGAACTCGGTGAGGGTTTTGAAGTCATGAGCGCCGGGCTTGGCGCCTTGGTGGATCATCCTGCGCACGAAATCAGCCAGAAGATCGCTCTTGAACATGGTATTGATATGAGCGCGCACCGTGCTCGCCAAATAAACCTGGATATCCTCAAGTGGGCGGATCTTGTCCTGGTTATGGAAAATGGGCACAAGGCGGAACTTTTGCGCCGCTATCCGGCCCTTGGAGACAAGGTCCATCGTTATGGCGAGGCTCAGCAGGTCGATGTCCCCGACCCCTACCGTAGGCCCGAAAGTGCTTTTGTGTTGGCTTGGAACTTTATTTCTAAACTGACCCCTTATTGGGTCGAGAAGATTAAACAGAGCGAGGCTCAATAATGAAAAAATTGAATCTTTTGCTTGCTGCCGGTGTTGCCCTCGTCATGGGCGGCTGCTCGCTGGGCCCCCACATGCGAATGTCGGTGCCGGAAGGTGATGCGGAAGGATCCGCCGAATACAACGGCATCAAGGTGGTTGTCCACTCTATCGAAAACGGTGATTTTGGCACGGGCACGGCTGCTGCCGGTGATTCTGCAAAGTCGGATTTCGGCGAGCTTGCAGAACTGATTGTGGATTCCCTGCCGAGTCTTGAATACCGCATCGGTCCTCTGGACATGGTCCAGGTGGTCGTTTGGGAACACCCGGAACTCACGTCCCCGATGGGCCAGTACCAGCCTGCCGGCCAGCGCGTGACGACCGATGGCACGCTATTCTACCCCTATGCTGGCGAGATTAAGGCCGCGGGTCTTACGGCGCAGGAACTTCGTGCCGAAATCACGAAGCGCCTTTCCGACAAGATTTTGAACGATCCGCAGGTTGATGTACGCGTGACGGGCTACAACAGCCTCAAGGCGTTTATCTCCGGAGCCGTGAACAAACCGGGCTACGTTTCCTTTAACGAACTGCCGATGACTATCCCCGCTGCGATTGCGAGCGTGGGTGGATTTGCCGATGAGGCAGACCCCTCCGGAATGCAACTGCGCCGTGGAGACAAGGTCTATAGCATCAACTACCTTGATGCATTCAAGGCGAACCTCCCGCTCGACAAGATTCTCCTCAAGCCCGATGACCAGATTTTTATTCCGGCCCTCAGCGAGACCCAGAAGGAGAACCGCGTGTTCGTGATGGGCGAAGTTGCGAGGACTGGCGCCGTGAACGTGAACCAGGGCAAGCTCTCGCTCGTCGAGGCATTGGCTGCGGCTGGTGGCCTGCAGACGACATATGCGTCTTCTAAGTCTATTTATGTTATCCGTAACACTTCGGAAAAGCAGATTGACGTGTACCACCTGAATGCGAAGAACGCGATGGCGCTCGCGATGGCCGAACGCTTCAACCTGAATTCGCGTGACGTTGTCTATGTCGATGCTTCCGATCTTGGAACGTGGAACCGTCTCGTGAATTTGATCTTGCCTACGGCATCGATCATAAACTACGGGGCTAGCACGACTCGTAACATTGAGCTGATTTCTAGAGATGGGTGGTAATAGATATGATTAACCTTATCCTTTGTGGTGGTTCGGGCACGCGCCTCTGGCCCGTGAGCCGTTCCCTGATGCCCAAGCAGTTTGCCCCGCTCTTTGACGGGCAGTCCCTTTTCCGCAATACGTTTTTCTTGAACGCCTCCGTCTTCGAGTTGCAGTTCATCGTCTCCAACGCCGACCAGTTCTTCCTCGCGAAGGACCAGCTCGAAGTCGAAGGCATGACCGGCAGCAAGTTCCTGCTGGAACCCGTGGGCCGCAACACTGCGCCCGCGATTGCGCTTGCCTGCCT
>ODAI010661392.1_pt1 | contig 79577 bp, 64 predicted proteins | sample 1539321 | NCBI WGS metagenome assembly ODAI01 (sample SAMN02144231, study PRJEB22623) | gut metagenome | biome: sheep rumen | host: Ovis aries | place: New Zealand | reverse complement strand
TTAATTTGTGCGGCAGAGTGACGAAGTGGCAGACTGGCAGGCTTCAGGTAACTGTTATGGCAACATAGGGTGGGTTCAGGTCCCATCTCCTGCATCTTCCTTGTTGGAAGCGCATGGGGAAGTGTCGGAATTGGCAGACGAGCAAGACTAAGGATCTTGTGACTGTTTATGTCGTGTGGGTTCAAGTCCCATCTTCCGCACGAAATAAAAAGGATTAACTCGGTCGAGTTAGTCCTTTTTATTTTGTGTGGAAGTGGGACTCTCGCCCGCAGCTTCGCTGCATGGGTTCCGGGATTCTCACTAAACTCGCTATAAATAGCTCGTTAAGTGTTCACCCATGGCTCGCACTAGGCTCGATAAAACCTCGCCAAGTGCTCTGCTCAAAGTCCCATTTCGATATTGCAGAAAATTTTGTTTTTGGCTCGGAAGTTGCTCTCTCTCGGTAGCTTCGCTGCATGGGTTCCGGGATTCATCTCAATAAGCTACCGATTTTCGTTTTAAGAATCCGCTTCCTCAAACTATTATCCAAATAGTATATATTTTCTTTCTCTTCGTTTGCTACAACACATTTATCATCCCAGCCATATTTCCGACAAAGAGCCTTGTTAAATGCATAATGCGATATCGGTTTCTCCTCTGAGACATTGATAATTCCAACATAATCATTTGTAGCCAATTCAATAATCGCATCAGCCAGCTCTTTTACGTCTATAATACTGAACTCAATATTATCGGCTCTAATATATTTTTCTCCGGAATCAACGTGCTTTTTTAACGCAAGACTCCTGTTGTCCATTTTACCAAAAGAATCAACGCCATAAATGCTGCCCGGACGCACAATGCAATAATTTGGCAATTTACTTATCACGCGTTCAGATTTTATTTTTCCATTGAAGTAATGATAATTGTAGTTCTCTTCAGTCCTTAGAAACGGTTCTACGTTTTCAGACATATTTTTCTCATATGCTACTGAAGTAGACACAAAGATAAATCTTATATTACCTAATGCATCGCAAAGGTCAGGTATCACATTTTCTGCAATTTCTTCCTCATGTTCTTGATCCATAACTGTCCAAACAACAACATCCGGTTTGAATCCATCCACAAGACTAATCAAACTGCCCGTTTCAAAGACATCCAGTTTTACATAATCGCTGTCTTTTCTATTTTTACTGTAGGTTCCTAAAACTTCAGTATCACCATTCTTTAGTTTGGAATAAACAGTTCCCCCAAGAAACCCACTGGCTCCAATAACCAATACTTTCACTTTGCGCCCTCATAGTTAATATATTTACTCGTATCTTACAGTTCCTTTGTATAATAATGTCTTTTGCCCGTATAAAGGTGCTACCGGTAGACGGTTAGCCCCAGATCATATTAAGCAATTATTGTTTTCTTAGTTCTTCGCATGGTTATATATTCATGCAAAAAGTTTCCAGGTCAGTTTTTATTTTTGATACATCGCTTTTGTCTTCTATCGAGCAGAAACCAATCGAGTCACAGCAATCAATTTCCAGATGTCCATAGAAATGCTCAATCGTACTTATGATTCTTTCACATTCTTTCATGTTAGGGCCTGTTCTTAGGGCGATAGAGTAACCTTTCTTCCCTGAAGGAATGGTATTATGAGGTTCATGTGTATTGCACCAGGGCGTGCATCTATCGATGAAAGCTTTAAACTGTCCGGGTACATCAGCCCAATAAGAAGGCGAAACAGAAACTATGATATCAGCCATCTCAAATTCCTTCATCAATAGATTTACATCATCTTCCTGAACACATATTGCTGTTGAGTGGCAGCTTCTACATCCTTTGCAAAAAGCAAAATTATAATCATCAATACATATATCTTTTGTTTGATATCTGTTAGATAACAATCGAGATACAGTTTGTACTATTTCCGCGGTAGCTCCATTTTTAACGGGACTGCAATTGATTACTAATGCATTCATCAAACACCTCGACAATTTTTTTGTAATATAAGTCATGCGACACGCCGGAAAGGAACCTTAGAAAGTTCGAAAGCCTTATTCAAGGCGTTTCGTGCCGCCGGAGGCAAGGAAGTTCTTTATTTCCTTCAATATCTCAAGATTTAGTGCATCATTTATGTGGGCTTCTTTCCCAACGTCTATGCCCTCCTGGTCGGGAGCACATTCGCCGCAGATGTCGACTCCGATGACTTCTCTACTATTAAATAGGTCTTTTATGAACGTGATGAGTTCCTCCTTAGTCATCTCACCCTGATCCCAGTTTGTCACAAGCTCTTCTCTTCTGACAACGTCTTTATCGACAGATAAAAAGACAGGGTATTCTGTGTCAGGGAGCTCATCTCTTACATCAGAAACATCGTAGAATTTAACGCGTTTTGCATCATCTTTATCAAGCTTATCTATGAGCTCTCTGTCAGCACCTATCACATGAACATCTCTGACATAAGGGTTATTCTCAATTACCTTCATTACCCATCCGCCGCATGACAATATGTCACCAAACATAGGTGGCTGCATATCGGGATGGTGATCGAGAACCACAAGAGAAAAAGGCTCTTTTATCATTTCCGTGATTATCGCGGACATATAGTGGTAATTTCCCGAATCAATAAAGTGGATTCCTTTGGCAAAAGCAGCAAATCTTTTGTTTTCATCCGCATCTTTCGTCATTTCAAAAGCTTTTTCGCTTATTCTCTTTTTTATCTGCGCGATTGCCTCATCATCACACATGCAATTCGTTCCCGGAATATCTCTGCAATTTATAATACAAAAATGAGAGCTTTTATCATTTTGATAAAAGCTCTCCTCATTATATATTCCAGAAAAATCAAATAGTGTAATGTAATCATTCATACTGTAAATATTCATCCTCATCTGGAAAGATCTGTTAAATGTATTATCGCATCGCTTCCTACCAGGCGATCTCCATGCTCTCTGACATACATCGCTTCCGTCGCGTTAACCACAAGCATATTTGAATACTCAACTCCTGCCCTTCTGAGATCGTATATAACGCTCTCATCCGATGACAAAAGTCCCAATATCATATAATAGCCCTCTTCAAGTTTGTATAAAGAAGAATCTACTATAGGAAGTTTCTGAACCACTTTTGAAAAACGCTTGGCTTCATCAAAAGTATCAAATTCAACCATGTACTCCGCATACTCTGAAAGTGGTTGATAGCTGGTCTCAGGAGTTTTTGGTGTTTCCTCCGGAAGAGTGTAGAGCTTATCTCTGCCGTAAATCCTGTTTATCGCATCGCTGACGTTTGTTATAACTTCGTTCAGTGCAATACCTTTATCTCTGCCATTCTTCGACTTGATCTCATCAATCTTTTCCTGTGTAAGAATTCTGAGAACAGTCTCTGCTGCTCCTTTAATGCGATCAGATGCTGTCTGTATATCTTCGTTGCTCATCTTAACCGCAAAAATTCTGATACTGCCATCCATCATCATGTTCTTGCTCATCATCATGACCTCAGTCTCGGGATCGTATCCAAGCTGCTGTCCGACTTCTTTATTCAGCTTAGCAAAAAAAGATGATGTATTTTCCGCACCGTTAATAACTGCTTCGGGAGTAAGTCCGATTTCATGAAGCTCTGATGCGGCAATGCTACATTCTACAGTTGTATCATTCATTTTTACTATGATCATCACGCATCAACTCCTCTCCATGGATTCTTTGTACTGTCATTATATAATGTAACATTAGCACTGTCCACAATAGAGTGCTAAAATCTTTATTAACTCTATAAAATATAAGGAAACGCAGAATAAATCAATATTTCCTTAGGTTATCTAGGTGATACACCTTCTATATCGGATTGATGCGTATAAAAATGTAGTTGCTTTATTTTTGTTTTATTTACGTTTTCTGATATGTTTACTTTCTTCGGCAGCCTTTATGACATCAGGCACTTCTCCAACCTGTGATGCCTCTCCGGTCGACTCACAGCGGATAGTTACTCTGTTGGCTCCGCCTATAGTACATGTGAAAAGAGTAAGATCCCAGTCTCCGGACTCCATCTTCTCCGTATCATATGCTCCCAGCGTCTCCATGTTTGATACCTGGAAATAAAAGCTTCTGCCATTCATATCAGTAACGATCACTCTGTCACCCGTCTTAAGTTCTTTAAGCTTACCAAAGTGCTCTATATAATTATGACCTGCGACAATAAGATTGTTTTCGTATACAGATCCCATGTATCTACATACCGAAACCCTTGCATTATCATTGCTCCACTCGTTTTGAATAGGAAGTAAAAGACCAAGACTCGGTATTTCCACTGTTCCTATAAAACTTCTTCCGTCAACGTCTACTATCGGCATGTCTCCGGATAATTCAGGCTCAATAACCCTTCCCGGCATCTGTTCGATAACACCGGTCAAAAGGCTGTCAGATGCTGCTCCGGCTTCTGCATTTTCGTCAAAATTGTTCTTAATTATAAGCGCAGCTATGAAAATAAGCACCGCACCAAAAAACATATAGAGATAACCTGGAATCTTTTTCAATTTATTGCCCCTCACATTTTTTATATAGTATTACCCCATGAGTTTTATCCCATGGGGTATATACGTGTATTAAATATTTCTGTTCCTTCTGATTCCCTTTACTATAAGTGCAACACCTACAATAATAAGTATGGGAAGAGGCCACCACAACTGACCTGTCTGTGGAAGTCTTCTTGCACCCAAAACAGCAGGAAGCTCGCTGAGCTTTCTTACTGCACCGAGAACATCAGGAAACTCTGTAGCGCCGCCGTCTCCGTGGCCGCCATTATCCTCTTCATGGTGTTCATCACCGCCCGGAGGTGGACCAGCAGGTGGAGTATACGTATTAGTAATTGTATAGATCTCCGATGCCACATCTCCGTTATATGTCTTAGACTCAGAAATTGAAGCGCTGTATCCCGAATCTGAAGGCAACACTTCTTCAAAAGACCATGTATTGCCGGGCTTCTCTGTCCAAGCATATGTCCAATTATTCGAATCATTCAGATTAACTGTCTGATAAAGTTCGTTATTCTTAATGATCTTAACATCTATGGAAGAAGGACGTCTGTCTGAATATCCCTCATCGCTCCACCTCTTATGAAGCTCAAGATCAACCATTCTGTCGAACTTCTCACACTTAGTGCCTGCCTGTGCATCATATACCCACTTGTCACTATCATCAAGCTGAGGTACAGATACCAAGAATGGCGCAAAAACATATGTATTTTCAGTTTCCTGATAGTTATCGGCACTTACAAGATAAATACCAAGCTCAAGACCGCTGAACTTAACCTGACCATTTGCTGAAACAGCTGTCTGATCCGGCTGATGCTCGCTTACAGCATACTGTAAAACATCATCTAAGATCTGTTTCCACTCCTGCTGTGCTTTGGCTTCATCTGTAATACCGCTCAGATCCTTTATTGAGGATCTGTCGATATATCCCGCATCAAGCTCAAATGAACCACCCTCGGTAGCACTTGCGATCTTATAGATGCGTGAATTAACACCGTCAAACATCTTGTCTTCGCCAAAATTGTATGTCACACTCAATGAACCCGATCTTGATGTGTCAATACTCTCTCTGGCCTGAACTGCCAAAGCTGACTGACCGAAAATCATAGTCGCTGTCATGAGTGTAGCCACTGTTCGGCTAATTACTTCTCTTACCTTAATCATAAAACAAATACCTCGTAGAGCAATTATCCTTGCTTTGCTCCCTTTACCCTTTTAGGCTTTGACGTCCTAACAAGAAATACTATAAAAGCTATAAAAAGAATCGGTGCTCCGATGAACGGTGCCACTACCATGTTATTGTACCTTAAGGCATCTGCCGGCACTATAAGTCTTGATTCCTCGCTATAATCAACACGCTTACCTCTTACAAGCATCCTGTGAGTATTTACTCCGTAAGGAGTACAAGTAACAAGCGTGACGAATTCTTCATTATCGACTATTGCAAGATCATTGGTTTCCTCCGGAAGAACAATGTTTATCTTATCAATCTGATACGCAAAAGTCTGGTCTAAAATATGAAGTAAAAACGTATCCCCGACAATCATTTGATCGAGGTCAGAAAAAAGCTTAGAGGACGGAAGTCCTCGGTGTCCCGAAAGGACTGCGTGTGTACTTTTAGTTCCGGTGGGAAACGATGTTCCCTCCAAATGTCCTATACCAACCTGTAAAACCGATTCGTCGGTCCCATGATAAATTGGAAGGTTGACCCCTATATTCTCAATTTCAATATATCCGATTATTCCGGTTCCGGATACATTAAGAATTTTATTGTACTCTTCCCTTTCTTCATCAGAAAGATCAAAATTTAGAGCTTTTTTAGCAAGTTCTTCATTATACGCCTTTGCTTCGCTCCACATCTTTGAATAATCTTCTTCGGAAATGTTATTAACCATTTCCTCGTAGTTAGAAATTGCTCTGCTCTGATTTCGCGAATTGATATAATTACTTACTGAAGGATATAAAAATATACCTAGTCCGGCGATAAATATCAATCCAAATATTATATTGGGTATTTTTTTCTTTAGGTTCTTCTTCATCTAAGCAATTCTTATCTTTTCACCATATCGGTTATTTTTCTAAGAATCTTTAGGATTATGAATATACATATTCTTCAAGGGAAGTAACCTTCCCTCGAAGAATACTGTTATCCAACTAATTCAACAAGATTCAAAACAATTAAACTTTTTCATCCCTTGTATATTATATTATTCAGCGTCAGCTTTTCTGCGAACGATGAAGTATGCGATTCCGGCAATAACAAGAATTCCACCGATGATGTAGAAGATTGTTGTACCGATACCACCTGTGTGAGGGAGTGTAAGACCTGTTCCGTCCTCAACCGTTGCAGTCTGAACTGCTCCTGTATTGGAAGAAGTTGCTACTGTTACCTGCTGTGCATGCTTATGATTACCTACAGTGCTCTCAAGAAGGTTGTAACCCTGAGGAGCCTGTGTCTCTTCAAGAATATAATTCTCTGCATTAAGACCTAAGATTGTAAGAGGTGCTTCAGCAACAGTTACGATTGCATCAACCGATCCATCGGGATCTACCTTGTACTCAGTATCTGAAACCTTTGTGAACTTAAGCTGTGTATCACCGCTCTCTCTGTATACCTTAAATTCTGCTCCGGGAAGAACCTTTCCTGACGCATCACCTCTAGCGATCTTCTTGATCTGAAGAGGATATGTCATTGTCTTTGTTGTAACATGAGTTGTCTCTGTTCCGTTACCATAGATGAGGAAAGCTTCGTTGATGTTTTCCTCAGATGCGATAACCGCATCCTTGTTAACTACTGCCTGATATGTAACAGTTGCAGTTGTATCAGACTTAGGTTCACCCTCAAATGTAATCTTGAATCCCTTATTTCCGTTCTCGTCAACATAAGCATTGTCGATGCTGAAACCAAGAGAACTGTCTGAGAAAGAAACATTGCTGTCCTGAACATCTACAAGTGTAAGTCCGGGTGTCAATGTATCAACGATGGCATAGTTCTCACCGCCAATCTTAAGATCTGCTTCAACAGTGAACTCTACTGTATCACCGATCTGTGCATCATTTCCTGTCTTATCACCGTAAACTGTTGACTCATTTGTAGCAGTATTAACATGCTTTCTGATTTCAGGAACGCTGTTCTTCTCCTGAATACCTGCGTTAGGAGTTGTTGTATCAACTGCTACGGCACTACCAAGTGATGAATCTACTACATAGTAACCATATTCACTAACTGAAATTGTAGCTACGCCATCTTCTGAAGCTGTTGTTGAACCGTCATTTGAGATTCCGTTAGCCTTTGCGTAAGCAAGTACAGCCTTACCAAAAACCTTAGCCTGTTCTGCTGAAGTAAGTCCTGATGTATCAAGGATATCATTATCACCAACCTCGAAGAATGAACTCATTGCTACACTGTTTCCATCATCACTGTATGTGTATGAAGGAAGACCTGAAAACTTAGCTGCAAGCTTGTAAATACCACCTGCATCGGCATTTGCTTCATCAGCAGGTACAAAGTCAAATACGCGGTAAGCGTCATATGTCTGTCCTGCTATTGCATTAGTAATTGTAATTGTTCCGGCAGCCGCATAGGCTGTGATTGCCATTCCAAGTACCATCGCGGATACAAGGAATCCTACTATCAGTTTCTTGATTCTATTCATCTTCTTCTCCTTCTTTGAATCTTGTGTCAGTTTATTTTTTTATAATGTCGTTCAATATATATCCGATGCAAATGAGCACCTGTTTTAAAGCATTTCTGCTCTAAATCCATATTGCTAAAAATCAATTATTCAAAGTTCTCAAGACTCCTCTTTTTCTTCAGATTCATCTTTCTTTTTACGTATGTTGTATGCACTTCCTCCAAGAACTGCCGTCAAAGCCGTTCCAAGACCTATTGCAAGAATAGGGAACTCACCGATTCCACCTGAGTTAGGAAGAACGTTTCCGCTTCTTTCGTTAGCAACTACAAGTGTAACGCTACCGCCCTCGCCGTATACTTCTGACCACTCTGTTGAAGTCATGGTCTGTGCATCTTTGTTATATGCGTAGTATGTGATCTTAGGAGCCTGGCGATATTCTACAGCACCTGTAGAATCGCACTCTACAATGTAGTACCTTCCAAGTCCCGGTACAGGTACTTCCGCTGTCCACTCGCTACCATAGCTAAGAGCTATAGGTCCTTTTACGAGTTCCGGTGATCCACTACCATTTGACTGATAAAGGTTAACGAATACGGTTCCGAAATCCTTTGTTCCGTTGTAAGGAACATCTACACCATTAAGAGTCCAGCTCTTTCTAATCTTGATGTACGGATCGTTTGTAAGTTCTACTCTTACATTTCCGCTTTCGTCATATGTTACTGTTACATCTGTAAGCTTGTATCCGTTTACTGATGATACTGCTTCATCTGCTTCGGAAGACTGTGAAATAACATTTCCGGCAGCATCTTTAGCTACAGTCTTAACGGCATTCAATCTTACAAGCTCAGAGCCGTTGTTGTAATACTCTTCAGCAACATATTCATATTTGTTTCCGTTTGCATCACATGTCTCAAGTTCATCAATTACATACTCATTTGAGCTGATCTTTCCGCCATGATCGCTGCAATCGGAAGCGCTGATAACAACATCCTTATAATCTTCGAGTTCGCCGCCTTCTATGTGTCTCTTGATCTTGACGGTTACATCGAAAATACCGTTTGTTGAATTCTGCTTCCAGTTCTTAACAAGTACAAGTTTTACAGATGACTTGTTATAGAAACCTGCCTTATCTTCAGGTACTGCAGTCGAATCATTGCACTGATCCACAATACCTGCACAACTGTCGGGACTTGCAAGAATCGCTTCCGCTGTTGCCTTATCTGTGATTCTGTAATATGTCTTGTTAAGGTTCTCACCGTCAACATAATAGTCAATCTTTGCTACAACAATTGACTTATCAAGAACTGTCTGCGTAGTATTTGAAGCATCTGCAGAACCTTCACCGAATACATAATAGTATGTATTACCATGTTCAAGTCCCCAAGCTACCGCATCAACAGGATACTCAATCTTGCTTCCGTTGTTGGTGATGCTGCTCATAGATGCAGGATACTTTCTTCTGTCTCCGCCTTCTACCGTTCTTGATCCGTTAGCGTCAGTCTTTACAAGTCTTACCCAGAAGTTGAACTTAAGGTTATTATCCTGAAGCGGACTTCCGTTAAGGAACTTTGTAAGACCAAGGTCAAAGTTCTGTATCTTCTTATTGTTGAAGTTGATATTATCTTTTATTTCATTCTTAAAATACTTCTTATCGAATCTTGTATTAAGCTTATTAGCTTCATCTGCATTTATCTTGTAATATGAAATGCCCTTAATGGCTGCATCGCCCTGGCCTTCTTCATACTCAACCTTTGCAAGAAGAGCCGAAGTATCCTTAATATAAGTACCTGTTGTATCATTCTCAGTAAACATGAAGTAATATACATTGCCCTTACCATACTCCATACCTACTGACTGAGGATCGTCTATTGTATAGCTGATCTTATCAAAATCATTATGTATATCATTAGAAAGCGTCTGCCATCCCTTGTTCTTCTCATCATATTTCTTCAATGTGAATGAGAATACGTCCTCTGCTTCAGGAGTCTTGCCATCAACAAGCTTTCCAACCTTAAGTTCTACAGGAACACGTGTTGCATCTGTGTTTGTAATTGTTGTTGAAGCCATCATGCTAAGATGCTTTCTGACAACCATCTTGTGAATCTCACATCTCTTGATAACACTATTTGCGATGATTGTTCCACTGTATGATCCTGTACATTCAACAGTACATTTTGGTGCTACAAGAGCTCCCGAGGAAATATCTACATTAAGCTTTCCTTCATAAGGAACATATCGTGAACACTTATCAACTACAGGGTTAAGAACTATCTGGTTTGCGACTTCACTCCAGTCACCTGTTCCCAAGCCGTTAACCTTGATCTTGTTAAATGTATATGAACGAACATTTGTAAGATCTACGTTAATAACAAGGAGCTTACTTCCAACACTAAATCCCTGATTTACAGCATAGTTATCTTCATTCTTATTAAAGTAATATCTTGTAAGATCCGAACAAAGGTTTCCGCCATCCGTTGCTATAACATTTGCAACTTCAACACTTCCGTTTGACTTAGCAAGTGCAATTTCACTTGCAGCATTCGTCGCTTTTGAAAGTAAATTGTCAATATTAACGGGGAACTCTCCGTTAAAGGTATATTCCAGATACTGGCTTCCGCTACTTGCACGATGATCGTAAGAAACGCATCCGTACGCTCCGCCGGACTTCTTATAATAAATTGTTGCTCCGTCAATATGCTGGATCAGTCTTCCAATCTGTTCTCTTGTTCTGCCGCCGATATTCTCAACAAAGTTGTCGGTATATAACGCCATACTGTCATTTAAGCCATCAAATCCGTTAGCGCCGTAAGTAACAGTATACGATCCATACTTTTCATTGTTCTTTACCGGCTTTCCGCCTTCTTTGTCAAGCTCAAAGACATACAATCTGGGAGAATTCTGTCCCAAGAGTTTGTAATCTAATGTCTGAGATCCCTTACCATCGGCACCTGTTGTAATGCTAAAGTCGCTTCCCTGAATTTTTCTGGTTCCCTCAGCATCCTGATATACCGCGAAGAAGAACTTTCCGGCCTTCTTTGCACCGTTTACAACTTTATTTACTGTAATCTTATAATCGCCAATTTTCTGATATGTCTGTGTCGAGTTACCAATTGTATAGTCTTGAATATTTTTAATATTTTTAACGGCTACATTTGCTTCACTGTGATTGTTACATCCGTCGTAGTTGTTTGCAACAACACCGAAGTATGTAGAATCACCGAGCATATCTATGATCTCGTTTGCGGAATAGTCCTTTGTTCCCACCCAGGAACGTCCGTTCGTGCTCTTTATAACACCGAAAACACAGAACGAATCAGTCTGGAATGAAACATTATCACTTGAATCGCCAAGATCGACTTTTCCGTCGTCAAAAACTTCTACCTGAATATCATTTGCCGAAATACTTGTAGCTTCACTTGTCGAATCAAACTTCTCTTTTACTTCATCTGTAAGAGGAAGGTGTACTATAGTAACATCCTCTGAATTGTCTGTATCAAGATCAGCAGAGATCTTGTTGTTTGTATACTCAATAGAAACAGAAGCTGTTCCATCTGTAAGATCGTACTCAACATTATCAAGAAGGAATGCTATATCAAGAAGTACAGTATTCTTCTCATCAAATTCTAAAGCCGCAGCGTCTTCTTCTCCGCCTTCACCGGCAATCTCACCTGCCTTGCTGTTAAGTGCGGCAAGATAAGCATCGTAATTATATCCCTTTGTATTGCGCTCAACTTCTGTAACTGTAAGCTCAATACCCTCAGGGAATACATCAGGCTTGGTAAGTACAACCTTAACCTTTGCATCACCATCCGAGTAAACAAACTCTGTCTTTGTATTTGCCGGATAGTATACAAGATCAAGCTCTGTATCCTCTTCAAGTTCTCTAACTTCGCCATCGGCAGTTGTCACCTTATAAATTGCATGCTCAACTGTTTCGCCGTTAACGTCGGTAAGAAGTGAGGCGCTGTCTTTATTCTCTTCGCCCTTTGCAGATGCGGCAAATTCTTTGGTCTCTTTCTCAACCTTTACGATCTCTTCATCATCGATGACCGCTTTATTAAAGAAATAACCCTCAAAATTCTTGGCATCCTTTTTGATATCAAAGGAGTCTGTGATAGAAAGTTCTTTTGATTCCGCAATCTCTTTGTCATGTGAATCCACATATTTAACCGTTACGATCACATCTTTGTAATCTTCAATGGATTCAATAGAAGATGCTTCTGTAGATGCTTCGGTAGACATCTCAGATGATGCCGTACTTGCAGCGTCCGATGCTTCTGTTGATGCAGTAGAAGCTAAAACAGATTCGGCTTCTTCCTCTTCTTTAGCGGTTGTTCCATTGGTAGCGGCACTATCAGCAGTGTTTTCCTTGTCAGCTTCTTCAACTTTTTCAGCTTCCTCAGTCTTCACTTCCTCGCTATCGTCCTTATTCTCCACAATGGAATCATCAGAGTTGTTTTCACCATCGGGAGTGGCATTTTCTTCAACGGTAGTTTCCTCAACTTCTTCGTTACCGCTTTCGTCAGATCCGTCGTCGGTATCGTCCCCGCTGTCGTCGCCCTCCTGATTCATCTCTTCGATCAAACCGCTCTCAAAATCGTCATCAGCCGTTTCCATTACAAGACCAACTGACTGTGCTCCCTCTTCAGTCATCGCAGCAGCAGGTTTGTTAAGCACATACAATGTGATAGAACCTGTAATGATTGCAACGCATAAAACAAAAGCAAGCCATTTCTTGTAATTCTGATGCTTTTTGATGTAGTTTTCTGCGCGGTGTTCATAAGCTTTGCGCATATCTCTTATCCTCTTACCCTTTTACCCATTATTGTCTGCTAGTTACATGTTTAGCTTAAAGTCCCCCGAATTTGTTAAACGGATAAACTCTAAACACAACCTTCCCGATAAGTTGTTCCTTGGTCACACATCCAACTACACTGCTTCGTGAATCAATTGAAGCGCTTCTGTGATCTCCAAGTACAAAATACCTGTTTTCCGGAACCTGATATGGAAATGTCAGGTCAGTCGGTTCAAAACTCTTTTCTACATACGGCTCATCAAGTATTTCCCCATTTACAGATACATTGCCGTCTGCGTCGAGATTGATCCAATCTCCGGGTGAACCCACGACTCTTTTTACCAAAACTTTGTTGTTGTAGTAAAAAGCTATCAGCTCTCCGGGTTCGAATGATGTTCTAGTATAAGCTACCACCAGATCTCCGGTTTCCAGTGTCGGCGTCATACTATCTCCTGTTACTTTTAATACTGCTATGAAAAAGCTGGAAACAAGAACTGCAAGTGCCGCGACTACAACGACTACTATCAATGTATTTCTCAACACTTTCTTGTATTCCTTTTTGCTATTTTCCCTTTTCAGTTCACTTTTCAACTGATCCAGAGAAGGTTTAACCTGCTCCTGCTGATCCTGAGAAGGATTTGCCTGTTCTTTTTTTTGTTTACCCATCTGTGCTCTCAGTCTTTTTCTCTTTTATATATCCTAGGCTTTTCTATTGCGCCTGAGTATGCTTCACCACGAGTCATCGGTCTACCCAAGGTTCCTGTGTAAGCCTCTTCATGTGTTCTGGCTCTTTCTATGGAGCCTGTGCGAGCCAACCTTTGTGCAACTGCCTTTTCCACAGCTTCATTGACCTTTGCATCTATGTTCTGCATCTGCGTCTTCTCATACATTGCCATTCTGAGCTTACTTTCTTTAATGCCCTTCATAAGCTCTTTGTACTCGGCTTCCGCATTCTTCTTAACATTATCAACATAGATGTTGGCTGCTCTCTGAGCTGCTTCCATAATGCCGCCCAACTGAATGGACGCTTCGGCGAGTGACTGCGAGTTTTCAATCTTCTCAAGTGCATCGTCAACCTGCTGCTGTAGCTCCGCTTTTTCTCTGGCGAGCCTTGCTTTCAGACCGGTTATGTCCTTGTCGAACTTCTCCTGCATCTGATTCTTCTGTTCATTGAACTTGGCTCTCATCTGTGCCTTTTCTTCGTCGAAACTCTTTAACAGGTTACTTCTTTCTTCTGCAAGTTCCTTAAGAAGTTGTTGTTTCTCTTTCTCGACTTCTTCTTTAATTTCTTGTTCACGCCTCTTAGCTTCGTCGGCTTCTTCCGAGAAGTTGATCATCATCTCCAGAAGTTCCGCTCTGCTTAATTTCTTTAAATTGACCTCTGCCATTCTCTGTCCCTATACTCTTGCTATTGTTGAGGAATCTCATACAAGTTATCGGTTGCAACGTAAATATAATAAATTAAGATATCGTGCATCCAACCCCAGCGGTCTTCGCATGATACCTTAAATGATTTAATAATTATCAGGCAACCGCAAAGCTCTAGAAGTCAGTGTCGATGAAATTACGTTTCCTTAGTACGCATCAAAAAAACCTACGATGGTTCATCCTTGAACATAATTCGTACCGTAACTTGCATAAAATTAGACCGTCTGTAAAAGCGCAGCTCGGTCTTCATTTTGGCGCTATTAACCCAGCGCCAGCAACTGGCTGTCTGTCACATACGTGATTGAGACCCTCTAGCTTTGCGTCACCGCCTTCCGGCGGCTTTGCCTTTTATTTTGCTAAGTTAAACACGTTATAACGAAAGCGCTAACACAAAAAAATTTTTACAAAAAACTATATTTCGTCATCTCGTAAGATGAATATACCCCATCGGAAATTAAAACGCAACCACTTTTTCACAGAAAAAACACAGTTTCCACAAAAAGAGGGCTGAACCCACGCTCAGCCCTGTGTTACAAAGTTTCACTTTCGCAAAAAAAGTTCTTAGTTTCCAATTTACCGTTTCAGACCTCTGAGAGTTTGAAGCATCTCATCAGATGTCGTGATCACACGGCTGTTAGCCTGGAAACCTCTCTGTGTCGTAATCATATCAGTAAACTCTTTCGATAAATCTACGTTACTGGATTCGAGCACTCCGGATGTCATATACCCTCCGTCAGCAGTGACATCCATAATCTGCGCTTCTCCCGAATTAAGAGATTCCGCATAAAGATTGTCTCCAACCTTCTCTAGTCCCATGGCATTGTTAAACTCCGCAACAGCTATCTGTGCAATCTTAACCGTCTGTCCGTTGGAATACTTAGCAAACACCGATCCGTTGTCCGTAACGGACAAACCGGTCATGGTTCCGTTTGCATATCCGACATTTAACCCTCTCACATCTCCCTTATATAAATAAAGAGTAGAGTTGTGAGATGCAGTTGTGCCTGCATAGTTTGTCGTATTTGAAAAGTCTATATTGAGAGGTCCAATCATCGAAGCTCCGCCTCCGAATGTCATGGTCACGATTCCGTTATCGCTTCCCCCCGCATCTATAAGCTTTCCCGAACTCTTGTCGTAAACAAGATTGATATTGGTATCTGTAGTGTTTTGAAGAAGATTACCCTCATCGTCCTGTACAGTGGAAAGAGAAAGTAAATAAGTATTATCTGCGTTATCTCCTCCGTCTGTCAGATTAAACTTAAGAGTATAAGTTCTTCCGTCATTGCCGAATACTTCAAGTCTCATGCTCTTGCCGTCTGCCTCATCGAAAGAGCCGTCAAGACTATCGATATTCCCTCTGAAATATGATGCGGATGTTGCTGTTCCGCCTATTGTCTTAGTTGCATCAGTAATAAGATCAAGTCTCGTCACATTTGCTCCCGGTCTGATTCCGTCTTCGCCCATAACACCCATTACATAATATCCGTTGTTCTGGGTTACGAGACTTCCCTGCGCATCGATCGTAAACGCACCGTCTCTGCTAAAATTCCTGGTTTGGTTGTCAGGACTGATCACAAAGAAAGAATCTCCCGTGATCATCATATCAAAGGCATTCCCTGTAGTCTGCATGGAGCCCGACTTTGTTATATTTGTATATATTGAGGAAACCTTAGATCCAAGTCCTATCTGAGCAGCATTTGTAGTTGCAACGTTATCTCCCGCTCCGGTTCCGTTCTTTACAGTCTGATAAAGAACGTCAGAAAATCCCGTTGCCTGCGACTTATATGCTGTTGTATTGACATTGGCAATATTATTACCAATAACATCCATTTCCATTTGATGGGTTGTAAGTCCGGAAACACCTGACCAAAGCGATCTCAACATGAACACATACCTCCAAGTACCGTTGCATTATCCACTACCTGCTATTTCCTTTATCGGATGCTTTCTTTATTTCCTTTAGAGCAAAATAAAAAAAAGTAAAAGAATTTTTCAACGATGACTGTGTTCTTGTGTTCATAAAAATCAGATTACTTTTTTACCATTGATCACCCCTTTCGAACATGATAAACATTCCTCATTGGCATAGTACTGCAAACCCATTCGAAATACTTTATTAACATTTATTAAAATATTATCACTCATAGTGTAACAATTCAATAGTTTTTTATAAAAAAATAAGGCTTTCACCCCGATGAATTCTACGTTCATTCCCATTAAGGATGTGTAAATCCCAGAGTAAAAGTCTTATTTAATATAAGTCCATATTATGTAACAACTATACGAAACATCAGGAATTTTTCATGCTTATCCTGCTGTTTGCGGGCACCGAAGCCGTGATAAATGCGTTAGCACCTATGACGCTTCCCTCGCCTATTATAGTATCTCCGCCCAGTATTGAAGCACCTGCGTAGATAGTAACATCATTTTCAATAGTGGGATGTCTTTTAACCCCCTTAAGTGCCTGTCCGCCTCGCGTTGACAATCCACCGATGGTAACACCCTGATACATCTTGACATGCTCACCGATGATCGAAGTCTCACCGATAACAATGCCGGTTCCGTGATCGATCATGAAATACTTTCCAATCGTAGCGCCGGGATGAATGTCTATTCCCGTCTTGGAATGTGCATACTCAGTCATCATTCTCGGAATAAGCGGCACCTTAAGAAGATAGAGTTCATGTGCTATCCTGTTGATCGATGTCGCAAAGAGTCCCGGATATGAAAGAATTATCTCTTCCTTACTGTAAGCTGCGGGATCTCCCGAATAGCAAGCCTGAACATCGGTATCAAGATACTCTCTTATCTTGGGAATCCTCTCAAAAAACTCATGAGTTATCTTCCTTGCTCCGCACTCAAGAGTTTCATCACTGGCATCCCTATAGTCGTCACTATGCCTGAACGCTATCGCTATCTGCTTATTCATGTTATAGATGACATCCTCGATGACAATCGCGATCCTGTTCGCATCACTATAGCTCTTGTACACCTTATCTCTGTAATATCCGGGATACATGATCCTAATGAGCTTTATGACGATATCTTTTACAGCATCTCTGTCAGGCTGATTGTAGATATCCATATTGTCAATGTCTCTTCCGTTTGAGTAATCATTGAGAATCAGATTTACAATATCAACGATTCCGTTTTTCATATTATCTTTGTCATACTTATAATTGTAATCCATCGCAATTCTCCGAATTGGTATTATTTGCTTGACGCTCAAACCATATAATACCATAATAATCGAGAAATTAGGAATTTTTTAGGAGAATATCAATGAATTTTTATTTTGCACCGATGGAAAGCATAACCATGTATCCTCTGAGAAACATCCATAAAGACATGTTTGCGGGCTCTGTTTCCAAGTACTACTCACCTTTTGTCACAGCCGCAAAGAGTAAGCACTTTAAGAACAGGGAAAAAAATGACATTCTACCCGTGCACAACACTCCGTTTTTCACAGGAAACGTCTCCTCCCTGGTTGTTCAGATAATGTCGGGAAACTCTGAAACTTTCCTTTGGGCGGCAAAAGAGATCGCACAGCTCGGCTACAAAGAGATAAATCTCAACCTCGGCTGCCCCGCTTCCACTGTCGTAAACAGACACAAGGGTGCAGGTCTTTTGGCCGATCCCGATTATCTTGGCTCCATGTTATCTGAGATATTTGAGGCAAAAGAAAATACGCCCGAATTAAAAGATATTGAAATTTCTTTAAAAACAAGACTCGGCATCGCAGATGAGAACGAAGCCGGAAAACTTATGGAGATATACGCAAAATATCCGATAAGCGAACTCACCGTCCATGCAAGAGTCAAGGATGACTTTTATAAGAACACTCCCCGCCTTGATGCATTCTGTAGCAGTATAAAAAGATACAGAGAATGCGGGGGTAAGGCTCCCATATGCTACAACGGAAACATCTTTTCCAAAAAAGACTATGAAGACACTTTATCTTTTCTTGAAAAAGAAGGTATCGCAGATGAAGTAAGCTCCATGATGCTTGGAAGAGGCATTTTGGAAAATCCGGCACTTGCAAGAGAACTCACAGACGGAGAAAAGCTTACAGCTCCCGAACTAAAAGAGTATCTCACAAGACTCTACAACGGATATGAGGAATACATCCCCGAAGACCGGAATGTCATCTTCAAGCTTCTTGAACACTGGGCATTTATACATACCCATTTTGAAAACTGCGACAAATATTTAAAAGCTATAAGAAAAGCCCGCAGCAAGGGTGAATACCTCGCTGCGGTCCGCAATATGTTTGCAAGCTGTGAATTTAAATAATAACAAGAACTTCCCACACCCCGGAGGTGTGGGAAGTTTTAGTAAATCATTTTATATGGTCTTCCCTGAATCAAGCCACACTATTCTGTCTCCGTATTCAGCACACTTCTCTGAGTGCGTTACCTGAAGAATACTGATGCCTTTCTCCTTATTTATTTTCCTGAACAATTCCATTATCTCAGCACCGGACTTTTTATCCAGATTACCTGTGGCCTCATCTGCGAGAATAAGTTTCGGATCCCCCATAACAGCTCTGGCTATGGCAACTCTCTGCTGCTGCCCTCCCGAAAGTTTTGACGGGTATTGCTTCCTCTTTTCCGTAAGACCTACGATGTTCAGGATTTCATCGAGCTTCTTCTTAAGGCTTGCTCTGCTCTTTCCCGCAACAAGCTGCGGAAGCATTATATTGTCCTCAACATTTAGATTCTGTACCAGGTTATAGAACTGGAAGATAAATCCGATGTCATTAAGTCTTATCTCTGAAAGCTCTTTTTCTTTGATATTCGAAATGCTCTTTCCGCATACGGAAATATCACCGGTAAAATCCCTATCCAAGCCTCCGATCAGATAAAGAAGGGTTGATTTGCCGCTTCCCGAAGCGCCCATAAGAGAGACAAATTCTCCTTCTCTTACATTCATATTAACTCCGTCCAGAACCTTGGTGCTTACTGTCTTTTCGGATCCAAACACTTTCTTTACATCTTTTACCTCGATTATATTCTCCATTTTTCATTCTCCTTATTCATACTTTAACTGTTCTGCAATCTTCATTCTGTTTATGTCTCGCATAGTCTTTATGATCGTTATTCCAAATGTAAAGAACATAACCAATAAGAAAACAACGGTTTGTCCGACATTTATAAACATTTCCTGTTCCATTATCGCCTTCAAAGCTTTTATAAATACCACAGTCTCAACAAGACCTGCTACTGTTCCGAAACCGATTGCTATAACGCCAGATAACACTGTCTCTTCAAAGAACAACTTAACAAGATTTCCTTTGCTCATAGCAGTCGAAACAAGAACTGCACTTTCTCTCTTTCTGCTCTCAAATCCAACTATTTGGTTACAATATATACCTATTACCGCAAGCGAAACTCCGATGATTATTATCATATAGAGAAGTGCGAGCTCACCTCCGGAAAGATCTTGAATCTCTTTTATGTATTCATCAATTGTATTAACTTTATCTATAGTGCTGGATGAATAGCTCTTAATAAGCTCAGCGGTTTTCACCGGATCATCCGTCTTTATATAGGCTTTACTTGGTCTGTCCAGATAGATCTTTTTATATAATTCAAAAGGTAACACGATTGTTCTGTTTGAACTGTCAGCCTGACCGGAATCGATAATTCCTGCAACCTTGAAGGTACCTCTGTAAGGAACAACCCCTTTTGCATCAAACAGTATTTCCGCATTGTCTCCGGCTTTAAGCTTCAGCTCCCTTGCTAATTTTTTGGCTATATATATTTCATCGCCGCTTATAGAATCAGGAAGCCCTTTATAACCTTGATTCAGTTCCGGATTGCCATACGTTCCAAATACTTTGATATTTGTAAGCTCATCATCAAATTTTTTAACATACTTATTCTCAAGATAGTCTTCTATCTTCTCTTTTCCCACAAGGATGCTGTTATCTCTTGAATAGTCAAATTCAACCTTATTTACACCATCAAGTGTTTTGATGTATTCATATGATTCAACGTTTTCTGAAAGTCCTCTGAGGATTACATCCGCGTCCATCGGAGGTGTTACTACATCATGTTTTAATGAAGAAATGTAAATAAACATCACAAGGCATACACTTGTAGCTATAAATGCAAGCTTTGAACTTCCGATCGAAGTCTTATTGCTTCTAAGATTTGTAGCCGCAAGACCAAGTATAGGATTATTTACCTTCATGCTGATCTTTTCGATTATCTTTGACGCTGTTCTGAGCACAAACGGATATCCGCAGAAAAGAGAAAGCACCATAAATAGGAATCCCAAAACGCCGGGAACAGGGCTGTCTTTAAACGCCGTAAACGCCAGAGCGGATGCAATGCCTGCAATAACTGCACAAACAATCGATATGATCTTATTCTTGTTTTTATATTTGTATTCTGTGTCCTTATTATCAAAAATAATATCTCTGATAGCTGTATTGGTAGATTTAAGAAGTTCTCTGAGCGGGCAGAGCATTTCCACTACGATTGCGCCTATAATTACCGCGATCATAACAGGAACCGATACATTTCCCAGATCCATTTCCACTTCCATGCTTCCCGCGCTTACCGTAAAAACAGAGTTAAATAAAGCATCTCTTGAAGCCCTATAAAGTCCGGTTCCGATCACACCACCAAACAATCCGTAAAACATATTTTCAATGAGTATAATTCGTGCCGTAAGATTCGGTGAAACTCCAAGGCTTCTCAAAGTTCCGATCGTTGACATTCTGTCACGCATTATTCTCTCAGAAAGTGTTATAGTCACAAAGATGACAAGTATCAGCGTTACAAGGAAAAGCATTTTAAACATATTACTAATTGTATTTATCTGATCCTGCACCATCTTTTCGCCCATTAGATCCTGTACTTCATAATTGGGGAATCTTTCTTCCATCGCATCGCAGAATTCACTGACTTTTGACTTATCCTCTACCTTAATATAAACAGCAGTATGTTTCGGTCTGCCATCATAGCACAGCCTTGCCATTCCTTCATCCGAAATAACAGCAGAATACTCCGATTCAAGAAGTCCGCTTAATTTCGCTATTTTCTTGATCTTATACTCTACATCGACATAGTTGTCACCGTAAACTTTTAAAGGATCACCCTCATTAAGTTCAAGTTCTTTAGCCATAACTTCATCTATGATGATATCGTTCTCACTAAGATCAACATCTTTCGGAATAATTCTCATTTTTGAAGCGCTCTCAACATCCACACCGGATATATTAAGCCTTTTCTGATTGTAATACGCATACATCTGGTTGTTACGAACCGTCACATTCGAAGTTTTGGATGAAACATATGCCGCTTCATAACCGGAAAGACCTTCAAAATCACTTTCCTCTATGTCATCAGACGAACCCACAACTACATTAGCTGCTCCCGCTACCGTATTAAACAACCCTATAAAAATATTTTCGACACTGTTGCTCATATCAAAAGCAAGCATGCCCGAAAATGAACAAATAGTAATTGTAACCACAAGAAATAATGTCATAAGTGGTTTTGCAAATATATTTCTGAATGTATGTTTTAAAATAACTCCCATGTTACCACCTTTCGACTCTCTTTTCAGGAGCGACATACATACCGTCACCCTCTTTTACGTCATAGACTTCATAGAACTGCTCACAGGAACTTAGAGGAGCATTTACCCTTACAGGTCCGGGGCTGTGCACATCAGTGTGAAGACCAAGAATCCCTTCTACATCACTGCTGATTCCTCTCCATATCTCCGCAAATCCTTCATACATTTCAATATAGTCTTCCTTTTCTTTTGCAATATTAGAAATGCACTCTATAGCACCGATATCCGCATAGTTTTCACCAAGGGTCAGCTCTCCGTCCACATGATATACATCCATGATCGTGCAGGCATTGTAATAATCAATACACATATCAGCTCTGTCCTTTAACGCTTTTCTGTCTGTTTCATTAAGCCATTCCGGATTGTAATTTCCTCTGTCATCCCAATTCATAAATGTCGAATCAAATGCATGACCAACCTCATGAGCAATGACCATTCCGAGTCTTCCGATATTACTGAATTTGCTGTAATTCTCGTTAAAGAACGCGCCCTCGGTAATCGCAGCCGTGATAACTACCATATTGTCCGGCATAAAACATGCATTAACCGTCTGAGGTTGCATTGTTCCTCCTCTCTTAGGTCTTGGTCTCTTTATTAATTCCTTAAAATTCTCAATTTTTAATTTCTGCATGTTCTTATATGTTTCAAAAGAATCTTTTCCAAGTACGTTTTCTTTTCCAATGATCACTTCACTGTAATTGCCACCGGTTGTGAATTCTATATTTTCAAGCTTATTGAGAAGCTTGGTCCTTCCATCTTCAGTAAGCCATTCTGCTTTTCCTATAAGTTCTCTGTAAGAATCCCTGATACTCTCACACATCTCCCGTACTTTCTCATCTTTTGATGCAGGATAATACTTTTCCGAATATATTCTTCCAAGCTCATCCGAAAGATCGCTCATTATCTTAATCTTTGCCTGCATATCCGGATTTTCGGTATCTGTTCCGTATGCAGCCTTAAGATACTTGTATTTGTCAGATAAAAACTTGTTACATCCGTCTACATAATCGATGAGTAACCACGTTTTTAATGCTTCAAGATTTTTCTCGTCATTCAGCTTTTCAGCAATATATGCAAACTGTCCTTTTTCTGCAACAGTCCAAAAGTCGTACGGATTTTCAATCTGCAGCCCTTTTTCAAAGCTCTTAATATCAAACTTATACTCATCCATATCCTTGTCGGTTACAGCAGATACACTTACATAATCAAATTTCAGATCTTTACTTTTATATGCTATATCCAATGCAAACGCGGCTAAATTGTCAGCTGCTTTTTCAGCTTCTTTCTTCTCGGTTCCCAGCCCTACAAGAACTTCTTTTACATGGTCTCTTACAGCTGCTCTTCCTTCCAGCGATTCCGCAATTTCTTTATTTGTTTTTCCAAAGATCGATTTGATGCCTTCAAACCTAAAACCGTACTCTTTAGCGCGTATTGCACCGTCTCCAAAGTCAAAAGCAAGCACAGAGCTTATGTTATATAATCTTTTATACTTGCCGAGAAGTTCCATATATTCCTGCGTACTGGAAATTCCGGCAATCTCTTTTATTACGTCTTCAAGTTCCTTATCGGCATTACTTGCAGAAGCATCATAAGATACGACCTGTTTGTAATAATCGGCGATTATTTGCTCATCCTGTGAAGTATGTTCTTTTTTAGCATTTATCTCATCAATAAGCTCAAATAACTTTTTATCCGTTATCCTTCCACATTCATTGAACGAACCGAATCCATATTTGGGGTCGATTTCCGCCTCTCTAACGGCATTGGCATTTACATATCCAAAAAAATCGTCCTGCGGGCGTATATTGTATGCCGCTTTTGTTTTGGTATCTTTTCCTGCTTCGCTGCCATTTTCTTTAGCCTGAATATCTGCACCGTAAAATGAAAAACCAAGAACAGATGCAATAGTCATTCCGACTGCAATACCGCGTATTCCTTTCTTCATATCATGTTTCCCTCTTTTCATTTTCAGATAAATCCTTTCATGTGATCATATTACGTCTGTCATACTACGTTAAACATATTACGACTGTCATAGTATTTATACTACGTCAGTCGTAATATGTCAACAAGTTTTTTCAGATAAAAAAGCCAAAAAATATGCCTACTCTCCGTTATAGAGAGTAGACACCTTATATTTGCTATTTATTTTTTGTATTTTTCTTTGAATTTCTTTTCAAATTCATCGACCGGCATCGGCATATCAAAATAATATCCCTGGAACATTTCGCACCCGAGTTCTTTAAGAAAATCTAGCTGTTCCTTCGTCTCAACGCCCTCGGTAATAACTCCCATTCCGAGTTCGTGGGCCATGTCGATCGTATAATTTAAAATAACTTTAGCCCGGTTCTGATTCTCGGTTTTTCTCAAAAATCCCATATCGATCTTGAGGATATTGGCATTTATGTCTTTTAACATATTAAGAGATGAATATCCGCTTCCGAAATCATCAATCTCAACCACAAATCCATCTTTCTGAAGCCCAAGAATAAGTTCCGCGCACTTGGAAACATCGGTAGTTACAGCTGTCTCCGTGATCTCAATATTGAAATGGCGGGGATTAATATCATATTCTTTTACGAGATTATTGAATTCTTCTCTGATATCGATATAGTAAAGATCTTTGGGCGAAACGTTCACCGATATGGATACTCCTTCCATCTCGGTTCCCTTCCAGTAATCAAGCTGTTTTGCAGCAAGTTCCCATATATATCTGTCGAGCTTGTAGATAAGATCGGCCTTTTCAAGAACGGTTATAAATACTCCCGGCTGAATGATACCATTCTCCGGATGTATCCATCTTGCAAGCGCCTCCGCTCCAAACAGCTTTCCGTCAGCATATACCTGAGGCTGAAGATATATCCCAAACTGCCTGTTGATAATGGCAAAATCAAAGCTTGATAGGATCTCTTTTTCCAAAAGAGCGTTAATAAGCATGTCATCGCTATACCATGCTATCTCGCATACTCCGTCTTTGGTGATGGATTTGCACGCCATATAAGCCCTGTCACACATGAGCGAAATATCCATATCCTTATCTCTTATCTCATATACGCCAAGCTGAATATGCACGGAGTAAGACGTGCTTGTAAGGCGATTGGTAACCTCTTTTACAGCGCTCTTAAAATCCGCCTCAACAAATCTCTCCTTTGGCATGCAAAGTGCAAACTGATCGCCGTTTATCCTTCCGTATACATCTTCTTCTCTGACTCTCTGCGATATGGCATCCGCGATATTTACAAGGATATCGTTTCCCTTGTCCACTCCAAAGAGCTGATTTATCAGTTTAAAATCTCGTATATTCGAATATACCAGCACATACTCCTTATCATCCGGAGTGCTCTGAAAAAGCTCCCTTACAGCCGCAATAAATCCCTCTTTGTTATAGAGCTGCGTAAGATCGTCATGTGTAAGCCGGTACTGTTCACCGTACTCGCCCTCAAGAGAATCCGACACATTCTGAATGACATAGACGCTTCCTACAACCTTGCCACTCTCATCATGAACTCGTCTGAATCTGACGCGATAAAGACGCTCTTTTCCCGTAGAATTGTATATTCGGCACCAGGTCGTAGCATCCACATCTATCCCCAATGTTCTCTTCCACGTCTCGAATGCCTCATATAACAGATCCAGATCTTCCAGAACATAGAACATGCTATAGGCTTTTCTGTTTGCATAGACACATTTCCCTGTATTATCAAGGAATATATATCCGTTATCATCCTGCTGAATCCCATAGGAAATAAGCTTAAGCAGTTCCTCGGGGTTCGATTCTTTATTATAAAAATATGCATTTTTACCAAAGATTTTTTCAGTATTCATATTTTAAATTTTATAATATTATGATAATTTATTCCAGCAAAAAACATAAACACCAATAATTATTCATGGTAAATACTATATATTCCCGACATTCATTACCGTTCCGACAGATACATAGTTATCAAGAACAGCTCTGTAATCCGTGCCGTCTTCCGCTTCAGGTGTAAAAACTCCGTCAACCATGTATCTTGCTCCGCCGTTATCAAGTTTCTCAACTTCCTTGTACCCGTCTTTATAAACCATCCCACGCGACACACCGCGGTCATAGAGCACACCTTTGCATTCGGAAACAGGGCAAAAAGGGAAGTTAACATTATATATCTTTCCCGGAATAAACTCAGTATCTATGAGCTTTTCCAATATCTCATGAAGGTATCTGTCCGAAACTTCATGGCACTTTCCCGCACCTTCCGAAAAAGCTATCGCGGGAGCTCCCTGAAATTCCGCCTCAAAAGCAGAACCGCAGGTCGCAGAATACTGAATATCCGAAGCGACATTGTATCCAAAATTTATCCCGCAGAGCACAACAGTCGGCTTATCAGGTACTATCGTCGTACATCCGAGCCTTACGCAGTCGCCCGGTGTCCCGCTGCATGAATATGCATGAACACCATATTTACTCTCAACAGGATATTCAACGGGGAAAATATCTATCTCATGCCTTAAAGTAATGCTGTGAGAAGCCGCACTTCTCTCACTTTCAGGTGCAACTATCCATACTTCGCCAAACTCGGCTGCCTCTTTTACAAGTCTTAAAAGTCCCTCCGACTTTATTCCGTCATCATTGGTTATAAGTATTCTTCTTGTCATTCTGCCTTTTCTCCAATATCTGCCTTAATAGCCCATCTCATCTTGGTTGATTTACTTCTGGGATTTATCCTGCACTCCTCCGCGGACGGTCTTATCACATCTTCCGATATGTCACTGTACACACCGGCTCTTTTAAACTCTTTAAACGACTTCTTGACCAGCCTGTCTTCTCCAGAGTGGAATGTAAGTATCGCTGCTCTTCCACCCGCTTTAAGCACCGAAGGGAGCTTATCAAGAAAAGAGTAAAGCACTTCAAATTCACTGTTTACGTCTATCCTAAGCGCCTGAAAAACTCTGGCACAACTCTTTTTTTACAGTTACTGCTTTCTCCTCCTTAGGAACCTTCCAAAGTGCCGCTTCAATGGCCTCTCTGAGCGCTGTTGTGGTATCCATGGAATTTCCTTTTTTCATAAGTGAAAAAACTTTTTCCGCGATTTCCTCAGCATACGGCTCATCGGAGTTTTCTACGAGCATTCCGATAAACTCTTCTTTCGTGATATTGTGAAGACGCTCCGCCGCCGATTCACCGCCGTCAGGATTAAGCCTCAGATCGAGAGGTCCGTCTATCTTGTAAGAAAAGCCTCTTTCGGGATTATCTATCTGCATGGAAGATACGCCCAGATCTGCCAGAACAAAATCAAACTTTCCTGCTTCTTCACATATTTTATCTATATTTTCAAAATTTATCAGCCTAAACTTAAACACATCTTCGCCATATCCGGCGTTCCTAAGTCTCTCGACGGTTTTCTTGGACTCTATGGGATCGATATCAAGTCCGTAAATACAACCGTTTCCCTGCAATTTCTCAAGCATCTTCGAAGTGTGTCCACCATATCCGAGCGTACAATCAAGCCCCTGCTGCCCCGGCTCTATCTTAAGAAAATCCAGTATCTCTTTTACCATGATCGAAATATGCATTCCCGCCGGCGTAGAGCCCTTTGATATAACATGCTCAACCACATCCTTGTATTTCTCAGGATTGTGCTCTTTATATTTTTCTTCAAATTTCTTTGGGTATTTTCCTGAATAACGAACTCGTCTCTTATGCTGCTTTTCTTCCACGCTTTTCTCCAATCAATTAATGATGAGTCAAGGGGACGGTTCTTTTGACTCCTTTTAAATTTCGTGTCAACTCGATGCATTAAATACCAATTTTGCGGGAGTCAAAAGACCCGTCCCCTTGACTCCCCAATTCAGTTTTATTTTTCAATTGTATCAAACTAATCTTTATAAGCAAAAGGTTTAATAGTTTTTTTAGCTTTGTTTTTGGTCGTATATAGTATTATATTAATACCTTTTCGTAAGATGTGAATGGAGGTATTATGCACGAAACAACTCAGATTACGTATGAGTTGGGCACGGTGAATATTATCCTTAACTCCGAGAGTCGGAACGGTCAGGATGCTCCGGACTTTCACTTTACAGACTACGATCAATTACTGTGTTCCTGCTTTACGCCAAAAGAATTAGAGCAGATAGCTGAAGGTGAAAGTGCTGAGCTCACCTTCAATCTGATAATGGATGATTCATATAACGGCGGTCTTATTGACAGTCATTTATCCAATTTTGCAGAGCTCCCCGGAAAAATCTTTGAAGGCCTTACCAAAGGCGCATACATGAGTCTTGATGTACAAAAATCACTTGGAAACAATGAACAATCGGAGCTTGAGATGTTCTATGAAAATATAGATTTTCAACTCGACATTCCAATATCTCTCATAAAAGAAAATCGCGAATATTTCATTTATATTGACTTCATGGGTAGTACCGAATTGTTCGAAGATATCGATAAAGAAATCGAGACAATATCTATAAATACAAACGCCATAGGCTCGAGCTTACTTCTGTACAAAGAGATGCCGCGAATAGCAAATGCAAAAATAAATTATGACAATGTCTATGGTGGCAAAACCCAGTATTTATGCGTGATTGGGATAATCGCACTCATCCTATTATGGAAGAGAATTGATTTTTTACATAAAAAAGAATAAAAAACCTATTGCTTTTCTCAAAACAGCGTTATATAATGGAGAACGTCGTCGGGGTGTGGCTCAGTTGGTAGAGCACTATCTTAGGGAGGTAGGGGCCGCGTGTTCGAATCACGTCACTCCGACTAATAAAAACCGCTCAAATTGAGCGGTTTTTTTGTTTGTTTCAAATCTTGTTGAGCTTTTCTACTCTTCCTGCTGCGCGTCGGATTCTTCATCTTCTCTGATAATTCCAAGTATAGTCTCCGCATTTTCTTTCGTGACTTTAACATAATCACTGCCGTAAAAATGAGCTACGTTCTGCTTCTTCATGTATGAAAGTATCGTTCCTGTCGTAAGGCGTGCCTGCTCGACATAGTTATTGAATACGGTTCCTACGATTTTTCCTTCAAGGATTTTCTCGAGTGCGACTTCAAAAGCATCTGCACCGATAATATATACATCCTTTCCCGCTTCAAGGCCTGCTTTATTTACAGCTTCCAGAGCCCCGACAGCCATCATATCGTTATTACAGATGATAACTTCCACAGATGGATTCTCCGCAAGTGCCTCGGTAACAACATATTCCGAGACATTCTTATCCCAGTTGCCATTACCTTCAGCAAGCTTTTCAACGCTCCAGCCCGCATTTTTGAGTGCTTCTATTGAGTATCTGGTTCTGAAGTAGGTATCTGCGCTGTTCTTCTCGCCTTTTACCATGATATATTGCAATACACCGTCACCGTTCTTATCAACATTCTCAAATCCAAGGTCTATCAGCATTTTGCCCTGAAAAGTTCCCGCCTGCCTTGCATCACAACCAATATAAGTAACGGGCATGCTTTCGCTTTCCCACCTTATCTCTTCAGACGCTTCCGGTTCACGGTTGACATACACAAGCGGAACTCCAGCCTCCATCGCAAGATCTGTAACCTCGGCTGTTTTAGACATATTAACCGGATTTACAACAAGAATATCAACACCTGAAGAAATAACCTTCTTTAGCTGCAGCATCTGATATCCGTGACTAAACGCAGAATTGACCACGGTTATGTTTTCTTCCTTGAAGCCTGCATTCACAAGGTCTTTAATAAGTTCATCCTTAAACAAAGACATATATGTGTCGGATAACTTGTAAATAAATACTCCAACCCTCATATCGGCGGGAGTCATCTCCTTTTCTTCTGCTGAAGACGCCACGCTCGCAGCCGCTTCAGCTTCCGTCTCTTCGATATTTTTTTCAGAACATCCTGCAAGCAACGCAGTAATCAAAACAGAAACTGTCAATACTTCAAACAATTTCCTTCTCATTTCTTTTATTCCTCTCCATAAATATGAAGGTGCTGACTTAATTCAAGATCATGTCAGCACCTATCAAAAACTAAATTATGAATTATGATCATTCAACCGCAGTACTTCCGTCAGAATAAGTAATAACCCAGTAACCTTTCCCGGTTCCGCAGTCTTCATGGTAAGTCTTGTCTACAATTGTACGCTCCGCACCGTCATTATCTGCTCCACTACTTGATGAGCTGCTTTCCAATGCAGAAATATCATATTTCTCCTTAAGTTCCTCAAGTGTCAACTTCTCTTCCGTCTTTTCTTCGTTCTTTTTGGTAACATTTACTGTTGATGCCTTTACAACCGGCGGCGCCGTTTCTTCCGAGACAGCCGCTGTCAAAAAGTCTTTGTATTCAGGCACTGCCTCACACAAAATGATGTTGAATACAATGACACAAGCCATCAAACCCATAAATACCATTGTTGTTACCGCTACTTTTTTCATTACTAAAAATCCCCTCAAAAAAATATTTTACTGATAATATACAGTCCATGACGCCGTCTTTTCAATAGGCCCCGCAGGATATTTGTCATAAGTCTGCTTGTAATATCCGCTTCCCTTTGCGTCCTGCATCTCCGTATCAAAGATGTACCACTTATCGCCCATCTTAACTTCCGTCCAGGCATGTGGCGTTCTTCCGCCACTTGCAGCCGCTACCGTTCCGCTGCACACCTTTGCATCATATCCAAGCCCCCTTGCAATATAAGCAAATGCTGCCGCATATTTATAGCAGTTCCCCTTTCCGGAAAAAAGAATCCGGCACGCGTAATCTCTCGTCCAATCCCCTACGGGAACTTTCATTTCCCTTTCATAGGAAACCTCGCTTATAAAGTGATCAAAGCATCTTTCAAGCTGCTTGCTCTGCGTCATTGCGCCGTCTGTACACTCTTCGATCACAGAAGCCACAAGTCTCATTATCTCACTTTTTGGCTCGATAAGATTACCATTTTTATCCTTCCATCTGATACCGTACTGCGTATGAACAAAGTGCTCTCCCGGCACCTTATCCTCTGTCAGGCCGTCACCCGCCTGCGCATTTACAGTATTTATTATCTGATTCTTTAAGTCGGTCCCCACTCCAAGAAGCGCATTCTCGCCTATCGAAGTTACACTCGCCGGAATCCTTGCACTTGAAAGCGCCGGCGGGAAACACAGCAGAACCGTTTTATTCTTGTTGTAAAGACAGTCACTGAACGACGAGTAATAAGGATTCTTCTCGCTTACGGTAACAGATCTCAGTTTAAAAAGACCTTTAAAAGCATCCGAAGTGATCGAAGTCACATCACTGCCTATATGAACTGTTGTAATCTCCGGATTCTTGCTAAAAGTAAGCGCATTTATCTCAGTAGTCCCCGAAGCTCCCAAATTAATGGTCGTTCCGACCGCTACCGCAAAAGAAACTATAAATGCCGCAATTCTCTTGGCTCTCCGTATAATATTCCGCTTCATTACTTTTCCTTCTTTGGCTTTTCTGTTGCCACTTCAAACTTATATCTTATCTTCGAATATGAAACTACATCTTTTTCATTGCCACCTTCATTGGGATGCTTGCCATATCCTGCCGTTGCGGTAATTCCGTCTCCGTAGCCTTCTTTTCCGTCAACAATTACCTGGCACCACTGATCTTCCCATGAATTTATATTCTTGTGAACCCATGATATTCCGAGATAATCAAGAATAAGTCCAAGAGCCCTTGTAGCTCCCGCGCATGAATACTCGCCTCCTATAAAGACTCCGTAGGCAGTTCGGTATATCTTACCTTCTGTTGTATATGTTCCAAGATCGCAGTATGCCTTAACTATTCCTGCCGCATATGCAACTTTCTCAACTTCTTTGATAGGCTTTTTCTTGGATGTTTTGGACTTAGATGAACTCGATGCGCTTGATGCACTCGATGTTCCCGACGAATTTCCGGCATCTGAAGCATTTTCAATAGCTTCAGCGATCTGCTTTGCTATGTTTCTTGCCTGTATTTCCTGATCGTATGTCATTCCTCCGTTGTCGTGCTTTGTCTTTGGAATGACAATGACATCCTTATCTCCTGTGGGAACGACAAATTCCGTGCTGTCTCCAATAAGTCTGTTGGCTACCCTACCCTCTTTTTTACCAAAAATAACCCAATGCTCAACGAGTTTGTCGGGATTGGCGCCAAAGGCATTTCTAAGATCTGCATAGTTCAGATAGTAATATAACGGATTATATTCCGCTTTATAGTCAACTCCGTTATATACGGTGGTTGCTTTGGAAAAAGCCGTGTACGGATCATCTGCGGCATAAGCCTCTAAAGTTGCCGTGCCCGAAAAAGACACCCCCGTAAAAACAGCTAATGAAAGCATTGCCGAGAATGCTTTTACTTTTAAGTTTTTCATATATATTATTGTCCTCCGAAATAGGATTTACGTTCAGTATATAGATTTTATCGACATATTTTACAAAAAGTTTAGGTTTATGTTATTATAGTTCGGAATATTACAATTTGGAACAAATATATTTGAAATATAGGAGTGATCATCCATGCGCAAGAGAGGCCTATCTGCGATAGTTCCGATCATATTGATCGCCGGACTTACTATTGCGGAAGTTTTCTGTTCCTCTGTTCCGACGCACGCAAAAGAAGATAATTCAAATCTTCAAAACGAAACTGCAAGCAACGGAAATACTACTTTAAATGACAATCCGGTAGTAAAAAGACCTGAACAGACCAAAACCGGCAATGATGAACCGACCTACACTGCCAAGACATCCATTGATAATTCATCATCAACCCCCACAAAAGAATTATATACAAAAGAATCAGAACCTAAAGTACCGGATAAGCCGATAGAACCGCTTCCTGAAATACCTGTAAAAGAAGAATATAAGGAAGTCGAATATCCTGTACCTGAAGATTTACCTTCTCCAAGAGTTACTTTCCGTATTCTTGACAGCTCGGAAGGTGATATCGACAGTTCAGTTGCTTATTCCACAGGAAACAGCTACAAAGCGGAAATTGAGATAGACGGCGCAATAGGTGAAAAAGCAGAAAATAAGTTTTCATCTTCAACTTCGGATGCTTCAAATATCAAGATCAGCGGCATTACTTTGCAAAATGAGATAGCATCTTCTCTAAACAGCTATCCTACCGAAGATGATATCAAAAAATATTGCTCTTTTAACCCGAAAACACAGTACGTCGCCTGGTATTACATAAACGCCGATTACTCCGACGATATCTATGTAGACGGTGTCATAAGAACACGTACCACACCCGTGGAAAAAGAGCCTGTTGCCGAAAAAGAACCTGCTGTTGAAAAAAAGCCTGAATTTGTCCCCGATGTTACGATCAAGATTGAAACAACCTGTGACATATCAGAATTTGAATATGACGGTGAAGAACACTATTTCGGTGGTTTCAGCATCACTGTTGAAGATAACGATCCACTCGTAAATTCCGTGACCACTTTCTTCGATGCACTCGGTAATTTTGTAAGCAAGAAAGTAAATGCGGGAGAAAACGGCTCAGGAACTTATTTTGAGCACAACAATATCAGATACTGGGTTAATATCGATGCGGCTTACATACGCGCCAAGCAGATAGCCGCATTTGACAATATTCCTTTCATATTCAACAATGAAGTGATCGAGCCTAAAGATATTGTTGTAAAAGTAGTTGACGATGCCGGAAACGTGATATCTTCCGTCCCGACAACTCAGATTGCCCAAAATAAAACTTCTTCTCAGAAGAAACTTAAAGTAACACCCAGAAAGCTTACGCTTGAAGCAGGCACAACGGTTCAGAACTATTCCGGAAAGACCATAACAAACAAAGATGTCAAGATCACTTCAGGTTCGCTTCTTAAAGGACACGAACTTGTAGATGTTGTTATAAACGGAAGTCAAAGCGGTATAGGATCCTCCGTAAATGAAATAACCAGCTACAGGATCATCGACGAAAACGGCAATGACGTAACCGCTTACTACGACGTAAAGTGTACAAACGGTAAACTTGTTCTTGTCGACGGAAACAACGGAAACAGCAGCAAATCAAGTGATGATACCACTACTGATACCGTCCCTGTTTCAACAACCAAGGCAAAAGACAAGAATCTTCCGAAAAAAGCTCTTATAATAGGCGGAAAGACTCTGGAAAAGACAAGTTCAAAAAATGACGATAACGTCCTCGGTAAGACGAGACTTGCAAGAATGTCAAAGACCTATGATGCATCAAACACAGGTATTAAACTTTGGATCATATTGATAGCGGCAATAGCGGCAATCCGCCTGCTGATGCCGGAGTCAAAGAGCCTGAAAAAATAAAAGATTTAAAGGGAAACGCTAAAAAACGTTTCCCTTTTATTTTTTATCATATGTAATTCATGGCGTCCGCAACAGATGAAACGCCAACGATATTTATATTTTTTGCACTCTTTTTAAGTTTGCTTTCAAGAGCTTTTGGTACTATGCATGTCTTAAATCCAAGCTTTTCCGCTTCCTGAACCCTTGAATCAGCCATATTTACCGAACGTACTTCACCCGATAATCCGACTTCACCGAATGCAATAACGTCATCTCCTATCGGCTTATTCTTAAAACTCGATATAAGCGCCATACAGATTCCAAGATCAAGAGAAGGCTCCGCAAGTTTCATTCCACCTGCCAGATTTACATAGGCATCATATTCTCCCATTTGAAGGCCCACACGTTTTTCCAAGACCGCCATAAGAAGATTTACTCTGTTATAATCGGTTCCGTTCGCCTGTCGGCGTGGAAATCCGAAATTACTCCTGCATACAAGTGCCTGAATCTCTATAAGTATCGGCCTTGTTCCCTCTACGGAACAAGTCACTATCGACCCGCTGGCGTTTTCAGGCTTTCCCTCAAGCATAAACTCGGAAGGATTGGTAACTTCGGCAAGTCCCTTCTCCTGCATCTCAAAAACACCTATCTCATTTGTGGATCCAAAACGATTTTTGACTGCACGAAGGATTCTGTACGAAGCATGTCTGTCGCCTTCAAAATATAAAACGGTATCCACCATGTGTTCAAGAACTCTGGGACCCGCAACCTGCCCTTCTTTAGTCACATGTCCGACTATAAATACAGTAATATTAAGGCTCTTTGCTATACGCAAAAGAACAGCCGTCGACTCTCTTACCTGTGAAACGCTACCGGGCGCCGATGTCATGGAATCGCTGAACATCGTCTGTATGGAGTCAATGATTACTATTTCAGGCTTTGCCCTGTTTATCGTCTCTTCTATGTTTTCAAGATTGGTCTCACACATAAACTTAAGAGTATCGGAAAAATCTCCGATCCTGTTTGCACGAAGCTTTATCTGCCTAAGAGATTCCTCTCCCGAAATATACAGAACCTCTTTCTTATCGCCCGAAAGATTCCCTGCAACCTGAAGAAGAAGCGTTGACTTACCTATTCCGGGGTCTCCTCCCACAAGGATAAGAGAGCCTCTTACAAGTCCTCCTCCAAGCACTCTGTTAAGCTCATTTATATGTGTATCCGCTCTCTCCTCGTCTTTCATCTCTATTTCAGACAATGTCTTAGGAGTGCTTCTTCCGTTTCCCGAAAGCCCCGTTGATGTTATTCCCTGCTTTTTGGATGCCGGCTTTACGGTCTCTTCCACAAAGGTATTCCATTCCTTGCATCCCGGGCACTGTCCCATCCATTTAGACGATTCATAGCCGCAATTTTGGCAGTAAAAAACGGTTTTTATCTTTGTTGCCATAATCTTCTCCCTCAGTTCAAAAAAATGCATTAAACATACGTAGAGGGCTCTTCGAATACCATCGAAAAGCCCTCTCTATAATTTTTACTTCTCAACTTTTACGCTAATAGCGCCATTTCCCGATAACTCAACACTCAGATTAAGTTTCCCTCCGAGGTTTGTGCTCATCTTGCCGATACTGTTACCGTTCACATAAACACTGTACTCTGTATTTTCAAGAAGTCCGAGTGTGATCTGTGCGTCATTTTCGCCTTCAACACTAAACTCAACTCCTCCTTCCGTCTCTTTAAAGCCTAAAACCGCAGTGCCCGGAACGGATTCATATAAGAAATTGTCGTTACACTCAAGCTTTGTAATGTCCTTAAAGGTCTTTACTTTAAATACATCTCCGTTGTGTTCAAAATTTTCAAGTTTTTTCTTTTCATTAAGCTCATAGTTACCGAAGCTGATGCTTCCATCATTCTCGGCACGTATCAACTGCTCTACGACAGCCATAATAACCCTCCTGAGATTTGGTGCTAATAATAGTTATAATTATTATAATTCATATCGATCTAATTATAAACTTAAAATTCACTTATTTTTTTGACGTCTTTTTGGCACTTTTTATACTTGTCTTCGAAGCAGGCTTCTTTGTCTTTACAGAAGTCTTTGTTTTAAGGGGCTTTTTGGCCTTAGTTGTCTTCACTGTGACCTTTTTTACAGAAGTTTTCTTTCCGTCTGCCGAAACAAATACGATCTTCTTATCCTTCAAGGATACAGTTACATCGCTTCCCGCTTTGATATTGCCTTTTAAAAGCTCTTCAGCCATTGCATCCTCTATGGATGACTGAATAGCTCTCTTAAGAGGTCTTGCTCCCATTTTGGCGTCAGAATGTTTCTCAATAAGGAACTTCTTTACCGCAGGAGAAATAGTGAGATTGATATTCATCTGCTCCTTGCATCTCTTGCTGAGATTGCGTGAAAGAAGCGTAACAATATCCATCATCTCTTTCTCTGTGAGGGTATGGAATACCTGTATCTCATCAATACGGTTGATGAATTCAGGCTTAAAGAGCCTCTTTACTTCCTCCATAACTCCGGACTTCATATCTTCATAATCCTTCTTAGCATCATCGCCCGCGCCAAAACCGAGTTTCTTTGGATCAACGATTTTCTGTGCGCCGACATTTGATGTCATGATGAGGATGGTATTCTTAAAGCTTACCTTACGTCCCTTTGCATCGGTTATATGTCCGTCATCAAGCACCTGAAGAAGAACATTAAAGATATCGGGATGTGCCTTCTCAATCTCATCAAACAGGATTACCGAATATGGATGTCTTCTTACTTTCTCACTGAGCTGTCCGCCCTCATCATATCCAACATATCCCGGAGGCGATCCGATCATCTTAGATACCGAATGACCTTCCATATACTCCGACATATCAACTCTTATAAGTGCATTCTCATCGCCGAACATAGCCTCGGCAAGAGCCTTTGAAAGTTCTGTCTTACCTACACCTGTAGGTCCGAGGAACAAGAACGATCCAATAGGTCTGTTGGGATCCTGAAGACCTACTCTTCCTCTTCTGATAGCCTTTGAGATTGCGCTTACAGCCTCTTCCTGTCCTATAACTCTCTTATGAAGAACCGACTCAAGTTTAAGAAGCTTCTCGGATTCCTTCTCCGCAATCTTTTTGACGGGAATTCTTGTCCACTGGGCAACAACTTCCGCAATATCATTTTCATTTACCACAAGGCCTTCGGAATTTACTTTTTTCTTATCCGCATTTTTTACCCTGCTGTATTTTGAAATAAGTTTCTTCTGCTCACTGTTAAGCTGTCCGGCAAGATCGAAATCATCGTTCTTAAGCGCGTTCTCAATCTTAAGATCGTATTCAGCAATACCGTCCTCAATCTCTTTAAGCTTGGGTGATATTCCCACAGCGTGAAGTCTGACTGCAGATGCCGCCTCATCAATAAGGTCGATGGCCTTATCAGGAAGGTTTCTGTCATTGATATATCTCTCGGAGAGGTCAACTGCCGCTTTAATAGCCTCAGGAGTGATCTTAACCCTGTGATGCTCTTCATATTTGCCGACTACGCCCTTTAATATCTCCTCTGCCTCTTCTTTAGTAGGTTCATCCACATTGACAGGCTGGAAACGTCTCTCAAGAGCCGCATCCTTCTCAACATATTTGCGATACTCTGTGATTGTTGTAGCTCCTATCATCTGAATCTCGCCTCTTGCAAGAGAAGGCTTAAGAATATTTGATGCATCTATCGCGCCCTCAGCTCCGCCGGCTCCGATAAGAGTATGCATCTCATCCACAAAAAGAATTATATTTCCGTCATCAATAACTTCCTTAATGACTTTCTTGATTCTTTCTTCAAACTCTCCTCTGTACTTAGATCCGGCGATCATCCCGGAAAGATCCAGAGTAACAAGCCTCTTATCCTGCACCGTAAAAGGCACATTTCCCGAAACTATCCTCTGTGCAAGGCCTTCAACAACAGCAGTCTTACCGACGCCGGGTTCACCTATAAGACAGGGATTATTCTTAGTCCTTCTACTCAAGATCTGAATAACTCTCTGTATTTCTCTTTCTCTTCCAACTACAGGATCAAGCTTTTTCTCACGTGCAAGCGCGGTCATATCCCTGCTGTACTGAGCAAGAATAGAACCCTTTCTGCCGCCTCTGGGATTAACCTTTCGACCAAGGTCCTCTTTCACAAGATTTGGATCTTCTCCCATTGCTGCAAGTGTCTCTGCATAAATTTTCTGCACAGGGACATTGAGCGTACTTATAAGTCGCACAGCGACATTTTCACCCTCTTTTATCAGAGCCAAAAGAATATGCTCGGTTCCGGTCTTATCTGCCTTAAATCTTTCAGACATGATATGTGAGTCCTCAAGAACTTTCTCCGCTCTTGGTGAAAAACCGTCTCTGTCAAGAGTTCTCACACTGCTTCCGGGAACGATAAGATCCTTTATCATATCCATCATTCTGGACTCATCAATTCCGTTATCCACAAGGATTCTTGAAGCCACGCTTCCATCCTCAAGGATAAGTCCCATAAGAATATGCTCGGTTCCGACATAGTTAAGTTTTAGATTCCTTGCTGTTTTCTTGGCGAGTCTAAGTGCATCCTCGGCCATGGCAGTGAACTGATCATTCATATCCCATCTATCCTTTCATAATTATCATATAGCTTATCTACAAGTTCATGTATTTCGTCTCGATCTATTCCCTTACAAATTGCTCTTGCCAGAACAACCGCCAGCTCTGACTGAGCTTCCTGAAGCGCCTGAAGTCTGTTGATATCAATCGCGATTATAGCACCGCGCCTTCTGTCTATCTTAACAAAGCCTTCTCTCTGCAAGATCGAATAAGCCTTGTTGACGGTATGCATATTGATACCAATAGTTTCCGCAAGCTGCCTCACGCTCGGAAGCTGCTCTCCCTCACGAAATTGAGACGTAGCTATGCCCAAAATGATCTGATTACAAAGCTGAATATAAATAGCTTCATCACTGTTAAAATCAATCTCTATGATCATCTCCGCCTCCTATTGCATACTTGTGATATATTTAGTATAACACGTGATACAGATTCGTCAAACCGGAACAAATTATCTATATAACCATATGCTATCAGAAGAAAAAAATCGCTTGCCATAGAACGAATCTATAACAAGCGACTTTATTTATCTTATATTATCTGTCATCGTCATCCAGATCAAGGAATTCGAATTCAAAATCGTCATCATCTCCGAGGAAGTTCTTTGCCCTTCTCGTTGAAGGCTCTTCCGGTTCGATTTCTTCTCTCATACGTCTCTCAGAAGGCTGTCTCTCTTCGTATCTTGAATCTGAATACATGGAATCGTCATCTCTTCTCGAAGGTCTTACAGTTCTTTCCTCTGCACCTCTCGAAGGACGCTCTTCAACCTGGTCATCCGCTCTTCTTCTAAACGGACGCTCACCTCTTGAAGGTCTTACAACTCTTTCGTCATCATCAGCAGGTGCCGGTCTTCTGGAAGGTCTTTCCTCCACATCAGCGGCCGCCCCTCTTCTCGAAGGTCTTTCAGCCGCATCATCGGCTGCGCCTCGTCTTGAAGGTCTTTCACCCGCATCATCGGCTGCGCCTCGTCTTAAAGCACCTCTACGGCTTTCACGAGGTTCATCCTCTTCGTCTTCTTCCCTCGCGCGTCTTCTTCCCTTAGGTCTTACATCCTCATCATGATCGTCTCTTGCAGTACCACGGGAACGTTTCTTGGAAGGTGTCGAATAACGATCGTACTCGTCTTCTTCCCCTTCATCATCATCGTCCTCATCCTCTTCATCATCATAATAAGCTGCGTCTCTGAGCCTGATACCGAGAATGATAACCAAAACAAGCAACACAACGGCAACTGCGCCAAGCGCGATCATAACCTTTGTAACCAATGCCAGCTTATCATGGAATTCCTTGGCCTGTTTCGCAAGCTTCACAATCTGAGGAATCTGCATTTTCTGCGGCTTATCTGAATCTGTACCCGAATTATCGGTAAGATACCATGTATCCTCTTCGTATGAAATGGAATACTGTCCGTCTCCTGTTTCTGTAGGAGCTGTAGGTTCTCCGTCACTCGTAACATCCGGTTCTTCCAGTGACTCTTCGCCGTTTTCATCGCCAAGCTCTGCTCCACCCATAACATCGTCAACAGCTCCAAGCTCAGCTATTACATCGGGGCTTCCGTCATCATTTGACGGAGCGTCCGTCTGCTCTGATTTAACAGATTTCGATGCTACGACCGGAGTTTCAGAAACGAGATCACTTCTGACATATCCTTGAGAACCGTTTTCTCCGAAAGTAATTTCATACCATTTCTTTCCGTCGGAAGCTTTTGTTTCTCCGACGATCGTTACAATATCGCCTTTTTTTACTTTTCCGACAGCATCTTTATCAGTGCCGGCGCCCTGTCTTACAGTTCCGTTCTCAGCCAAAACTTCTACGGATCTCTGATCTACGGCCGTTGTACCCGAACCACCTGAGGAATCACCCGATGATCCGCCGGATTTGCTGACAAGATCGTTTCTTATATAGCCGGTCTCATCACCTTTAACTTTAATCTTGTACCATATGGTTCCGGATTCATCTTTCTCCTCACCGAGGATGTCGACCGTTGCACCTTTTTTTACACTCGATACCTGATCCGACGATGTGCTTGCCGACTCCCTCACCTTAACATTATCTGATGTTACGGTTCCGGTTGTTGTCGTAAAAGCGTGCGCACCAATCCCGAAGCCGATAAAAACTGCTAATGACAATGCTAGAGAAAGTATAGTGTTTCTAATTATCTTTTCCATCGTATTCTTCATACAGCCTCCTTTTCAACTTAGGATTTGTGCCATTATGCTGCAGGCACTTTTGCAGATCGAATTATTTTTTCGCTTCATCTATCGCTTTACCTATATCGTGGCGCATATACTTGTTATCAAAACTTACCCACTCTGTAGCTTCGTAAGCCTTCGCACGAGCCTCTTCCAAGGTATCTCCCTTTGCAGTTATACCAAGAACTCTTCCTCCGTTGGTAACTATACCCTCCGGAGCCTTCTTTGTTCCCGCATGGAAACAGTAATATCCGTCCTTGCCCTTAAAATTCTCAAGACCGGTAATGAGCTTGCCTTTCTCATAACTTACAGGATAACCCTCACTTGCAAGAACAACGCATACGGCTGCCTTATCTTCAAACTCAAGATCAATCTGATCGAGCTTTCCATCGATACATGCATTAAATACATCTATGATATCAGTCTTGAGTCTCGGGAGAACAACCTGCGCCTCGGGATCTCCAAATCTTGCATTATACTCAAGAACTTTGGGGCCGTCCTGTGTGAGCATAAGTCCGAAGAAGATTACTCCCTTGAACTCTCTTCCCTCACTTGCCATAGCCTCTACAGTTCTGCTGTAGATATTTTCGCGGCAGAACTTGTCCACTTCTTCAGTGTAGAAAGGACTGGGCGAGAAATTACCCATTCCGCCCGTATTAAGACCTGTATCTCCGTCTCCGGCTCTCTTGTGATCCTGTGCGGATGACATGAGCTTTATTGTCTTTCCGTCTACAAAAGACAATACGGAAACTTCTCTACCTGTCATAAACTCTTCGATAACCATGTGATTTCCGGCATCTCCGAACTTCTTATCTTCCATGATCTCTTTTACGCCGGCCTTGGCTTCCTCGAGGTCGTTACAGATAAGTACGCCCTTTCCGAGTGCAAGTCCGTCAGCCTTAAGAACGATGGGGAACTTTGCATTTTCAAGATAATCAAGAGCATCCCCCGCATTATCAAATGTCTCATATGCTGCTGTAGGAATATTGTATTTCTTCATAAGGTCTTTGGAAAAGGCCTTACTTCCTTCAAGTATTGCCGCATTCTTTCTGGGTCCGAATACTCTGAGCCCCTCTGCCTCAAATGCATCTACGATTCCGCCTACAAGCGGATCGTCCATTCCGATAACCGTCAGATCTATCTCTTTTTCTTTTGCAAAAGAAACAAGCTTGTCAAATTCCATAGGTGTTATCGGTACGCACTCGGCAAGTTCTGCGATTCCACCGTTTCCGGGAGCACAATATATCTTAGAAACCTGAGGGCTTCTGGAAACAGCCTCAGCAATAGCATGTTCTCTTCCGCCTCCGCCAACAATTAAAACCTTCATGAAAAAATCTTCTCCTCTTCGTATCCTTCAATAATTACTTTATGATCTTCAACTCTGACTCTTCCGTTTGCTATCATATCGATCGCCATCGGCATGATCTTCCACTCAGCCTGTTCCATAATACGCTTCTGTAACACTTCGGGAGTGTCATCCTGCCTTATCATTACAGGCTTCTGCAATATGATAGGTCCCGTGTCGGTTCCCTCATCAACAAAATGAACAGTGGCACCGGATACCCTGACGCCTCTCTTAAGTACCTGTTCATGCACCTTAAGTCCGTAAAACCCCGTACCGCAAAATGACGGAATAAGTGACGGATGAATATTTATTATCTTATTCGGGAATGCCTTTACAACACACTCCGGAATAACAACAAGACATCCCGCAAGAACGATAAGGTCCGGATCTGCATCCTGCAATATCTTAAGCAGAGCTTTGTTAAATTCATCCCTGCTGTCAAATTCCTTAGGGCTCTTAACTGCGAAGGGGATACCGGCTTTCTTGGCTCTCTCGATCGCATATGCATTCGGGTTGTTGCTGTATACAAGCGAGATCTCGGTATTTGTTATTGAGCCGCTTGCTATCCCATCGATTATTGCCTGAAGATTTGTTCCGCCACCGGAAACCATAACCGCTATCTTCATACGAGTTCTACACCCTTCTCACCTGCAACTGCCTTACCTACTACCCAAGCCTTGTCTCCGGCTGAAGCAATAGCATTCATTGCAGCATCTACATCACTTGGATCAACGGCAAGAACCATTCCAAGTCCCATATTATATGTGTTGTACATCATCTGCTCTTCAATTCCGCCCTTTTCCTGCATAAGCTTGAAGATAGGAGGAATATCATAGCTGTTCTTCTCAATTACAGCCTTGATTCCGTCAGGAAGCATTCTGGGCACATTCTCATAGAATCCGCCGCCTGTGATATGGCTGCATCCCTTAACCTTAACACCGGCATTCTTGATTGCCTTCATCATCTTTACATAGATTCTTGTAGGTGTAAGAAGTGTCTCACCGAGAGTAGCACCGAGCTCATCATAATATGTCTCAAGACTCTCTTTTGTCATATCAAATACTTTTCTTACAAGTGAAAAACCGTTACTGTGAACGCCGCTTGAAGCAACACCGATAAGAACGTCTCCGTCCTTTATTGCGCTTCCGTCGATCATATCTTTTCTGTCAACAACGCCAACCGCAAATCCTGCAACGTCATACTCATCCTCAGGCATAAGTCCGGGATGTTCTGCCGTCTCACCACCGATAAGTGCGGCATCAGACTGCTTACAGCCTTCAGCAACGCCCTTAACTATTGCTGCGATCTTCTCGGGAATATTCTTTCCGCATGCGATGTAATCAAGGAAGAATAAAGGCTCTCCGCCTGCACATGCAACGTCGTTTACACACATTGCAACCGCATCGATACCGATCGTATCATGCTTGTCAAGAAGAAACGCAAGCTTTATCTTTGTTCCGACTCCGTCTGTTCCGGACAAAAGAACCGGATCTTCCATATCCTTTATCTTGCTAAGTGAAAAAGCTCCCGAAAAACCACCGAGACCCCCAAGTACTTCAGGTCTGAATGTATCTTTTACATAACCTTTTATAAGTTCAACAGACTTATAGCCTGCTTCAATGTCAACGCCTGCCTTTTTGTAATCCAATGCCATAATATTTAACTCCTCGCATTTTGCCTGTTTATATTCCAATCAATAGTTCTTGTATCCGACTTCCTGAAGTCTTGCGTCCTTGGCAACAACTCCGTCCTTAAGTGATGCAGTGTACTTCTTAAGTTTTTCAAGAAGCTCCGCATCTCCCGTTGCCAGAATCTTTGCAGCAAGAATACCTGCATTTGCTCCACCGTTGATAGCTACTGTAGCAACAGGAATACCTGTAGGCATCTGAACTATACTGTATAATGAATCACGGCCTCCCAAAGAAGTTGTGTGCATAGGGATTCCTATTACGGGCATGGGAAAGATTGCAGCGCACATTCCGGGAAGATGTGCTGCCATTCCTGCTCCGGCGATAATTACTTTAAATCCCTTTTCCTCTGCAGTCTTCGCATATTCAAAAAATTCATCCGGTTCTCTATGAGCGGATATTATCCTCATATCGTATTCGATTCCGAGCTCCTCCAGAATATCTGCAGCTTTTGCCATAACGGGCATATCTGAATCACTACCCATTACTATTCCAACTTTTGCCATGTTTTCCTCCATTTTTCTGTTTCAACATTTAGCCACTTGTATCATAGCACAACACAATATATTGTGCCACTTTTTTATTCAACCAATGGTTTTTTTTCTTACATCCAATGGTTTATTTTATTCATCCAAAGGCTTATTTAATTCCTCCGTGCCGGGAAGCACGAATCTGCCGTTTTCTATGATAGTTATGCCGGTTCCGTCCTCTCTTACAGCTCTGATCTCACCGAGTTCATCGTACGGAATCGTTATATCTGTATGGCAGCTGAAATATGCCTTATCAGGATCTGTTTTTCTCTTTGAGGAAATCTCATTTTCCTTGGCTATATGCCTCTTTCCGTCAAAGTTAAATGTGTCATTGTCCTCTTCATAGGAATAACACGTATCACCTACCGCAAAATGCGGTCCCGTCTTCTCTGCAATCAATATATCGAGTTTGTCCGCAATATTAAATTTCCTTGCAAACGTGTATGCCGTCGTATTTGTTCCGATGGCAAACTCTCCGATCGGCAGAGTATCGTGATTATACAGGATATTTTGCTTTATATAGTTTTTGTTGTCTTCCTCAGTTATAAAATTTGCACAATTGTAATCTTCGATGCATCCGTCCTTAAATTTAATCTCGAGGTCTTTAAAGTAAAGTCCCATGAGATAAACGCCCGAAACGTGCAGTATTCCTGATGTTCCGGCAAGTACGGGGGATGTAAACACTTCTCCGACAGGAATATTTACATCGGCAACACAGTTCTCAAAATTTGTTTCCTTCTCTTTGTCTTTTATCTCATGAAGCATAACCTTGATATCTGTGCGATTATCGCCCATTCCCTTGACTGTCACGTACTTCGCTTCATCAAGAGCATCTATGATCTTCTTCTGAATATTCTGATAAAGATTGTAATCAAGCGTGTTTATCTTGACCGTCTCGTCAAAGATGGCCTCGTACTGCTCTCCTATATCGGGAACAGGGAAAGAAATGATCGTAAAGCTTCTCTCTTTTCCTATAATATATTCATTCTGGATAAGTGACGCCTGAATCTTATAACCGCTAAGGAGCTTACTCTGCTCGTCGCTAAGATGAATTGCTTCCTTCTTCTGTTCGGGTGAAAAAGGTACTTCGCCGAATCCTTCAAGTACAGCGGGACCTCCGTAAAGTTTTGCTTCCTTCTTGTACTTTTCACCTGCTGCCCTTACAGCCTCAAGTCGTCTGTTTACAAGAGCCGCATCAAGGAACAATCCGTCATCATCCTTGTGGTCATAATCAAACTGCTTGTTTGGAATTGCGCCGTGACAAGCATTTCTTATGGCACTTCCGCCCATATAGAAGGTGCTCATTATGGCACGATAGATTCCGGATTTAAGACCAATCTTTTCAAGGTTTGAAACAGCCTTTTTGATTATTCTCTCAAATCCCAATATATAAATTACAGACGCAGTGCTTTTAATACTTATGTCTTTACCTGTAGCAGCAAAACCTATACGATAACCTTCTGTAAAAGTGGTTGCGATCTTATCGATCTCTTCTTCCGACATCTCGATAAGATGCTGCGCTGTCTTTATCTCACTGTCTGTTACATATTCTCCGAATTTATAAAGATATCTGATATCCGTCAGGTCGCTGTTCATTATGATATCCCTGAAATAGTCTTTTTCGGGATTAACGATCTGAGCGAATCTGAGCATTCTCTCTTCTTCCGCATAATCGCTGTAGAACCAGTACATTATCTGTCTGACATCCTCATATTCAGGAAGTCTGTTTTCCGCAGCGGCCTGCATAAATGCTCCGTATACTTCAAGAAAGAGCTCCGTCCTGATAACGATCTCATACTTCTGAAGTTCAAAAGCATTGGGTATCATCGATCTGAGCTCAAAATAAAGAGATGACAGAATCTTTCCGAATGTTTCTCCAAGTTTCTCACATGCATATGCCGGATTTCCGTAACTGTTACCATAGTTTTCGGGAAGGATGTCGCTGTAAAGTTTCTTGTTTCTAGCCTGCAACTCCTCCAGAGAATCCTTGTCTTTTCCGCCATTTTCAGACCATTTATAGGTCTCGTCTATCATGAGAATAAAGTCTTTTACCGCATGAAAATAGTCATCAAACGCTTTATTCTCCATATGCTCGTCGGAAATACCGCTCACCCTCTCCATTGCAAGGGCATATCTCTCATCGGTAACATCATTTCCGACGCTAAATTCAAATACTGCTTCGTTTTCAGTCATTGTAATATTCCTTTCTTATCTCGGATCACATAAATCCCAATACCAGAATAAAAATAATAAAGAGAACCGCTATCAGGTTGAGAATAATCCCAAGATTAGGAAACAATTTAAATATATCTTTTTCCATTCGGGACATGATTCCAAGTGCGAGTCCCAAACATGAAAATATCGCCGCAACAAATGCCGCTGCGGCGTATCGCATAAAAGCCTGCCCTCCGTTCCTGTACGAAAAGAGTACCACTGCCACCAGTGATACATCTGACAGGAGCCCGAGTATGGTAGACATTATTCCTTTTTCCGGATGCCTGTTATCGGTGAAAACGTATTTTTCCCTGAAATGGCTAAGCTTATTAAGAATTTTAATCTTTTTTAAATTGAGTTTCTTCATATCTACCGGTTGTTTGTTATGTCTTTAAATGATCACATTTTTGCGACTGCCCAGAAGCTTCGCTCCACATATAATGAGCAAGATTCCGGCAGTTATTCCGACTACAAGTGAAACCACTCCCAATGCTATATTCATGGCTCCTGTGCCACCAAGCACCTTGTATGTATGTTCTTCCATAAATGTACCTCCGTAGCGGTTTCACCGCAGTAAACTTTTATCAGTCTTTCTTAGCGCCGTACTCAGCGTAATACTCATCGATTGCCTTCTTGATATCCTTTGTAAGGATTACCTCTCCGTCAATCTGTCTGTTATAAAGATAGCTTACAACGTCTTCCATTGTAACGATCGCGTGCGCACTAAAGCCATATCTTTCCTTGATCTCGTCAAGAGCGCTCATCTCGCTCTCCAAGCCCTTTTCCTGTCTGTTCAAAGATACCATAAGGCCTACGATATCACAATCAGCCTGTGCCTGGATGATAGGAACAGTCTCTTCGATTGACTTTCCCGATGTTGTAACATCTTCAATTATAAGGACTCTGTCTCCGTCACGAAGCTTTGTTCCAAGAAGGATTCCCTTATCTCCGTGATCCTTGACTTCTTTTCTGTTTGAACAATATCTTATTTCTCTTCCGTAGAGCTCACTGATTGCCATACATGTTGCAACAGTAAGCGGAATTCCCTTATATGCAGGTCCGAAGAGAACGTCAAATTCAAGTCCGAATGTATCGTGAATTGCTCTTGCATAGTAGTTACCGAGCTTCTTAAGCTGTGAACCTGTTACATATGCTCCCGCATTCATAAAAAAAGGAGATTTACGACCACTCTTAAGAGTAAACTCTCCAAACTTAAGGACATTGCTGTCTACCATAAATTCAATAAACTCTTCCTTATATCTTTCCATAACTCATAAACTCCTTTTTATTTCGTATTTACTCAGAAAAAATCCAAGCCCAATCCTCTGACAAAGTATTATATCATCATAAATGCATATTCACAATTAATATATTATTGATCATTTCTCTTCATCCACCTGACAACCGAAACACCTATTATTATGGCATATCCGATGATACTGAGAAGCACCGGTGTTTCAGAGAATGCCACGATTCCGATGAGTGCTGCGAATATAACCTGAGTGTAGTCAAAAACAGATAACTCTTTTGCAGGTGCGTAGCGATATGCCGAAGTAATTGCAAACTGTCCGAGAGATGCGGATACTCCAGCCATGATAAGGCTCAGAAACTGCCTCATGCTCATTGGAGAATAATCAAATAGCAGAAACGGCAAAGTGACGAGACACGAAAACGCCGAAAACGCGAATACAATGGTCGGCGTATTTGCACCTTTTTTGCTCGCCCTTCTGACAAACACGTAAGCAGTTCCGGCTCCGAAGCCTCCGTACACCGCAATAATGGCAGGGATTGTCTCAGCGACGACACCTGTCGGTCTTATGATAAAAAGAGCTCCGATAAATGCGATCAAAGTTGATATGGCATCCACCTTTGACGGAACTTCTTTTAACAGCGGTATTGAGAGCACTATGGCAAAAAACGGCGCTAGCTTGTTTAGCATGTTTGCGTCCGCTATCCCAAGTTTTCCTATTGCATAAAAATTTGCGATAACACCTGACGTGCCAAATAGGCACCTAAAGAAAATATCAAGTCTGTAGCTTTTCTCAATTTTAAAGCCAATGCCCGATCTTACCAGAGCGATAGACGCGATGAACATTGCCACCAAATTTCTGAAAAAACTCTTTTGCATTACGGGCACGTCTCCGGCTGCACGTACAAACGCCGTCATAAGTGCGAAGCCGAAAGCCGCTGCCAATATGCAAATTATTCCTTTTGTTCTGTTACTGAGCGAGCGCACCTGCGATGTCCGCCTTCATATCAAGGACTGCCGCCCTTGCAGCTTCTCCGACCTTTCCGTCACTAAACTGCTTGTAATTGTCGCTCTTCCATGCTGCTATGATTCCTCTCGAAGAATTTACGATTGCTCCGAGTCCGTCTTTATTAAAGAAGTTAACAAGGTCTTTTCCCTTACCGCCCTGTGCTCCGTATCCGGGAACACGGATGTAATTGTGAGGCATGATCTCTCTGAGCACCTTGCCCATCTCTGGATATGTTGCTCCGACTACGGCACCCACATTGCTGTATGAACCGTCTGTCGACTCTTCGCCCCACTCTCTTATCTTAGCGCCTACTATCTCATAGAGAGGCTTTCCGTCGATAAGTCTGTCCTGGAACTCTCCGCTTGAAGGATTTGATGTCTTTGCAAGAACGAAGATTCCCTTGTCTTCCTTATTACAAATATCTATGAAAGGCTTAACTCCGTCAGATCCAAGATAAGGATTTACTGTTACGAAGTCTTCGTCAAAGCCCTTGAATACTTTATCTCCAACCTTAACGCCGCCGAGATGGCCAACCGCATAAGACTGGGCTGTCGAACCTATATCGCCTCTTTTGATGTCACCGATAACGATAAGTCCTTTTTCTTTACAATAATCAACTGTCTTCTTAAAAGCTATAAGTCCCGGGATACCAATTTCCTCATACATTGCAACCTGAGGCTTTACCGCGGGAACCACGTCATATATATTGTCTATGATTTCTTTGTTGAACTGCCAGAACGCCTCGGCAACTCCCTCAAGGTTCTCACCCTTTTCCTCAAAGCATCTCTTCTTGATGTCTTCGGGTACAAAATCAAGCTTGGGATCGAGTCCCACCACAATAGGCGCACCTGTGTTTACAATCTTGTCAATAAGTTTTGAAATCATATAACTGTTCCTTCCTCACTTTTTTCTTGATCTTATGATAAAAAACTCATCAATTGCATTGGTAAGTTTTTCTTTTGGCATGGATTTAAGGAGGTACTTCTCGGGCTTTAATCCCACAACTTTCATAACGCTCTCCTTGTCATCCTTAGCGGTAAGGAAGATAACCGGAATATCTTTATACGCCGGAGTGCTCCTCATCTCCTTGAGAACCGTGGCCCCGTCCATTCCGGGCATCTCATAATCAAGAAGAACAAGGTCGATGGGATTTTTGGCCAAAAAAGACAACGCGATCTTACCCGAGCTTGCCATGTAAACATGATACTTCACAGACAGCCAGGTTCTCATCATCCTTAGCATGGTTCCGTCATCGTCTATTATGAGGATCTTCTTTTTAAGCTCATCGTCAAGCTCGCTGTATTCAACCACCGAATTGAGCTGTTCCGTAAGACGCTTGACATCAAGAGGCCTGAGATACGTCTCCTGAACCTTCTCCTTAGCGATATATTTTATCGCCAGATCAAGTTCTTCTTTGTTTCCTATGATATAGAGCAAAAAGCGCTCGCTGTCTATCGCATCATTCAAATACTCAAACAGCTCATAGTCATCATCAGACAAATCTCCCATGTACAAAAGATAGATATGAGGCTTTTTTTCCAAAGCCTTGATCTGATCTTCATCGGGTTCCATCATTAAAACTCCGTATCCTTCTTTCTCGAGCCCCTTTTCAATAGCGTTAACCATAAAGCTTTTTTCGTGGCCAATTAAGAGTACGCGTTTTTCCATATCCTGTCCTTCCGCTTTGCGCTATTACTACAATATATTCAACAGTCCGTCTCTGTCAACTGCCGCCATAAGTCTTTTTACCTTTTCATATTTTTCAATATATTCATCGGGAATTCTGTACTCGCTGAGCATGTTCATAATGTCATCCGCGCTGTCAAAATACGATCCCGATACAAACTCTTTTATCGCCGCAAAAGCTTCATTAAGCTCTGATTCCGGTATTACTTCCTTTTCCGCGTCGTCATCCGTACCACCGACAATATCGGAAAGCTTATTAATGTAGCTTCTGTACAGTTCAAGGAGTTCCGGTGTCTTTTCTTCAATCTCGGCCCTATTCTTATCCTCCGCACACTTTTCAAGATGCTCTGCCATTTCGGAAAGTTCCAAAGCCCCTATCGCCTTTGCAGAGCTCTTAAGTCCGTGCACATAGATCATATAATTCTTAAGATCATCGTTTGCATACTTTTCTATAAGATCCGCTCTTTCCTTGATGGAAAGCCAAAAGTCCTGCATGACGTCAACCACAACCTTTGAGGATCCGCATCGCGCTATGGCACTCTTAATATCGATGCCCTGCACCTTCATAAGCTTAAGCGTCGTTTCATCCTCTTTTTTCTCATCTTCCTTGTCATTCTCAACAAAATCGTCATCTCCCGGCATTGACACTTTATAAGAAGGAAGGTAACTGAGTATCATCTCTTCAAGCTTTGCAGGCGAAACAGGCTTTGAAAGATAATTGGTAAAGCCTTCCCTAAAGTACATCTCTCTCGATCCCGAAACCGCATTTGCCGTAAGAGCCACAACGGGCGTCTTTTTATTCATATTATTTGACATGTCCTTCATCATATGAAGCGTCTGAATGCCGTCAAGTTCCGGCATTCTGTGATCAAGAAAAATGATGTCGTATTTATTTTCCGTCACATACTCTAGCGCTTTTCTTCCGCTCAGCGCCGTATCCACAGAAATAAGAGTCTTTTTCAAAAGTCCCTGTATCACCGTAAGATTCGTGCTTATATCATCGACCACAAGAACTCTTGCCTTGGGCGCATGGAAACTTTCCTTATACTCCTTCTTGCTCGCTTTGCTCTGTCTGTAGTCCTTGGCAAAATCACCGAGCGGTTCTCTGTTTACAACAGTCTGCGCTATTTCAAAAGAGAACTCCGATCCTTTTCCGTATTCGCTCTTTACATCAAGCTTCGCTCCCATGAGTCCGAGAAGATTTGTAACGATGCTGATTCCAAGACCCGTTCCCTCGATTGTCTTGTTTCTCTTTTCATCAACCCTCTCAAAAGCATGCGTCAGCTTGTCGATATCCTCTTCCTTTATTCCGATTCCGGTATCTGTTATGCGGACTCCGAGAATAATTTTTTCGTCAAACATATCATCGTGCGCCACGGGATCGTAATCTTTCATATAAATATCCATCGTGACAGAGCCCACATCCGTATATTTAACCGCATTTGTAAGAAGGTTCATTATACACTGCTTGATCCTGGTCTCGTCTCCATACAGGACATGCGGTATATCCTCTGAAATATTTGTGATGAAATCAAGCCCCTTCTCATTTACTTTGACCTCTATCATATTTATGACGTCGTTTAACATAGAGCCAAGTTCGTATTCTCCGGGAATAATCTCCATCTTTCCCGCTTCGATCTTGGAAAAGTCGAGTATGTCATTTATAAGTGCCAAAAGAGTTTTTCCCGAGCTCTGGATATCCATCGCATAGCTTATGATGTTATCATCCTTACACTCCCTGAGTATCATTTCATCAAAGCCAAGAACCGCATTTATCGGCGTCCTGATCTCGTGTGACATATTGGAAAGAAATCTCGACTTGGCTTCGTTGGAGCTCTTTTCCACCCTAAGCTGATCCTCTATATGTTGTCTGCTCTTCACAAGTTCAATGTATTCCATGAACCTGTAAAAAGTAAGATCTATTGCATGATACAGATCCTCTATTTCATCATTTGTAGCTATTCTAAGTCTATGAACGCCCTCCACGCTGGCATTTATGTCCGTTTCCTCGGAATTATAAATATCGGTCACGGCATTCGACAAGATCCTTATGGGCTCGGCAATCCTAAACTGTGCATAGTTGTTCACAAAAATCGCAAGCGGTGTGACTATGATCGATATAAGCATCGCCATCTCAATTCCGCCCTGCAATGTCATATCCGCATACAGCTCTCTCGATGCGATCTCCGCTATAATCCCAAGTAAAATTGCCTCAAAGACAATTACCCTCATTACGACATTTCCGATCCTAGACTTGCCTTCGACCATGTATCTGTCATCTTCATCAAGCCTTGTGGTGTCCACGTAGTACATTCCGCTTCCCAGCTGTAATTTGATATTATCCGGAAGTATTTTAAACATTATATATATGAAAAAACATGTGAACAGGCATCCCGGCGCCTCTCTGAAAAACAATGGGATAAGCTTGCCCGGATCAAATCCCGCTATGCCGGCGCCATTGAGCACAAGCTTACAGAAGCCCCATAAGTCGCCGAGGATAAATTGCAGGATCATAGAAGCAAGTATTACTTTTAAAACTTTTTTGAAAAAACCGATTCTGGTAAGAATATCAACCGCACAGGAAATCAGTAGATATGCAAAAGCATGATACATGATCGACCCTTGTAAAAAAGAGCCAAAGAAAAAAATAAGAACAAGACCGATCATTCCGGGAATAATGCCACAAAATGCCGTGACAAGCATAATCGGAATATACTTAACAGTCCTTAGTATAGAATCCGCCCCTACATTCCTTAATAAATTGGCAAAGAGCAACGTAAGGAGAGATGCTACAAGTACAAGCGTCAGATCTACCCGGTTTCTTTTGGTGGAAAAAACAAAATACTTACTTCTTCTCATAAGATCACCTGTAAACAGCTGTTACATGCAAGTACAAAGCATATACATTATTGAAGTGCCCAAAGGTCATTCATGTATGATTCACATACGTTAATACGTATATATTTTATCATATACTTATATTCGAAAGACATACTAAAATAGATAATTCCATCAAAAAAGAGTTGCTTATCTTACAACTCTCTTCCTAAATTGACTCTGAAATCACTCCACAATGTGCAGTGCCCAATAATTGTTTTTATGATTTATGAGGACTGGTGCGGATACAAAGGCCTCATCGCCGACGTAGCACCTGTCTTTTTCTATATCAAATGTATACTTTCTTCCCTCGGAGTCGTGCTCGTTGATGTAATCTAGCGCCTGCTCTAAGGTTTCGTCATTTTTGCAAAGATGTATATTCATTTCGTCACACTTTTCCTCTCAATATGTATTGTAGGTTTTTGTGCCATTTATCAAATCTGCATTTTCTCAGATCTTTGTGCGTCCAACCAGCATACTTGCCGCAAATCTCTCAATAAATGCATTGCATGAGGGATAATACAGATGCGGAAAGCCGGCAAAAAGATTTCCTTTTATCTGTATGCCTTCCCATGAGCGGTTGCGCGTGCCCTTGGTTATTATACAGGTATCTCCGTTATCTGTCGTGTCATAGTAGTGGAACTCGTGACCGTTTATACATTCAAACGGTTTGAGGTATGTATTCTCTTTTGCGGCAGCTATGGTGACATATCCAAATCTGACGAGTTTTCCCGTCATAAACGCTCTTCCGGGAATTGCCCCGACCATTTTATAAATATTTCCGTCCTTATCCTCAAGTTCCTCCTGAAGATACATAAATCCGCCACACTCTGCAATGATCGGCACATTATTGTCTGCAGCTTTCTTTATATCTTCAAGCATCGAAGTGTTTTCCGAGAGCTGCGCCGCATGAAGTTCAGGATAACCGCCTCCGAAAATATATCCGTCTGCTTTTGGAAGTCTCTTATCATGAAGTGGGGAAAAGAACTCCAGCTCCAATCCCATATCTCTCATAAGATCGAAGTTATCTTCATAATAAAAACAAAATGCCTCGTCCTTTGCAACGGCAACTTTAAGAGGGCCGCCCTCTGTAGGCTCTGCGCAGAGCGGAAGTGCAAAACTTGTTTGAAGAGTTCTGAAGCTTTCAGCCTTGTTTGCGATATCCACAAGCTTTTCAAAATCAAGTGTCTCTTCAAGCTTATCGGCAACTGCATCTATTTTTTCCAAAATATCGGGAATCTCATTTGGAAGAACAAGCCCCAGATGCCTGCTGTCTATATCGGCATCCTCGATGTGAGGAATATATGCGACAACCGGAATATGAACCTCCTCTTCAATGAGAAGCGATATGTCTTTTGCAACCATCGGAGATATATTATTAAGTATAATTCCCTTAATTGGATTGTTAATTCTTCCGACATAATCAAAGAATCCCTGTACCACGGGAATTATGGACATACTCATGCCTTTTGCATTTACAACAAGTATAACGGGTGTCTCTGTTTCCTTACTGATATCATAGCTTGAGCCATCTGTTCCGGACGTACTTATGCCGTCATAAAAGCCCATAACTCCTTCAATAACGCCAAAATCTCTTCCTTCACTTCCTCTGTCAAGTGTACGTCTGATACCATCTTTTCCGGCCATAAATATATCGAGATTTCGAGACGGAACATCTAAAACCGTCTTGTGAAAAATCGGATCTATATAATCGGGACCGCACTTAAATACAGCGGGATTATATCCTCTTCTTTTGAGAATTCTGAGAAGCGCACATGTTACGATTGTTTTACCACTGCCGCTTCCCGTTCCTGAAATCATCACTCTTGGAAAATTGTTTGTCATAGAAACCCCTTGTTGTAATTTTGTTATATACTTAGATTTTTATATACAAGAATGTTGCTAACTCTATGATACAACATATCCGTACTTTTGGAAGCGTTTTTTAAATTATTTTTTAACTCTGTTCATTAATACACAACAAAACGGTCAATAAATCAGATATTTGTTAATTATCACTAATTTGCGATCATGATATAAAAAGCATGAGTTCTATGATATATAATTCAGAAATACTTTTTATCCGAAACTACATACCTGATTCAAATTATATGTTACTATGGTGTGAGTATGAATCTTACGACAATACCGATGATATCGGCATAAAAAAGAGAGGTACGTTCAATGAATACACTCACTGACAGAATCAAGCTAAATAACGGAACATCTATACCTTGTCTTGCCTTTGGAACATACAAGATAAAAGATTCCGCAGAAGCTTATAACTCTGTAAAATCCGCACTTGAGATTGGCTACCGTCACATCGATACAGCCGCTTTTTACGAGAATGAAAAGCAGGTCGGACAGGCAATAAATGACTTTATCGCCACAGGCGCCGCAAAAAGAGAAGATATCTTTGTCACGAGCAAAGTCTGGAAAACCGAACTCGGCTACGAAAAAACTCTTGCTGCTTTTGAAAAGACTATGAACGAAATCGGTCTTGATTATCTCGATCTCTATCTCATTCACTGGCCCGCATCATACGCATTTGACGATGACTGGGAAAATACCAACCGCGAGACGTGGAAAGCCATGATCGAGATATACAAATCCGGAAGAGTTAAGGCAATCGGCGTTTCAAACTTCCTAACTCACCACCTCAAGGCGCTGATGGAATTTGACATAATACCCGCAGTCGACCAGATTGAAGTAAATCCCGGCTTTCTTCAGAAAGACACCGTGGATTTCTGTCAGGAACACGGCATCCTCGTAGAGGCCTGGAGCCCGCTCGGAAGAGGTAAATCCCTTGAGCATCCGCTTCTTAAGGACCTTGCGGAAAAATATGACCGCACCGTTGCTCAGATCATCCTTCGCTGGGAAATGCAGCACGACGTTGTTCCTCTCCCCAAGTCCGTCAATCCCGAAAGAATCCGCTCCAACTCTGAGCTGTTTGACTTCGAACTTTCAGAAGACGACATGGAGATGATCGACGAGATCGAGCCTTACGGCAATTCCGGCCACTCACCGGATCAGGCGTGATTAACGCGGAATCCAGTGCAAGATGCCGCAACTATCCTACTTCTTAACCATCCTATGATTTGACTATTAAGAATTCTTTGTTATAATAGAACCAGGCAAAGAAACGAGATAATTTATCTTAACAAGCTAACACAAAAAAGCTAGGAGTTGCAACTCCTAGCTTTTTCTATGCCATTTCGTGCAAGGCGGCTTATACCTCAGGCTCATTGCCATCGTCATCTCTATCGAGCCATTTGCAAATATATATTTTTCTTTATCTCTTATAACACATTATCTTGATTATATTGTCACTATATACACCGGGTTGATTGCATCGGCCATGTGATATTCGCCAACTTTCCTATATCTGCTTGCGCTGGCTTGAACAATGTCAGGCTCTGCAAATTCTCCCTCTTTAATAACGGTAAGAACTTCCGTAAGTGTCTCGAGTGTGACACAGTTTATAACAATTCGAATATTCTCATTCATCTTCTTCAGAATCTCAATGATAACCCGCATATTTCCGCCGCTTCCGCCGATGAACGCATGTGTAGGGACAAGCAGCTCTCCTTCAACCACACTGCCGGAACATTCATATGTAAAAGCTGAAATACAGGTATTCTCTGCCATTTTTTCAAGCACCTCTGAAGCTTCGCCCTTTATCACAGTAATATTATCCGCACAGAACTTCTCTTTGTTCTTCTTGATAAGTTCAACCGCCTCGTCGTTTCGCTCTATCGCACAGACTTTGATATCAGGGTGCAAAAGAGCTGCTTCGACAGATACGGAACCTGTCCCCGCGCCGATATCATAGAGCACGGAATCCGCAGAAAGTCCCAGCTTTCTGATAGATATCGCCCTTATCTCCTCTTTGGTCATCGGAGTCTTGCCTCTGATGAACTCATCGTCTGGTATTCCTCTTATTACAGGCGTTTCGCCCGCGCGCTCATTCTCTATATACAAAAGGCATTTTCCTTTCTCTTCACGTGAAAAAAGATTTTCTCCAAGCTCATTTTCCGATACTTCTAAAATCCGCTCCAGAGCTGTTCCCAGTTCATATCCGATCACAATTCTAAGATCTCCGCATTCGCCGAAACCTTCAACTTTTACGCTATCGTTCCTGCCATAATCATTTATTTTCGCTACCGCAAACGCAGTTCTCGCAATATCGCCCGCATGCGTACAGCTTGAAGGAAGAATGATAAGTCTCTTAGCCTCCGCAATATATCCTGCAACATTGCACTCTCTTCCATGCGCGCTCACTATACTGCAGTCTTCCAGCCCAAGTCCCAATCTGTTTGCAAAAAGAGCCACCGAAGAAATCCCTGATATCTTATGAACTCCATATCCTGCGTTTTCAAAAACCTTCGCCGCATTCTTGGCTCCGCTGCAAAGGCATATATCTCCCGAGAAAAGAGCCAGCGGCTTCTTGTAGTTAGGATATTCATTCAAAAACTCAAGAATATCTTTTCCCATATAAAGAGGAACAAATTCAGCTTTAATCCTGTTCTTATCAACTCTTTCAAGGATGCTCTTCGCTCCGAAAATCACATCCGCATTCTCAAGTGCATCTTCCAGTTCTCTTGTATAATATCTCGCATCACCGGGACCGATCCCCGCAAGTATGATGCTCTTTCCTATATTATCCTTAACTTCGTTTAAGCTGTTACTCTCTTTGACGATTTCGCCGGATTTAACACGCTTCTTGTCAACTCCAAGTTTTTCCAACACTTCCGGCAGACTGTACCCTTTAGCATATTCACCGGCATTGCTTCCTGAGCCTTCAAGTCTGCTCTCGGGACTCTTTATCATAACAACCTTAATCCCGCACTCTCTCGCCGCAAGAAGCTTCTCATCAAGCCCGCCCGTAGCGCCGCTCTCCTTCGTAAGAATTACAGAAGCGCAAATCTCATTTATAAGTGCAACATTCATATCTTTGGAAAAAGGCCCCTGCATAGCAATAATCTGCTTTCCGCGAAGCCCCGCTTCTTCGCACTTTGTGATACTCTCGATATTCGGAAGTACTCTCGTGTACACTCTTGTCTTATCGGAAATCTCGGCCATAATTGTCTTAAGATCTTTGCTTCCCGTCAAAAGAAGCATGTTGCCGCTTATCTTTTCAAGTTCCTTTGCCGCGCTCATGGCCGAATCACAAATTACAATCTGAATACTCTCATTAACCACATCCGCATTGCATAACATTATGCGCTTTCGACAATTACTCTCAATTTCTTTATCAAAACCACATTCGTTGGAAGCAGTCATAAGCTCAATCTTCGCTCCTGTATCTCTAAGGAGCCTTAAATACATAATCCCGGTCTTTTCACATGCTTTCTTAATCTCAGCAGAAACAAGCGTCGCAAAAGGATGCGTAGCATCAACGCACACAGTAAAGCCCTCGGTAGCCATAAGTTCCGCCATTTCATCCGCGTTCTTTCTTCCGACAATGACATTTTTCTCTCCAAAAGAATCCTCAATTTCCTTGCCATAATCAGTCGCAACACTCACCAAGTGCTGTACGCCCGCCGCAGAAAGCGCAGCCGCAAGCTCTCTTCCTTCAGTTGTTCCTCCGAAAATAAGAACCTTATCTCTCACTTCTGTATCCTCTTAAAGTAACCATGTGCTCGGCAATATCCCTTGTTGAAGAATTCCCGATAAAAATCGTCGAGAACATATCCACCTCAGCACCTTTTAATTCACCCAAAGTCATAACCTTACAATATTCGCCGTCTCTTCCGATGTTTCCCGCAATTCCGCAAACCCGCTCGGGTGGCAGATTCTCCATCAGTATCTCGCAGGCATGGGCAAGATATCCCTTCCTTCCCTTGCTCTCGGGATTGTAAATGACAACGACCATATCTGCCGACGCCGCAGCGCGAAGTCTCTTTTCGATGAGCTCCATCGGCGTAAGCCTGTCGCTCATACTTATTAGACAAAAATCATGTATAAGCGGTGCACCAAGAAGCGCCGCACCACTGATTGCAGCCGTAACTCCCGGAACCACTTCCGTATCAACGTTATCGAAATTTACCGCCTCTTCATAGCAAAGCCCCGCCATTCCGTAAACTCCGGCATCTCCGCTGCACACAAGCGCAACCTTCTTGCCTTCTGCTGCCTTCTCATAAGCAAGTTTAACTCTCTTTTCCTCACCCATCATTGGCGTTGAGATATATTCTTTATCAGGAAAAAAAGGTCTGACAAGATCGCAGTACACGGTATATCCTGCGATCACATCACACACTTTAAGTGTCTCCACCGCCTTAACCGTCATATTTTCATAATTTCCGGGTCCTATTCCGACAACCGAGACTTTTCCGCCTCTTCTATCACTTGCAGTCTCTTCGCCACCGCATGCAAAATCCATATCAGCACTCTCTGCACTTCTGTCACACTCCGTGCCATGAGACATTACCTTGCTATTTTCCATCACACCTGCCGCAAAAGTCATCCCGGCAAAGCTTTCTTTCGTAACGAGAATCTTCGTGCAACCACAGGCCGCTACTGCTCTCTCACAGACATTATCCGCTCCCGTTATACTCTTTACAAACTCAGAAGCCGTAAACTCCCCTTCCTGCGCCATCAATACATCCGAAGAAAAGACCTTAAACTCTGCTCCAAGCCCTTTAGCCACACGGATCAATCCTTCTTCCTCTTTCTTAATATCCGCAGAGGCAAGCACACTTACCGCTCTCTTATCAATATTGTGCTCCGAAAGCTTATCCTCAACAAAAGCCAGCAGCTTCTCATAAGGCGTCCCCTTCTTGCAGCCGACGCCGATCACAATGCACTTAGGAATCAAATTGAGCACACCGCTTTCAGACTTATCCTTGCGAAAAGAAATTGTAAAAAAAGCTTTGTTTCTTACAAAATCATTCTCTTTCTCAAAGCTCTTACCCACTGCATTTTCAGCATCTATGCAATCTTCATTTGCCTCATTATCAGCATATTTAGCACAACTACCACAGCTATATCCATCCGCCAATTGCCTGACTACATTCGCATATCCCGTATCAACATCATAAAAAGGCATACCCGCAATTTCAGCATCCACCTCATACACAGCCTCTTTCTCCTCAAGAAGCCTTGCCGTAAACTCTTTAGCCTTCTTCATATCAGAAATGGCAAATCCGTTCTCGGACGCAAAAACATCCACCGCAAATTCTCCGGAAACGTCAGACGCCGTAGTCATAACGCAATTAGCACCAATCATATTCGCGATTTTCTCAGCCTCTCTTACTCCGCCTCCTATATGCCCGGATAAAAGAGGTATCACATTTTTGCCCGCTTCATCCATAACTATCACCGCAGGATCCTTCGTCTTATCTTCAATGTAAGGTGCTATCGCTCTAACCGCGATTCCGGCAGCGCCTATGAATATTAGAACATTTCCCCGATGAAAGTTTTCTTTGACAAAGCCATCTAATGTAAAGCCATCATCTATGCCTTTTACGACAGCGTTTTCTCTGCCAAAACTTTTCTTATATCGTTCTCCTTTGCCAAGTCCACTGTCATCACAGCCTCGTTCAAACTCTCCACCCGAAACAAGGAAAAGCACTCTTTCCGCAAGCTCTTTTCCCCTTGAAGTGAAACTTATAACCTTATAATTATTAAATTCTGCCTTTGCCATAAATCTTTTCATACATTTCATCCGTAAGTGAAAACAAATCCTTGATAAGCCCCTCTCCCATGACTTCGGAAGGCGTCTTGCACAGCGTCTTTCCATCGTCATAGACAAGAAGAAGCCTGTCCGAAACAGAAACAGCAAGTTCTAGTTCGTGAATCGACATAACTATCGTCACGCCTTTTTTCGCAAGCCCTTCCAGCACTTCCATGAGTTCCATCCTATATCTGATGTCCAGATAATATGTAGGCTCATCCATGACAAGATACTCGGGAGACTGTGCTATCGCCCTTGCAATAAGCGTCCGCTGCTTCTGACCGTCACTTAAGTTATTAAACTGCTTGTCCGCAAAACTCTCTATCTTCATGAGAGCTATCGCATCTTCCGAAGCCTCTCTGTCCTCTTTTCCAAGGACTCCGAAACCGTCCGTATAGGGAAGGCGCCCCGCCATGACAACTTCTCTGCAAGTCATGTGCTCAGGCTTTATCCTGTCCGTCGTAACTATGGACATTTTCCTTGCAAGCTCTTTAAGCGGCATCTTAGATACATCACCGCCGTCAACAAATACCGCTCCCGCAACAGGCGAAAGATCCCTGTAAAGAGTCTTTAAAAGAGTGGACTTCCCCGCACCGTTCGGTCCTATAAAGGAGATGATCTCTCCTTTTTTTATTTCAAGATTAACGCTTTGTACCACGGCCTTTCCGCGATACCCCGCAGATAAACTCTCTATTTTCACCCGTTCTTACCTCTTTTTATTATCATGAAAATAACTATCGGTGCTCCAAACAGCGAAGTCACCGCGGAAATATTGATCTCAGTAGGAGCAAAAAGCATCCTTGCAAGAAGGTCGCTTATCATGCAAAAAACCGCTCCCGACAGGAAAGACGCCGGAATCAGAATTATCGGCTTCGACGACTTCAGAACCTCTCTCATAAGGAAAGGCACAGCAATTCCGATAAACGAAACTGGCCCCACAAATGCCGTAACACACGCCGACAGAACACTTGAAAGCACGATAAGGAGCACTCTGCACAGCTTCACATTTATTCCAACGCTCGCAGCGTAAACTTCTCCAAGTCTGAACGCATCAAGCACTTTGCTCATAAGCATGACCGCCACAAGAACAATTGCCACAATCACCGCAGAAAACCACGCCGCACTCATCGATGCTCCCGAAAAACTCCCCTGCGACCAGCTGTGAAGATTCACAATATCAGAATCCTCCGCAAATGTAACAAGAAAATCCGTCACAGCACTGCATATATAACCTATCATTATTCCAGCCGCAAGAAGCGCCGCCATGTTTCTCACTCTCTTTGAGATAAGAATGATAAATCCTGTCGCGACCATTGCCCCTAAAAATGCCGTAAGTACAAGCATAAGATTCGACGTATAGCCCGTTCCCGATGTTATGAATATAAGGCTCATCGCAACCGCCATCTTTGCTCCCGACGAAATTCCCAGAATGTACGGGCCCGCGATCGGATTGGCGAAATATGTCTGCAAAAGAAATCCGGATACCGCAAGAGCACCTCCAAGAACAAGCGTCATTACAGTCCTGGGAAGCCTGATACTTGCTATTATATTCCTGCTCTTAATGTCTCCTCCGCCCGCAAACAATATCCTCATCACTTCATCAAGACTTATCCTGACATTTCCGATAATAATATTTGCAAAAAAAGCTGAGACCAAAAGAACAATCAGCAGCGCAAAAACCACTGCCACTCTTTTATTTCCGTTCTTAGTCATTTATATTTCTGCCTTTTCTAAAGCCCGTAGTAAAATCAGGCGAATACAGCTTTGACTTCTCGTAATCCGCCTGTTTGACGCTGTTTCCGACTATGATAAGCGCCGTCTTATTTATACCGTTCTCTACCGCAACCTTCGGAAGATTCTCAACATCCGTAACAAACTTCTTCTCATCATCCCAGGTTGCCTTATATACAATCGCCGCAGGAGTATCTTTTGCAACTCCCGCTTCTATTAGCCTCCTGCTAAGTGTCTGCGTATCCCCTGCCGACAAAAAGAAAACCATCGTAGCCCCGTGTTTTGAAAGTTCCTCTACAGACTCTCTCTCAGGCACGGGAGTTCTCTTTTCCATCCTTGTGATAATTACGCTCTGCGTTACGCCCGGCAATGTGTATTCCATATTAAGTGCTGCCGCTGCCCCGCAAAAAGAGCTGACACCCGGTGTCACATCATACTCAAAACCAAGCTTATCAAGCTCGTCCATCTGCTCTCTTATCGCGCCATAGATGCTCGGATCCCCCGTGTGGAGTCTCACCGTCATCTTATTTTCTTCTTCCGCTTTCTGCACGATCTCTATAACCTGCCCGAGGTCAAGCTTTGCGCTGTCATGTATCTCGCAGCCGTCTTTTGCATACTTAAGAAGATCAGGATTTACAAGCGATCCCGCATATATTATGACGTCCGCTTTTTCCAAAAGTTCTTTTCCCCTGACCGTTATAAGGTCGACAGCTCCGGGGCCCGCTCCGACAAAATGTACCATTAAGTTGTCCTTTCCAAGTATTCATGGGCATTTACGGTACTTACAAGTTCCGTGTATTCGTTAGAAAAAACTATTACTTCAACTTTAAGCATTCCCTCAGCCCATTTTTCCATATTTTCCTTTATAAGACTTGCCATCTTAGGAAAAACTTTATCAGCAAGCCCTGCTTCCGTAATTATCCTGACGGCTTCATCTGTCATAACGCACTCTGCGATCTTTTCTTTTAACTCATCAAACTCTTTTCCGCATGAAAACATTCCCGTGATGTCAGTCAATATCTCCATCCTGTGGTCGCCGTATCTTGAGTGGGTATTCTTAATCCCACCTGCGACCTTAACAAGCTTTCCGATATGCCCCGCAAAGACCATCTCGGAAAAGCCCTCTTCCTTTGCTATCATAACGGAGTCATAAACAAAATTAGAAGTCATAACGGCAATGTCTTTATCTATCCCGCACTTTTCGCTAAGGAAGGTTATTCCGTAGTTACCCGGCGCAGCCAAAAGAACTTGTCGCCCCTCCGCTTTCCTTACGCGCATCTCGGTTCTTATCGTATCAACTATCGCCTTCTCGCTCATGGGCTCAACTATGCCCGTCGTTCCAAGAATAGATATTCCTCCGACTATTCCAAGCTTTGGATTGAAGGTCTTTTCAGCAATTTTTTCACCGTCGGGTACGCTTACTATAACTTCAAGACCGGTGTTCCCGGCATTTCTTTCCTTAAGAACTTCAAGAAGATTTTCTTCTATCATCTTCCTCGGAACAGAATTTATCGCAGCTTCGCCTATAGGCTGATCAAGCCCTGGCTTAGTAACACGCCCGACGCCTTTTCCGCCATCAATCACAATTCCGGGTTCGTCTACAATTCTAACGCTGACCTCGATATAAGCCCCCGTCGTGACATCCGGATCGTCGCCGCCGTCCTTAATAACGGAACAGGTAACTTTTTTCCTGCTCTCATCGCGCACGACATTGACTATCTCCGCATAGTACGGTATTCCCTTGGGAGTCATTATATTCACATACTCAATATCCTTAACTCTGTTATCTGCGACAGGTCTTTGATCTGAATCAAGCTCTACTTCTGCCTTCGAAACCTCAACCGAATCCATCAGCATCATAAGCGCAGCCTTCGCCGCAGCCGCCGCACAGCTCCCCGTCGTAAAGCCGCTCCTTAGTTCCATATGCCTATTTTCCTCCGATGCTCTGTCACAGTTGTAAATAAACAGAATTTACCCCAGTATACTGCACAATCTGATTATAGATGATCAAAACAACACACTCGTCCATATGACAAAAACAGCGTCAACGATACAATTTATACAAAAGCGAATTGCATATCGCCGCCGCAACACCGCTTCCGCCCTTACGTCCTCTGTTAACTATATAAGGAACGTCTTTGTCATTATTTATTATAAGTTCTTTTGCCTCAACAACGTTTACAAAACCGACCGGCACACCTATTATGAGTTCAGGTCTGTAGCCTTCATCCATAAGCTCTTTTAATTTGATAAGTGCCGTCGGCGCATTTCCTATCGCATAAATTATAGGAACGCCAAGCTTTGCCGCCTTTTCCATGCTGACATAAGCTCTTGTGACATTTCGCTCTTTGGCTTCCTTTGCAACTTCCTCATCAGCCATAAAGCAATGAACTTCTCCTCCGAATCTCGCAAGAGTCTTTTTGCTGATTCCCGAAAGTGCCATATTCGTATCGGTCACAATGTGTGCGCCATTCTTAATGGCCTCAAGCCCCTTTTCCACCGCGCCTTCCGAGAACATCATTGTATCCGCGTACTCAAAATCAGCTGTGGTATGAATCACCCTTATCACGGTAGCTTCTGTATCATCCGGAAGCGTCTTTCCCATTTGTGTGAGTTCTTGTTTTATTATGCCAAGACTTGTTTTTTCTATATCGGAAGGAAGAATGTGCTTAATTTCCATCTGTTTTCCTCATTTTAATACTGCTGTAATTTCATTTAAGATGTCATACATTCTTGAACATGAAGTTCAAGAATGCATCAACCAAGCCAATTTGAATCGACTTCGTCGATAGGGCTTGGCTGACTCCTGATTCATGTTCTCACGAAATCCGCAGCTGGTGCGGATTTCTGTAATTTCATTTAAGATGTCATGACTATTTAAGCTTATGAAAAAATCCCGTATCATCGCTTTTACCTGAGAGCACCCCTCCGAGGTCACTTATTATATCACCGGTTTTATTTGCAAACTGATACAGTGATTTGTCCGTATACCAGACATCGCCGTTCTTTACTGCTTTCATATCATTAAAGATCACATCGGTTTGCTTAAGTTCGGCAAGATCTGCGGGCGCATCCTCTATCGCAGCATTATATATGAGAATATCAACATCTCTTGCATAGTCATAATATGCCTCAGTACTTACGCTAAGATATGACGAATTACCTTCTTTACCGGTTTGCGGCGGTGCAACGTAGACTCCGCCTGCTTTTTCTACCATCTTTGCAAAATAGTCGTCTTTCCCCCTCGTAAATATCAGATGTTCTGAATTTACAGAAAAAAAAGATACTGTTTTGCCCGAAAAATCAATATCATCAAGCGATGTAACTTTTGCAATCTGCTCAGAAAAAGCCTGCTCCGCCTCTTTTTCTTTTCCCGTCAAAAGACCGTATATCTTTATCCACTCGCATCTTCCGAGCGGGTCCTGCTCATAGCTCGATTTATCAATAAAAACAGGTATTTCGAGCTGTTCAAGTTTCTCAATGACTTTAGGAGAATGAAGTATCATAGTCGATTCAATCGCAAGCTCGATGTCATCGGACACCATCATCTCATAGTTTGGCGCGCTGTACTTCCCGCCGTATTTAAGTTTTCCTTCATCCATAATCTTTACAGCAGAATCTATGTACCAGTTGTCTCGCTCGATTCCCGAAAGAACGATGTTCCCGGTGGCTCCTATCGTATCAAACTGACACATTGCGCCTGATGCGGCAAGATAAATCTTATCAAGCGGCTGCTGTAAGATTTTCATATCTTTTTCTTCTACTTTCGGGATTTCTTTTCCGTCAGGTACTATAAGATAATTTCTTCCGTCATCTATACTTATAACCGCGTAGCCGTCTGAATATCTGTGTATTCTGTAGCACTTTGCGAAGTTGTTATCATCGGTTGATTCATATGTAAGACCTGCTATCACAGGTGGTTTTTCAAGTTCAGTTTCTGTTTTAAGCTTTACTTTCGTTTCTTTTGCAGATTCATCTTCACTTTTTGAATCATCTTTGGAATCGGAAACAGAAAAAGTAAGTGTGTAATCAATAAGATGTGGCTTACTCATGGCTGTCGTATCAGCCTGAACATCCATCTTTTTATCAAGGGCTATCGGAATCTCAAATTCAGAATTCCCTTCAGTATTTACTTTATCATATCTTTTCCCGTCTACGATCATGTAGTCGTAATTTGGGCTACTCCAAACAATCCTCGCCGTAAGTTTGCCTTTTTGGGCAGTTACTGCGCAAGGACTTTCTATAGTTGCTTTTCCGCTTCCTCCCGTAAGAGTAACAGATGCGGCATATTCCCCGTCTGAAATATTGCCGCATCCGATTACACTTATGGTGAAAAACAGAAGAAATACAATACTCTTTATATATTTATTCAGTATATTTTTCTGCCTGTTCATTGTGGTTTTCATTTATTTGATAACAGCACCTGTGTGCTCAACATAGAGTTTCTGAACATCTGCGATTCTTCCGAGACCGCTTATCTGGCACTCAACACTGTCAAATGCACCCGTTGCCTTAAATCCGCTCTTCCAAGAATCGGCATCATCTCCGGCCATATCGTTGTTTGCGTGATCTCCTGCAACAACCATAAGGGGACGAAGAACTACTTTCTTATATCCGGCTGCCTTAACCTTCTCAATAACCTTGCTAAGCTCAGTCTCTTCAGGCTCGCCTTCTACTGTTCCGATGAATACGTTCTTGTATCCAAGCTTATCCATCTGTGTCTGCATCTGGCTGTAAGTTACATTTGCTGTGTGTGATGTCCCATGTCCCATAAGAACAAATGCTGTGCCGTCCTTATCAGCAGCTTCGATGCTGTCAAACTTTGCTGTCTTAACCGCTTCTGCAACAACTGCCTTTGCTACAGTTTCTTTATCCTTATTGATAACTGTAGCATCTTTTCCAACTTCACCAAGAAGAGGCTCTGCTACCGCCACCTTAGTAAATTTACTCTCATATTTCTTAAGCGCATCCATAAGTTCGTCATACTCCGCACCGTGCATAAGGTGTGTGGGCTGAACGATAAGCTCTTTTACGCCGTTATTTACTGCTCTCTCAAGTGCCTGATCCACGTTGTCGATAGCTTCATTGTCTCTTGCAAGAACGTGGTTGATAATAATCTGTGCTGTGAAAGCTCTTCTTACCGCATAATCAGGATAAGCTGCTGCAAGAGCCTTCTCTACTCCACTTATATCCTCAACCCTGCTTTCGTTAAAAGAAGTTCCAAAACTTACTACAAGAATCTCTTTATCCCCAATCTTATCGGCATTGAGGGCATCATCCTTGGATGCATCGCCTGTATCTCTTCCGAAGTAATCAGGATCTGCCTCTTCACCTTCAACAAGCTCCTTCTGACTGTCTGTAAGCGCATCCCATGCTTTCTTTGCTTCGGCGCACTGTTCATCAGTCTTATCCGTGCGCTCCTGAACATAGATAGCATCGATCAGCTTTGCAACATTATCAGCTGCTGCCTGATCTTCATCCGAAGCTTCGGGCTTAACATCAGAAACAGAAACCTTATGGTCGTACCATTTTCCCTTTTTTCCAATAAGTGCCACATCAAACTCCTCATCAATTGCAGGAACGGGAATATCGAAGCCATTAACTTCTTCTGTTGTTCCGTCTTCGTAAGTTACTGTATCATTTGTAGGCTGAAGGAGCTCTGCTCCCTCCTTCTGCGCATCCTCTGCAGTTCCGCAGAACAGATTTAAAATACCATTTGATGCAAGTGATACGTGGATTGTCATCTTACCGTCTTTAACAGTAAGTGTTCCTTTTCCGTCATTTGCCTCATTTACATGGAACATTGAGCTGTCTGTGTTAAAAGAAGCTGTGTAAGTTCCGTCTGCAAGTTCTCCGTCTGCTGCTTCTGCATCTGAAGCTTCTGAAGATGCCGCATCCGCCGCTTCAGTTGAAACCTCCGATGAAGCTGCTTCATTTTGTGCTTTCCCGCATCCTGCAAACATTGATACACACAATGCCGTTGCAAGTAGTAATGCAAGAGTTTTCTTTTTCATAATAGTCCTCCGTGAAAAATATGTATGATTACGAAAGCCGAGTGAGGAATGAGGTGGTAAAAATCTACGCAGTGACCATCATTGGCAATATGTGCATTTTTTTGCTCAGATTGTGCCAAACACTCCAATGTGCCCAATACAGTAATTGCATCGGTCGCATCCATAGCGGAGCGTTTTTATATCATAGGAAAGCAATTTCCTATGATATAAAAAAGCCCGTGCCGAAGCACGAGCCTGATAGTTCATACGATGTAAAAATGCGCAAAAAACCAACTTGCCGCGTTCTACAGCAAATTCAATCCTTCGTACAACCAATTCCTCGTGGCTTGGGTATCCCATGTACAGCGACAGGCAGGTCTCCCGGCTGATCGATTGGTATACATTCTTGAACATGAAGTTCAAGAAGTCATAAACTTTCGAATCACGGTGACGAGTTCGTGCAGGATTTGCACCTGCTTCCCTTTTCACCCACAGTTTGATATAGAACAAAAGTCAATTTGCGCTTCCCTAGCAGGTTGCCTTGCACATCACTTTTTTTTCATTGGAAAATTAAGAAACAATTCTCAATAAACATCAAACTGCGGACACCTTCCGCTTCTTATAAAATTTTCATCACATATAATAGCACATCTTTTTAGAAAAAGGCTACATTATTGTTACTATTCTTGTTTTCGGGTTTTTCTTTTCCTCAGGATTATTGCCTGAAAGCAGATAAATGGTGTCACTTATTCAAGTCTTATCTGTGTTTTGGGGCTCTTTTTCCCGGATTTTTTCGCTAAACACAGATAAGGATATTCACTTCTACAGTTCTTATCTGTGTTTTCCTGCTATTTTCCTCGAAATTCTTCGTTCAAACACAGATAAATGATATTACCGGCTCAATTCTGATCTGTGTTTTCCGTTTTTTTCTCCGAAATTTCTCGCTAAAACACAGATAAATGATATCGCTGACTCAATTCCAATCTGTGTTCTCCGTATTTTTCTCCGAAATTTCTCGCTAAAACACAGATAACAATTTTGCTTTACGCACTTACTCACATCTGCTAAGTGAAGCACCCCCTCTGTACGCGTCAGGATACTCCTCTTCATTCCAGGTCTCATAGTATTCGAGAATATTGCTGTCACTCTCTGAAGTCTGGTATGTATACTTTACTCCGGTTGATGCTGTTGCTTGTATTACGCACTTTTCGCCGAATAACATCGACTCAATCTTATCGACATGATCTACAACAAACTCTTCATCTTTAAGATGGCCGTATTTTATCTCGTTTTCAGTAAACTCAACATAAAACTCCGGCTGCATACTTCCATCGGCTTCATAAGACATTGATGCAGTCTGCCATCTGCCATCCAATTGTGCATTATAATCTTTAAGAGCTGATACAAGGCCATCTGCCGAATCTTCATTTGCTTCCCGGGAAATATTATCAGATGTAGAGCCATCGTCAGCCCCATCATCGTATATCTCCTCAATTGTCTCAGCGATATCTTTTTCTTTTTTGCCGCAGCTCATCATCGATAATGCAGTAATAGTCAAAACAAGGGTTAACGCCACTCTTCTCATATCTTTTCTCTCCTAAATCAATTTTTACCTTATGTTACCATTATACCCACAAATAACTCCATCTCTAGTTTAACCATAGTATCACGTTATAATCAAGTTCTGTCCTGTCGCCAATATTCTACAGAGATGCAAAAGCCACTTTAATCGCCGATGCACATAAGTCTTAGCATGAATGATTCATCTGCGCATCCATACTCTGTATGGCACGCACTAGTACTTAGCTCAAGCGGAGCGCTTTTTGTATCATAGGAAAGAAATTGCTATGATATGAAAAAACAATCCCGGAGGCTGTCCGGGATTGTTTTTTCACAATTTTGCACTTTTACATGGCTGTATATCCACCATCAACCGGTAGGATAACTCCATTTACATATGTGCTTGCCGGAGAAGAAAGGAAGATTGCAGCACTGTCAAGCTCTCCTTCTTTTCCATAGCGCTGCATGGGAATCATTGTTCGCGCATACTGCTGGAAGAACTCACTGTCCAAAGTTTCCTTTGTAAGCGGAGTTTCAAAATATCCCGGACAGATTGCATTTACCGTAATGCCCTTATTTCCTCACTCGGAAGCAAGTGCTCTTGTGAGATTGACTACACCGCCTTTTGCAGCATGATATGCGACCGCAGGAGCAATGTTATTTCCAACAAGTCCGTACATGGAAGCAATATTTATAATTCTGCCATATGCGGCGGGAATCATTGCTTTCTTTGCAACCGCTCTTGCCATCTTGAAACTTCCTGTAAGATCTATCGCAACTTCACCTTCAAATTGCGAGTCTTCAACATCCTCGGCAGCTGTAGCTCCCGATCCCGTGCCTGCATTGTTGATAAGAATATCAATTCTTCCAAATTCCTTCATCACAGCATCAACAGCACTTTCTACGTTTTCTGTGCTTGTGATATCGCATGTAACGCCTATCGCCTTAACCTTATACTTTTCAGCGATCTCTTTTGCAACCTCATCAATAAGATTTTTACGACGGGCAACAGCTACGATATTGCATCCCTGTGATGCAAGCGCTTTAGCCATCTGCACTCCGAGTCCCGAGGAACATCCTGTGATAAGTGCCACTCTCTCTGTTAAGTCAAAATAATTTTTTTCCATGTTTTTTTCGTATTGTCCGACTACTATCGTGATAGGTCCGGACATACTTCCCCTTTCCTAAAATTATGTTATATTAAGGGCTTATGCAAGCTACCGTAATATCAAAAAAGTCTATTCGCAGTGTCCCGTTTCAACGCTGCATTCTCTTATTAAAATATGCCCCACATCATGATTTTCATTCTATTGAGGCATACTTTCTCTTGTTCTGCTTCGCATCATCTTCGTATTGTATGCCCTACATCATGATTTTCGTTCTCTTGAGGCATACTTTCTCTTGTTCTGTCTCACATTTTCTTCATAACGTATGCCCAACATCATGATTTTCGTTCTTTTAAGGCATATTTTCCCTTATTCAGCCTCGCAGTCTTTACCTAGCGCCCCTATAATGCACCTTTACACAATGCATGCTCCGACTGCTTGGCGTGTTCTTCCTCATTTCTCCGTAATTGTATATCCCAAAGCTTCAATATCTTTGGTAAAAGAGCTGTCGTCTACTTCCCTGTCGTAGCTGACAACCGCCTCTTTCCTTCGCAGATTGACTTTGGCTGAAACGCCGTCAATTCTGTTTATTGCGCGCTTAACTCGGTTTACACAGTTTTCACAGTGCATCCCTTCTATTTCAAACACTTTAGTCTTTATAACAGGACCGGCAAGCTCTTTGTCCGGTTCTTTCACTGTCGAGCCGCCACCTCCGCAGCAACCTCCTTCACCCTTAAAGTGTTTAATCGCTCCGCTAAAAGCCGCGAACAAAATTATTGCCAAAATCGCTGCTATTATAATATTTGACATAATCGGCACCTCACATATATGACATTCTATATTCGTAACCGCTTATCCCCAAACATGCCCCACTACATTTATTCATTTAGACCTTATTCCCGATTCTTTTTTTGGAAGTAAACGTTATCCAAGCCTTCATCACTTCTTTACTATAACCTCATTTAAATCATTTTCCGTTATCACTTCTTCGCGATAACCGTTATCCACGGCTTGTTTCCATGATGATCCGCAACAACATTCTTAAATCCGGCTCCTTTAAGCGCACTCTTGATATCATCGATCGTATGACATTTCATGCCTTCAACAATCTTCTCAAATCCAAGACTTGCCTTGTCCATTCCGTCAGATTCATTTACGATCATGAATGTTCCACCGGGCTTAAGCGCCTTATTCACTTCACCAAAACATTTCTCAAGTCCCGGCCAGAAATAAATGGTCTCAAAAGCCGTAGCAAGATCAAACTGCTCATTCATATTAAGCTCGGCAACATTTCCCTGCTGCACCTTACATCTTCCACTCGCTATCATATCCGCGTTAAATGCCTTGGCCTTCTCAACAGATAACTCCGAATAATCAATTGCAGTAAGCTTAGAAGACGGATACTTCTTCATAAGCGCAGATGCATTTCTTCCGCCCCCGCATCCGACTTCCAATATTTCATCCGGCGCAATTGTCTGAAGGTGCGACATTCCCCAGTCAGCCATCTTCGCATGTCCGCCGTTCATAGTATCAATCATCATCTTTCCCAGAAAACCTTCCGGTTTACTCACCTGATTTACATACTTTTTGAATAATCCCATATTTTTTCATCTCTCATCTTTTTTATCCGGCAAGCTCAAACCCTAGTACATCATTTTCTAATTAACTATACATTTTTACTTGCTAAAAAGTGTATGTAATTAGAAAACGATGTACTAGCCAAGTCAACTTGTATAGCTCACACCGAGTAATTTACCCAAAATCCATCACTCAACATTCTTAAGTGCTTCACTCATCGGTATCTTACCTATCTTCCCGTACTCGATAACAGCAACAACCGCATAAGTAATTATCCCCATGAGGAACATCTTTACATAAACCGACGGATCAAGCCAGATAACCATCCAACCGCTCATCATCTGCTTTAACATCACTCTGAATATTCCCACCATTACATAAGACAGTATCGGATATGAAATAAGAAGCGAAACCACAACCGTCAATGCCGTGGGAACTATATACAACGCAGCGACCTCTTTGTCCGTGTACCCCAGAATCTTTGCCATAGATATCGACTGCACATTCCTTTCGATGATGAGTTTGGACAAAAGATATATCAGCACAATAAACATGACCACCGAGAACCCGTCTACCATGTACATGAGTTTCCCCATCGAAATCATAAGCTGCCTCGACACTCTTGTAAGCGACTCTTCATCTACGACAGTACCAATGTACTTATCTTCTATATCAGTAATTTCCGTATCGGAGAAATATCCCGAGAACATATCTTCCGAAAGTCCCATTATGTCATTTAGATGTTTTTTGCTCATAAAGACCGCAATTCCGCCGTCGTAGTCATATACCCCCGTTACATTAAAGCCGTAATACTTATCTTCGTAAGGCTCTCTAAGCGTTATCACATCGCCTTCTTTAAGCCCGTACTTATCTGCATACGCCGATGAAATAAGAACCGTCTTATCATCAAAGTCAGCGTGAATATACTTGCTGTTCTCTTTTATCCCATATAGGCTTACATCTTCAACCCTGCTTCCGCCTTCACCCGTTGTCTTAAGTCCGTAAGCAGAGAATTTCTCCGCCGTCGGATTATTTGTACTTATCTTGTTCAGTAAAAAGACATATGAAAAAGCCGTCGACAATTCATCTTCGTCATCTATCGCCCCTGCCGGAATCTGAAGCATATATGTGTGCTTTGCAAGCATATTCTCTGTCACAATCCCCTGAAAATGCACAAGAAGCGGCGGAAGCATCATTCCGAAAAAGAGAAGCAGATTGGCAAACAAAAGCCCCATAAAAAGAATTATGTAACTGCTCTTATTCTGAATAAGAATTCTTATACGGAAACGGTCAAAAAACCTTATCTTTTTATTTAAGGCAATCGCAGCACGCGGCTTCTTCCCGCTTAGGTCGCGCTTGATAAGCTTTAAAGGACTTAAACTCAGTTTTTTCCTGAGGACAAAATAAGTTATAAAGATCATTATCACTACAGGAATTGCAGTGGTCTTCCAAAAAGCCTCCGCACTCCAGATTGTCACATATGTAGGAAGTGAATAGCTTCCGTAATACATAGCAACGCATACGTTCTTAAAACATGTATATCCCAGAATATTTCCGATGACCGCCGCGATAACGGTTACAATAAGCGGCATCGACATATAATGTCTTATAAGCTCATTTATCGTATATCCTGACGCCCTGAGCGTACCTATTACAGTAGCTTCTTTATGTGTAGTGTTATTGATCGTAACTCCGAATACAAAAGCAACAATGATGATTATTATGTACAAAAGAACTTCCATCATCGCCTTGTCACCGACAATATCTTCTCCCGTGAATGTGATCGCCTGATTCAAATATCCCGGAACAAAATTCTCGAGGGAAACAATATTAGCCAGAACGTCCATCAGATCGTCAGAAACTTTTTTCTCTTCTTCGTCAGTCTGTGGTTTATCGTCATACAGCCAGGCATAGTTGTAACGAAGCTTAGCTTCATCATATTCCGCAAATTGCTTATCCGATACAACTGAAACACCAAATGCAGATGCGTCAAACATCATGTCGTTATTGCTGTAAAAAAGTGCGCTGTAATCAGACAATGCCACGAGACCTACAATCTCATAGCTCTCACTTCCCGAAACCAGTTTGTCTCCGACACTCAGCCCGTTATTATCTGCATACATTCTGTCTACCGCAATCTCATAAAGGTCATCCGGAAGTCTCCCCTCCATCACGCATACCTTATCTATCTGTTCCCTGTTTGCAAATATTCTAAGTTTTGTGTTGTTATCAAATTCTTTTTCTATATAGAAGTTTTCAAATATGGAAACTCCTTTTTTCTCAATCCGCTCTTTTTGCGCGGCGGTTATTTTCTCTTCTGTTCTGAAGTTCCCATCTTCTATGTTATATTTTTCAAAGCTCTCATTATAAGCTTTGATCATGCTCTCACCGGCAACAAGAAAACCCGAAACAAAACCTATTGAAAAAACTAGCAGAATGAAAATAACAATGTATTTTCCAATATCGCCTGTAAGTTCTCTGATGAGTCTTTTGTTAAGCGGTTTCTTCATCTTACCAGTCAAGCTCTGCCGCTGTTTGTTTCGTTTCATTTCTGTAACTCTTTCTTATAACGCCGTCTCTTAGTTTCACCACAAAATCAGCCATATTCTTTATGGCGTCATTGTGAGTAACCATGATGACTGTATTTCCATATTCCTTGTTAACTCTTTCAATAAGTGCAAGAATCTCTTTGGAAGTATTGTAATCGAGGGCTCCTGTGGGCTCGTCGCACAAAAGAATATCCGGATTCTTTACAATTGCTCTTCCTATCGAGCATCTTTGCTGCTGTCCTCCCGACAACTGACTTGGTATTTTGTTCTGATGTTCCTTAAGACCTAGAACCTCTATGATTTCGTCAATATCAAGCGGTTTCTTGGAAAGATATGCCCCAACCTCAATATTTTCTCTGACGGTAAGATTGGGAATAAGATTGTACATCTGAAAAATATACCCAAGGTGTTCTCTTCTGTATGAAGTAAGTGCCTTCTCATCCATATCCGCCATACTCTTTTCTCTGATAATTATCTTGCCCGAATCGGCGGTATCAATCCCTCCGATTATATTAAGAAGAGTGGACTTTCCGGAACCTGACGGGCCAAGAAGTACCACAAACTCCCCTTTTTCAATGCCAAGACTAATATCTTTGAGTACTTCAATACGGCTTCCACCCTCGCCATACGATTTTTTGATATTCTGTAATTCTAATTGCATAATAATTCCTTGTTCTATGGAATGGTGCCGTCAATTATGTTTGATCATGTCTATTCTCTCAACAGCCCCAATGTCCTCCAATTCTTTTATCATACGATAAACAGTTGCTGTCCCTATTGATTCGTCTCTATTCTTGACAATACAGCATATTGTCTTGCATGAAACACCATTATTCTCAGCAATAACCTTAGCCACAATTTTTCTCTGTTTAGTTATTCGCATTCCGTTGTTTCGTAGCATCATGATTATCTGTTCATCATTCATAATCTCGTCTCCAATTCAAAAAGCCATCATACTGTTCCGTCTGTTATATATCGTATGTTAGCTTAAGCTAACCCTTTGTTATTAAGTAAGCCCGCATTAAACGGGCTTACAAATTATTAGTCAAGTTTATATTCAAGTACCATTTCTCTCTGAGTTCTCTTGATGAGATATACAATAATACCTGCAAATACTGCGATTGCAACAAGTCCTGCCGCAAATCCTGCGCCTACAGTTCCTGTTGTAATAAGTGTTCCGATCTGATATACAAGGAATCCAACCGTAAATCCTGAAGCAAGCTGAAGTCCGATTGCTCCCCAGAGCCACTTGGCAGACTTCATCTCAGAATTCATAGCACCAAGAGCTGCAAAGCAAGGTGGTGTGTAAAGGTTAAACATAAGATATGCAAGAGCTGCAACCTTAGTGATTCCCATTACTGCCGCAACAGCGTTACCTTCTCCGATAAGCTCAAGTTCTTCCGTATCAATAAGGTTTGAAATTGCATAAACGGTAGCTATAGTTCCGACAACATTCTCTTTTGCAATAAAACCTGTGATAGCTGCCGCTGCAAGCTGCCAGCTCAAAATGCCAACTACAGGGACAAGAAGATAAGCAAAAGGTCCTGCTACACCTGCAAGGATTGATGTACCTTCCATACCTTCTTCTACAGGATTGAAGCTAAAGTCAAATGTCTGCATGATCTGAACTACTGTATTACATACAAGAATTACAGTTCCTGCCTTTATGATGTATGCCTTACCTCTCTCAAGCATTGACTTTACCGCAAACATAAGGCTTGGTACCTTGTACTCGGGAAGCTCAATGATAAAGAAGCTCTTTCTGTACTTCATACCTGTAATAGCCTTGATAAGAAGCGCTCCGATAAGGATAAGTAAGATACCACCCATATAGCAGATAAAGCTTACCCATCTTGATTCAGGGAAAAATGCGCCTGCAAAAAGTGCGATAACGGGAAGCTTGGCTCCGCAAGGCATAAATGTTGCAAGCATAGCTGTTGCACGTCTTTCTCTCTCATTTCTGATCGTACGGCAAGCCATGATTGCAGGAATACCGCAACCTGTTCCGATGATCATAGGGATAACCGACTTTCCTGAAAGGCCTACTCTCTTAAAGATAGGATCAAGCACAACAGTTGCTCTTGACATGTATCCACAATCTTCAAGAAGTGCAATAAGGAAATACATTACCATAACAAGAGGGAGAAATCCTACAACCGCTCCTACACCGCCGATGATACCATCTACAAGAAGTGCATAAAGAAGCGGATTGGCATCTGCCATTGCATCACCGACCATTCCCTGGAAACTCTCAATCCATCCGGCAAGCATATCGGCAAGCCATGTTCCGACCGTTGTCTGTGAAATATAGAACACAAGCCACATGATCGCAGCAAAAACAACTATTCCGATAACAGGATGTGTGATGACGTTATCAATCTTGTCACCGAAATTCTTATCCTTTGTGAGTACCTTACGATTCTCAACTTCGCTTACGATCTTATTTACGAATTCAAAGCGCTTTCTGTCAGCCGCTTCAACCGCCGCCTTGTCATGAACGTCTACATCTCCCTGTCTGTAAGGTTCCTTCTGCCCTTTTCCCTCAAGTGCTGCAGCAACTTTCACTACTTCCTTGAGGCCGTTCTCAGATGTGGCAACCGTCTTGATAACAGGACATCCAAGTTTCTCTGACAAAGCTTTCTCATCAATTGAATTGCCCTTTTTATCGTTGGCGTCATTCTTATTAAGTGCAACAATAACAGGAATTCCAAGTTCGAGTAACTGTGTTGTAAAGAAAAGGCTTCTGCTTAAATTTGTTGCATCAACGATATTTATTATCGCATCGGGGTGCTCATTCTTTACATAAGCACTTGTGATGCTCTCCTCAGAAGTAAAAGGTGACATTGAATATGCTCCGGGCAGATCTACAGCGATCAGCTCCTTGTCACCGTCATAATAACTCTTTTTAATAGCATGCTCTTTCTTGTCAACAGTAACTCCCGCCCAGTTACCAATCTTCTCGCTCCTTCCTGTCAGAGCGTTGTACATGGTCGTTTTTCCACTGTTGGGATTACCTGCCATTGCGATTCTCATTACACATCCTCCTAAAATCGTTTAAAAAAATTTATGGAAAAGCAGCTTCCTGCGCCTCCTCAGATATTGATAGCGCTCGCTAACTCAGGATCGATATTATATCTTGCATCCTTAATAGCGACCACAAGATTACGTTTCTTATCAACAACAGTAATCTTCTCTCCGCTATAACATCCCAGTGAAAAAAGGAAGCTCTCCATCTCCTCATCTCCACCTGTGTCTATAGCATCAATTATGTATTCCTTACCAAGTTCCGCATCATTAAGTGTCATATTACCCTCCTGTAACTCGAGTTAGCATCATACAATCATTATTAGCTTATGCTAACCCCAAACATAGAATATTCTTATTAAGAATGTTTGTCAATAGCATAATCGCCAAAACATTTCTATCCACCAAACCGCAGAAAAAATGCCGCATTGGCAAGATGCGGCATTTTGTGTAGGAGATTTCTGTAAGCATACGTATGTCACACGTTAGATTCACCTAACTGCGTTTATGTTAGCACTCGCTAACTTCTTTGTCAACACTTTTCCGTTAATTTCTGGTAACCATTTACAATTTTTTGTCTATTTTGCTCATATCAAAGCCACGAAATCTATGATAGACTTCACTGGTGGCTGGTTAACACTCGCTAACATATTATTTTTCTACTTAAGAGAGACTAACTATTAAAGAAAGTCAATAAAAATGTTTTAAAACAGAAATGTTTTAAATATAGCGACGATGACTTATTCATCGTATTCAGCACCTTGAAAACTGCATGACAAATAGAGCATCGTTTTAGAT